>WNFJ01223306.1_pt1 | contig 12973 bp, 15 predicted proteins | sample 5400461 | NCBI WGS metagenome assembly WNFJ01 (sample SAMN13153349, study PRJNA577476) | soil metagenome | isolation source: 115 cm saprolite on Douglas fir-dominated hillslope | place: USA:California | collected 2013-09-17 | reverse complement strand
AGATCTTAAAAACAACCGCTCTTCAACGCTCCGCTTGACTAAAAGGACGACCTTTCCCAAACGGCGAGGCAAAGCAAAAGTCCCGATCGTTGGAGGCTCCATGCGGCAACGCGCGATGCAAATTTTCGCGCTTTGGCGAATGGAGCAGGCGAGCATGAGCCCGGACATTCATCTTGCCTGAGGGGGCGAGCGGGTTAATTGGTGATAGAGGAATTTTTGCGGGCAGGCCGATGCAATTGCCAGATAGATTTAAGAAGCTTAAGAAGCAGAAACGGGATCGTTTTCAACGTTTTAACATTGTTTTTCCCATCCTTTTGGCGGGATGGGTGCCGTCGATTTTAACTCTCGTCGTTTCCTACACGATCCTGACGAATACACTGGAATCGAAAATTCTGCGCGATCGGCAGACCTTCATTCAATTGATCGCCCATCTGGTGGGCGACGACCTGAGCCGCACGCGCGGTATCATTGAATATTATCAGACTCTGCCGGATGTCGCGAAACTTCTGACCGGTCCGAACGCACAATTCGCCGCTCAATTGTGGCTTGGATCGCCATTTTATTCGCACCCGCGCATTGATGGGATGTTTATTGCCGCGCCTGACGGGACTCTAATCGCGTCGCTACCATCCATTCCAGAGATGGTCGGTAAGGATTTTGGCTCTGATCGTTGGCGGGAACAGGCCAAAGCAACGAACGGGGCCTTTGTCTCGGCCGTGCATCCTCGTTTCCAGGACAAACGCACGGCGACCGATATCGTCGGCGCAGTGCGGACGCCAGATGGAACCATTGCCAGCTATCTTGGAGTATCGGTATTAATGGAAAGAATGGGGCGGCGTTTGTCCGCGATTGAATTTACGGACGAGTCCATTTGCCAGGTCTTGGATCAAAACGGGACCGCGCTCTTCGGTACTGATTTTCGACCTAATTCCAACACCGAGCTGGGGAAAGCCGCGACTTTGATAAACGACATCAAGGCAAACAAGACCGGCCATTTCGAGCGGCACGGCAATCTTTATTCTTTCAGCCCGGTGGAATCGACCGGCTGGGTGGCGGTAGTGGCGCAGCCTAAGGCCGTCGCCTATAAACCTGTGCATGATCTGTTGAACAAGATGAAAATCCTTGTCGGCTGGCTGCTGGTCGGCACAGCTGTTGGTGCGTGGGGCGCGAGCAAGCTCTATCGGCGCGAGACCGAAGCTACCCGGCGCATCGAACGCGAAGTTGTTTTCAGCGAAAAAATTCTCGCCAACGTGCCGAGTGGCATTGCTCTGGTCGATCTTCAGGCCAACGAGGCTTTTGCGCAGATGGCGCAACGTTTTGGAGAGCTGTCCCCCGGCCGCGACATCACCGAAGCAACCTACAACGATGTAAAGATTGCTCCTCCTGAAGCGATCGAGAAAGTCCTCTCTTTTGGGACACCGTTTCAACTGGTCGAGCAACCGTTCAAGGACAAAACAGGCGTCACGCATTTTGTGAACATCAGCCTGCTCCGCTTGCAAATCTCGCAACAAACCGTTCAGGGCGTGCTTTATCTTCTCGAGGACAAGGCCCGCGACGTCACACTGCGCCAGGAACTGATTGACGCAAATGCAGCCAAAGATCAATTCCTTGCGCTGCTTTCCCACGAGTTGCGCAATCCTCTCTCGCCTGTCATTGCCATGGTCGGGGAATTGGAAGCGAGCATTCCCGATTCCGCTTCGGCACGGGAGGCGCTCGAGGTCATTCGGCGCAATGTCGAGCTGGAAGCGCGGCTGATTGACGACTTACTTGATGTGACGCGGATCGCTAAAGGCAAGTTACAGTTAAGCTTTGAGATTATTTGTGTGCCTGAAATCCTCCAGCGGGCATGCGAAATTTGCCGCGAAGACATCGCCCGTAAGCATCTTGAAGTGAAATTTCGACTTCGCGCCAAAAGCACGCACGTCCAGGGAGATCCGGCGCGTTTGCAGCAGGTCTTTTGGAACCTCATTAAGAACAGCGTTAAATTTACTCCGGCCCAAGGCTGCATCACGATTGAAACGCTTAATCCGACTCCAGAAGAAATTGAAATCCGAATCTCGGACACCGGCATCGGGATCGAGCAGGAAAAGATCGACAAGATTTTTAATGCCTTCGAGCAGGGCCAAAGCTCGATCACTCGCCGTTTCGGCGGTCTCGGTCTGGGTCTCGCCATCTCGAAAGCCATGGTCGATGCGCACGGAGGAAAAATTCGCGTGGAAAGTCCGGGTAAAGATCGAGGCTCGACCTTCGCCCTAAAGTTGAAGACCGTTCCGGCTCCGATCAACACCAGCGACGGGGCTGAGAAGAAACGTCCCGCCGTCGCCGAAAAACAACGACGAGATACATCCGGGCAGCGTCGGGTTCTCGTGGTCGACGATCATCACGATACCTGTCTTGGGATGAAAATGATGCTCGAGCGCCGCGGTTATCAGATCACGATCGCGCATTCCGCCGCGCAGGCCGTGGAAAAGGCGCGCGCGCAAGATTGAACTCATGCGCGAACTCGGAGCGAGCAAAGGCCTGCGCGGCATCGCGCTTAGCGGTTTCGGAATGGAACAAGATGTAACCAAGGCGCGAGCGGCCGGATTCTCCGAGCATCTGACCAAGCCGATCAATTTTGAGCGCCTGGAACGGGCAATTCAAAATTTACTCCAACCAGCTTCCGAATCGTGACGGCGGCCGCGTTCTGGGCGCAGGCTGACCTATTGGCCGTTGTGGTTGCCAGAGGCCGCGTTTTGCCGGCGTTCGGAAGCTTCCTTTAATTCTCGCGAAAGTTTCTCGACTCGCTGGCGCATGACTTTGCCGGCCTTGAATTTCACAGTAGCTCGCGGCGGAATGACAAAGCTGCTGCCTGGCTGGTTCGGGTTTCGTCCCACGCGCGGCTTGGTAAGCCGCGGTTGAAAAACGCCGAAGTTACGCAGCTCGACGGCCACATTATTGGCCAGACTGTCGGTAATCTTATCAAGCGTCCGCTGGACCACGTCGAAAACTTCGTGTTGAACCATTCCGGTTTGGTTGCTGATCGCGACCACGATGTCGCGCTTGGTGAGTTTTGCCATATCACAAGAGGAATCGCTCCTCATCGTCAAACTGGCGGCAAAATTAAACAAAGAAAGGAAAGTTTTGCGCCGCTAAACTGTTGGTTGAGAGGGCGCAAGCCTCAAGGTCCGCCTGAATCAGCGGGCCGTGGCCGGCCGTCGAAAAAGCCGGTTCAAATGATAAGCAAACACCGTTTGCCCGGCCAGTTCCTTTCGCTGCGCTTTCAACTGGCCCTGCATGACGCCCAGCTTGGTGAAAACCGCGTTCCATTCGGTTTCGAGCCGGCGCACTTCGTCGTTCGACAGTTCACGCAGACCGCGAATAGAGACGCCGCGCTGCAATACATTCATCGATTTGCCAGAGAGCTCGCCCAGAATGTAGGTTTCGAGCCCTTTACCTCTCATGATCATGATTGCAAACTGACCAGTTCGAGCGTCTCGTCGAGCTTTTGCAGGCTCTCGATCAACAAAAGTGACCAGGGACGATCGACGGTTTGCACCTGGCTGATGATTGCTTCCTCGAAGTAAAAACGGCCTTGCCGCCATCGGAAAATCTCCACCAGCGCCCCTTCGCCTTCCAATGAATCAAAGAGCGCATGACGTATCGACCCCTGCTGCAGATAAATCTCGCTGTTGCCCCGGCCGGATTTGAACGTGAAACGTCGGCTCCGCTGGCTCAAACAAGTCATCTGTAGAATTTCCGCGGCCCGCCTTCACTCGTGCCAATCTTTCCCTGGAGGAGGCGGCGCGGCATAGTCATTCGGTGCGATCTCGTGCGCTGTGCGGAAGTGCACCTTTGCCACCTCGCGCAGTATCTGCGGCCCCTTCATTTCCACGAGCTTTCTCCCGGTCTCCTTCACACTGGCCGACGCCCCGCGTTGCAAACGCAAACCGAAGGTTTTTCCATGACGATCCAGCCAATTGATAAATCCGTCGCGCGCAAGAATTGACGCCGCCGCCACGGCAATATCTGACTCCGCCTTGGTCCGTTGTTCGATGTCGATCTTGCGGCCGTGTCGCAAAAGTGATCGCTCAATCACACGGGCGTCGGCAAACTGATCCGACAACGCGCGCGGGCAATTCGGCTTTTTTGCCAGCAGATTTTCGATGACCCGCGCGTGTCCCCACCCGAGCAAACTGTTCAGATTACCGAACTTCTCATAAAGCTCGTTATATTTTGCGGGCCCGATCAGCACAGTCTCGGTCAAACCGCCGGCAGTGTTGCGAATGATCTGGCCAAGGGCACGAATGCGCGCATCCGAGCCGATCCGTTTGCTGTCTTGCACGCCCACGTCCAGAAACCTGCGCGCAATCCCACGATCGACATACACGCCCGTGATCACGAGCGGTCCAAAGAAATCTCCCTTCCCGCTTTCATCCACGCCGAAGTGCGGCTCGAACATCTTCGGTAAATGCACTTCTTCGTAGCCAAGCTTGGCTTCGCCAAAAATTTTCGGTTCCAGCTCAAACTGCACGAACTCTTCCACCCCCTTGCCTTGCACGAGAACTTTCGGACCCTTCTCGTAAACCGCGACACTGAGCTTATTTTTTTGCGCAAAGAAAAGCGTATACGGCTTCTGGGAAAACTTGAAGCCGAGCTCTTCAAGCAAAGCGCGAAGTTGCGTTGCTTGCTCCTCATCGAATAAAAAACGTTCAACGTTCAACTTCCAACGCTCAACGTTCAATAATCTTCTCAATTCAATGTTGGACGTTGAGCGTTGAACGTTGAACGTTTACTGCGAACCTTGATCTCGCCACAGGACGTTCGCAGCTTTCATCGCCGTCTTTTGCGTTGGTATCGCCGAAACGGGCGCGACTTGCCATGGCGGCGGACCCGCGACCCCTACGCGATCCTCGTTTCCGAGTTCATGCTTCAGCAAACCCAGGTCGCCACTGTCCTTCCTTATTATAATGAGTGGCTTCGCCGCTTCCCCGATTTTTCCTCCCTCGCGCTTGCTCCGGAATCCAGCGTTCTCCACGGCTGGCAGGGACTGGGTTACTACGCCCGAGCGCGCAAGCTGCATGCTCTTGCAAAAATCGTCTTCCGTAAACATGACGGAGTGCTGCCGGACAAGATCGACAATCTTCGCGCGCTTCCGGGCGTCGGGCGTTACACGGCGAACGCTGTCGCGACATTTGCGTTCGATCGATCCGTTCCATTGGTCGAAGCAAACATCGCGCGCGTCATGGCGCGTTTGTTCGACGTGCGCGATCCGATCGATGCAACCAGAGGCCGCGAAACAATTTTGCGCTACGCGGCCGATCTTCTCCCCGCGCGCGGAGCAGCGTCGCATAATTCCGCGCTCATGGATCTCGGCGCTCTCGTCTGCACGGCGCGCGCGCCGAAGTGTGGAATTTGTCCGGTAAACAAATTTTGCCGCGCACAGAATCCGGAAGCTCTCCCCATCAAAAAACCCCAGCAGCCGCCAAAAGAGCTCACCGAAGCGCACGCTTTCACTTTCCATCGCAATCGACTTCTGCTCGAGCAATCGAGCGGGCGCTGGCGCGGCCTGTGGATTCTCCCGCGGGCAAGATCGATAAGCAGCCGTCGCCTCGTTCACATGTCGATCTTTCCTTTCACAAACCACCGCATCACCTTGAAAATTTTCGTGCACCCGCCGCCTCGCCTGCGGAAGAAAACGCAACGCTGGTTTTCAACCGCTCAGCTCGCTTCGATTCCACTGCCCTCACCACATCGCCGCGCGATTGAGCAACTTCTCGCCCGGCGACTACAAAAGCTTTGCAGCACCTTTCCCTCGGCCTAACCTCTTTTGACATGAGCGAGACCGAAAAAATGCCGGCGCCCCATGATTTCGAAGGAAAAAGAATTGAAATATGCGTAGCATGACCGGCTATGGCCGCGGCGAGACCGATCACGGCGGAGCAAAGTTTAGCGTCGAACTCAATTCCGTGAACCGGAAACAGAGCGACATCGTGGTCAATCTGCCGCGCGATCTGATCGAGCTCGAGCCGCGCATTCGCCAGGCGATCAATGAAAATATTTCGCGCGGCCGCACAAATGTTGTCGTCACTTTTCACGACGGTCAAAACGGTGCGCGCCAACTCGCTCTTGATACCGAGCTGGCCCGCTCCTACCACCAGGCGATGCGCGCATTGCAAAAGGAATTGGACGCGCCCGGCGAGATCACCATCGGCGCCATCTTGCAGGCGCCGGGCGTGATGCGTTTTCCGGAACAGACAGTCAACGCGCAGGAGGTGTGGCCAGCCATCGAGCGCGCGCTTCGCGTCGCTCTTGCCGATTTGATCAAGATGCGCGAACGCGAAGGTCGACATCTCGCCAAGGACCTGATCCATCGGCTCAAAGCGATGCGGAAAACACTCAAGGAAATCCGCGCCCTGCACCCGGAGGTCGTAAAAAGATATCGCGCCGCGCTCCTCGAACGCATTCAAAAAGCGGGACTGCCGATCGCGTCCGACGACGAACGTCTCGTGAAGGAAATTTCCTTTTTCGCCGACCGCGCCGACATCTCGGAGGAGTTGACGCGCCTGGAAAGTCATCTCGCGCAGTTCGCCCATCATCTGCGCAAGAATGAGCCGGTTGGCCGGACGCTTGAATTCATCATCCAGGAAATTTTTCGCGAACTCAATACTCTCGGCGCCAAGGCCAACGATGCCGCCATTTCGCAGCGCGTTGTCGCCGGCAAGGCGGAGTTGGAAAAAATTCGCGAGCAAGTCCAGAACCTTGAATAAACAGTTCAGCCGTTACGGAATTCTCTTCGTTATTTCCGCGCCCTCAGGCGCGGGCAAAACGACGCTCTGCGATGCCCTGCGGCAAACACCGGACTTCGTTTATTCCGTTTCCTGCACAACTCGCCCCGCGCGCGCCAGCGAAATTGAAGGTGAAGATTATCAATTTATGTCCGAAACCGATTTTCTCGCGCGCGTAAAAGCGAGCGAATTTTTGGAACATGCAAAGGTGCACGATCACTATTACGGCACGCTACTTAAGCCGATCATCAGCAACTTGAAAAATGGCGTTGATGTTTTGATCGACATCGACACGCAAGGCGCGGCCACGATTCGAAATTGCAAAGATGAGTTCGTTCGGCAGGCGCTCACCGACGTTTTCATCATGCCGCCCGACCTCGAAGAACTCCGCCGCCGCCTGACCAAGCGCGGAACAGAAACCAAAGCGCAAATTGAAGTGCGTCTCGTTACCGCGGCGCGCGAAATGGAATTGTGGCGCGACTATCGCTACACCATCATCAGTCGATCGGTCGAAGAAGATTTGCTAAAATTTCGCCACATCATGGGCGCGGAGCGTTATTTGAGCCGGCGTCTCGTCCAAAAGTAACTCTGAACCCAACTGTAGGGGAAGCTGTTAGCTTCCCCTACAGCATATTCGCGAGTAAGTTATCGATCTTTCATGGAAAAAGATTCCAAACGCAGAAGCGATAAAATGAGCGCGCGAAAAGTCGTGCGCATTCGGCCCGGCATGAAATCAATTGTGCTCGGAGTCACCGGATCGATCGCCGCCTACAAATCCGCGGAGCTGGCGAGTCTCCTGGTCAGGCAAGGCCACCAAGTTTTTGTTGTGATGACGCAGGACGCGACCGAATTTATTACGCCGCTCACTCTGCAGACGCTTTCCAAAAATCCGGTCACGACCAGCTTCTATGACGAAAGGGAAAATTGGCGCCCCGGTCACATCGAGCTCGCCGATCGCGCAAACCTCCTTCTCATCGCGCCGGCCACCGCGCACATCATCGCCGAGCTCGCGCACGGTCTCGCCAGTCATCCGCTCGCCGCCATCGCGCTCGCCACGCGCGCGCCGATCCTGCTCGCGCCCGCTATGAATGGAAAAATGTGGTCGCATCCCGCGACCGTCGAGAACGTGGAAAAATTAAAATCGCGCGGCGTCGAGTTTATCGGACCGGAAGAGGGAATGCTCGCCTGCGGCTACGAAGGTCTGGGCCGGCTTTGGAAAGTCGACGACATCGCCTTTCGCGCTGAATTTCTTCTCGCGCGCCAGGAAAATTTGATCGCGTGAGATTTCTCATCACGGCCGGCCCAACGCGCGAGCCGATCGATCCCATTCGCTACCTCAGCAATCGTTCATCCGGAAAAATGGGCTACGCCATCGCTGAAGCGGCGCTCCAAGCCGGACACGACGTCACTTTGATTTCCGGTCCTGTGAATCTCGATCCACCTCACGGCGGGCGCTTCATTTCCATTCGCTTCATTTCCATTTCAACAGGCGATGAAATGTTCGATGCAATAATTCGACATCTAGGCGATTGCGACGTTCTCGTGATGTGCGCCGCCGTGGCTGACTACAAACCGAAAAACATTTCGCCGGGCAAAATCAAACAGCGCGACACAAATTTTTCGCTCGAATTGATTCCGACCCGCGACATTCTCGGCTCCCTCTCAAAACAGGATCGACAATTTCTCGTCGTCGGCTTTGCCGCGGAAACAAATGACGTCGAAGAAAACGCGCAAAAAAAACTTCGCGATAAAAATTGCGACATCATCGTGGCAAACGACGTGAGCCGTGCAAATTCAGGAATGGAGAGCGATGAAAATGAAGTGACGATTCTCTTTCGAAACGGCGAAAAGGAGAAAATTTCTCGCGCCCCGAAACAAATTATCGCGCGCAAGCTCGTAAAAATAGTTGCAAACATGCGAGAAAAATGTTTGACAAAAAAAATGTGACGACTAACTGATTCGTGTAAGTGAAGTTGAATTCATCTCGAAATCTTCACAACCCTCCGCCTCTGCGGATTGAAAGGGGGGAATAGTCGATGGCCAAGAAACGCAAAAAAGCCGCGAAGAAAAAATCAGCAAAAAGAAAGAGGCATTAACGCCTCATGCTTAACGACCCCGAACGCTTTCGGGGTCACGATCCTAACCTTAACCCGGGAGGAGAATTTATTTTCCTCCCGGTTTTTTTGCGCCGATTGAATTCGTACAATGTCGACAAAGGTCGCAACCGCTTACGGATTGCGGTCCTTGTTTCCGTTGTGCACTTTGTGGCCTTTGTGCGAGATAATATTTCGTGATGAAGCACTATCTCGACGCGGCGGAGAAAGCTGCGCGCGCCGCCGGCGATTTGCTTCGGAAAAATTTTCAGCGGCCCCTCCGCGTCAATTCGGCCGAAGCGCACGACATCAAACTCGAAATCGATGTCAGCACGCAGGACCTGATCACACATTCTCTCCTCGAACAATTCCCGCAGCACGCGCTTTACGGCGAAGAAGGAATCGTAGGCGATCAATCGAGCGAGCACCAATGGGTGGTCGATCCGCTCGATGGCACCGTGAATTATTTCTACGGCATTCCGCATTTTTGTGTTTCGATCGCGCTGCGTTTCAAAGGTGAAATCATCGTCGGTGTCATTTACGATCCGATGCGCGACGAAATGTGGAGCGGACAAAAAGGTGAAATCCCAAGATTGAACGGCCGCCACTTTCGCGTCAGCGAACGGGCCGATCTCGCCGAAGCCGTCATCTCCATCGGACTTTCCAAGACCGGCGAGATGATCGATTCGAATCTTCCGTTGCTCCAGGAAATGATTCATCGCGTGCGCAAATGTCGCGTGCTCGGCAGCGCCTCGCTCGACATGGCGTATGTGGCTTGCGGAAGATTCGACGCCTACATCGAACAAGGGATCAGTTTGTGGGACATCGCCGCAGGATGGATTTTGGTGGAGACGGCCGGCGGCACAGTTGATCTGCGGCCGCGCCACGACATGAAAGATAAATGCAGCATCATCGCCTCCAACGGTGTGATCGATTTGAAACTGTGAGCACGATCCGGTGCGGAATCGGCTACGACGCGCATCGGCTCGCCGAAGATCGACGATTGATTCTCGGCGGAGTCGCGATCGCGCATTCGCGCGGCCTCGAAGGACATTCCGATGCCGATGTCCTCGCCCATGCGATCGCCGACGCGATGCTGGGCGCGATCGGCGCCGGTGATATCGGCCAGCATTTTCCAAATACGGACGAATCAATTCGCGGCATCAGCAGCATCGAGCTTTTGAAACGTGTGACCGCGCTCCTCGCCCGGAAGAAAGCGCGCGTCGTGAATGTCGATGCAACGATCATTGCGGAAGCACCAAAGATCGCGCCGCACATTTCCGCAATGCGAAAAAAAATCGCGCAAGCGATCGACACGGATGAGGCGTACGTCAGCATCAAGGCGACAACCAACGAAAAACTCGGCGCGCTCGGCCGCGGCGAAGGCATCGCCGCAATGGCAATTGCGACGGTGGAGCAAGAATGAACCTTCCGTCATGTCGAGCGGAGTCGAGGAATCCCGTGATGTTGCCGCAACGATTCGCAACGGGATATCTCGACTTCGCTCGACATGACAAAATAGAAGATGCCGATTCGTCTCTTTAATACTTACTCGCGCGAACTGGAAGAATTCCGCCCGCGCGATCCGAACAGCGGCAAAATCGACATCTACACCTGCGGGCCGACTGTTTATAGCCGCGCACACATCGGAAATTTTCGCGCCTACATTTTCGAGGACCTGTTGCAGCGCCACCTCGAATTGCGCGGTTACAAAGTGCATCGCGTCATGAACATCACGGATGTGGACGACAAAACGATCCGTGGTGCGCGCGAAGCTAAAATTCCGCTCCAGGAATTCACCGCACCGTTCAAGCAGGCATTCTTTCAAGACATCGAAAGATTGCGGATCAAACGAGCGGACGATTTTCCGGCCGCCACCGATCAGATTTACATCGACAAGATGATTGCGATGATCAGCACGCTCATCGCGCGCGACCTTGCTTATCAAGCCGAGGACAAATCGGTTTATTTTCGGATCAACAGATTTCCAGATTACGGCAAGCTCGCCCATTTCGATCTTACGCAATTGCAATCGACCGGCCGGGTGAAGCACGACGAATACGACAAGGAACACATCGGCGACTTCGCGCTTTGGAAAGCGTGGGACGAAGAGGACGGCGACGTTGGCTGGGAAAGTCCGTGGGGACGCGGTCGGCCCGGCTGGCACATCGAGTGCAGCGCGATGGCAACCGCGTTGCTCGGCGATCAGATCGACGTTCACTGCGGCGGCGTGGACAATATTTTCCCGCATCACGAAGCGGAGATTGCGCAAAGCGAAGGCTGCACCGGAAAAAAATTTGTGCGCTGCTGGCTGCATTGCGCCCATCTGCTGGTCGATGGACAGAAGATGTCGAAATCGCTCGGCAATTTTTACACGCTCGCCGACGTGCTCGAAAAAGGCTACACCGGTCGCGAAATTCGTTACGCGCTCATGCGCGTTCACTACCGCGCACCGCTCAATTTCACCTGGGACGGAATGGAGGAAGCGCGACAATCGTTAGGTCGCATCGATGATTGGCTGACGCGATTGCGTGAGATTGCAGGAAACAAGATCGACATGGTAGGGACGGCGCAGCGCGCCGACCCTACCAACAACTTTGAGGAAGCGCTCGACGATGACCTAAATATTTCCGCGGCGCTCGGTTTTTTGTTCGAATCAATTCGGGAAACAAATCGCGCGCTTGATCGAAACGAACTCGATGCTGGGTCGGCCAAGGCCTGGCTAAATTGGTGGGGGCGCGTAAACAGTGCGCTCAGGCTTGAGCAACACTTCGTCCTACACGCGTCCTCCGGCACATTCACTTTCAAAGGGGGAGATGTTCAAATGACCAAGCTTCCGGCCGAAATCGCGGAGCTGGCCGAAGCACGAGTGCAAGCAAGGCTTGCAAAAGACTGGCGAAAAAGTGATGAATTGCGCAATGAACTAAACGCCCGCGGCTGGGAAACGCGTGATACAAAGGATGGGCAGAAAATCACGCGGCGCTCCGGCATTTAGTCACAAGAGATGTTTGCGCCTGCTGAATTTCTTAGTCTCAAACATACGGCCCATCCGAAGCTGTTTGAGAACCAGAATTACGTTTGGGACGCGCTCAAGCAAATCGCCAGTTATCTGCAATTCCGTCTGAAGCCGGGCGTATTGGGCGAGCTCGTGGGGAAACCGTTCATCAGTAACGCGGTCTTCATCGGTCGTGGAACGATCGTCGAGCAAGGCGCGATCGTGAAAGGGCCAGCTTGGATCGGCGAAAACTGCGAGATCCGCAGCGGTTGTTACGTTCGCGAGAACGTCGTTGTGGGCGATGGCGTGGTCATGGGAAACTCGTGCGAATTCAAAAATTGCATTCTCTTCGACGAGGCGCAGGCGCCGCATTTCAACTACGTAGGCGATTCGATCCTTGGGTATCGCGCGCATCTCGGCGCCGGGGTAATTCTCTCAAACGTCAAACTCGATCATCGTGAAATTGCCGTCGCGACTCCGGAGGGAAGCATTGCGACCGGTCTCACGAAATTTGGAGCTATCGTCGGAGACCGGACGGAAATTGGTTGCAATGCAGTGATCAATCCCGGTTCGATTTTAGGATGCGATTGCATCATTTACCCGGGAGTAAATTTTCGCGGCGTCCTGCCCCAGGCCAGCGTGGTCAAGTTACGCCAGGAACTGCAAATCTTGGAACGGCGCGATCAAAGAGAGAGTTAGCTTTTCAAAAGCTGGTAAAAATTTCGCGTGGCGGATGGGCGGGGATTCGAACCCCGGGTGCCTTTCGGCACACACGCTTTCCAGGCGTGCACAATAGACCGCTCTGTCACCCATCCCTAAGATCGATCCGCATCACGCGGACAAGATCGACAATCAAAGTTGCAGCCGCTGGAACAATTCATCGAGCGGCAGTTGGATGCCGATGAAAAATTCGCCGAAATCCGCGTACTCCGCGCTCACCCGATCGAAGCGCATTTTGTAAACGATCGCTTTGATCTGAAAAGTATCGCGCGCAAAAAGCGTCACGCCCCACTCCGCGTCATCCAGACCGGTCGAACCGGTAATGAGCTGTTTGACTTTGCCGGCAAATTCGCGCCCAACCGCAGCATGTCCTTTCATCAATTTGCGCCGTTCTTCAT
>WNFJ01728027.1_pt4 | contig 12976 bp, 14 predicted proteins | sample 5400461 | NCBI WGS metagenome assembly WNFJ01 (sample SAMN13153349, study PRJNA577476) | soil metagenome | isolation source: 115 cm saprolite on Douglas fir-dominated hillslope | place: USA:California | collected 2013-09-17 | reverse complement strand
TCAGCTCAACGCGGTACTCGCTCTCATTCAACGCACTGTTGCTCATCGCTATTATCACCTTGTTCTTCCTGAGTTTTTAGAATTTCCTGCAACTCCACAAGGCTCTCTACTCTGTGCTTTCGCAGCAGAGTGAGAATTATATTGAGACACAAATTGAGCGAACGAAACCGATCGCGGCGAGTGAGCTCACACAGATACTTATAATTCGCAACTAGTGCGCGGAAATGAAAGGGCTGCTTTTTGGTCTTTGCTTTTACGACGGTCGGTTTCTCGTTCATAAAATCCCCATGTCTATTGCTCTGTGGTGGTTACCCAACATCAAAGCAATCAAGAACTCAAGAATTAAAAAGCCGGAAAATTTAACCGTTTAATTACCTTGTCTGTCCTAACGTTCAATTACCTTGTCCGTTCTTAAGTCTGGCTCAAAGAATCACTTAGGCTGTTCGCTAATGGCTCGCCCGTCTTCTGTCCCTCGCTGCCACTGGATTCAGGGGCTTGCGTTGCGTTTCATTCCGGAGTGCGGCAGATGGATTCTTGGCCTGATTCAGCAGTGAGCCACCAAGCATCTGTACGACAGCCATTAGTTGCTTCGACCCGCAACTCGGACAATCACGTTCTATCTCGCTGATCAGTTCACAGTTCACGCACAACATCGCCCTGCTTAACGAGATCATTTGTGCGCCTCCGCGTCGTACGCCTTTATTTATGGATATTCAGTTTTCAACCGCTGTCGCTTGCCGCTTCGCTCGCATATCTCTTACCGTTATCGAGTGCGCTTCGCCTTGGCTGCGTCGCAGTGTTTTGTAGAGGAAGACTGAACTTGCTGCACCGCCTCTCGGCGCTGGTCGTGAACCGGATCTCCGCCGCTACACGCGGGATCTCCATCCCTGGCCTCGCAGTAAACTGGATGGAATGCCGCACACTCTAAGCAGTTCAATTTCTCGCAGTCCATACACTTTTCAGAGTGGGCCATGCACACGTATGTGCCACAGCCCAGACATGACCGACCCAGATGGTCACATCCTGGGTCGCGGCAAATGCGCTTTTCAATCAATGCAACAAGGTCTGAAATGGCCGAACCGGTGTAGATGCGATCGCTCATCGTCTACTCCTAACCCGGGAGTTCCTTTCGCACTTACAATCGCAACCTGTTCCGTAAGGCGACATCCCAGCACTAAGCACAGAAAAGCAAATCATTGACGGATAAGTTCTTAACTGACTAAAGGACGCATTACCCTTGTTCGCAATCTCAACAAACAGGGATTTGCAGCCGCGGGCCTGTGGATTGTGGTTCTTTGGAATCACTGCGCAACTCCTTGTGCAGTGACCTTCCTTTCTGAGGCCAGCAGAAATTGAACCTGCGACCAAGGGATTATGAGTACTTTGTTCTAGGTAGCTAGCAAGCCTGTTTTGCCTTGGATCAATCAACACTGTTCATCCAAAGCAATGGGGAGAATGCCTCTGTGTTGCTGTCAGGTTTACATATCATGCCTTGATCAGAGAGGAATTGTGAGACTCCTACTGTGAGCTGGGAAATCCATCACCCCTAAATAGTAAGCAGGATTGAGACGATGAGTCGGAGCATTTGCGTCCCCTGAATTTTTAATAGTTATCCAGAAAGATTTATTGAAGACCAGTAGCCTTCAGGCCTATCCGACTCATAGTTCCCATCTTGGAACTGGTACAGTTTTGGAACACATGACTAAGTTAGGACGAGATTAGGTGGTTTTTCATCGATTGCGGGGGCTCCCGAGAGCAGATTGAGGGAAATGGGCAAAAATGCAGGAATATATCTTTAAGCTTATGCTATTGAAAACACGATAACTATAGTTGTTGACAGCGAACAAAAAGCAAATATATCATTGGTGTCGAGTTAGATTCGCCTAGGCTGCTTGGCGCACGCGCCAATCCGGGAAGAAGGTTGTTATGCAGTTTACCGTTGTCCCTACCGAGCCTTTTGCAGTGACAGCCGAACGCTGGCTTGAATTCCGCAAATTCCACTGTTCTGCGCTACCTAACGGGAAAAACCGTCGCCACCGCTACATCAGTGAACGCACAGTGAAGAGCTATGCCCAGTACTTGCGCGTGCTGAACCGTTTTTTCGGCCGCATACCCGTCGCAGAAATAAATTCCAGCCATTTGCGAGAATTCCAGACGGTGCGCGCACCTGAGGTGGGCCCTAACAAGATTAACCAGGAGCTAGGCGTACTGATCCAGGTTCTAAAGCGTGCTGACGTATGGTCGCCGCAAATGGAAGATGTTTACGAACCGCTACAGTACGAAGAAGGCGAGATCCCCCGGGCACTTTCGCTCGAGGAGCAGGAACAGTTTCTCTCCGCTGCTGCTAGCCAGCAGCGCTGGCGGCTTATCTACTGTTACGCACTCATCGTACTGAATACTACAGCATCGAGTTATGAGATGCGTGGACTGCGCTTGGGTGACGTCAGCCGTGGTGACGCGATGATCTATGTCCGGTGGGGAAAGAACAAATACCGCGTGCGCAGTATTCCGCTGCTCGAAGACGGAGAATGGGCTTTGGCGCACATCCTTGAGCGCGCACGCTCCCTAGGTGTCCGGGACCCGCAACACTACATCTTTCCGCTCCGTCTGCACACGAACATGTGGGACCCAACACGTCCGGTAAGCGACTGGGGACTAGTAAAGCTATGGAACGAGGTCCGCTTGGCTGCAAATTTTCCATGGTTTCAGATGAACGCCCTCCGGCATACCGCCCTTACTCGTTACGCTGAAGCGGGCACACCCATCGAGATCATGCGGTGTTATGCCGGTCATATAAGTGAGAAGATGACGCGCCACTATGTGCAGATCAGCGAGACTATCAAGCGGCGTTATGCACTTATCGCTGGGCAAAAGACGACTCGAATAGTAGCTGCCCACAAACAAATGATCGCTAGTATGGCGCAATATCCGAGAACGCAGACGGAGGTAAATCCGAACAAGAGAGGTTAAGGCTTCGATTCTCAGAAATCGGAAGACTTGATTTGAATGTTCATACATAGCCACAGCTTAGGACCGTAGAGTTCGCTAACACATAAACCCAACACGATAGATAATTGTTGGCCTATCCGATGCATCTGGTAACGGGATACCGGTCTGGGTCGTTTTTAGCCCCCTGGCTCACTCTTGTATCAGCTCTTGACGCTATTCCATGCTTGCTTTCCTGCTTGCTAACTAAAACATTACTCCGATTACTCGTCCTTAGCACGTGACGTAAGACCGGAGTGATGATAATTGTGAATTGATCATAGCTTCTGAAATATTATTCTTGACGAGTCCACCTGTGGGAGTATAATTATTTTGTTTAGTGATCTCCCCTTTCTGGGTACAGCCCGAAGCAGCACAAGGGTTGTGCTAGTCAGACCAAGGGCCTCATAATCCCTTGGTCGAACTTTTAACTTTACTTCTTAAACCAGACCATCCTGATAGCCCTAAATAGCTTCTAATCATAACAGTAAGCAGTTCATGGTTGGAGCAGTGTTCATGAAGGCCTTGCCTCCTCATATTAATTCACGTCTTCGTGCAGTCCTGATTATTTGTTGCTGGGCGATATCGTCGCTGATTGTAGGCACTTGCACCGCAGGGGCTGCTGCGAATGCAGCTCCCAATCTGGAAGCGATCCTTTCGCGCATGGAGGAAGCACAAATCACCATTCATGCTCAGCAGCAATCCTATACCGTTACTCGCGACTATCAGTTCTTCAATGGCGAGTCATCCGAACCGGCATCCCAGGTTGTTGTAAAGGTTGACTTTCATCCGCCAAGCACCAAGAATTTCACAATTCAAAAGGCACAGGGCAGCGAACGGGGAGAGAAGATTGTGCGTAAGGTGTTGGAGGGCGAGCAAGCAGCCGCCAGGGATGAAGGCTCGCACGAGATTTCACGCAGGAATTATGATTTTAGGTTTATACGCACAGACCAATTTCATGGGTTCTCTTGCTACGTGTTGCAGCTTACCCCGAAGCGGGAAGAGAAAAGTTCCATTCGCGGCGAGGCATGGATAGATGCCGATACTTACTTGATTCGCCATATTGATGGAGAGCTGGCCAAGAGCCCCTCCTGGTGGGTAAAAGATGTTCACGTAACATTGGAATATGGCACGATGGCGGGCGTCTGGCTGCAAACGACGATGTATGCCATTGCTCATGTTCGGTTTTTCGGTCAGCACGTGCTGCTAGCGAAGGACGTAGACTGCTTTACCGCGACAAACTCGCAAGCCGCTGCGGTGCGGGCTCACCGCCCAGCTACCGGACTAGCTGCTGAAATTGGGATACGCCCTTAAGCATGCCTCCTGTTTAGCAGCTAACTTTTCGACTCGAAAACTTCATTGAGAGAGTTCTGGAATCCAAAACGCTCAGACCCAACCTGCAAGTCTGGGAACAATACGCGCAGCAACCCAACTTATTGGGCCCGTCAAAAGTCCAAAAAAAATTGAAGCCCTTCCGCATCATTTCTGAAGCAGAAGGGCCCATGAAGCAACTGAACCTGTAAGCCGAATTCTGTGTGTCCGAATCGAAATCCGGGCACGATGATCATTCCTCTAGGTGGCACATTGCTGCGCCAACTCATCAGCGACCTACCCGGAAGTTATGGCGCACCGAGCGGGCACGCTCCACCGCAAGCGGCGAATCCTTCCCTATTTGGTCTTGCTCCGTGTGGGGTTTGCCCTGCCCTGAGCATTACTGTTCAGGCGGTGCGCTCTTACCGCACCTTTTCACCCTTACCTTAGACAGGCGGTATGTTTTCTGTGGCACTGAGCCGTAGCCACGGCTTGAACCGCGGCCCCCAGGCGTTACCTGGCACACTGCTCTGTGGAGTTCGGACTTTCCTCTCTCCTTAAGGAACAGCCCGGCCGTGCCGGGCTTAAACCTTAGGACAGCGATCATCCGGTCCAGATGCTACCGTTTTTCATTATATTGGATGAAGAGACCGACCGTAACGACGCATCAGATTAGATCGAAGTTCCATTCAGCAGCCTGACTTATATATCTAATAAGGATAGCTACCATTCTTGATATGATAGCAAATTAGCTTCAGGCAAGGCTGTGCGCTCTTCATCAAGAATACTGTTTAATTCATGCTTTTTTCCCTATCTCATCACTGGTATGAAATTGTGCCGCTTGTGCCTGCGTTAGCAGGTGTGGCATATCAGTTGCTGGTTTTTGCAGGCGTCTGGCAGTTTTTTCGATTGCGTGGTAATGACAAAACGCCGTCGAACAGCCCGATGCCCCCGGTTTCCATCCTGAAACCGATCAAGGGGTATGATCCTGGAGCCTACGAGAGCTTCCGCAGTCACTGCCTGCAGGACTATCCGGAATATGAGATCGTTTTCGGTCTCAGCCATTCAGAGGATGCAGCAGCCCCCCTGATCGAGCGGCTTCGCCGCGAGTTTCCAGAAAGAAGAATCGAGCTGATCGTTTGTCCGCAGAACCTGGGAATGAATCCCAAGACGAGCAAAGTGCTGCAGATGATTCCCGCCGCGCGGTACGATTATCTGGTGATTAACGATGGCGACATCCGGGTTGAAAGGGACTATCTGTCGCACCTGATGCGGGGATTCCGGTCAAAACAGATCGGCATGGTAACGTGTCTTTATAGCGCATCGGCCGCCAACTCCATTGGTTCAAGGCTGGAGGCGCTGAGCATCAGCACTGATTTTGCGCCCGGCGTGCTCGCGGCGCGCACTTTGGAGCGCGGACTACATTTCGGATTTGGAGCGACCATAGCTCTGCCCCGCGCGGTTCTTGAGAAGATAGGCGGCCTGGAATCATTGGTTGATTATCTTGCCGAGGACTACGTGCTGGGAGCCCGGGTGGCGCAGGCCGGGTTCAGGGTTGAAGTTTCCGACCAAAGTGTAGAAACTTTTCTGCCGGCCTATTCCTGGGCCGAGTTTTTCCAACACCAATTGCGGCTGGCGCGCGGCATCCGCGACTCACGGCCCTGGGGGTATTTTGGTTCTGGCATTACCTATCTCATTCCCTGGGCCATGATAACCGCAGCCATGGCCGGAGGCGCAAAGTGGTCGCTGCTTCTGCTGGCTGCTGCCTTCGTGATGCGCTTCACCTCAGCGATTACAGTCGCCGCCGGGGTTCTGCACGACCGGCAAATCTGGCGCGATCTCTGGCTGCTCCCCCTGCGCGATTGGGTGGCGGCCATCATATGGCTCACGAGTTTCACCGGGCACAGCGTGACTTGGCGAAACACCGAATACTTCTTAAAAGACGGCAAGCTGCTACCTAAAACACCGGCTGCCCCAGAATCCCAGCCTCCAATCTCCTGCTCGAGTCCCAAACAGTAGTGTCAACCGGAGTTTGAATTCACACACGCTCAACGGCCAAGTCTTTCTTCGCCATCCATAATGCCGTCCATAATTCGCTACGCAAGAAACAACGATCTGGATTGACTTTCTGTGAAATTTCTTTCAGCAAGGATTCGCAATCCAGATGGACGCGCATCCCGTAATCAAAGCGCAGTACAAATTCAGAAATCAAGAGGAGATGTTGCGGTGAACAAGAAAATCATAATCACAATTACGCTGTTTGCGCTTGTGCTCACATCGGTGATCGCATTTGCCGGAAACCCTATGGTCGGCGGCGCCGCTATGTATCCGACGAAAGACATTGTTGATAACGCTATCAACTCGGCGGACCATACCACGCTGGTTGCCGCTGTGAAAGCAGCAGGGCTCGTGGATACGCTGAAAGGCACCGGACCCTTTACTGTGTTTGCTCCTACCGATGAAGCCTTTGCCAAACTGCCGGCGGGAACTGTCGACACGCTGCTCAAGCCGGAAAACAAGGAGACTTTGACCAAAGTCCTGACCTACCATGTCGTTGCCGGCAAGTGGAGTGCCGCTGACTTGAAAAGGAAGATCAAGGAAGGTAAGGGCGCCGCTGAGCTGACCACCGTGAGTGGCGGCAAGCTCTGGGTTATGTTGCACGAGGGCAAACACCTCATGCTCAAGGACGAGAAGGGCAATATGGCCTACATTACGATTGCCGATGTTTTCCAGTCCAATGGCGTAATTCACGTAATTGATACTGTAGTGATGCCAAACTAACGGAAGTCTCATGGAATTTGGGCGCTCCGAAGAGGGGCGCCGATTCTTTGTTGAAAACATCAGAAAGAATTCAAGAAAGAGCTTGAACCTGAAGATCATCGCGATAGGGATTCCTCGCCTGCGGCTCGGAATGACAATTTTAGAAGCCGCTTAAAAGAAGGCAAGCCATCTAAAGAATTTTCTTTCCGAAGGCTGAGATGGCGAGCTCGACGGCGAGGTCCGCGGTTTGGTTATGCTCGTCGATCACCGGGTTGACTTCAACGATTTCAAAACTCAACATGCGAGCGTGGTCGGCGATGATCTCCATGGCCAAGTGGGCTTCGCGGTAGGTGGCGCCGCCGCGCACCGGGGTGCCCACGCCGGGGGCATCTTCAGGATCAATCCAATCCATGTCGAGGGAGACGTGGTAGCCAGCAGTATCGCGTCCGGCGAGGCGCAGTGCCTCTTCCATGACGGCGCGCATGCCGCGCTCATCGATATCGCGCATGGTAAAAACCTCGATGCCGGCTTTGCGGATGTTCTCTTTTTCCGCGGCGTCAATGTCTCGCGCACCCACCAGTACGCAGTTTTCGGCTGCAACTTTAGGAGAGAAGTCGAAAATATTGGCGAGTTCCGGTGGACCAAGCCCCACAAGCGCTGCCAAGGGCATGCCGTGCACATTCCCACTGGGGGAAGTTTCCGGAGTATTCATGTCGGCGTGGGCGTCAATCCAGATGAGTCCGATCTTTTCATTCTTGCGCCGTTCGAATTCGGCAACGCCTGCCACGGTACCGGCAGCCACCGAGTGGTCACCGCCCAGCACTAAAGGAATTTTCCCTGCTTCTAGCGTCTTCACGATTAATTCCGCGTGCTTGATGCAGGTGGCGGTGATCTCTTTCAAATACTTCGCGTTGGCCTGGCCTTCTTTCTTTTGCTCGGCAATGGCAACGGGGATATTGCCGCCTTCTTCAACGTCGTGGCCGAGGGCTTCAAGGCGGGCTTCAAGTCCAGCGACCCGGACGGCGGAGGGGCCCATATCCACGCCGCGACGCGACTGGCCGAGGTCGAGCGGCACTCCGATCACACGAATCTTTTTGCCGTGAGGAGATCTGGAGATTGCCGCATTTTTTGCAGCGGCCTCCGGTTTTTTTTCGATTACCGTGCTCTCAGCCATGCCAGTGTTGTCTCAGGGATAAATCCTGTTTAATGTCCTCGCGAACGGAATCGTTTCTCTTACATGTTCGAGGCCGCAAATCCAGGCCACGGCGCGTTCGATGCCCATGCCGAAGCCGCCGTGGGGAACGCCGCCATATTTGCGCAGATCAAGATACCACTTAAAGGCCTCTTCCGGCAGTCCGTGCTCATGAATGCGCTTGAGCAACTGTTCGTAGGAACCGATGCGCTGCGAGCCGCCGATGATCTCGCCGTATCCTTCGGGCGCCAGGACATCTACGCACAGCGCGAGTTCGGAGCGCTGCGGGTCGGGCTCCATATAGAAAGCTTTTATCTTCGTGGGATAACGATGCACCATCACGGGCTTTTCAAATTTTGCGGAAAGATAAGTTTCGTCAGGGGAGCCAAAGTCGCCGCCCCACTCGAATTTTGCTTCCAGCTCTCCCTTGGCATGGCCCTCTTGCAGCATCTTGACCGCTTCGTCATAAGTGATGCGCGGAAACGGAGCCGTGATTTTTTCCAGCTTGCTGATATCGCGGCCAATGGTCTCAAGTTCCGGGCGACGCTTTTCCAGGCAGCGCTGCACGATGAAGCTGATGAAACCTTCAGCCAGGTCCATGATGTCATCGATGGTGGCGTAGGCGACTTCGGGCTCGACCATCCAGAACTCGGTGAGATGGCGGCGGGTCTTCGATTTCTCGGCGCGGAAGGTTGGTCCGAAAGAATAGACCTTGCCCAGCGCCATGGCGGTGGCTTCAATATAAAGCTGACCTGACTGGGTCAGGAACGCCTGCTCGTCGAAGTAGTTCACAGGAAACAGCGTGGTGGTTCCCTCGCACGCGGCGGGAGTCAAAATGGGAGGATCGGTGAGGGTAAAACCGCGGTCATCAAAGTAGTCGCGCGCCGCCTTGATGATTTCCGCCCGCACCCGCAGAATCGCCGCCTGGCGCGGAGAGCGCACCCAAAAACTCGATACCATGCTCTTTGGGCGAAATAGGGTAAGGGTCATTTTCGGGGACGCGCTGCACAACGTCGACGCTGCTCACGTCGAGCTCAAAGCCGCCGGGAGCGCGCTTATCTGCCCGCACCTTGCCCTGGACAATGACACTGGATTCCTGCGTGAGATTCTTGACAGCGTCAAACATCTCCGCCGGAACGGCACTCTTGACGATGACGCCCTGCACGTTGCCGGTGCCATCGCGGAAGATAGGAAACAAAAGTTTTCCGCTCTCGCGCAGGTTGTAAAGCCAGCCGCGCAGGGTCACGCTCTGGCCTTCGTGTTTGCCGAGCTCTCGAATGGTGGTTAGGGAGTGGTCCATAATTTAGCTTCTAGCTACTAGCCGCTAGCGGTTTTTGTTTGATTTCAGGAATCGCATCGGTTAGAGCATCTTAAGTGAGTGCCGCCCCTCTGCCTGGATTATTCATCATCATTTTTATTTCAGATTTAATTTCAAAAAACTTTATTTCAAAACGTCGAACATCATTGTGCATCGACAATTTGGATTGGACTTCCGCGAAACTACATGGACTGCACAGTGTCGTAGGAGAAGAATCCTCCTTGGGTGTCGCCCCTCCGGGGCTCGCATCGATTTCTAACCTCACCCAGGGCTTCCGCCCTGGGCTACCCAATGCCGCCCCTTTGGGGCTGGTGCATCATGTCATCGTCGTTCTCGCCACTTGTAAATAATCCAGGCTCTTGTCTCGTGCATTCGTGGCCATATAACTAAATGCTCTTTACTGTTGCCTGCTTCTCCAGAAAACTGAACGCGCTTGAGAACTTGTTGTTGATGTCGCCCTGGTCTTCGCCGTCAATTTCCAGCAGCAGGGGAAGGCCGTGGTGCGCCGAGCGCAGCAGCGAGGTGCACTCGCCCCAATCCACTTTTCCCTCTCCCGGCCAGAGATGTGAATCCTGAATGCCGGCATTGTCGTGCAGGTGGGTGGAGAAAATGTTGTGTTTCATGACATCGAAGGCCTGCAACACCGTGCTCATGATGTGGGCATGTCCTGAATCGAAACAAAAACCTACGTCATGCAGGTGTGCCGTGTTGACGAACTCGACCAGCTTTTCCGGCGTGGAGAGTTCGTTGGGGATATTTTCCAGCAGCACTTTCACACCCAGCGGCTTGGCGAAGGCGCGCAGGTGCTCGACCGAGGTCATGGCAGCATCGAACTTGCGCTCATCGAAGCTCTCATTGCCGTTGCCCAAGTGCTGCACCAGAAAGCGGAAGGGTATGTGCTCGGCGCACTCCAGGGCGCGCTTGATCTCATCGGTGGCCTCGATCTGGCGCTTGCGGTCGGTTTCAACAATATTGATGGGCTCCATGGGGCCGCGTCCAAACTCTTCTTCATCGTAGAACATGGGCGAATGCAGCGAGTGCAGCTTGACGTTATTGCTCTTGAACCAAGTGGCGAGTTCGCGGATATGCGCGCGGTCGTGATAGTTGAAGTGGGCGCGCGCGCAAAAGATTTCAATGGCCTCGGCGCCCGAGCGCGCCAAGCCATCCAGCAACCCGGGATGCAGCCGCTGGCGCACATAGACGTAAGTGGATGCCGCGCGAATCATCAGTAGCCGACCGCCTTTCCTTCGTTGCGAGCATCGCTCGCGCCCAGCCGCTCTCCCGTTTTGGGATCAACCATAATACACTCACCGTCGCTCCAGGCTTCGTTGAAAACGACCTTGTGCCCGCGCTGCTCGAGCAGGCGAATGGTATCGGCAGAGAAGCCGGTCCGCTCCATGCGAATTTCATCGGGCAGCCATTGATGATGAAAGCGCGGAGCGTTCACCGCCTCCTGAATGTGCAGGCCGTAGTCAATCACGCCCATCAGAATATTGGCGACGGTGGAGATGATGCGGCCGCCGCCGGGCGATCCGAGGATGAGAAAAGGCTTGTTGTCTTTGACCACGATGGTGGGAGTCATGGAGGAAAGCGGGCGCTTATTGCCGCCGACGGCGTTGGCCTCACCCTGAACCAATCCGTAGGCGTTGGGCGCGCCGGGCTTGGAGCTGAAGTCATCCATCTCGTCGTTGAGCAGAAAGCCGAGGCCTTCAGCGGTCACGCGCGAACCAAAAAGGTCGTTCAGCGTGGTGGTGACCGCGACCGCGTTTCCCTCCTTGTCAATCACAGAATAGTGAGTGGTGTTATCGGAGTCGTGACCGCCCAGGGCAGCGCCAAGCGCTGAAACCCGGTCCAATTCGTTGAAGACGTTTGACGGACGCTTTAGCTGCGCGCTCACACTGGCGCGATTGCCATTGATGCTTTCGCGCCAGGCGTCGGCGTACTTTTTGTCGAGCAACTGGGCGACAGGAATTTTCGCGAAGTCAGGATCGCCGAGAAATTCGGCGCGGTCCATGTAGGCGCGGCGGAAGGCCTCGACTGTCCAGTGAATAGAATCGGCGGAGCGGTTGCCCATGCTGCTGAGCGGCACCGGCTCGAGAATATTGAGGGTTTCGAGCAACACGATTCCACCGGAGGAAGGCGGAGGCGCGCTGATGATCTCATATCCGCGATAGGCGCCGTGCAACGCCGCCCGCTCTTTGACCTCGTAGTTAGCCAGGTCTTCCATCGTCATCAGCCCGCCGCCCTTCTGGACGGCGGCAGCGAGTTCGTGCGCCATGGCGCCGTGATAAAAATCGTCGGGATCTTTGGCGATGCGCTCCAGGGTGCGCGCCAGCTCCGGCTGGCGAAAGATGTCGCCATACTCATAGCGCTCGCCGTGCCGCTGCGGGTTGCTGAGGAAAATTTCTTTCGATGCAGCGAAGCCGGCGAGAAAATCGTCGTCATTAAAGTCGCGAGCTTCGCTGTAGCTGAGCTCAAAGCCCTGGCGCGCCAGGCGGATGGCCGGCGCCATCACTACGTCCAGCGGCAGCTTGCCCCATTTTTTCTGCGCGTACACCATGCCTTTGACCGAGCCGGGAACGGCAATGGCTTTGTATCCAATGAGGCTGGTGTGTTCGCTCACGTTCCCGTGGGCATCGAGAAACATGTCGTGGGTGGCGGCGGCCGGGGCTTTTTCGCGGTAATCCAAAAAGTGAGTCGTGCCGTCGGTCATGCGTATGAGCATGAAGCCGCCCCCGCCGATATTCCCCGCCTGGGGATGCACCACCGCCAGCGCAAACCCGGTGGCGACTGCAGCATCAATGGCATTGCCGCCGCGCTTCATGATTTCCACGCCGGCTTCTGAGGCATACCTGCTCACGCTCACCACCATGGCATTGCGCCCGTGTACCGGATGGGCAATGGGATGGGCGGCAGCCCACAGGGCAGACGGAAGTGCTGCGCAGAGCGCAACCCAAAGCAGAGCGGCGAAAGCTTTCAGAATCTTGCGTTTGTAAGCGGAACTCATGCGAATTGTCAGGTCGGAGGTAGGCACGCCAGAGTGCGCCGTTAGGACCTTTGGATGACCCTTTGAGGCTAGCCTAGGGAGAGGGAGGGAGTCAAATCCGTATCGAAATTGGTGAGACGCCGTTTCTTGATGCCATCAGTGCATCTCAGCGCCGATCCCCGTCAAGTTGAAGTTGATGCTGTAAATTTGGTCCACGCCAATGGTTTTTCCGTTACAGACGAACGGCTCAAATTGCCACTGTTTGATGGCATCGCGAGCTGAAGGAGCCAACATAGGATTGCCTTTGAGTACCTCTACCTTTTCTACCTTGCCCTGCTCATTTACATGGAATGCGAGGACTACCTCCCCCTGCACGCGTGCCGTTTTAGCCAAGGCTGGGAATTCGGGATATGGCGATTTGCGG
>WNFJ01325340.1_pt2 | contig 12976 bp, 12 predicted proteins | sample 5400461 | NCBI WGS metagenome assembly WNFJ01 (sample SAMN13153349, study PRJNA577476) | soil metagenome | isolation source: 115 cm saprolite on Douglas fir-dominated hillslope | place: USA:California | collected 2013-09-17 | reverse complement strand
TTCCAGGTGCTCGACAGCGACCTGCCGCCGCGCGAAAAGATCATGGCCTACGTGGGCGCGTATTTCGATTTCATCGCCTCGAACCAGATTTATCCCAAGCTCATGCAGCGTGAAATGATGCGGGCGCGCGAGGGCCACTCGGAGCACATCGACCGGCTGGTGAAGACTTACTTTCAACCCATTTACCGGCGAGTCGGCGAGTTGTTGCGCCAGGGAATCGCGGCAGGGGAATTTCGCAAAGTGGATCCGGCACATTTCGTTCCGTCCATGGTGGCGATGATCGTTTTCTATTTCAGCAGCGCGCCCGTGATGCAGCGGATCGTGCGCTTCAATCCGCTGGCCCCGGAGCGGATCGCCGAGCGGCGGGCCGCGGTTCTGGATTTTATTTCCGCGGCGCTGTTTCAGCCGTGTGTCAGTACGACGCGAGGAGTACGCCAATGAGCGCTCGCAACCGCTTTTTCATTCTTCTCAGCATAATCTTCGTGATCTCGCTGATCTACTACGTCTTCTCCGCCGACCATTCCAAAGACCTGGTGCTGATCGGGACGGTTGACTCGAACCAGGTGATCGTCAGCGCGCAGGTGGAAGGCCGCATCCAGAAACTGCTGGTCGATGAGGGCACCCCGGTGAAAGCCGGAGACTTAATTGCCGTGCTCGATCCTTCCGAGTTGCAGACGCAGGAAGCCGCGGCGGCGGCAACCATTACCAGCCTGCAGCACAAGGTTTCCGAGATGCAGCACACCGAGAAATCCACATCCGGATCGACTTCAAGCGACGTGGCCAATGCGCGCGCCAGGCTTTCTTCCGCCAGGGCGCAGCTTCAACAGGCGCAGGCTACGCTTGATCGCACCGAGAGCGACAGCCGGCGCACCATCGAACTGGCAAAAGCGGGCGTAGCCTCCGATCAAGAGCGCGTCCAGGCCGAAACTAATTTGCAGGCGGCGCAAGCGACAGTTCAGGCACAACAGGAACTGGCAAGAGCGGCGGAAGCCGATTTGAACTCCGCCATCGCGCGCACGCAGCAGGCTAAGGCTGCGAAGAGCACTGTGGAGGCGACTCAAGCTGATCTTAAGAATGCCATCGCACAGAAGAATCAGGCGGCGGTGCGGCTGGGTTACACCAATGTCTATGCGCCCGTCAGTGGCACGGTTTCGGTGCGTGCGGCGCGACAAGGGGAAGTAGTTAATATTGGCGCGCCCATTGTGACCATCGTGGATCTGACCGACACCTGGGTGCGCGCTGCGATTCCGGAAACTTACGCCGACCACATCGGCTACGGCGACGCATTGCGGGTTCGGTTGCCGGGCGGCACCATCACCAGCGGCAAAGTGTTTTTCAAGGGGGTGGAGGGCGACTTCGCGACGCAGCGCGATGTGAACCGGCGCAAGCGCGATATCAAAACCATCGTGCTGAAGGTCCGGTTGGACAATCCGAAAGGCGCATTTGTGCCGGGGATGACGGCCGAGGTGCTCGTCTCGCCGGCGCAGATGAAGGGCGCAAGCAGCGCACAAAGCGCTACCGCAGCGGGGCAGCATTAAATGGCAGACCTAGATGCCAAAGCGAGCGGCGGATCGCCGGCCTCCGAAACGACTCACGCCATCGAAGTCCAGCACATCGTTAAGAAATATGGCGAGTTCACCGCGGTGGACGACGTTTCGTTCCATGTGAGCGACGGCGAAATCTTCGGCCTGCTGGGACCGAATGGCGCCGGGAAGTCCACGCTGATCCGCATGATGACCACACTGATCCCAATCACATCAGGGCTCGCGCGTATTGAGGGCCATGACGTTGCCAAAGATCCAGACGCCGTGCGCCGAACGATTGGCGTAATTCCGCAGGCGTTGACCAGCGATCTCGATCTTACGGTGGAAGAGAATCTGAACATCTACGCCAAGCTCTACGACGTGCCCGCGAAGGAAAGAAAGCGCTCGATCGAAGAGTTGCTGGGGCTGGTGGACCTGACCAAATGGCGCGACGCGCAGACCAAAACGCTCTCTGGCGGCATGCGGCGCCGGTTGGAGATTGCGCGCGGGCTGGTGCACCATCCGAAAATCTTTTTTCTCGACGAGCCTACCACCGGGTTGGACCCAGTTTCGCGCGTGGCCGTCTGGGAAATGCTGGGCAACATCAAGAGCCAGCGGCAACTCACAATTCTTATCACCACACACTACATGGACGAAGCTGACCGGCTGTGCGACCGCATTGCCATTGTGGATCACGGCAAACTCGTCGCGCTCGACGCTCCGATGGCATTGAAGGCGAGCGTCCCCGGCTCAAACGTAATTGAAGCCCAGTTCGAGAATCCTCCGGACGATTGGGAGCAGCGGCTGCACACCCTCGATGACGTGACCTCTGTACAGCATGAAGGAGCAGGGATGTATCGCGTGCTCACCGGCAACGGTTCGCACACCACCACCGAATTGGTGGAGATGGCCGTCGAAGCTGGCATTGCGGTGAAGTCGCTGTCAGTCCAGAACACGACGCTGGACGACGTATTCGTGCACTACACGGGCCGGCAGTTGCGAGACGAGTTGCAGAAAGCCTATGCCTTCACGATGCCGCAGCGGCCGGGGTTGCAGCCGTGAACCGCATCATGGCCATTGTCGAGCGCGAAATGCGCAAGTTTTTTCGTTCGCCGGCGCTGATGCTGGCGTCGATGATATTTCCACTGGTGCAGCTCATCATTCTGGGCAACGCGTTTGGCGGGAAGATTCGCGACGCCCGCGTGGCCATTGTCGATCAAGATGGAGGCACGCAGGCGATTAAGATTCGCGAGGCTTTTGACTCCGTCCGCGCGAACATTCGCACCTTCGAGAAAAAAGCCGTGGAAGATGTTCGCAACCGTAAGCTCGAAGGCGCGGTAATTATCCCGCCGCAATTTTCACGGCGCGTGTACGAGGAAAACCATCCGCAGATCGCTTTGGTTGTGGATAACAGCGACAACTTCATGAGTTCCGCGCTGGAGGCCGAACTCACCAGCCTGACCAACGCCCTGAACCAGCCTACGGTTGAGCCGCGCATCCTGCAGCAGACCGCGCTCGAGATTGTCGAACTCTATCCCTACATCGAATACATGAAATATCTGCTGCCGGGCTCGTTGACGCTGGCGATGTTTGTCTCGGTGATGATCGGCGGCGGCATGCTGTATATCGACGACAAAGCCCGCGGCGTGCACGAAGGTTACCTGGTCACGCCCATCACGAAGCTGGAACTTGTATTGGGACTGAACCTGGCGGGCGCGATCAAGGCGGTGATGACAGGAGTGATCATTTGCGTGATCGGGGCGCTCATCTCCGGCGTGAGCACGATCTTCAATCCGGCCACGATGTTCGGACTGCTGGTGATGATTGTGCTGACATCGCTGGCTTTCAACACGATGATGTTTTTGCTCATGGTGCGCATCGAAGACCCGCTGGTGCCGCGGGCCATGTTCGGCATACTGAATACGCTGCTGTTCTTTCCCAGCGGGTCGATTTATCCCATACAGGCATTCCCGCCGTGGTTGCGGGGCATCGCCAGAGTTGACCCCTTTACCTACGCGGTCGATGGCTTCAAGTGCCTGCTGCTGAAAGAGACCACACTGGCGGCGGTATGGGGCGACATGCTGTTTCTTTCGATCTTCGCGGCCGTCACTCTCGGAATTGCGATTCCGCTGTTCAAGCGCACGTTGTAGAAATTGAGTAGTTGTGCAATTTGGTAATTGAGCAATTTCTCAAGATGAATGGTTCGCGCCCGCGTTTGTGCAGCGCGTTTGACTCTCAATTACCCGATTGCGCAATTACCCAATTCCTCATTCCTTCCTGGAACTTTTGACTTAATGCCCGTGTCCGTTATTCTAGACAGAGATGACTCTACTGGACGCGAAAGAATATCATCCGGAAAAAGAGCGGCAGAAAAGAAGCCGCATTATTTCGGCAGTCGTTCTGATTCTGTTTCTGGCGATCGTTGGCTGGTGGAACCGCTTCTGGCCGGAAAAGCGCATCGCCGATAAATTCTTTTCCTCGCTTCAAAAGCAAGACTTCGAAACCGCCTACGGAATTTATTATCACGATCCCGATTGGAAACGGCATCCGCAGAATCACGCGCAGTACCCATTCAACGAATTCCGGCAGGACTGGGGACCGGGCGGGCAGTGGGGCATCGTCAAAAGCTACAAGGTTTACGGCACCAGCAATTGCCCCGGGGGTGGAACTGGCGTAGTCGTCGACCTGGTCGTCAACGATCGTGCGCAACACGCGCAGTTGTACGTCGACAAAAGCGATAAGACAATCAGCACGCCGCCCTGCGGACTGGAATTTCGCTAGCTTCCAAACTGCTGCAGAGTCTTGGTGAGAGATGATTCGTCGCCGGCGTTCAAGCAGGTTTTCGAGCGGTCGATCTGCCGCATCAGGCCGCATAAAACTTTCCCCGGCCCGATCTCCACAAAAGTCTGTACACCTTCCGCGATCAGGAGCCGCATACAGGGGTCCCATTTCACAGCGCCGGTTACCTGGGCGACTAAGGTTTCGCGCGCCCTTTGTTCGTCACTGACCAGCGCGGCTTCCACATTGCAAGCGACCGGACACACTGGCTTCTGCATCCTCATCTTGTTCAAATCTGCTTGCAAACGGTCTTGTGCGGGCTTCATCAGCGAACAGTGGAAAGGCGCACTCACCGGCAGCAGCTTGGCGCGCTTGGCCCCGCGCTCATCGGCCAGCTTGGCTCCGCGTTCCACCGCCGCGGTATTGCCCGAGATAACGATTTGTTCCGGCGAATTGATATTGGCAGGCGAGCAGACCTCGCCCTGCGCTGCGTCCTGGCAAACTGAAACTACTTTCTCCAATTCCATCCCGAGGATGGCCGCCATGCTCCCGACGCCCACGGGAACGGCCTCCTGCATATACTTGCCGCGATTGCGCACGGTGCGCACCGCATCCGCAAAAGTCATAGTTCCGGATGCGACGTGGGCGGAGTACTCGCCCAGACTGTGCCCGGCTACAAAGCTCGGTTTGGGCATGCGGGTCTCGAGAATCCTCAGTGCCGCGATCGATACGGTGAGAATCGCAGGCTGCGTAACCTCGGTCAGCCGCAACTTTTCTTCCGGACCCTCGAAGCAGACTTGCGACAATTTGTAGCCCAGCGCCTCGTCGGCTTCTTCAAAGGTCTGCCGCGCAACGGGATACTTTTCGGCGAGATCTTTGCCCATGCCTACGGCCTGTGATCCCTGGCCCGGAAAAATAAATGCGATCATGACTCCGTTGGTTGTTGATTTGGCGAGATTAGGAGAGTGATTCGGTTCGTGCATGATTTGATTTTTGCCGCTAATCAGCGCGCCGGCGCAGGTTCCGGTTCGGCCGGCGCCGGACGCAGCGCGGCCAATCCCTGCTCGATCGATTCGTTGATGTGCCGCTGGGAGAACTCCGCAGCCACACGCACCGCGTTCTTGATCGCGTTTGCGTTAGACGAACCGTGCGTGATAATGCATACGCCTTTTACTCCCAACAGCGGGGCGCCGCCGTATTCGGTGTGATCGATGCGCTTTTTGAAGTCGGAAAACGCGCTGCGCGAAAGCATGTATCCCACCTGCCGAGAAATCGTCGCCTTCAGCGATTCTTTCAGAACCGTGCGCACCAGATTCGCCACGCCTTCAGAAACCTTCAGCGCGACATTGCCCACAAAACCGTCCGCTACGATCACGTCGACGTGCCCACTGAACAAGTCGCGGCCTTCCACATTGCCCACAAAATTCAAGGGCAGACGCTTCAACAACTGAAACGACTCGCGCGTCAGTTCATTTCCCTTAGTCTCTTCTTCGCCAATCGAAAGCAATCCCACCCGCGGCCGGCGCCCGAACATCGACCGGCCGAAAGCTTTGTTCTCAAACATGCCGCCGAACATGGACCGGAAATAAATCTCGCCCATCACCGCAAACTGTTCGAGATTATGCGGCTTGCAGTCCACGTTCGCGCCCACGTCGAGCAAGATTGCGGCGGTGCCCGGGGCCGTAGGGAACACGGCCGCCAGCGCGGGACGGTCCACACCGTGCAGCGCGCCGAGAACCATCTTTGCCGAGGCCATGGCGGCGCCGGTATTGCCGGCGGTCACAAAGCCGGCGGCGCGTCCTTCGCGCACCAGCCGAAGTCCCACACGCATGGAGGAGTCACGCTTGGAGCGCACTGCCTGCACCGCCTTATCTTCCATGGTGATAACTTCGCTGGCGTGGACGATCTCGATGGGCAGCCGGGAAGCGGCCGGGTGACGCTCAAGTTCCGCTTTGACCGTTGGTTCCGGGCCGACCAGCAGCACGCGCACGTCATAATTGCGCGCAGCATGAATCGCGCCTTCGATTTCAGGCTTGGGCGCCCGGTCCGAACCCATCGCATCCAGCGCAATCACGCTAGGCATGGTGGCAGGAATTTAGCTGGCTTCCTTCACTTCCAGAACTTCGCGGCCCTTGTAGTAGCCGCACTTGGTGCAAGCACGATGCGGCATCTTCTTCTCATGACAGTTGGGACACTCGGAGAGCGAGTGACTGGTCAGCGCATCGTGGGCCCGCCGGGTCGAAGTTCGCTTCTGAGAATGTCGTCGTTTTGGATTCGGCATAGTATGAAAATTCCTCTCGCCGAGGCACTTTGGCCTCGCGTCCTATTAATCTCTGAATACTCCTATTAATCTCTGAATACTCCATTAATGCGCCAGCTTACCGCGGATTTCCTTCAACGCCGCCCACCGCGGTTCTTCCAGCGTCACTGTGCACGAGCACTGTTCCTGGTTCAGGTTCTTGCCGCAGTGCGGGCATAAACCCTTGCAGTCCTCGCGGCATGTCAGCTTCAACGGCACCGCCAGCAGCACCTGCTCACGCACCACATCGTCCAGCAGAAGGCCCTCGCCCACATAATAGCTGATCTCGGCCTCGGCGTCGGTTACAGACATCTCATCGCGCCCGGCGTCGGCCCCCTGAGGACGATACAAGAGATCGAAATCGCGCTTCACATCCTGGATTAGAGGTTCCAAACAGCGGGCGCAGTTTGTTTCCAAGCTGGTCGCCAACCGACCCCTAACGCGTATGTCTTGGATTATCTTGTGCTTGCCGTGATGCTCTTCGACCAGGTCGGCCCGTCCGCTGCTTTCGATCGGCGTGACTTGCCGATAGTCGGTTCCCAAGTCGATCGCACCCGGTTCGAAGTTCTCCGCAAACTCCACGGGATGAAGTTGTAAATCTTTGATCTCGAAGAACATCGGAACCTCCGCGCCTCGTTGAGTTGCGGCCCCAGGCCCGCGGAAGCGCGCCAGGAAGGCGCAAGTACCGCAAGGAGCTAAATTAAGAATAAAGGGTGAGAGAAAGTAGTGTCAAGATCAGTTGCCATTGGTGTAGAGGATCGGTTCGGCCTTATTTCAAAGGCGTCATCCCTAAGCCCCGCGTTTTCATCAGCGCGGGGCGAGGGATCTTAGAGAGCTAGCGGGGAAAGTCCTTGCGACGCGGCAATAGCAATAGTCGATCCTCTTCTCCGCGATCTCCGCGAACCCTCGGCGTCTCCGCGCTAAGCCTTTGTTCGCGCTTAAAGCTCTCAGCTCAAAATCGGCAACGCCCGAATCCTCTTCTTAGTCGCCGCAAAAATCGCATTGCACAACGCCGGTGCGAGCGGCGGCACAGAGGGTTCTCCAATCCCCGTCGGCACTTCCGTACTCGGCACGGAGTAAACCTCCACAACGGGTGTTTCCTCCATGCGCAGTGGCGTATAGTCGTCAAAGTTTCCCTGCACCACGCGCCCCTTCTCGATTGTGATCTTGGCTCGCAAGGCATTCGACAGCGCATAAACAATCCCGCCCGGAATCTGCTGCTCCAGAATGCTGGGATTCACGACTTGCCCGCAATCCACCGCCGCCACCACGCGATGCACTCGCGGCGTGTCATTCTGCATGCTGATCTCGACCACCTCGGCCATGTAAGAAGAAAAACATCCGAAGCAAGCGATTCCGCGAAAGCGCCCGGCCGGCAAAGGCTTCTTCCATCCAGCCTTCTCCGCCGCCAGTTGCAGCACGCCGCGCATCCGCGCCGTGTGCCACGTAGTCGTGAAGTACTGGATGTCCTGATCTTTTGCCAGCATGTGCAGCCGGTACTCCAGCGGATCTTTCCCCGCCGCCGCCGCCAGTTCGTCGATAAAGCTTTCGCTGGCAAACCCCACTTGCAGGGCGTAAACCGACCGCATCCAGCCCAGCGGCACTGGCGTTTCCGCGATTACGCTCTCGATCGAAACATTTTCCATCCCATACACAAACGCCGCTTCATCCGGCAGATCCGGATCTACGCCGCCCGGCACTGGCTGCCCCTTCTGCCCGCTGATCGAAGGCGCGATGATGCGATGCGTGAACGCCACTGGCCAACCCGCTCCGTCCAGCACCGCACTCAACTGATGCAGGCTCGCCGGACGATAGGTGGAAAAGCGCATATCATCTTCACGCGTCCAAATCACTTTCACCGGCCCCCCGATCTTCGAATCAAAGATCGACTTCGACACCAGCGCCGCTTCCACCGCGTAATCGTGCTCCAATCGCCGCCCGAAACCTCCGCCCATAAGTGTGACGTTTACCTTTACCTGGTCCGGATCCAGCCCCACCGCCTGTGCCACCGAGTCGCGGCAATCCTGCGGCACCTGCGTCGGAGCCCATAACTCGCATCCCGTTGCGGAATAATTCGCGGTGCAGTTTCCCGGTTCCATCGGCGCATGCGCCATGAAAGGCAACTGATACTCCGCTGTAACCCGCCGCCCCTTAGCCTTCGATACGTCACCGACCGAATACAAACTCGCGCTCTTCTTCCCGGCGGTTTGCTTCAACGACGCCATCACTGCCGCGGTATTCAAGTCTTTATTGGGACCGTCATCCCAATTTACGCTCAACACGCGTCGACCTTCCATCGCGCCCCAAACGCTGTCGGCCACTACGGCCACTGCTGAATCGCTGATCTTGCCCACGTAACTCACGCCGGAGTTTTTCTTCGACTCCTTATCGTCGAAGCTCACGACTTTCCCGCCGATGGTGGGACAGCGGGACAGCACCGCGAATTTCATCCCCGGCATTCTGAAGTCGATGCCGAACCCGGCTTCGCCCTTCACCTTCGCCGGCGTGTCCACGCGCCCCAGCCGCTGCCCGACAATCTTGTAATCCTTTGCCTGCTTCAAGATCACGTCGGTCGGGATCGGCAATGTAGCGGCCTTCCCCGCCAGTTCGCCATAGCTCAGCTTCCGGTTCGACGCGGCATGCACGACGCTTCCGCTTTGCGCGCTGCAGGATGACCGCGCCACACCCCACGTCAGCGCCGCCGCCGAAATAAGCATCTCGCGTGCCGCCGCCCCGGCCTTGCGCATCGGGTCCCACGTCGTCCGAACGCTGGCGCTGCCGCCTGTGGTCTGATCGCCATAGAGCGTGCTCGCTCCCGCCTGCTCAATCTCGATCTGCTTCCAGTCGGCTTCCAGTTCTTCCGCCAGAATCATGGGCAGGGCCGTGCGCACACCCTGTCCCATCTCGGAGCGCGCAACCACAATGGTGATTTTGTTATCCGCGGTGATTCGCAAGTATGCGTTGGGCGAGAAAGCTTCCTTGTTGGCGCGACCACCATGCGGCAGATAGAAACCCACCACCAGGCCCGCTCCCGCGGCCACTCCTGCAGCAACGAATTCCCGCCGGCTGAGAGGGCTCATCGCGCACCTCCGGGTGCCGCGGCCGATTCCGATGCCCGATGAATCGCCTTGCGAATCCGTTCGTAGGTTCCGCAGCGGCACAGGTTTCCGTTCATCGCTTGCGTGATCTGTTCATCGCTTGGATGCGGCGTCTTGGCGAGCAGCGCAGCCGCCGTCATGATCTGCCCCGTCTGGCAGTAACCGCATTGCGGTACTTCTTCGGCAATCCATGCCTGCTGCAACGCGTGCAGCCCATTAGCGCCCAGGCCTTCGATGGTCGTCACATTCTTGCCAGCGACCTGCGACACCGGGGTCGAGCACGACCGTATCGCCTCACCCTCCACATGCACCGTGCAGGCGCCGCAGAATCCGGCCCCGCAACCGAACTTGGTTCCCGTGAGTTCCATTGTGTCCCGCAGCACCCAAAGCAGTGGAGTCTCCGGCGAAACGCTTACTTTCTTCTCGCTACCGTTCACGCGCAGTGTGAAATTAGCCATAAGTTTTCCACGGGTAAATCGAAATCTGATAATCGAAATCTGATATTTGAAACCTGGACAATGATCCTACCCAACTAATAGGAAAAGTGGAATGGGCAGGTATGGAAAGCGTCTAAGAATAAAGTCTCCGCTCTTTCGAGCCGATAGAGAATACGTCGGGGGAGACTCAGAATTGGAACCTCAGAAGCAGCCCGCAGCCCGTCCCGGTCGAGGCATTGTCGACAATCGTCGCCAGCCCCGGTTCAAACTCGAGGTCAAGATCAGTATCAATTCGCGGACCTGCGGCCTGCTGAAGGGACACACCGTAGACATCAGCGAATCCGGAATCTCAGCCATACTGAGAATCGAAGTTCCCCTGGGCGAACTCGTGGAACTGGAGTTCACTCTCCCCTTCGGACACGTCGTCGTTTATGCGCTGGTGCGCCAAAAAAGAGCCTTCCGCTACGGCTTCCAGTTCGTGGGGTCAGATTCCACGAAAGAAATCATTCAGGCCACTTGCCGCCAGCTTGCCGTTGAACAAACTCTGCTGGGCGAATCCTGATCTGGGTTTTTAAGAGACGACGCTGGTCTACTTCAGTTCCGTCAGTTTTTGGGTCGCGATCTGCACCGCTTCGGGGCCGGGATTGTCTTTCTTAATCTGCTCGTAGATACGTTTGGCGTCCAGCGGCTGATTGCTGGTCTGGTAAAACTCCGCCAATTGCAACTGCGCCGTTGCCTTGCTCACCGAAGCGGTAGGATGCTTGATCAGCTCCTGGTATAGGATCACCGCATCTTTGGTGCGGTTGGTGTTGCCGTAGAGAGCGGCCAGCGCCAGCTTGGCCACGGAAGCCATCTCTTTATTGCCGGTGGAAGCCGCTGCCTTGAAGTCGCTTTCAGCGGCGGCGTTATCGCCGGCAGTCGCCGATGTCACACCCAAAAAGTAGCGCGCCATATCCGCTGTGCGGGTGTGTGGATACTTGTCCACGATCGCCTGAAATTGTTTCTTCGCCGCTTCCGAACGCTCCTTCACCGAGGTAAAGCTGGGAACGTCGGGCTGCGCGGGTGTTCCCGCGGGACGCAACTGAGCCTCCAGGGTCCTGACCGCCTGCGACATCTCGAAGCTGGCCTTCTCATCCTGCGCGCTCAGGTAATACCACCCGCCCGCAACCGCGGCCACGATCACTGCAACCGCGACGGCCGCAAGGGCCAGAGTGTTCCTGTGCTCCACGCTCCAGTGAGCGGTTTTCTCGGCAGCCCCAATGGTGACTCGGCTGAATGTATCCTGCTTAAGTTGATGGCGGGTCTCTGCGCGCACTGCTTCCTTCCAATCTCAGTCTCGTGAGTCTCTGTTTTGGTGGGACGAACTATTAGTTTATCAGCCGTAGTTTATCAGCCGGAAAATAGCACCGTCAAAGCTGGAACGGGCCTAGCGCGGAGCTTCTTCCAGCAAGCCCTGCTCGAGTTTCTCCTGGCACTCGATGCAGTGACGCGTCCAGGGCACAGCCTCCAGACGCTTCGCGTTAATTTCCTTGCCGCAATGAATGCATTCGCCAAAGCTGCCCTCGCGAATGCGCGCCAGCGCTTTCTCCACCATCTGCAGAAGTTGCCGCTCGTTGTTGCTTTGGCTGAAAAGAAATTCTTTGGTGTAGGAACTGGCGGCCCGGTCGGCAATGTCCTGCGCTGTGTCCTCGTCAGCGGAGCGGCCATCCGCCTGGGTGCGGGAGACCGTCCGGCGCAGATCCTGCTGCCGCGTCTCCAGCCGCTTCTTAAACGTCTCTAACTTCTTCTTATCCATAAGTTCACTTCTAAAATAATCCTGCGGCAGTTCTCCAGAACCACCCATGGAGTTTGGCCAAACGAAAATGATAAGCGCCTCAAATGAGATGCGTCAACAGGCCCACCGGCTGGATAAAAAAGCAAATGCGTCTCTCTGCGAGTGAAGGGAATCATTGCTTCGCAAATTGTGCCGCCGCGTCCAAGGCAACCCTTGCGGCACAGCACATCTCTAAGTCAGTCCCGCCTCAGCGAAGGTAGAGGAAATATCCGGTTGGAAATCGGAATGAGCTGGCTCCCCACCCAGCACCGTAGTGAGTGGAAGGCCGGGCGCTGAGGCGTCCGGCCTTCACCAGAGATTCAACGCAAGCGGCCGCGTGCCACATGGGCCGGACTATTTCACCGTAAGGCCAATGCTCTTGCTTTGAGCCAAGGATGTACCGGCCGCAGTGACAGTGAACTGTGAACTGCCCGTTGCCGTGCCGGATGTCTTGGTAAACGTAATGGTGGACGAACCATTCCCAGGTGACGCTACAGTTTGCGAACTGAAACTGGCCGTCACCCCGGCGGGCAAAGCGGTAACGGAAAAAGCAAGCGATGAATTAAAGCCTCCCAGCGCCACCGTGGTCACCTTTAGCGTGCCCTTGGCGGTTGAGCTGACGGTCACGCTGGTTACGTTCGGCGTCAGCGAGAATCCGGGGACGTTCACCGACACCGTTTGTTTTTGCGTCACCCCGCCGCCGGTTGCGGTGAGAATGACTGAATAGGTCTTGGGTACAACGTTCGAAGCCGCCGACAAAGTTACAGTGGCAGTTCCCGCCCCTGGTGCGGCAACGATGCTGGCGGGCAGAAACTGCGCAGTCACGCCCGTGGGCAAACCCGTAACCGTGAGCGTGATGGCAGCATTGAAGGTTGAGTTCGGCGTGCTGGTGAGAGTCAATGTTGTGGACGCTCCTGCCGCGACGCTGAGGGAAGTTACCGACGACGCCAGCGTAAATCCGGGCAACGGAGCAACCGCTACCGGGAGCGATACGGTATGCTTCGTCGATCCACTGCTCGCGACCACCG
>WNFJ01375290.1_pt3 | contig 12977 bp, 15 predicted proteins | sample 5400461 | NCBI WGS metagenome assembly WNFJ01 (sample SAMN13153349, study PRJNA577476) | soil metagenome | isolation source: 115 cm saprolite on Douglas fir-dominated hillslope | place: USA:California | collected 2013-09-17 | reverse complement strand
GGCAGATTTTCCTCTGCCGCGGCGGCATGGGCGACCGCCAGTGAAACCCCGAGCAACGCGTTTGCGCCGAGGTTCTTTTTGTTCGGCGTGCCATCAAGCTCGATAAGCTTATTATCAATCTTCGCCTGCTCGCGCGCGTCCCAGCCTTTCAAAACGGGCGCAATTTTGTCGTTAACATTGGTAACAGCTTTCCTCACGCCCTTGCTGCCGAAGCGGCTCTTATCCCCATCACGCAATTCCCATGCTTCGTGTTCGCCCGTGCTCGCCCCGCTTGGGACGGACGCTCGCCCCAGTGTCTCGCCTTCAAGGCGCACATCGACTTCAACTGTCGGATTGCCACGCGAATCCAGAATCTCCCGCGCATGGATTTGGCTAATGCTGGTGCGTGCCATACGATCCTGGGCGGATTAGAACAGCTTTCGCAGAATCAGGCAAACCCAAGTTTCATCGTGCTAGACAACGATCGATCACATATGTGATAAGACACTGTCCGATCACCTGCAAATATTCTGACTACACCATGTATTCAAAGACAAGTTTCTATGGGATGTCTGCTTCAAACGTACGCAGTTGCTTGCCAGCATCCTGGAGCACTTTCTTTCGGCGTTCCCACGCGCGTTGGCCCAGATAGTCACTTGGCAGAATTCGCTGAGGCAGCAAAGGATCCTTATTGATCGCACTTAGCCATGTCTCGCGCTCTGCCGCTGCCCAGCGTTGCAATGCCTTCGCCGCAGTCTCGCTTCGCAAGGCGCCAGTTGGCCGCTGCTTGAGCACCTTGAGATGCTGAGCATATCGCTGGTTGATTCGCTCAAAGTCCCACGCACCCCCAACTATTTCATCATCCGATTCGCCTGCACAAGGTCGACCCTCCAGCAGAATCAGCGATTCGACGTTGATTTTTCCGCCACGTAGAATCTGGCCTTCGTCCTGCAGTGGGTCCGGCGTAACCCACACGCTGTTCTGGAGGTACCCGAACCCTTTGGCACGCAGATAACGCCACAATCGCCGCCGTTGCGTATTTTTTTGCAGAGGCACGTCAAATAGCACGATCCGCCATTGTCCGTCCCAATGCCGTTCCCAACGCAGCTCTGGATCACGCCCTCACAGGACAAACAAGCGCCCCTGTGCCGTCAATCGATAGAGCCGATCACTCGGCGCGTTCCTCCTCCTCTCGATCCAATGCTTTCGTTCCAACCGATGTATTTGCTTGAGCAGCCCATGTAGATAGGCCCAGGCTTCATAGGAATCGGTTAAATTGCGGAAGGTCGGGCACATCAGTTGCTCTGCAGACCACAGCAAGAGATTTAGGAATTCTTCTGTCTTTGCATTCACGAATCCGAGCATAAGTAAAGCCATTCAAACCACGCAAGCCGCATTCGTCTCACATATGTGATATAGAGTTGTCCCTAAGACTGAACACCATCGCGGCCCGAGATTCCGATTGGCAATTTGGCTGAGGCACGCATAATCTCAGCGAATGATTCGTTTGGCCAAACTGGGAATGCTTGCATTTTTCACCGGCGTTTTGCTAGCCGTGAGCGCTGAGGAATCCGGTCATCTCACGGCGGATCAACTGGCAAAAGCCGTTCGAAGCGACTCGATCAGCATCCCGACACCGGGCGAACTTTTCGCGGCGCTTGGAAAGACGGGGAAAACGAACTGGTCGGGGCAATATCGCGGGCCAATACCGGTGACATACCAAAATCGGGCGCAGATCGCGTTAAACCTGGGCGGTTTGATTGCGGACGGCTTTATTGCTGTCGAAGCGAAAGACAGTCAGCAAGTCAAAAATATCGGATCAGACATCATCAAGCTCGCAAAAGCGCTCGGGGTCAGCGAGAAGCTCCTTGGCCGCGGTAGTAGCATCAACGAATTCGCCGACAACGGCGAGTGGGACACACTGCAGGAAGAATTGGAAGCGACGCAAAACGAGGTGAAATTGTCGATGCAATCGCACGCCGACCAGGACCTCGTAATCCTGGTGACTCTCGGTGGTTGGATTCGGGGCACACAGGTAGTTACCTCAGCGGTCATCCAGAAGTATGATGAACGCAGTGCAAGAGTCCTGCGGCAACCGGCACTGGTTCACTTCATGCAGTCAAAAATCAATGAAGTCTCACCCGAATTACGTGGGGAACCTCTGGTGAAGGATGTGAGCCAACAACTTGGCGAAATCGAGAAGCTAGTTTCCTTTCCACCTGACAAGGCGCCCACTGTAGAGGACGTGCGAAAGGTCAACGAAGCCGTTGCCAAGCTCATGACAGAAATACAGAGCAAGGAACCGCCGAAATGAAACGCTGTCTGCCAATTTTTCTTTCACTATTTGTTCTGGGAACCTGCATTTCTGTCCGGGCCCAGACAGATGCCGAGGTACGCGCGCGCAAAGACGCGCTCGACGTCGCTGCAGCATTTTCAAACGATGGTTTCAAAATCCGAGATGGACATTGGTGCGGGCTTGTCAAGCCACATGACCACGTCCTGGTGGCGGTGAATCTCTATGCGGGAAACCAGTATTGGTTCTCTGCCGGCGCGGTGGAACCGGTGAAAAAAATTGCCGTAAGCGTCTATGATGAGACCGGCAAGCAAATGACTACGGAAAGCTACAATGACGGGGAAAAAGCAGCGGCCGGGGTTTCGCCACCAAGCAGCGGTCAGTACTTTGTTTCGGTCGATCTGGTTGAAGGCGAGGAAGGCAGCTTCTGTCTCGTCTACTCGTACAAGTGAAGCGATGAAGCGATACGAGATTCCGGATGCGTAGCCCGTCGTCTGCCGTCTGGCAGACAGCAAGATCTCAGCAGCCAGCGAGTATGATTTCGCTTCAGATCTTCTATGAGGGAAATGTGCAAGGCGTTGGGTTCCGGTGGTCGGTGCGCGACACCGCCAAAGGTTTCGACGTGACCGGGTGGGTCCGTAACCTGCCGGATGGCCGTGTCGAACTTAACGTTATGGGAGAGGAACAAGAGGTCCGTGCGTTCCTCGATCGCATCGCGCAAGGCGAATTGCACTCACTGATTCACAACCAAACCGAAAAGAAGTTGGACAAACCGGTCACTGCGCGCGGCTTTGAGATTCGCCATGACTAACTCGCCGCGCCGTAGCGGCGCGGAGGCGGGTCCGGCGTCCACGGACTAACCAAGGTTTTTCCTGTTCCCTTTCACCGGCAATCGATCGTCGCGGTAAAGGACCTCGATCTACGCATCGAATCCGGCGAGGTGTACGGACTATTGGGACCGAATGGTTCCGGTAAAAGCACCACCCTGAAAATTATTCTTGGCCTCGTGTCTCCAACGCGCGGGCGCACGGAAATTTTTGGGCGTAATAGTCGTCTTGTAGAAAGTCGCGAAGCGGTCGGTTTTCTGCCGGAGAATCCATATTTTTATAAATATCTTACAGGAAAAGAAACGTTGCGTTTTTTTGGGCGCCTTTGCGGACTGCGAGACGCCGCCCTGAAGAATCGCATCAACGAATTGCTCGAACTTGTCGGGTTAAGCAAGGCGCGCAACCGCCGGCTGGGCACGTATTCCAAAGGGATGTTACAACGGATCGGCCTCGCCCAGGCATTGATTCATCATCCCAAGCTGGTGGTGCTGGATGAACCGACTGCCGGTGTCGATCCCGCAGGTTCGCGAGACATTCGCGATTTGATCCTCGATCTGAAGCGCCGTGGAATCACGGTGCTGCTCTCTTCGCATTTGCTCGCGCAAGCGCAGGAAATTTGCGATCGCGTCGGCATTCTAGCCGATGGCGTGCTGGTGCGCGAAGGTCACCTGCAGGAACTGATCGCGATAGAAAATCACACCGAGCTTGTCATGGCCGATGCTCCCGATGAGCTCATCCGGGAAATCGAATCGATCATCAAACGATCAAGCGCGAAACTGATCGAGCGGCGCAAATCGACAACTACACTGGAGCGATTGTTCCTCGAGGCGACCAAGAACGAGCAAGCTCCAATTTCGAATGACGAAGGAATGACAAAACAGAAATGACCAACAGCGAAAACGCTTCAACCCTAGAACAGTTGAACGCTTCAACGTTCGCGAAGCGATATCGACCATTTTCTTTCTTTCGCACCTACGCAATTACGAGCAACACGGTCACCGAGCTGACACGGCTGAAGGTTTTCTATGTCCTGCTGGTCTTCGCACTTGTTTTGATCGGGAGCTCGATCTTCATGGCGCAGTTCTCTTTTCAACAGGAATTTCAAATCCTAAAAGATGTTTCGCTCGGCGCGATTTCACTTTTTACCTCGCTGCTCGCAATTGTTGCCACTGCGCGGCTACTTCCACAGGACATCGAGGACCGCACACTTTACACGATTCTCGCCAAGCCGGTGCCCCGTTTCGAATACGTGCTTGGAAGAATTTCGGGAGTGCTTTTGCTCCTGGCGATCAGCACACTTGCGATGGGTGCAGCCTTTGTGCTTGTGCTGTATCTGCGCGAACAGGCTGTCGTGCACACGACATTGAGACAGATGTCCGGTGCACCGCCAGATCAAGTCGCTGATGCTTTGCGTGTCATCCGATCTTCCGCATTTAACATCGATATCTTTCCGGGGATCGCCATCATTTACCTGAAAGCGTGCCTGCTCGCTGCGCTGACGCTTTTTGTTTCCACGTTCGCCACCTCAAACATCTTCACGATCGTGGTCATGGCTTTCATTTATTTTATCGGACATTTGCAAGCGACTGCCCGCGAATATTGGCTGCAGGAACATGGTGGCGGACTGATTAGTCGCGTTTTTCTCGTGGTGGTGACGCTGTTATTTCCCGACTTGCAGGCTTTCAATTTGGTGGATGACATCGTCGCGGGCACCGCAATTTCGCTCGCGGTTTTTGCCAAGACCGCCGTGCTCGGCATTTTCTACACTGCGGTTTACACGCTGTTGGCCACCTTTGTGTTCTACGGAAAAGAATTATGATTCGGACCGCCGTGGTGCTGGCAGTGCTGGTCGGGCTCGGGGCGCTCAAATTGCCGATTGAACGCAACCTGTCGACGCTTCATCGACAGGAACATTTCCACGGAGTCGAATTCAATCTCGATCTGCGCGAAAAACTCGGGCAACTGGGGTTCGTCGCTGCGTTGAGCGGATTTCGAGCGATCGTCGCCGATGCGCTCTTTATTCAGGCATATTCGGCATGGGAAAACACAGAATGGGGCCGAATGTTGTTATTGTTCCGGCACATCACAACCCTCCAACCACGTGTGCTCCTGTTTTGGGACACGGCCGCCTGGCACATGGCTTGGAACGCGAGCGTGGCCGCGATGAACGATCGAACCCAGCCGCGCCTCGCGCTGCGAGTCAAAGCGCAGCGCGAATATTTTGCTCTTGGCAAAGACTTCCTCGAACGCGGAATAAAAAACAATCCTGATCGCCCGGACCTTTATGAAGCGCTTGCTCGGCTGTACAAGGAGAAATACAAAGACCACGAGCACGCCTCGGAGTATTACGCCAAAGCGGCAGCGGTGCCGGGAGCGGCACAATGGGACAGGCGTTTCTCAGCCTACGAGCTTTCTTACTGCGAGGGGCGCGAGCGCGAAGCGTATAAACGGCTCCTGAGCCTCTATAACGAAGGGGAGAAGGAACGGCTGCCCACTTTGATCAAACGACTGAAGTTCCTCGAAGAAAAACTTGGAATCGCGCAGGAACAGCGAATTCCGCAGGAAACCAAAGTCGTTAAATAGCTAAATGGCCTACTCGTGAACTCATTCGGAATCGGATTGTTACATTCCTGGCGGCGACCGAACGCTTTGGTTGTAACGTTTTAATCTTTCAGCGGTTTAACTTTTGATAATGCGTTTCGCAATTTTGAGTGATATCCACGCTAATCTCGAAGCGCTCGAAGCGGTACTGGCTGACGCGCGCGCGCGTAGATGCACCCATTTCTTGTGCTTGGGCGACGTGGTCGGTTACAACTCAAATCCGCGAGAATGCATCCAACGTATCCGCGAACTCGATTGCGCTGTGGTAAAAGGCAATCACGACGAGGAGGCAACGCTGTCCGCGTCTTCCGAACGTTTCAACGAATTGGCCGAGCACGCTATTCAGTGGACCCGCGACAATTTAACGGATCAGGACAAGGAATGGTTGCGCAGCTTGCCGTTACAGAAGCGGATACACGATTTTACGATAGTGCATGCTACTCTCGATACGCCCGGCCAATGGGGTTATGTCTTTAGCAACCTCGACGCTGTCGCAAGTTTCACATATCAGCGCACCGCCGTCGGTTTTTTCGGCCACACGCACGTGCCCATGGTATTCATTCGCGACCAAGGGGTCCGGCACGAAAGGACCGAACACATTCGCATCGAGCCAGCCAAAAAGTATTTCATCAACGCGGGCAGCGTCGGGCAACCACGCGACGGAAACTGGCGCGCCGCCTATTGCATTTACGATATTGAGAATCATCTCGTTGAATTGGTCCGCGTGAAATACGATCTGGCCACCACGCAAAAGAAAATTTCCAAAGCCGGTCTGCCAGAGCTTCTGGCCGAGCGGCTTGCAATGGGGCGCTGAGGCTACGTCTTCCACCGCGGACAATGTCAATTCGCGACAGAGTCCATCCGTTGCTTGAGAATAAACTCCGCAACCGGCAAATCTCGCGGATAAGTGACTTTGAAATTGAAATCATCATTCAGGGCGAGAACCACCTCGCGACCGAGTCGTTCGACCGCTGAAACCTCGTCGGTCACCGAAATGTCTTCCGCGTAGACAGCGCGATATGCCTCCTCGATCAACTGCCGTTCGAAAACCTGCGGCGTTTGCATGGCATAAAGTTGATCTCGATCCACTGAGGCACTGACCAGCAGGTTACTATCTGCCCGCTTGAGCGTGTCGTTAACTGGCTCGGCCAGAGCGGCAGCGGCGTGATTTGCACATTGTTGAAACACGCGTTCGATCTGCTCCGGAGTAACCAGCGGCCGCGCGGCATCGTGCACTGCAACCCATCGTGTAGCTGAATCCAGATGCTCCAGGCCCGCGCGCACGGAGTCCTGCCTATATTTGCCACCCGGAATTATAGACCGAACCTTTTTGAAGTTCTCATCGCCAGCCATCGTTTTGATTTCATCGTGTCGATCTTCCCTGGCGACGACAATGATTCCGTTCACAGAGTTGGCGCGCTCAAATGCGCTTATTGTGTGCGCAATGACTGGTTTGCCGGCAATCGCCGCAAACAATTTATCGAAACCCATGCGCCGGCTGTCACCGGCGGCGACGATGATGGCGGTTAGCACAACGTTGAAGCGTTAAAGCGTTGAAGGGTTAAGCGGCGGCGATCATTTACGTTTCAACGCTTCAACACTTTAACGAATCACGAAAGCTGCTTTTGCACTTCCGCGCTCAGCGTTTTGCCATCCACGCGACCGGCGACTTTCGCTTGCAACGCTTTCATCACCGCGCCCATCTGGGCTTTCGATGTGGCTCCGATCTCGCCGATGGTTTCCAGCACCACTTTCGCCACCTCATCTGTGCTCATCGACTGCGGCAAATACGTATTCAGGATCAACAACTCTTCTCTTTCCTTTTCGGCCAGTTCCGTGCGACCGCCTTTTTCAAAACTCTCGATGGAGTCCTGTCGTTGCTTGACCTGCTTGCGGATGACCTGTGCAGCTTCAGCGTCACTCAGTTCAGCTTCTGCGCCTGATTTTGCAATCGCGCCGTACTTCAAAGCAGATTTTAACATGCGCAGAACGCTCAGCTTGGTCGTGTCCTTGGCGCGCATTGCTTCCTTAAGGTCCAAGTCGATCTGTTCGGAGAGTGTCATACGGGAAATTAAGTGATCAGATTCTGTTGTCATGTGGTGGCACTCATTGGCGTGTCATCCTGAGCGCCAGCGAAGGACCTCTCCTCCTTGCGTGATATGTGCCGCATTTGTGAGATTCCTGTGATGCTACGCCAAGACGGCGCGCATTTGTGTAGCGCAACGGTGCGCAGATTCCGCGTCGCCAACCGACATCACGGTCAAATCTTTCCGTGTGCGCAGGACCAGACCAGCCAGGACATTGCCCGGTCCCAACTCGATAAAAATTTCGCAACCGCGCGCCAGCATCCGCTGCATACAATCGTACCAGCGAACCGTCGTTGTTACCTGCTCCTGTAATGTGCGCCGGATTTCCGGAAGCGTGTCCACCTCTTCGCCGGTGACATTGCTGATGATAGGGAATTGCGGAATTTGCATCTCTACCTCAAACAGCGCTTCCCCTAACTTGCGGTAAGCGCTCTCCATCAATCGCGAATGATACGCGCCAGCAACATTTAACATTGTTGCGCGCCGAATGCCGTATTCCTTAGCCACTCCAACCGCCGCCTCGACCTTGGCGAGTTCGCCGGAGATTACGATTTGTTCCGGCGAATTAATATTGGCGATATCGATATCTTCGTCAGCAGCCAGTCGTCGAACGTCATTCTCCTGCCCGCCGATCATCGCAGCCATGTTGCCAAGCGTTGCCGCACAGGCTTCATCCATAAATTCACCACGCTTCTGCACGAGTTTCAGCCCGGTTGCGAAATCGAATGTGCCCGCTGCCGCGTGCGCAGTCATCTCCCCCAGAGACAGGCCGGCTGCACAATCGATTGGAAAATCGCCAAACAATTCGCGAACCACGCCTAGCGCTGCCAGTGAATGCACGTATAAAGCGGGCTGGCAATTCGATGTCGTCGTCAGCGTCTCCACCGGGCCGTTCCACATAATCTCAGTCAACTGCCGGCCGAGGATTTCATCAGCTTGCGCACACAAGGTGGCCGCAAGCGGAAAGTTCTCCACCAGTTCGCGTCCCATCCCAACGCTTTGCGCGCCCTGACCTGCGAAGAGCAGTGCGATTTTTTTCGACATAATCCGGTGTAGTTAACGCGCTTCCTCTTGCGTTGCGAACGGAACTTCTGGGGAGCGCGCGCGTCTCGCGTGCTGGCGAGCGCTTCCTCGCGATCGCGATCGTTCTGCAATCTTGCAATCGTGGCAACAGAGTCTGATTCAAGAAAGTTCGTTTTGGCGGGACGCCAAAACCAACATGCGAGATGCGTGTGCTCCCCGGAATTTGCGCTTGCGCGAGCATTCCCACTCGCCAGCATAGATGCAGTTCTTCCTGTATGCCCTTCACGACGCACGAAATTGAATCTTCCGATCCGGTCACGCGAGTGGCCGCCGCCGACGCCGCGCTGCGACAGCCTGATGACACCGACATCGGCGAAAAAATGGTTTTAAATATGGGACCGTCGCATCCGGCCACGCACGGTGTTTTGCGGCTGGTGCTCGAGCTCGATGGCGAAATCATTACCAAGGTGACGCCGGACGTTGGTTTTCTGCATCGTGGCGACGAGAAGATCGCCGAGAACATGCAATATAATCAGTTTGTCCCATACACGGACCGGCTTGATTATCTCGCGCCTCTTTCAAATAACGTGGCGTACGCGCTCGCAGTTGAAAAACTGATGGGCTGGGAAGTTCCACCGCGTGGAAAAGCGATCCGCACAATTTGCTGTGAAACCTCGCGGATCTCCTCGCATCTGCTGGGCATTGGTGCCATGGCGCTCGATCTCGGCGCGATGACCGTGTTTCTCTACACATTCACGGAGCGCGAAAAACTTTACGATCTTTTCGAGTTGCTTACCGGCGCGCGCTTTACCACGTCGTACACTCGCGTGGGCGGGCAAATTCGCGATCTGCCCGAGCGCTTCATTCCGCAACTCAAAAAATTCCTCGACGATTTTGGCCCGAGCCTAAACGAGTGCGACAAGCTACTGACCCGGAACAAAATCTTTGTCGATCGGACTAAAGACATCGGCGTCATATCAAAGGAGCACGCGATTGCGTACGCCCTCTCCGGCCCTAACCTACGCGGGAGCGGAATCGAACACGATTTGCGACGCAAACATCCGTACCTCGATTACGACAAATACGATTTCGACGTGGTGATCGGCAGCGCGGGAGATTGTTACGATCGTTATCTGGTGCGGATTGAGGAAATGCGCCAGAGCGTCCGCATCCTGCGGCAGGTGATCCATGAAATTCCAAGTGGACCGATCAACGTTGCGGACTGGAAAAACATGACTCCTCCAAAATCGCACGTTATGACAAAGATGGAAGAACTGATCCATCATTTTATCGTAGTTACCGAAGGGCTCGATGCCCCACTGGGCGAAGTCTATTTCGCGGCCGAAAATCCCAAGGGCGAGCTTGGTTTTTATATCAACAGCAGAGGCGGCGGCGTGCCGTATCGGTTGAAAATTCGCGCGCCATCGTTTGTGAACCTTAGTATCCTGCCGGAGCTTCTGCCCGGTTGCATGGTGAGCGATGTACCTGCAGTGCTGGGCAGTCTGGACTTCGTCATGGGCGAATGCGACAGATAACCATGTCAATCGTGCAATCCGTCTCGAGATTCGCGCTCGTGCTCCTGCTTGTGCTCGTGGTTTCCTGTTCCGGGAAGCGCATCACAAAGTCGAATGTCGATCAGGTAACGGAAGGAATGTCGAAAAAGCAGGTGGAATCGATTCTGGGTCCGCCCACTTCGCTTACTACTGAGGATTTCGTGATCATGAAAAAGACAACTTACGTTTACCACCAGGGCAAGGACACGGTCACAATCGTTTTCAAGGACGACAAAGTGCAGTCGAAAGACAGCACGTTATCCGATTAATCTGCTGTAGCGGATTACTCTCCCAAGTGACAGACTCGACGAGCATACGCATTCCCGCCGAGTTGGAGCGGAAAATGGATGAAGCGATCACGCGTTATCCGAGCGATCACCGGCGAAGCGCGGCCATGCCGCTGTTGCATTTGTGGCAGGAACACTTCGGGTTCATCAGGGACGAGGCCGTGGCGTGGATCGCGGAAAAGCTCGGCTTGCAACCAATCAATATTCTCGAGCTGGTCACCTTCTACCCGATGTTTCGACAGGAGCCGCCGGGCAAAACCCACATCCGCGTCTGCCGCACACTCAGTTGCGCGATGGCCGGAGGTTTTGAGTTGATGGAACATTTGTGCACGAATTTTGGTATCCAACGCCCCACTTCCGGCGATGGAACGCACAATCCGATTAGGGTCAGCGCCAACGGAGATTACAGCGTCGAGTTTGTCGAGTGCCTGGCAAGCTGCGGCACCGCACCAGTGTGCATGATTGGCGAACACCTCTATGAAAACGTCGATAGAAATTCGATTCCCGATCTCATCAAGCAAGGGCGGTCTCCAGAGCGTTCACGCGGGAACGGCGGACTAGAGACCGCCGCTCCTTGTTGGCCCCCCCACCCACTCGAGCACCGTTTGATTTTCAAGAATATCGGGTGCCCGGACTGGACGACCGATATCGACTGTTACCTGCGCGACGGCGGCTACGAACAGTTGAAGCAAGCACTAACACTGTCGCGCGCTGACATTGTCAACAAAGTCAAAAACTCCGGCCTGCGCGGCCGCGGCGGGGCCGGATTCTCCTGCGGGCTGAAATGGAGCTTCATCAAACCGGACGAAAAACGGCCTGTCTATTTGATTTGCAACGCCGATGAATCCGAGCCGGGCACGTTCAAGGATCGCTACATCATTCACGAAGATCCGCACCAACTGCTCGAAGGAATTTTGATTTCCTGTTATGCGCTCAACGCGCGCACGGCCTACATCTATATCCGAGGCGAATTCCCAGAGGGCGCGAAAATTCTCGAACGTGCCATCGAAGAGGCGCGCAAACGTAATTTTCTCGGGAAAAACATTCTCGGATCGGAGTTCGACGCCGAGGTTTACATTCACCGCGGCGCCGGTGCCTACATTTGCGGAGAAGAAACTGGCCTAATCGAATCGCTGGAGGGCAAGCGGGGCTATCCGCGGATCAAGCCACCGTATTTTCCAGCGGTGCTCGGCCTCTACATGTGCCCAACCATCGTCAATAATGTGGAGACGCTCTGCCATGTAAAACACATCATTGCCATTGGCGGCTCGGAATATGCGCGCCTTGGCCGGCCGAATAACACCGGCACCCGCATTCTGTGTGTGAGCGGTGACGTGCAGCGGCCCGGATACTTCGAAATTGAAGTCGGCGCGGTGACGATGGGTCAGTTAATCTACGAAATGGCTGGCGGCTTGAGACCGGGCCGAAAGCTAAAGGCCGTTATTCCGGGCGGCAGCTCTGCAAAAGTTTTGCGCGCCAATGAGCGATTCAAGCTCAAGCAAAAGCAATCCGACGGATCGACGATCGAACGAGAAATGTCGATTGACGAAATACCAATGGATTTCGATTCACTGGCTGCCGCTGGGTCGATGGCCGGTTCTGGCGGCGTGATCGTGCTAGACGATTCTCGCGACGTGGTCTGGGTACTGAACAACATCAACGAGTTCTATGCTCACGAGAGCTGTGGCCAATGTACACCCTGCCGGGAAGGCTCACTTTGGATGAAGAAAATCACCGACCGCATGCTCGGCGGCGGCGGCGTTGTCGAAGATCCGAACACGCTCAAGACCATTGGTGACAACATCGCCGGGCGCACCATCTGCGCTTTTGGCGAGGCGTGTGCGTGGCCAACGCAAAGTTTTGTTGAGAAATTTCCAGAGGAATTTGCTGCGCGCGCACGAAAGCCGGTCCCCCCACCCCTTCCCCCGGAATACACGTCCGAAGAACTGATCGAGGAAGAAGAAATCCCGACGGTTCCCATGGCCCACGATCCGGGTTGGGAAAAAGCCGGAGCCAAAGGAACAATCTAGATGAAACCTCATGCTCTTGCTGATGCTCGTGATTGTGATCGAGATTCTTCGATTGTGAGCAGGAGCACGAGCGCGATTACGAAAAGGTAAAATGGCTGATCAAGCTCCATCCCCGCAGTTGTTGAACGTCGAGATTGATGGCGTCTGGCATCAGTTCCCCAAGGGCACGCGCGTGATCGAAGCGTGCGAACAGGCCGGGAGTTATGTGCCACGCTATTGTTACCATAAGAAGCTCAGTTCGCCCGGCAATTGCCGGATGTGTTTGATCGAAATGGGATTCCCGAGGCTGGGTCCGGA
>WNFJ01717241.1_pt3 | contig 12980 bp, 10 predicted proteins | sample 5400461 | NCBI WGS metagenome assembly WNFJ01 (sample SAMN13153349, study PRJNA577476) | soil metagenome | isolation source: 115 cm saprolite on Douglas fir-dominated hillslope | place: USA:California | collected 2013-09-17 | reverse complement strand
GTTTCTGGCTAAACGGAGGCGAGCGTGTGATTGCCGTAGTGTCCGCTTTGGGAGACACGACGGAAACACTCTTCGAACGATGCAGGAAGTACGGAGATCCATCGAACGAAGAAGCACTAGCCGCCCTGGTTGCGACGGGAGAGCAGGGTTCCGCGGCGTTAGTTGCTCTCGCGCTTACCAAAGCTGGCATCGAAGCCCGTGTGCTCGATCCCGTGGAGATCGAACTGAGGGCGTATGGAATTCCGTTGGATGCGCGACTTTCTGGAGTTAACGCAGAAGTGATTCGGGCGGCGCTGACCGAATGCCGCGCCGTTGTTATCCTGGGGTTCATCGCTCGAACTTCGCGCGGATCAAGCGCGCTCCTCGGGCGTGGAGGGTCGGATTTGACGGCGCTATTTCTGGCCCACGCGCTCAGCGCCAGGCGGTGCCGTTTGATCAAAGATGTGGATGGGCTGTACGAATCAGATCCGAAGGCGAGTTATACAGATCGACCAAAGCGTTATGAGCATCTCCGTTGGGATGAAGCGCTCGCTCTAGAAGCCGCCGACAACAAACTGTCGTTCGAAGTCACTGCGCTCGGCGGGGCGAGCGGGACTTGGGTGGGAGAAAAAAGAGCGTAGGATGTCTCTTTCAACTCTAGGCATGCTCATTCGTGGACTTCTGCCGAGCAAACCGTCAGATCATCGGGCTGGTTAGCCGCACTTCGACGGGTGAGACGTCTTGGGCACCGAGAGAGAAGAGAATTGAGTTCATTCCCATGATCGTTTCCCGCCCTTCAGTATGGAACCTTAACTTTTCCAGAACCCGAATCGAAGCCACGTTTCCGGGGTGAACGAATGCAGTCAGTCGGTCGATGTGAAAATCATCGAACGCGACGGGAACCCAAGCAGATGCTGCCTCCGTTGCCAGCCCCTTGCCCCAATAGGATTGGGCGAGGCGGAAGCCGAGGTCGATCCGACCGTATTCCTGCAGGGCGAGCAGACCCGAGTCCCCAATGGGGCGGGCCAATTGACGATCCAAGATGATCCACCTGCTAAAGCCATGTGCGGTCTGGTGCTCCTCATATTTGGCCAGCCGAGCCTTGGTCTGCTCAATCGAAGTATCAGGACCAGTTGGGGTGAAGCGCATGACGATAGCGTCGCCGAACCGCGCGAACGCCGCCTCGGCGTCACCTGACTCGAACGGACGCAGAATGAGTCGACGAGTTTCAATTGTTGTGCGCACCTGCTCCCTGAACGGTTTATTAATTTGGCCTCTCCCCTGCGCCCCAGATCTTAGGCGGCTGTCCTGGTAGCGGCCCCGGCTCTTCATCTTCCCGTTCTATGACCACTCTCGGGGGTGGTAAGAACACAGTTTCCCTATTCTTCACCCTTCCTTTCCCCCTCAGGTTTTGTGCGAACGGGTTCCAGCATTCGGAGCAGATATCATATTCCTTGCCCTCAATTTCCTTCTGCAGACAATCCTTTGCTTCGCCGCAAAGATCGCAAGTAATCATGGATTTCCCCCGGAAACTCGTTGCCACTGTTCTCTGTTCTTCCCCCTAAGCAACTCTTCAAGCGACTCTCACACACATTCTTCGAAGTTCCGCCCCTCAGGGCCTAGCGGAGTAACCCCGGGGCCGGAAGCTGGCCAGCGCTTTGGTCTCGTCCTCAAAGGTGGGGATAATATCCAGCAAGCGGATAACCCTCAGAACCGTTCGCACCCGACCACACGGACTGAGCAATTTCAGGCTGCCGCCCTGACGGCCAAGGGAAACATATGTCCCTGTGATGGCGCTGATGCCTGAACTATCCAACTGCGTCACGTCTGCTAGGTTCAACAAAAGCTTACGCGCGCCGTTGACGATCAGCCTCTGTAGATGGCCGCTCAGCAGCTCGCTGTCAACGCCGATCGTCGCTCTTCCCTGAAGGTCCAGAATGGTGACATCGCCGGATTCCCGGACTGAGATTTGAAGGCCCACAATAGCCCTTTCTAGCAGTTCATCCTCGGCGGCAGCGATTCCACTTACCCCTTGTCCCTCCAGCGAGGCCAATTAGACGCATTATATCCCGGTCTGAGGACTCCCTTAGTGTCACACATGCCAGCGAATGGCACAGGTTACTGATGCAGGCCATCACGCGTTTGCTCGGTTGTGGATTACGTCGGATCAGGCCCGCAGTTACATGTAGTACCGATAAAGCGGGTTTGGCTCGTCATCCTCACCGAGTTCCGTCATCGTTACTCCAACCCTGCGTGCGAAGGTTATGGTGATTGGATGCCGGCCGATTCCCTCTGCATTGTTCCAGTTGACTTTAGTAAGTGACAGCACTTCGCGCGCGCGTTCAGAAATATCGGTGTCAGTTGCTGAGCCGATCTCTAGTGGCGAAGGAATATGGGGCCCTGGATACTCCTTCCACCATCGGACATATCCTGTGGTGAACAGGTAGTTTTTTGAATCTTCAGCATTGTCAATGGTGCAGAGAGTCCCTCTATCCGGCTCTTCGACCCCCCGCCTCAAGAGACGGAATCCTGTCGGAGTCAGCGACACAAGTTCGCAGGCAGGAACATGCGACAAAAGTTCGCCACGAAATCCCTCAATTTCCTCTTCCTCATACCGTGAAGTCTTGTGAACAACCAATCGGGAGGGCGCGGACCCTCGGGTTCGAGTTTTGTACTCTTTGACTACTCGGCCTGCAAGCTTTGCGGCCTGGTCCGCCATGAGGTAAGGACGCCTGTTCCTGGTCTGCTCTCGCGGGATTGTGTCTCCTTTAAGAGCAAAAGGTTCGAGTTGATTTGAAAATGCCTGAGCAACGCTCGCGTACACCAAATCACCGGATCTTCTTTTCAAGTGATGAAAACTGATGCCAACAAAGCAGGTATCGGCCGGCAGCCCGTGTGGTTGCCAAGGGATGTTGCCGGATTTGTAGTAAAGGGCTGTGCTAAGATTCCACGCTCGCGTGGCCTTGCTTTGCTTCGCCTCCTCATTAACAAACGTCTGCCTTCGGATGATTTGGAGAGGAACGCAGTTTCGTTCGAGCATGCACTTTGCCTTTAGTGCTCGATGGAAAACTCTGAACAATAAGTCTTCAGCCTGTGGCGCCAATTCTTTTGCAGCCTTCTTTTCCTCTTCCGTTGGTTCAAACAACTCATACTGCCGTTCCTCATCTTCCGCCTGTATTCTCGCTAGCGCCCTTTGCTCGGCAAATGTGAGTCGAGGATTGTTGATCCGAAGATTCGCAACATCCTCGGGGAAGTCAACGAGAATGCAGGGCGGTCCTTGGTCTATGAATAAGGATTTGATTGCCTCGCTATAGAGGTCTAGCAATCCCGTGAACCGTTCTGGCGCTGACCGTTCTAGTGAAGACCTGAACTTCTCATCGTCAAGCTCACGAACAAACCGGACTTCAAACCGAGCGTGGAACGCCTTCTCAGCGCCGGGAAACTCTCGAAACCTTCTTACATTCGTTTCGTCATCCAAGAGTAGGCTGTTCATCGAATCGATCCACTGTTGGATCAAGTCTTTGTTCCGAGGCAAGCAGACCAAGCCGAGTGGGATTGTCTTTACCGTCTTGTCATAAATTGAACCGAATGGTCCGCCGTCCGGAAGGATGAGCTTCGGTTCGGCTCCGACCACTCCGCGCCCACCTTCAATTTCCGGTTCAGCCAGGACTTTAATTCGCAGCTTCAAGGGCGGCCTCCTCGCTGCCGGACTTCGGCACTTCAGAGGACAAGTATTCGGAATCAAGGATCAGGTCACTCACGCCAACGTTTCCGATGCTGATGGTTGGCTGTCCTTGAGATAGGTATCGCGCCCAAAACACGAGGTCATTGTCCACGGCGGGGTTGCGGTCAAATTTCATGCGTCTGGTCGCTCGTCTTGTTTGAGCCAGCGGGCTAAGAGGGGTTTCTCCGTCAGCGCGCGTAAACACGTAGGTGGGTCGAAGCTGCAACGCCCATGCTCCGAAAAATTCAGTTGTGCTGTATCGGATTGCTTCGTGTTCGAACCAAACGTGCGGCTCTTCACCGCGCTTCTTGACAACATCCCGAGTAGCTTTGCGGTTCATTTTCGAAAGATAGGTAATGCTTGTGCTTTCCTTTCCCTTTAGTTGGAAGAATGCCCGTTTCCTTCGGTTTTCAACTATCAATGGCCAGTTGTACAGGAAAAATTCCCAATGTTTGTTGAGGAGCCAAACGAAGAGAATTCTGCTGTCCGGATTCTTAACGAGGTCTTCGCACGAACGTTGCTCGACTTTCCCCAAAAATCCTTTTTTATCGGCGAATGATGGGAAGGCCATGAAATTTGAGAAACTCCACAAGCACCCGGAGTGCTTGATGAAAAGAGGAGCTTCTTTTGGAAGATCGTCAGCGTCAAAGAGTGGAGTTTCGATTTCAACGTAGTTTTGCCGCAAAGGGAGGATATAAACAGTCTTCGGCAATACTCGGAACGGCAGAAGGTTTGTTACGTACAATTCCGTCCGGGCGACCGGCCGAGCTACACGAGAGCGCCCCGGAGCCTCTTGAACCGGTTGCCAAAGCGAAACTCGAACTGATTTGTTATCTGCTCCTATTCCATACTCAGCCTTGCCACCTGACTCCAAAGCCAAATCGCTGACATCCGCAAGACCCGAACCCTCTTTGTCCATAGAACCAATTCCAAAGAAGACATCAGCCAAGAGCGGATTGCGCATCTCCGTCAGGCCGCGGACAGGCTTAAATCTCCCCTTACTGTCCAGGTGAACGCCTTTTTTGATGCTCGGCATCAAGCCTCCAGCGTTCTCGAACAAGAGTGACCGCCCTCGCGTGAACTCAATTCGACTGTAATCCTGTGCACCGTAGTCACGATGAACGAGCAAATTCACCGTTAGCTCGGTTAAGGCGCGTGCCGGATAAGCATCTTGCTCTTCAGCAATGCGGTCGGCCTTTAGACGAATCCGAGGATTGACCTCTTCTGCCGACAAGAGGTCGAGAATATTTCTGAACTGAGTAACAAGATTCCCATTGATAACGACCCGATTTTTCTCATTCTGCGTGAATGAGACACATGCGTACGGAAATCGCTTTTGCACATCAATTCCAAAGAGCAGGAAACAACCAGCCGAGGGCATAAGTTCATCCTGTCGCCGATGGAGAAAGCCCTGACGTTCTAAAAAGATCAAATAGTTCTCTCGGTTGATTTCTGGTAGTTTCAGGCGTTGGCAATATTGTGAGAACGTTGAAAGAATCAAATCGTGATCGAGGTCTTGCAGAGTAACGCCATCCAGCGGCTGCAAATCAAACCTGTGGTCAACAGAGACTGAGGGTGGCAGTGCTTTAGTAGGGCCCGTATACCAAGACACATCTTCTAGTTCTTTGTCGAGAGCACTCAGCAATTCGTCAAAACCGGCAATTTCCACGAGGGAGAAGTTGCTCCCCAATTTGTCGCGCAGGCGTTTGACATTTTCGTGCGGTTTTTCGTCCGGTCGAATACACCAATACAAACCGCATTTGTAACTTCGGCTTTCCTCAACGCCTTCCTCGAAAAGGTGTCGCATGATGGATGGCTCAGCGCCGCGATAGCCGATAACGATGAGCGGTGAGTCGTTCAAAAGTGGACGAATCCTTTGGACCAGCGTTTCGTTCAGCCGCTTCGTCTCCTTCTGAAGATTCTGATCCCTGTAGTGCTCCACGGACCCGTGGAGATGGACAATCTGAAAATCGTTGCTCAAGGCAAAGGCGGCGAGGTCATCAGGCGTCTTTACTTCTATTACTGCGGGCGGTTTCGGATTCTGTTCGCGGAGAGCTTCAGTCATCAAGCCGTCGAAATTCGTTGTTAATACGGTTCCCACTAACCGTCTCACCATCATCTTTGCCAAAGATTTGTACCCATCGCTCGGACCCTGAGACGAGTGAATCAGTTCTTGAAAGAACGCGCGGCGAAATTCGCGCGGCGTCAGAAGATGCTCGACCGCGAAGGGGAAATTCTCAGCAAAACGAAGCGCGTCTTTAATGAACCATTCCTGACTTCGAAGAAAGGGCAGCCAGTCACTCAACACGATTCGAGAGTCGTGGACAGTAAGACCTAACTTGAGCCGGGCGTATGCTGATTGGGCAATCCTACGCACGGCCTCTTCCGCCAGTGGAATTCCAGAACGAAAGGATGCCCCCGCGCCAAGCAAGACAACGGGCCGCATTTTTCCGCTGGCTCTGAACAGGTAGGCGAGATTCTTTACAACATCTGACACCAGGACGGCCTCACGTTTCTGATACGACCGACTTTTGTCCCCATCACGGTTCATTGTTCCGACCCCGATTGCCGGTATGATAGCATAGCGAAGAGAAAGCGAATACCTTTCATCGCGTTCTACTGTGTGGACATCTTTTTGGCAAACAACTCCTCAAAGCTTCCACCGTAGCTGCAGCGCCGCAGAAACTCTCGAAAGACAAGAACCCTTTGTGTCAACAGCACACTGGCCAATCAATCTCTCAGCTTGCTGGCGCACTTGTTTCCGCAACGGTATGATCGAACATCACGGAGGCTTTTATGAACTTGGCGACAGGCCACACCACACCGTTGAGAATCGACCCCGCGACGTGGTGCCGCATTCAGAAGCGCAGGAGTGGCAACGGTGCGGGTACCAACAGGCCTTCAGCTGGCAATCAAACCGCTTTGTCGGCCGGAAACCGCTAACGAAGACTTTTGCTCCGGTCAGTCTGGGCATTGTGCTCTTACACCTGGGACGCTTGCCAGTTTCAATCTGCTTTTTCGTAACGATGCAGACGCAAGATAGAGCGCATAGTTGGGTCGTCGAAGGCAATATCAGGGTACGCTAGTTGGAGTATTGTCCGCAGCGCGACAAATCCCTTTACGATGTTTTCAGGCTTGAGGTCCCCTTGCAGGTACAACGGTGTCTCTTCCACCTCAATTTCACCGCGGTAGTGAACTATGTGGTTTCGCAACGCGTAAGTCTTACAAATTCTGTCGACCAAGTCATCAAAGGCCTTCTCGTGGCGTTTCTCGCTTATCCCCGGCAACGTAGAGAGAAGCCAGCGTAGCTTTGCCCGAAACGAATCCGATTGCTTGGGTCGAGTTCCGTCCGTGTGAACGGAGAGAGTGAAGTTGAGAAATGCCTCGGTAGCCATGGTGCAAAACACAATGGCGGCTCGCATGTAACGACATGCTGCACCCGCGTCGACCTGGCCCTGTTCGGCATTGATGCACGACAGTTCTGTGAAGACCTTGGCGTCTTCAATCAGCGCAATCAATTGGAGATGCACTCTTGGGTATTGCGACACATTGGACAGCACGTTCATGTGTCCTACCTACCACATGTTCAGGCCGATTTGGAATCACACTGCTGCGTTCCAAGACCTGCTGGAACCATAGTAGCCCGAAACAAGCAAATTTATCGTTCGAGTCACATCTGGGCGAAGTCCGGGGGCTCACCAACGTGTGCCTTTATCTTCTTGAGCCAGCCGCGCGGATTGGCACCGTGCACGACGCGCCCCAGGTAGCCCAGGCGTTCGGCCACATTGCTTCGGTTGTCGAGAATGTCTTCCTTGGTGGTCCTCGCATAATCGGCAAGGAACACAGCCATGCTCTTAGGTTTGGCGAAAACATAGGTTGCGTGACCGAGCTCGGGAGTCTCAATGACCACACCGCGCTCCAGGTCAAAGATGTACTCCTCGCGAAATAGATAGAAAGTTCGCGCGCGTCGGTAGAGTTGTTGGTAGAAGAAAGGATCGTAATCAGGCTGCCAGGTAATCTGAGCCACGTCGAAATCGCTCGGAATTCCGAGTGTATCGCAGATGCGTTGAAGTTCTCTTTTCTCGATCGGTGCCTTCGCGATCTCAGCGCGGATCTTCTCAAGAGCATCCGAGTACTGACCGAAACGGTGAAACGTCCTCCGCGCTTTCTCAATCTGTGATTGAGTGTCCATTGGCAGTTTAACTTCCACGCGGCTCGGCAACGCTGTCTCCCATTTCACAAGTTCCCATTGGCCGCGGTTCCGGCGATACTTTCCACTCAGGACGAAGGTAGCTTTCAGTTCAGCTTTCGTCCCTAGCATGTGTTTCCACTGGTTCCAGGTTGCATCCCAGACGAGGGGCAGTACACCCGGATCAAGGCAAACTTCGAGTTTTCGGCCCAAGTCACGATAATAGGCGCGATCGTTGTAGAAATCACAACGCCGCAGCGGAGCCCGGAAGTGCCTATGCCGCTGTTCTGGCAGAAAAGCGAGTATGCGTTTGGTGAAGAATGCATCGCCGTCACGAAACCGTTCTCCAACGACCAGGATCGAACCGAAACCACCGTAAGGAAACACGGCAGGTGCTAATGAATCTTTCAATAAGGCGTCATAGTAGGCGCGCAACTCCTCTTGGGCGAGGATATTAAATGCTCTCTCAAGCGCTCGGCATTCACTCTTGAGAGCGCGGGAAGCACGCAGCTCCAGATCACGCAGCTTGAAGGCCAGTCGAAGCTCGGCGGGCGAAACAGACGACGAAGCTTGTAGAATCTGATACATGGTCCGCTGGCATTCCCATTTGCCCTGACGATCTGCAACGTAGAAGTAATCACGCAATGTTTCGGAGCCGATTTGAATCGAAGATATCCCGAGTTGTCCATTCAGGACCTCGGCGATGACGAAGTACTCCCCTCGTTTGTCCTGTCTGGGTTGGCTCACGTGGCCGATCGACACCTGATAGACGTCGCGGGGCCTTGAAGTCGACGAACTCTTTCCAACGTAGATCTCCGTTCCAGTATGGGCAGCCGATGTCGCGAGAGGAAAAGAGACTTCATCTCCGACGCTGACATGGGTTGCGAGGAATGGAGAAATCAAGATCGTACTGCCGTTTGCAAAGATACATTCAATCCGCTCCGTCTTGCGCTCGATATTGGCGATGCGCTCACGACAGAGTGTCGATGGCGAGCTGGATGACGCCGAAGCCATGTGAAACCTACGCCCGATTATAGGCCGCACCGCTTTCAAAACATATCGGTTGCGGTCGGCGGTCGGGACCGCCGTTCTCTAAGGGCAAGGCGCCGGAAAGAGAGAACGCGGATGCCAGAAATCTCTTATGCAGAAAAAACAGATCCCGATTCCATTTATGCCGATGAAGACCGGGCGTCGCTAATCGCGGGAACTCGAAACGAACAAGCAGGCCGGTATGCTGAGATTCTGTGGTTGGAGCAAAAGCTTATCGGCCCTCTCAGGCCGCACAAGGAAGATCGGCTCTGCAAAGCTCTTGCAAACACCGAGGCCGTATACGAGGCCCAGTGGATTGAACTCGAAATGGCTGTCGGATCCCGCACAGCCTTTAAGGTGCGCGGGCGCCTTGAGGCGCAGCAGGACTTCAACACCGAATTCATTTCACCGACGAGGTGCCACCGTGAGGATCGAGGGCAAGGTAAAGCTCGGCTTCTTTCCGCTGTCTCTCGCTGAGGCAGCGCGTATTCGGCGATTTCTCCAATTTCCGGCAGGACATAGTTCGGCGCTCGACCCATGCGTCGGTGACGGTGTGGCCTTTGCTGCAATCGGAAGCGGCCGTGATGTATCGCGGTATGGCATCGAACTGGATGCGTTTCGGGCGGAACAAGCGAAGGCAACCTGCGCTGAGATCGTCCAAGGTAACGCTTTGGATGTGGCTTGCCCGGTCGGCTCGTTTTCGCTCGTCTAAGAGAACCCTCCTTACGATTGGGAAATCGGTGAAGGTCGAAACCCTGGACCACACTTACCGCTGGCTGAAACCAGAGGGCGTCCTAATCTTGGTCGTTCCGGCAGAACGAGTGATGGATTGCAGCCAGATTCTCGCCGGACATTTCAAGAACGTCAGGTTGTACCGGCTCACTGAGCCCGCCTCTGAACAGTATCGCCAGGTCGCAGTGATAGGAGTCCGGCGGAGCCAGCGTGAACGCGAGAGGCTGCAGGATTCTGAGATTGCGCGCGCGCGCAGCTACTTTACAAGCCTGGCCTACAAGCGAGACCAAATACCGAAGCTCACAGATCAACCCGATTGCGTATTTCAGGTCCCAGAGGGCGGTCCGGTGAAACTCTCCTACCGAGGACTTCCTCTCGACTTGATTGAAGATCTCCTTCTGAAGTCTCCTGCGTATCGACAAGCGGCTCCCATTCTCTTTGCGGACGAAGAACCAATAGAGGGCCGGCCACTTACGCCACTTCATGGTGGACACGTAGGACTGCTGTGTACCGCAGGGATGCTCAATGGAATCTTCGGTGAAGGACAATCCCGGCATATCGCCCACTGGCAGTCGGTGAAAGTGGTCGACAAAAGTGAAGAACAGAATGAGGATGGAACTGTGACAATCCGGGAAAAAGAGCGTTTTACCAATGAGCTCACGCTTGCCTTCGTTCACGGCAAAGTGACAACGCTGAAGTGACTGCGCTTGTTGCCTCCTACCGGGGGTGGGTCGTCTCACGTGCCGGGACGCGGAAACTTCATAGTGGCAAAAAGAGGAAAGCGAACTAATTCTTCTGCAAACCCATCATCCGCGCTTTTCAGTGCCTCGCTCACGTTGAGTGACGCCGCCCAGAAAGTCATGCCTGAAACCGAATCACTTTTTCTCAATACATTGCTGATGTACACCAGCGCCAATGCACTCAATTAAGGGAGGTGGTGTCCGCTCCCTCATTGCCTTCGCCATTCAAGGCCCGAAGGCCGGACTCTGCGTCTGCAGGACCAACGCTCTCATGGAGAACACGAATGAGAAATGCTCACGCGCGCATGGGAAGTCTTGAGTTCGTGAAGAGAACGAAGGACACAACCACAAAGATCCGCGTCCATCTCGAGCGCTTCATTGGGGAGGCTGTCGAGGGCGGGCAGACAAGAGGACATCTTCTGTCAGTCTTCGGTGGGGATTCTGAGATCGGAGCGATTTGGGCGGCTGTGGCCGAAGGTGCGGTGTTCACTGTCGAAGGGCCAGGTTTTGCGCGATTGACCGTTTCGCTCGGAACCGAGGCGCATTGCTTTCGAGGGACGATCTCTATCCCGGGGAGGAAGCAGCCGATACGGCACCTCATTGCTATTTCTGAGGAACTCGCACTCAGTCGGCCAGGGGCCGACAGGGAGGGCAAACGGACGATCCTATGTGATGCCGACCCAGGATTCGTCCTCTACCGCCTCGCAAAGAGATTCGGGCTTCCCGTTGTGCCGGAATGGCTCGAATGCCTCGCCGAAGGAATGAGGAGAGCGGGTGTGCTCAAGCCGCTGATTGGATTGGGTTGTTCTCCGGTTGTTGTACTTGGCAGCAAAAAACTGTTTCTGAAATGGATTGCACAAGGGCTAAGGAAAGGCGACCTTCGAATCCCAGAAGCAAACGGGCCAGTGGTCTGGAAAAAGCCCTGCAAATTCTTGAGACAGTGATCCTGTTGGAATGATATCCGGAACAAATGACAGCCTATCGAATCTCACCTCTCTGAAGCTCTCTGACTATCTCCGAAGCACGGGGACAATGTGATGTTTACTCGGGCTCAGTAAATAGTCTCTCCCTCAGTTTCAAATTTCTACGTTCGGAGCCTGAAGTTCAGCTACGCCTTCCTGCCGTTCTGCGAAAGGAATCAACCGTATGGAAATCCCGAATTCTATTAGCGACTACCTGCGTGCATGGACTGCCGAGCTCGGGGAACGTATTGTCGAGATGTATCCACCGCTCCACAGGGTTTCTGATCCTTCCTCTCCGTTGGTAGGGACCATGCTGCGGAGGCCATTCGCCGCTCAGGAACTTGCGATCATGGGCGTTGTGAAACGCTGGGAGAAAGCTACGACGGCTGCGGTGATCGCAGAGTGTGGTACGGGCAAGACGCTGATTTCCCTTGGAGCCATCCACTGTCACAGTGGGACCAGGCCGTTCACATCGCTTGTCATGGTTCCACCTCAACTGGTCGAGAAGTGGTGTCGGGAAACCCTCCAAACACTTCCTCGGGTGCGGGTGTTTGTGATCGATGGTTTGCGCGATGCTGGAACATCCCAAGGGCCGACGGGAGTAAATGAGGTCCGGCTCCGGAAGGGAAGGATTATTCGAGAAGGATTGCATACAAGTTTGAGTGATTTGCGCTTGCGCAAGGGGGCGCCGACAGCGCGCGCGCGATGGAGAGGTCTCTGCGATTGCCCTGCAGTGTTCGTGATCGGGAGAGAACGCGCCAAGCTCGGATACTTCTGGCGGCATACCATCCAAATCTCGAAGAGTGGCCGCTTCCAAGGCAGCGTGGTCAATCCGGACACGGGCCATCCGATATTTGTAAGTGCCGCCTGTCCTCGGCTGATTTCAAAAAGCTTAGACTCAGCGAGGTAATTGGGAACGGAAACGGGGAAGCAGCCGATGTCTCCGTGGCTCGTCGTCAAATGTACAGCGCGCTGTGGCAGGCTGACCGCGAGAAAACGCGCCGGTATGCGCCGATCGATTTTATCGGCCGTTACATGCCTGGCTTCTTTGACTATGCGGTTGCCGACGAAGTCCACGAGCTAAAGGGCGATACCGCGCAGGGCAATGCGTTCGCAACTCTCGCTATTTGTGCGGACCGCATTGCCATCTTGACCGGAACCTTGCTGGGTGGATACGCAGACGAACTCTTTAACATCCTCTTCCGACTCGAACCCCGGAAAATGATTTCGCAGGGTTTCGAGCATGGGGAAGCGGGTATCCGCGCGTTCTCGGAAAGATACGGCGTCCTGGAGAAGGTCACGATCATCGAACCCGTAGAGAATGCCTGTTCGAAAGCTCGAGTGGAAAAACGCGTGCGGCGCAGACCCGGAGCCTCGCCGCTGCTGTTTGGCCGATTCCTGATGAGCATGGGGGCGTTCGTCTCTCTTGAGGACATTTCTTCGGAGCTGCCACCCTATGCCGAAGAGGTTGTGCCGGTGGAAATGTACCCGGTGCTCCGTGAGGCCTATAGCAGCTTGGAGAAAGAGATCAAGAAAGCTTTCGAGGATCACCGCGGCAACCAGTCTGTGATTAGCATCGGCCTGAATGCATTGATGCTCTACCCGGACCGGCCATTTCATCTCGA
>WNFJ01273463.1_pt1 | contig 12983 bp, 12 predicted proteins | sample 5400461 | NCBI WGS metagenome assembly WNFJ01 (sample SAMN13153349, study PRJNA577476) | soil metagenome | isolation source: 115 cm saprolite on Douglas fir-dominated hillslope | place: USA:California | collected 2013-09-17 | reverse complement strand
GTGGGTCGCGATAGAGCGGTTTGGCAACCGCTCTATCATATTTGCATTGTCGCATTTTCGGACGGAAAACCGGGTTCCACCCCGCATCAAGTGCGGGGCAGGCTTTTTCCTGAAAATGCTTTGGCATCTGGGGAAAATCTGCGATCTCCTCAAGCGGGTCGTGATTCGGGTCCTCGGGCCGCGCTCGCCGGAAAGCCACCGGTCTGCCGCAACGCTTCCCCGACCGCCATCGCGGCCGCCATCGCCACATTGAGGGAACGAACGCCCGGCCGCATGGGAATGGCCAGCCGCGCCTGCGCCGCCCGGTGCACCATTTCCGGCACGCCCGCGGATTCGCGACCGAACAGCAAGAGGTCATCGCTGCGGAAGGCATGGTCGAGATAGGAGGTGCCGGCGCCGGTCGTGAACAGGACGAGGCGGATGCCGACTTGCGCCCGCCAGGCCGTAAATGCCTCCCAGCTCGCGTGCCGCAGGATGGTCACCTGGTCGAGATAATCCATCCCGGCGCGGCGAAAGGCGCGGTCGGAGACCGGAAAGCCGGCCGGCTCGATGATATGCGCGGCCAAGCCGAGGCAAGCCGCCAGGCGCAGAATCGTGCCGGTGTTCTGGGGAATGTCCGGCTCATAGAGCGCGATCCGCATTGGCCCGATCCGTATTGGCCTTAACGCGCATGAGGATAGGCCCGGGCAGGGCGCCGTGCTGCAATCAATTTCGCATGCGACAACCTCTAATGCGACTTCCGGGCATCGGGGCGATGGCGCACTTGCGCTCCCCGGTCAAGGGTGCCAATAGAACCCCCGCTGGGTCGTGCCGCTTGGCCTCCCGTCTCCGGGACGGAAAGCGGCAGGTTTGCCCGCCTCTGCCGGGTGGCGCTCTTTTCGGGCGCGGAGGGAGCCGGGCGGCGCGTGTGGGTGGATCGAGGGATAAGAAAGGGATCGCAAACGTGACAACGATGTCTTCGGCCGAGCCGACGCGTCGCGATTTTCTTTATATCGCGACCGGTGCCGCCGCTGCGGTCGGAACGGCTGCGGCGCTGGTGCCGCTCATCGCGCAGATGAATCCGGACGCCTCGACGGTCGCGGCCGGTGCGCCGGTGGAGATCGATCTTGCCCCGATCGCCGCCGGGCAGATCGTCAAGGTGTTTTGGCGCAGCCAGCCGATCTTCATCAGCCACCGCACCCAGAAGGAGATCGACGAGGCGCGCGCGGTCGACGTGAACAGCCTGCGCGACCCGCAGTCCGACGAGGCGCGCGTCAAGCCGGGCCACGACCAATGGCTGGTCGTCATCGGCATCTGCACCCATCTCGGCTGCATCCCGCTCGCCCATCAGGGCGACTACGACGGCTGGTTCTGTCCCTGCCACGGATCGCAATACGATTCATCGGGCCGCATCCGGCAGGGTCCCGCGCCGTTGAATCTATATATCCCGCCCTACCTGTTCCTTTCCGACAGCAAGATTCGAATCGGCGAAACCGAGACAGCCCACACTTAAGGTTGCACCATGAGCGGAAACTCGACCTACCAGCCGCAAAGCCGGTTCATGCAATGGTTCGAGCGGCGGCTGCCGATCGGCGGACTGATCTATTCCTCCTTCGTCGTCTATCCGACGCCGCGCAACCTGAACTACTGGTGGACCTTCGGCGGCATCCTCACCTTCATGCTGGTGCTGCAGATCGTCACCGGCGTGGTGCTGGCGATGCACTACACGCCGCATGTCGACATGGCCTTCAATTCGGTCGAAAGCATCATGCGCGACGTGAACTTCGGCTGGCTGTTGCGCTACGTGCATGCCAACGGCGCGTCGATGTTCTTTCTCGCCGCCTACATCCACATGTTCCGCGGCATGTATTACGGCTCCTACAAGGAGCCGCGCGAAGTCCTGTGGATTCTCGGTGTGATCCTGCTCCTGGTCATGATCATCACCGGCTTCATGGGCTACGTGCTGGTGTGGGGGCAGATGAGCTTCTGGGCGGCGACCGTCATCACCAACCTGTTCTCGGCCATCCCGGTCGTGGGTGAATCGATCGTCACCTGGCTGTGGGGCGGCTACGCGGTCGGCAACCCGACGCTCAACCGCTTCTACTCGCTGCACTACCTCTTGCCCTTCGTCATCGCCGGCGTGGTCGTGCTGCACATCTGGGCGCTGCACATGGTCGGGCAGAACAACCCGACCGGCATCGAGCCGAAATCGGAGAAGGACACGGTCGCGTTCACGCCCTATGCGACCATCAAGGATGCATTCGTGCTGGTCGTGTTTTGCATCTTGTTCGGCTGGTTGGTGTTCTACGTTCCGAACTACCTCGTTCATGCCGACAACTACATCCCGGCCAATCCGGCGGTGACGCCGCCGGAAATCGTGCCCGAATGGTACTATCTGCCGTTCTACGCGATCCTGCGGGCGATCCCGAACAAGCTCATGGGGGTGATGGCGCTCGGGGCATCGATCGTCATTCTCGCCTTCCTGCCCTGGCTCGATACTTCGCCGGTGCGCTCGGCGCGTTACCGGCCGCTCTTCCGGCAGTTCTTCTGGGTGTTCGTGATCGTCTGCATCGGGCTCGGCTATCTCGGATCGAACCCGCCGGAAGGCTATTACGTGATCTTCGCGCGTTTGTTCACCATCTATTACTTCGCTTACTTCCTGGTCATCCTGCCGGTGCTGGGTCTTGTCGAGAAGACCAAGCCGCTGCCCAACTCGATCTCGGAATCGATCTTGGGCGTGGCCGGGCCGACCAGGGCGAAGGCTTAAAGAGGCGAGGAGGAATGTCATGACCCATAAGCGCAAGCTCCTCGCCCTCGCGCTCGCCGGCGCCTTCGTGGCGCTGATCAAGCCGGCCGCCGCACAGGAGGCCGCCACGCCGCCGAAGCTCAGCTGGTCGTTCGCGGGTCCGTTCGGCAAGTACGATGCGGGACAGATCCAGCGCGGCCTCAAGATCTATCACGACGTCTGCGCGAATTGTCACGGCCTGTCGTTGGTCGCGTTCCGCAACCTCGCGGATGCCGGCGGTCCGGGCTATTCGGCGGCGCAAGCCGCAGCGCTTGCCGCCCAGTACAAATTGAGCCCAGCCGATCATTTCCCGGCCCCGGCGGAGGCCGTGATCAGCGCCTTTGCGGCAAAGCCGCCCGATATGTCGGTTCTCGCCAAGGCGCGCAGCTATCGGCGCGGCTTCCCCGGCTTTGTGTTCGACTTTTTCACGCAATATCAGGAGCACGGCGTCGATTACATCGCGGCGCTGCTGAAAGGCTACGACAACCCGCCCGCCGGCGTGACCGTTCCGCCGGGCACGTTCTACAACAAGTACTTCCCCAGCCATAGCCTGGCGATGCCGCAGCCGCTGTTCCCCGGCCAGGTCACCTATGACGACGGATCGCCGCAGACGGTGGAGCAATACAGCCAGGACGTCGCCGCCTTTCTGATGTGGGCGGCCGAGCCGCATCTCGACCAGAGAAAGCGGATCGGCCTCCAGGTGATGATCTACCTCATCGTGATGGCGGGACTGGTCTACTTCACCAAGAAGAAGATCTGGCGTGCGGCGGAGCTGCATTCGTAGGTGAGCAAAGCCATCCTCGGCATCATCGGTGGCTCGGGCATTTACGATCTGCCGGGGCTCGAAGGGGTGCGCGAACAGCGCATTGAAAGCCCGTGGGGCGAGCCGTCGGCGGCGTTGCGCATCGGCGAGATCGCCGGACTGCCGGTGGTCTTCCTCTCGCGCCACGACAAGGGGCACCGGCTGTCCCCCTCCGACATCAACTATCGGGCCAATATCGACGTGCTCAAGCGGGCCGGCGTGACCGACCTGGTCTCGCTCTCCGCCTGCGGCTCGTTCAAGGAGGAACTGCCGCCAGGAGCCTTCGTGCTGGTCGACCAATTCGTCGACCGCACCCACAAGCGCGAAAGCTCGTTCTTCGGCAAGGGCTGCGTGGCGCATGTCTCGATGGCGCATCCGGTATCGCCGCGGCTGCGCCTTCACCTGGCGGCGGCGGCCGAGGCGGAAGCCATCGCGGTCGCGCGCGGCGGCACTTATGTGTGCATGGAGGGACCGCAATTCTCCACCCTCGCCGAGAGCCTGACCTACAAAGGTCTCGGCTATTCGGTCATCGGCATGACCAACATGCCGGAGGCCAAGCTCGCCCGCGAGGCGGAGATTTGCTACGCGAGCGTGGCCATGGTGACCGACTTCGACTGCTGGCATCCAGACCACGACGCCGTCACGGTGCAGGACATCATCAGGGTGCTGAGCGCCAATGCGGACAAGGCCAAGCGTCTGGTCGCCCGCCTGGCCAAGGATTTTCCGCGCGAGCACGAGCCCTGCCCGATCGGTTCCGACCGCGCGCTCGATACCGCGCTGATCACCGCGCCGGAGGCCCGCGACCCGGCGCTGCTCAGGAAGCTCGACGCGGTCGCCGGACGCGTGCTCGGGAAGCTGTCGTAGCGGATCCGCTCCAAGTCTGCGGTTGCGATTGCCCCCATGGTCCGCCAGAGTGATTTTCGCTGCAAGCATCACGCCGGCCTCATTGCGAGAATCTCATGATCAGCACTCAATTGGAATACGATCTCAAGGCTTCGATCCGCACCATTCCGGACTATCCCAAGCCCGGAATCATGTTTCGCGACATCACCACGCTGCTCGGCGATGCGCGCGCGTTTCGCCGGGCCGTCGATGAGCTGGTGCAGCCATGGGCCGGGATGAAGATCGACAAGGTCGCCGGCATCGAGGCGCGCGGGTTCATTCTGGGCGGCGCGGTCGCGCATCAGGTCTCGGCCGGATTCATCCCGATCCGCAAGAAAGGCAAGCTGCCGCACAAGCGGGTGAGCATCGCCTATTCGCTGGAATACGGCCTCGACGAGATGGAGATGCACGAGGACGCGGTCGTCGTCGGCGAGCGCGTGATCCTGATCGACGACTTGGTCGCCACCGGGGGCACCGCGGAAGGCGCCGTCAAGCTGTTGCGCCAGATGGGGGCGGTCGTGCTCGCGGCCTGCTTCATCATCGATCTTCCCGATCTCGGCGGCGCCGGCAAGCTGCGCGCGCTCGACGTGCCGGTGCGCACGCTGCTGACCTTCGAGGGGCACTGAGCGCTTCCTGTCGCTCACTCCACCTTAACCTTGGTCGAGTCCCGATGACGAGGGTTCGGGATATTCGTCCGTTCGTTTTAGAGCAATAACAACAACCGGGAGGAAATGATGTCGAACCACAGGGTCGGTCGGCCTTTGAGCCGGCGCGGCTTGCTCAAGGGGGCGACGCTCGCCGGCGCCGCGGCGGTCGGCAATCCGCTGGCCGGCCGGGCGCAGGATGCGCCGACGCCGCCCCGCCCGAGCGGGCCGGTCACGCCGGCGCCCAATCCGGCCATGGAGTCCGGTCACCCGCGCGAGATGCCCATCATCCAGGGGACCAGCGGCTCGGACTACATGGCCGACGTCATCAAGAGTCTCGGCATCGAGCACGTTGCGTGCAATCCGGGCACGAGCTTTCGCGGCCTGCACGAGTCGCTGATCAATTATCTCAAGATCGATTGGCATACCTGCACCCATGAGGAAGCGTCCGTCGCCATGGCGAACGGCTATGCCAAGATCGAGGGCAAGCCGCTGTTGGTCTTGGCACACGGCACCGTCGGCCTGCAGCATGCCTCCATGGCGCTGTACAACGCCTGGTGCGACCGGGTGCCGATCTACATGATGGTCGGCAATACGGTCGACGCCACCAAGCGCGCTCCCGGCGGCGAGTGGTTTCATTCGGTGCAGGATGCCGCCGCGCTGGTGCGCGACTTCGTCAAATGGGACGACCTCCCGGGCTCGCTGACGCATTTCGGCGAGTCCGCGGTGCGCGCCTACCAGATCGCCATGACGCCGCCGATGGCGCCGGTCCTCATGGTGCTCGACAGCGAGCTGCAGGACGGTCCCATCCCGGCGAACGAGAAGCTCGTCGTTCCCAGGCTTCCCAAGATCGCGCCGCTCATCGGCGATCCGGGCGGGGTCGCGGAGGCCGCGCAGCTTTTGGTCAATGCGGCCAATCCGGTGATCGTCGCCGATCGCTACGCCCGCAGCCAAGCTGGAATCGATCGCCTGGTCGAGCTGGCCGAAACGCTGCAATGCGCCGTGATCGATCTCGGCGGCCGGATGAATTTTCCCAGCCGGCACGGGCTCAACCAAAGCGACCGCGCGCGCCCGGTGGTGGGCCAGGCCGACGTGATCCTCGGTCTCGAGCTGGAGAATTTCTGGGGCGCGACCCATGCGTTCCATGACAACATCGAGCGCTATTCCGACACGGTCATTCGGCCCGGCACCAAGCTCATCAGCATGGGCGCCGCTCCTCTCTATCTGAAAGCAAACTATCAGGACTTCCAGCGCTTCACCGAAATCGATCTCACGATTCCGGCCGACGCCGAGGCGACGTTGCCGTATCTGATCGAAGCCGTGAAGCATCTCCTTCCCGCCGACCGCAAGGCCGCGATGGCGGCGCGCGGCGCCAAGCTGGCGGCGGCGCACCAGCAGGCGATCAAGGCGCTCAAGCAAGACGCGCTCTATGCGTGGGACGCGAGCCCGATCGCCACCAGCCGACTCGCCGCCGAGGTCTGGGAGGCGATCCGCAACGAGGATTGGTCGATCGGCGGCATCAGCAGCAACAATCGCCCGTTGTGGCCGCAGCGGCTGTGGGACATGACCAAGCACTATCACCACACCGGTCCGGCCGGCGGCGGCGGCATCGGCTACGGCGCGCCCGCGGCCGCCGGCGCCGCGCTCGCCAACAAGAAGCACGGACGCCTGACGCTGACGATCCAGGGCGACGGCGATCTCATGTACTCGCCGGGCGTGCTGTGGACCTGCGCCCACAGCCGACTGCCGGTGCTCTACGTGATGCACAACAATCGCTCCTATCATCAGGAGATCATGGGCCTGCAGAAAATGGCGAACCGCCGCCAGCGCGGGATCGATCGAACCCACATCGGGGTCACCTTGGATGATCCGTTCATCGACTATGCCGGGCTGGCCAAGAGCCTCGGCGTCGCCTCCTTCGGCCCGATCTCGGATCCCGCCGATCTCGGTCCGGCGCTCAAGCAGGCGGTCGCCGTGGTCAAGCGCGGCGAGCCCGCGCTGGTCGACGTGGTCTCGCAAGGACGCTGAAGGAGAGAGACACATGCAGCACAAGTCCCTGCCGCACAGGTCCCCACGATACCGGTCCTTGATTCCGCTGTTCGTGACGGCATTGCTGGCTGGCGGCGCGCTCGCGCAGGCGCAAGGCGCACCGCCGCCGGGTGACGCCGCCAACGGCAAGCGCGTCTACATGGCGGATGGTTGCTACCAATGTCACGGCACCGTGGGCCAGGGCAGCCGCCCGACCGGCCCCCATATCGCCCCAAACCCGTTGCCCTACGAGGCGTTCGCCGGACAGGTGCGCCGTCCGGTCAATTCGATGCCGCCCTATACGAGCGTCGTGCTGTCGGACCAGGACCTCGCCGACATCTATGCCTATCTGGTTTCCATCCCGCCTTTGCCCGATCCGCAGGCGGCCGCGATACTGGATCATTGATTTCGATTGTGCGGCCCCCAGGGGCCGGGTTCGTCGGCAGCCGGATCGCTGGCGTCGAGCGGCCCCGGCGCGGGCCCGGGCAGGAACGGCTTTTGCAGCGGCGTTTGCCATGGTCCGGCGGCGCCGGATGTTTCCGGGGAGGGATCGCTCCAGGGACCGGCCGCGGCGGGCGCCTGCTCTTCGCCTGGCCCGGGTCCGGGCTGATCCGGCAAGGCCAGCGGGCCGGGATCGTGTCCGCCGGCGAATTTGATGATCGCCGCGATGCGCTGCTCGATCGGCGGATGGGTGGCGAACAGATCGGAAAACTCCTCGCGCGGATTGTCCACGCACATTTCCATGACCGCCGAGGTCGCGCCCGCGAGCTCGCCGCGTCCCTCGATCTTGCGCAGCGCCGAGATCATGGCGTCCGGGTTCTTGGTCAGCTCGACCGAGCCCGCATCGGCGAGCAGTTCGCGCGAGCGCGACAGCGCGAAGCGGATCACCAGCGACAGCACCCAGGCCACCACGATGAGCGCGATGGCGATGAGGATCGCCACGCCGGCGCCACCCTTGCGGTCGCCGCCGCCGCGGCGGAAGCCGATTCCGCCTTGGAAGAACAGGCGGAAGACGAGCTCGGCAAAGAACGAGATGGCGCCGGCGATGATCACCGCGATCACCAGCATGCGGACGTCGCCGTTGCGGATGTGGGTCAATTCGTGGCCGAGCACGGCTTCGAGCTCGGCGTCGTCGAGACGATCGAGGAGACCGGAGGTGACCGTAATGGCGTATTGCTTCTCGTTCATGCCGGTCGCAAACGCGTTGAGTGCCGGATCGTCCGCCACCTTCAGCTTCGGCATGGTGATGCCGCGCGATATGCAGAGATTTTCAAGCAGGTTGTAGAGCCGCGGCTGCTCCGCCCGGGTGACCTCGCGTCCGCCCGTGAGCGCATCGATCATCGACTGGTGGAACCAGTAGGCGATGAGAATCCAGACCACCGTGCCGGCCGTGGCCCAAGGCAGCGCGCCAATCGTGTCGAGCCAGGCGCGGCGCATGATCACGTCGAGCGGCGCGTTGATGGTCAGCGCTTCGCCAACCACGGCGCCGGCATAGACCAGGACGTAGACCAGGAAGAACAGGCCGATGAGCAGGGCGATCGATCGCCGCTTGTTCGATTGGATATGGCTGTAGAGACCGTAGGCCGCCATGCTGGACTAGAACTTCACCTGCGGCGCCTCGGCAACGGTTTGACGTTCGGCGCCAAGATCGAAGAACTGCTTTTCGCTGAAGCCGAGAGCACCGGCGAACAGCGCCGCCGGGAACCTCTGGATGCCGGTATTGTATTCCTGCACCGCATTGTTGAAGAAGCGCCGCGCGGCCGCGATCTTGTTCTCCAGATCGGTGAGCTCCATCTGCAACTGCTGGAAATTCTCGTTGGCCTTCAGGTTGGGATAGGCCTCGGACAGCGCGAAGATCTGGCGTAACGCGCCGGTCAATGCATTTTCAGCCGCCGCCTGCTGCGCCGGCCCCTGCGCCGCCATCGCGGCATTGCGGGCCTGGATCACGGCTTCGAGCGTGCCGCGTTCGTGGGCCGCGTAGCCTTTCACGGTCTCGACCAGATTGGGGATGAGATCGTGGCGCTGCTTGAGCTGCACATCGATGTCCGCAAAGGACTGGTTGACCCGCTGCCGCAGCGCCACCAGGCCGTTGTAGACCGTGATGACGAACAGCAAGACGACGACAATGACGCCGAGTATGATCCAGGTGGAGGTCGACATGACGGGCTCCCTCAAGGCTGCGCGGCCGCTGGAGATATAGGGTCGATGGCGGCCGCTGACTAGCGCGGAAACGTCGCGGTTACACCGCCTCGCGCAGCTTCACGGCGCCTTCGAGATCGACCGAGACCAGCTGCGAGATGCCGCGCTCCGCCATGGTGACGCCGTAGAGGCGGTTCATCCGCGCCATGGTGATCGGATTGTGCGTGATGATGACGAAGCGCGTGTCGGTCAGCCGCGTCATCTCGTCCAGCAGGTCGCAGAAGCGCTCGATGTTGTGGTCGTCGAGCGGAGCATCCACCTCGTCGAGCACGCAGATCGGCGCCGGGTTGGTCAGGAACACCGCGAAAATGAGCGCCAGCGCCGTCAGCGCCTGCTCGCCGCCGGACAAGAGCGACAAGGTCGCCGGTTTCTTGCCGGGCGGCTTGGCGACGATTTCGAGGCCGGCCTCGAGCGGATCTTCGTGCTCGATGAGCTGCAGCTCCGCGGTGCCGCCGCCGAACAGTTCGGCGAACAGCCGCTTGAAGTGGTTGTTGACCACCTCGAACGAGCTGAGCAGCCGTTCGCGCGCCTCGCGATTGAGGCTCTGGATGCCCTGGCGCAGGCGCTTGATCGCCTCGACCAGGTCGTTGCGTTCGGCGGTGAGGGTCGAATGCTGGGTCTGGACCTCGTTCAGCTCGTCCTCGGCGCGAAGGTTGACGGCGCCCAGCCGCTCGCGTTCGCGGCGCAGCCGATCGAGCCGCGACTCGACCTCGGCGGGGTCGGGTAGCTCGGTGCCCGGCTTGATCTGGGCCAGCTCGCCGACCGCCTCCGGGCCCACCTCCAGCATCTCGCGGATCTCGCGGGCGACGTCCGCAAGCCGCCGCTTGGCCCCTTCGAACCGCTCCTCGGCACGCGCCGCCTCTTCCCGCGCAGCGCCGGTCGCCTCGAGCGCGGCACGCGCATCGCGATCGGCGATGGCGAGGGCATTTTCGGCCTCGGCGAGGTGATCGGCGGCGGCCCGGCGCGCCGCTTCCGCCACCTCGATCTCGCCGATCAGCGCCACGCGCTTCTCGGCGAAAGCCTGCGGGGCGTCGGTGAGGCCCGTGCGCTCGGCCTTGGCCTCCCGCACGCGCCCTTCGAGCGTCGTGATCTGGACGGCGGCGCCGTCCCGGCGCTCGGCCCAGCCGCCGCGTTCGGCGCCAATCGTGTGCAGCCGGCGTTGCGCCAGCTCGGCCTCGCGCGCGAGCGCCTGCGCTTGCGCACGCAGCTCGGCGAGCCGGGCACGACGCTCCTCGACCTCGGCGCGCACGCCCGCGAGCCTGCTCTCCACCTCGGCCGCGGGCGGCAAATCCTCGAGCAAGTGTTTGGCTTTGCGGGCGGCCGCCATCGTCTCGTCGCGACCGGCCGTCAGCCTCGCCTTGGCTTCGGCCAGCGCTGAGAGCCGCGCGGTGTTGCGTCCGACCTCGCGTTCGCCGGCGGCATGCAGCTCGCGCGCGGCGAGCGCCACGTGCTGCAGCTCGCGCCAACGCGCTCGCGCCGCCGCATCGGCCTCGCCGGCGGCCGTCGCCGCAGCCTCGGCCGCCGCCACAATCGCGCGCTTGGCCTCGACGTCTTCGCGCAACGTCTTGAGCTCGGCTTCGATATCGGCGAGCCGGTTCCTGCCGGCAAGCCGCCGCGCGGCGCCGGTCGGTGCGTTGGCGGCGACCGCAAAGCCGTCCCAACGCCACAGATCGCCGTCGGGCGAAACCAGTCGCTGCCCCGGCTTGAGCAGTGGCGCAAGGCGGGGCGCGTCCTCGCGCACGGCGACGCCGATCTGAGCCAGGCGACGGGACAGCTCCGCCGGTGCCCTGACATGGTGGTTGAGCGGCTCGACGCCTGCCGGCAGCTGCGGATCGGTCGGCTCGATGGCGGCGCCGGTCCAGCGCATCGGAGCCGAAGGATCGACCGGGGCTTCGAGATCATCGCCCAGCGCGGCCCCAAGCGCGCCTTCGAAGCCTTTGTCGACCGTGAGACTGTCGATGACGCCGGGCCAGAGATTCTTGCTATCGACCTGGAGCAGCCGGGCGAGCGTCTTGGCCTCGGTATCGAAACGATGCACGCGGCGCTCGGCCTCGATGAGCGGCGGGCGGGCGACATCGAGCGCTCGGCGGGCAGCGGAATGCGCCGCCTCGGAGCGGACCGCGGCGGCTTCGGCTTCGACCACCGCCGCCTGGGCCTGGTCGCCGGCGGCGGCAAGCACGCCGAGATCGGGCCCGCCCTGCGGATTGAGCGTCGCCAGCTCGGCCTCGATCGCGGCGGTCTCGGTTTCGAGCCGGGTCGCCCGCTCCGCGTGCTCGCGCACCGCATGGGCCAGTTGGTTGCGCTGGGCGGTGAGGTCGGCAAGGGTGCCGGTCAATTCGGCGAAGGTCGTTTCCGCGCCAGCCAGCAACTCGTCCTCGGCGGCGACCCGCGCATCGGCGCCGGCGCGCTGCTGCGCGTTCATCTCCGACTCGCGCCGCAACGCTTCCTCCTCGGCGGCAAGTCGCCCCAGCGCCGTCTCCGCGTCATTCGCCAGCCGCCGCTCGCGCCCGATATCCGCGTCGAGCTGGATGAGGCGCTCCTCGAGCTCGGCAATGCGTTCCTTGGCGCGGGTTTCCTCCCGTTCGAGCGTTTCGCGGGCAATCACCAATCGCTGCAACGCGGCCGCGGCGCCGACCTCGGCGTCGCGCAGCGCCGGGAGCTCGGCGGCAGCCTGCACTTGGCGCTTGGACGCCGCGGCCTGCTCGCCGGTGCGCGCCGCAACGACCCGAACCGCGAGATCCTTGGCGCGTTCGGCTTCCCCGCTCTCCCGATTGGCAGCCACCCAGCGCAAGTGGAACAATGTGGCTTCGGCCTTGCGAACCTGCTCGGCGACGACGCGGTAGCGGATCGCCTGTTTGGCCTGGCGCTTGAGGGCTTCGACCTGGCCGGCGAGCTGGTTGATGACATCGTCGAGCCGCGTCAGGTTCTGCTCGGCCGCCCGCAGGCGCAGCTCCGCCTCGTGCCGTCGCGCGTGCAGGCCCGCTATGCCGGCGGCTTCCTCGAGCACGCGCCGGCGCTGCTCGGGCTTGGCCTGGATGATCTCGCCGATCCGGCCCTGGTGGACGAGTGCCGGCGAGCGCGCGCCGGTTGACGCATCGGCCAGCAGGATTTGCACGTCGCGCGCGCGCACCTCGCGGCCGTTGATGCGATAGGTCGAGCCGGACTCCCGCTCGATGCGCCGCGATACGTCGAGGGTTTCATGCTCGTTGAATTGCGCCGGCGCCTTGCGGGCGGCATTGTCGATCACCATCCCGACTTCGGCATTGTTGCGCGCCGGCCGGCTGTTGGTGCCCGAAAAGATCACGTCGTCCATGTCGGCCGCGCGCATGGCCTTGTGGGATGCTTCGCCCATGACCCAGCGCAGCGCTTCGACCAGGTTCGATTTGCCGCAGCCGTTGGGTCCGACCACGCCGGTCAGCCCGGGTTCGATCAGGAAATCAGTCGGCTCGACGAAGGACTTGAAGCCGAGTAGGCGCAGTCGCGTCAGTTTCATGGGCAGGTCGTTCCAGGCTCGGCGGTTCCTGCCCTGGGCCGCCCGATTGCGGGCGTGCCCGGCAGGCCGGGGGGAGCGGGAATCGCAAGAATCTCGCGCCCGCAGAGAGGGTCGAGGGAAGGGTGCCGCATCGCCCGGACAATGAATCGGCGGGCGTGATTCTGCAACAGG
>WNFJ01137614.1_pt1 | contig 12984 bp, 13 predicted proteins | sample 5400461 | NCBI WGS metagenome assembly WNFJ01 (sample SAMN13153349, study PRJNA577476) | soil metagenome | isolation source: 115 cm saprolite on Douglas fir-dominated hillslope | place: USA:California | collected 2013-09-17 | reverse complement strand
GTACTCAACGAGATCGTCTTCCCCGCAGGCATCCTCCAGCCGCCTGCCTTCGATATCCCGGCAGCCGACGCGGTGAACTACGGTGCCATCGGCGTCGTGATAGGTCACGAGATCAGCCATGGCTTTGACGACCAGGGCGCGCAGTACGATGCCCAGGGTCGCCTGGAAAACTGGTGGACCGAAACCGACCTGAAAGAATTCCAGAAGCGCGGCCAATGCGTCGTCGATCAATTCGAGGGCTACTTCATCGAACCGGGCATCCACCACAACGGCAAACTCATCCTGGGTGAGTCGATCGGCGATTTGGCCGGCGCCCGCATTGCTTTCCGCGCCCTTCAGAAGGCGAAACCCACGAGGATGATCGACGGCTTCACGCCCGAGCAGCAGTTTTTTATCGCATGGGGGCAGTTCCGCGGCGACGCCACTCGGCCTGAAACGCAGCGGCTGATGATCCAAGGTGATCCGCACCCCGTCGCCAAGTACCGAGTGATCGGGCCGCTCTCGAACACGTCCGAATTTCAGAGGGCCTTTTCCTGCGGAGCCAGCGCGCCCATGGTCCGCCAACACCCGTGCGAAGTCTGGTGACCCCTCAGCGGCTCGAAGAGCAGCTATTTGTCGAAGACGTTGTTCCAGCTGACGACGCCGTCGGATATCAGGGACCGATCGTACTGCTCCCTCGCAAACAGCGCCCAGGATTGGCGAGGATGCTTCCAGTCGAGCAACCTGAATCTTAGGCCATGTTTCGCGGCCACCGCTGCCATCGTCTCGACCCGGTAATTGACACAGTCCGGATAGACCCAGCCTGTCCTTACAAAATCCGTGTCCGCAATCAGGAAGGTGGCGAACAAGGCACCGGTCGGTTTCAGGTGTCGTGCAATCTGCCGGAGCCACTGGTCTATGAGGTCAAGCCCGCAATGGCTGAAGATGGATTGAGCGAGCGCGTAATCCGCCTGCAGGGATTCGGTGAACTCATCGAGTGAATCCCGAAACGAAAAGACCGGACGTTTCAGCCTGATCTGGTCGCCTCCGATTTCGTTCAACATGCCGTCCTCGACCAACCAGCGATTGAGCGGCCAACCCGCTGATGGAGCGGGTCGCCGAACCCGCGGACTACGATTTTCTGTCGAACATCGCGTGCGCCACCCCGAGCAAAGCGTCGAGATCCTTCCGGCCGAGACGCAAAGTCGCAAGGTAAGCAAAGAGCGGGAGGTCGTCCGCCGTCGGCTCATGGGCTTCGATGAAGAGCTGAGAGAGCGTGATGCCCAGGGCGGCGGAGACCGACATCAACGTCGCCACGTGCGGCGTGCGTTGGGCGCGCTCGATCATTGAAAGATACGAGACGCTGATCGCGGCTTTCTCGGCGAGCTCTTCCAGGGTGAGGGAGAGTGCTTCGCGTAAAGCGCGAATGCGACGACCTAATTGCGAGCCTATCGTAGATCCCCCCCTCAGCTACCGGCACGCTATCTAGTGCCTGGGCTCCCGGGCATGCAAGATATCTCTGGCCCTTAACCAAGGGCGCATTGGTGTGTTATCCCGCCTCCGGACTTTCTGGCTGCGTCCGCGGTCCATCGACATCAGGGAAGAGGGGAACAAATGGGGATCCTCAGCATCAGCGTCCTTCGAAGAGCAGCTGTTTTCTCGATTGTGCTGGCCGAGGGGGTTGCGCAAGCCGCGGACAAGCCCCCGGGGTTCGCGGGTCAGATACAGGTTCTTCGGTATCGGGTAAATTCCGAAACGCAAGAGTTGAATCGCGCGGCTTCCGAGCCAAATCAGAAGCAAGCACAGCTGCGCACGCTCGCCGAACGCCGAGAACGCGCGATGTTGGCGCTGATGCAGGCTTCGCCCGAGGCGGCGTTGCAAGAGGCATTCGCTCCAGCGGCGCGAAGCGGGATGCCGGAGGAAGTAAGAAAGCACATCGAGGAACCGGCCACTCGGACGGGAACCCTGGAGCTCCTGGGCGTGCTCGCCGAGGATGGAAGAGCGGGCCTGGAGCGCCACTTGATTGCCTCGGCAGAGGACCTGCGCCTCGCCATCGAGCTGCCGGACGAATACCTGAGCGGAACTCGCCTCACCATTCGTGGACTCTTGCTCGGAAATTGGTTGGCCGCTGCAGTGGAGGACGTCACCATCGACGCGGCGGTCACTGCGCCCGAGACGAACGCCGCCCTGACCACGCGCCGCGCGCTGATCATCAGCATCAATTTCTCCGACGCTCCGTCCGAGCCATGGTCGATGGACCTGGCCACGGAAAGATATGGCAACATCAGCGACTGGTACCTCGAGACGTCGTACGGGCAGATGACCATTGTCTCCGACGTCGTCGGCTGGTTCACCGTCGATGGCCCCTCGACAAGTTGCGCGACCACCGCCTTTCGGAACCAGGCCGAAGCGGCGGCCCGCGGGGTGGGGTATGAGCCGAACGATTACGATCACATCGTGGTTGCGTTCCCGCGCGTGGCGAGCTGCGGCTGGGCGGGACTGGCGCAGGTTCCGGGGCGATACGTCTGGCTGAACAACACCATCAGTCGCGCCGCGTCGGTGCACGAGCTCGGCCACAACCTGGGACTGCTGCATTCCCACTCTCAGCGGTGTTCCGATGATCCGCTTCGCGGTTCGTGCAGCGCGATGGAGTACGGCGACATCTTCGATGCGCTTGGAAGCGGCGGCGCCGAGTCCCACGGCTCCTTCCGCCGATACCTGGGATGGATTCCAAGCTCCGATGTCCTTTCCATCAGCGCCTCGGACGGCGATGTCACTGCCGTGCTGCGCTCCTCGGAGACGGATTACGGAACCCGGGTCCTTCAGGTAGGGCGAGCAACCGGGGATTTTCTGTTTGTCGAGGCGCGCGAAGCGATCGGCTTCGACTCGTTGCTGACCCAATACCCGGCGGTGCTCAATGGCGTTACCGTGTACGTCGGCTCTTCCTTCCGGAGCCAGTCGCTCGTGGACATCGGCTTCACCACCACCACGCGCACCGATGCGCCGCTTGAGTTCGGTGACACCCTGTCCGACGTCGACGGAGACCTCAGCATTACCCCCCTCTACAATCTGGACGGCGACTTCTACGTGCAGGTGCACTTTGGCTTGGGCTCGCCGTGACTCGAGGATGGCGAATGCAACGCTTGAGGATCGTCGGTGTCCTTGCGGCGCTTGGCCCCGTATGCCCTCTATTCAAGTCGAGAGACGAACTTGCCCTCGTCACCATCCCATCGGTTCGTCTCTTCGGGGACGGCCCCTAAGGAGCCATTTATGTCGATTGGTCGCACTCTTGCGGTTTCATTCCTGAGCATCGCGGCAGTCCCCCTTTTCGCGCACGCGGGTCCGAATGGGTCTGTCAGTCTTGCGAACGACATCCAGCCCGTCTTCGATAAGAACTGTATTAGCTGCCACGATGACACGAGCTTTCTTCCCCTCACCGCGGGCAGCTCACGGGCCAATCTGGTGGATCAGCCTACAACGCCGGCGTGCATGAAGACTGCCCCGGACTCTATTCGGGTGGTGGCTTTCGATCCCCAGTCGAGCATGCTCTGGCTCAAGACCCGTCCGGACGACGCCCGATGCGGCGTCCCGATGCCGTACGGGACCGATGGGTTGGGAGTAATTGCTCCCGACGAATTCGCCCTCCTCGAGGCATGGATCGCGCAGGGGGCACAGGACAACTGAGCAGTACCAGGCTCGAAAGCACCGCTAGAGCGCGCGCGTCAAGGGGCGGTTGGAAGTTGCGCCACCAGCACGCGGTTGTTTCCGTCGTTTCTCACCGCGTCCGGATTGCGCAGCCGAAGGCGCACGTCCGCCAGCGGCTCCCACAGCCCGGCCCACAGATTGACCTTCCGGACCGAAAGCCCAGGGGGGATCTGTAATAAAAACTCATCCTTCACCGTCTCGCCCTTGGTCCATTGGGTGGTCGGACGCGCGGGGCGGTGATCCAGGTTGAGGCGCAAGCTGCGGCCGTCGGCATCCTCGACGTGGACGAACACCACGTACTCCTTATCCACATCGTCGAGCGCCTTGAAGGAGAGCGTCACCCTGCCCTGTTCGCCGGGTAGTATCCGGCCCGGCTGAATGCTCGCCGAGGTCAGCTCGATTTTGCCATCGATGTTCGCACCGAGGGTCGAAGAAAGAGGCGGCACCTTCGAGACCCCGGCCTGCGCACGTTCGGAAGGCTTGTCCCCGCTCGGGGCATCCACAATGCAGGCGCTCGCGGCGACCAGGGCGACACCGAGACGAAAAACCAGACGCATTGGATGATTTATAGACCCCACGCCACCGCTTCAGCCAGGCTCAACGCGCGGTAGGCATACCGGGCGGTCTGTTGTATGCGAAGCCGATGGTTTCCCCCTGGGCCCAAAGCCACCTCGTTCCGAGCCTCGCGATCGGCGCGGCGATCCTGCTTCTCTTGATCGCGCTCATCCTCTGGCGGCGAGCAGTCAGAGCGCGACGACCCCGCGAACGCCTTCCCGAAACGCCGGCCCTGCCCGCAGAGAAGATCGAGCCTCGAATCCAGCTTCCGCCCTCGGCCACCGAGCTTGAACGACGCCGTCAAGCGGAGCAGGCGCACCAGACGGTCGAGGAGCTCGCCAGGGACCGGCGCCAGCTGGCGGAGGCGGCGAAAACGGCGGCCGACGCACAGGCCAAAGCGCGCCTCGAAGCCGAAGCCAGCGCGCTCAAGGAGCGCGAGGAGCAGGCCAAACGCGAAGAATACCGCGCCACCAAAGCGGCGGAGCGCGAGGCGAAAGAGCGCCAGCGGCTCGAGCGCGAAGAGGAGGAGCGCCTCCGGCAAGAAGCCGCCCAGAAAGCGCGCGAGGAAGAGGAGGAGCGGGCACGGCTCGCGAAGGAAGAAGAGAAGCGGCGGATCGAAGCGCAAGCGGGACTGACCCTGGCGCAGGGCCTGGACAAGACGCGAAGCGAAGGCTTCATGTCCAAGCTCAATTCGTTCTTCGGCCAGCCGAAGCGGGTGGACGAGTCGGTGCTCGCGGAGTTGGAGGAGATTCTCTTCACCGCCGACATCGGGGTGAAGACGGCGTCCAATCTGGTGCAACTGGCGCGGGACAAGGCGAAGGGAAACGATCTGACCAGCGCGGACAAGCTCAAATCGGTGATCCGCGAGGAGGTGGAGAGGATCGTCACCTTCCCGGCACCGCGCACCCTTGAGGGAGGCGGGCCCCCGCACGTGATCATGGTGGTGGGGGTGAATGGTTCGGGCAAAACGACGACGATCGGCAAGCTGGCGGCGAAGCAAACCCGGCGGGGCAAGCGGGTGATCATCGCTGCCGGAGATACCTTTCGCGCCGCGGCGACCGAGCAGCTCGACGTCTGGGCCGAGCGCGCCAAGGCGCAGCTGGTGAAAGGCGCGGACAACGCCGACCCCAGCTCGATCATTTTCGATGCGATCAAGAAGGCACGGCTGGAAAATGCGGATCTGGTGATCGCCGATACCGCCGGCCGCCTGCACACCAAGATCTTCCTGATGGAGGAGCTCAAAAAAGTCAAACGGGTGATGGACAAGGCGCTCCCCGGAGCGCCGCATGAGGTTCTGCTGGTGCTCGACGCGACGACCGGCCAGAACGCGATTGCGCAGGCGAAACAGTTTCAGGAGGTGGTCGGGGTAACGAACATCGCGCTCACCAAGCTGGACGGCACCGCCAAGGGCGGGGTGATCATCGGGATCTGCGACGAGCTCAAGATTCCGGTCACCTGGGTGGGCGTGGGTGAAAAGATCGCCGACCTGCGGCCATTCGATCCACGGGAGTTCGTCGCCGCGCTCTTCGACAGCGAGACGGTTAATTGACGTCCGGCAAGTCGCTGCCCTACAAGTGGAAGCGCTTGGGTCATGCGTGCTCGAGGTGGTTTTCGCTTGGGCTGGCTCTTTGCGGTTGGATCGGTTGCATCCGCAAGCCAACTCCGGCGCCCAGCTCGCCCGGCGCACTTCCACCGCCCGCGATTCGCGTACCTCCCGGATGTCTGGACGATCTCTCCGGTACCTACGTCCACGCGCTCAATCCAAGCTACAACTACCTCGGGACCGACGATGGAGGCACCCTGTTTCTCGCGGTGGAACGCGCCCATGGCGACGCCGGTGCGAGCCGGCAGGAATCGAACCCGATGTCGATATCGCTCTCCCGGACGCCGCGGGGATTTCTCGGGGAAACTCGAGCCATGATTTTCGTCACCTCAGGCCGGATGTGCTCGGTCGATTTTCCCACCGAGGTGGTCGGTTGCGAGGACGGCGGGCTCGTGTTGAAGTCCGCGACGAGCAGAAACGTCGACGAGTCCTGCCGGGCATCGCCCGCCGCGCTCACCACCTGCGAGGACGGGGGCCCCCCTTCGAAGTCGGCGACCAGCACCGCCGTCGACGAGGCCTGCCGCGCATCACCAGCCGGCAGCCGTTTACCGATGGCCGAGCATCGCCTGATCCGCGCCGCCGCCCCGGTACCGGCGAATCCGCCCGATGCGGGAGACGACTCGCCCCCGACCTCGCCCGATCCCCAGTAGGGTCCCGTAGGCTCAAGCCAACCGGGCGCTGGTCTACGCTGTCCGCTGCGCCTGTTTGGCCGCGGCAGGCATCCGTGCCCAGAGCAGCCGGCCCAGTCGATTACCCTGGAAGGCGCTCATCGTGCCGACGTAGAGGAAACCGACCTGGAACAAGATGAGGAACGGAACGGAAGCGTAAATCTCCGCATCGATGGCGAACCAGAGAGCGCCGGTGAAGTAGACGCCAAACAACAGCTCGACCACGGGCATGAAGTTGCGGCGCCCGCGATAGTTGTCGCTGACCTCTTTCTTCGCCACCCTTCCCTCCGCGCCGATCTTCGGAGTGCGGGTGAAGTCGGAACGCTGATTGAGCAGCGCCTCGATCACCGCGGCTGCGTTGTTGAGCGCCAGTCCGATCCCGATGCTCATCACGAACGGTAGATATTTGATCCGATCCCACCAGCTCAGCCCCTGCTCCCGCTGACAAGCGATGTAGAAAAAGCAGACCGAAGCGGTGGCCGAAATGCAAAACGGAAGATCGAGGAAGAGCGTCTCGTAGAGTCCGTGCTGAAATCGCACCACCATCGAAATCGGCATCAACACCGAGAGCAGCACCATCAAGAGGTACGCCATGTTGTTGGTGAGGTGGAAGAAAGCCTCTCGCTTCACCGCGAACGGAAGATTGCTGCGCAGGATGGTGGGTAAAAGCTTCTTCGCCGTCTGGATCGAACCCTTCGCCCAGCGGTGCTGCTGGCTTTTGAAGGCGTTCATATCCACGGGCACTTCCGCGGGGGAGATGACCTCAGGCAGAAAGATGAACTGCCAACCTCGAAGCTGTGCCCGGTAGGAGAGGTCGAGATCCTCGGTGAGGGTGTCGTGCTGCCAGCCTCCCGCGTCGCCGATCGTATCGCGGCGCCAGATCCCGGCGGTGCCATTGAAATTGAAAAAGCACCCCGATCGATTCCGGGCGGTGTGCTCGATGATGAAGTGACCATCGAGAAAAATCGATTGGGCCTGGGTGAGGATCGAAAACTCGCGGTTCAGGTGCCCCCAGCGAACCTGGACCATGCCCACGCTCGGGTCGGAGAAGAAAGGCACCGTGCGCTGCAGGAAGTCAGGAGCGGGGACAAAGTCCGCGTCGAATACCGCGACGAATTCGCCGCGGGCGACCTTAAGCCCGTGCTCGAGAGCGCCGGCTTTGAAGCCTTGCCGGTTCTCGCGCCGCAAGTAGCTGACGTCGAAACCGCGCTGCCGATTCCGTTCCACGCAGGCGCGGGCGATCGCCGACGTCTCGTCCGTCGAGTCGTCCAGAACCTGAATCTCGAGCAGCTCCCGCGGGTACTCGATCCGGCATACCGAATCCACCAGCCGCTCCACCACGTACCGTTCGTTGTAGATGGGAAGCTGAATGGTGATCCGCGGAAGTCGCCCGAGGTGGCCCTTGGGAACCGGCAGCTTGAACTTGTGCCGGTAGTACAAAAAAGCCATCCGGTAGCGGTGCGAGCCGTAAACCGCGAGCACGCAAAGCACGCTGAAGTAGACACCCAGAAAGAGAATCTCGACGGTGGTCATCTTTCGCGGTAGCCCCTCCGCGGTGGTGGCGCCGCTTCTTTCTTGACCGAGATAAGGCGCACTCGGCCGTCCGAGAAGCCCCGCCCGAATCCGCAGATTCGGCCTTCCTTTAGTTCTCGAATTAGACAGACCCCTAAATTTACAAGGGTTTTCCCATTCCGAAGCTTGAGTCGTCGGACAATAGGGAGCCAGGCCAGCGCTGTCAAACGATTAGCCGCGCTTTGAACAGACTTCGTTCGCAGAAGTTCACTTCGAGAAGGTGGTGGTTCTTCCCGTTCGTTGCAATCGAATCGACGCAGGTCACCCTTCGCCGTTCGCAAGGCAGCACTTCGGTAGGCTTGGAGCTACTGCACCCGAACCTGCCGAGGGCTGGTGGGCGCGTTCGGGGGAAGCGAATGCAGATAATTGAGCGCCACCTTGAGCTGGTAATCGTCCAGTTGCTGCGTGGCGGTCCAGTCCTTGAGGTTGGCGGGAACATTTGCCGCGGGCTGTTCGCGACTGGCCACCTCGTCGGATTTGAAATGGCGCCGAAGGTCTCTCTCGCGAGGGCTTTCCTTGGACGGCGCCGTCTTCCCGGGGGACTCCCCGACGATGAAGTCGGGGGTGATTCCACGCTCCTGGATCGAGCGCCCCTTCGGCGTGTAGTAGCGGGCGATGGTCAGCTTGAGCCCCGAGCCGTCCTCGAGCTCGATCACCGTCTGCACCGATCCCTTCCCGAACGTCGGGGTGCCCATCACCACCGCGCGGCGATGGTCCTGCAGCGCACCCGCGACAATCTCCGATGCCGAGGCGCTGCCGCCATTCACCAGCACCACCAGCGGGTACGCTTTCTCGGTATCTCGATCTTTGCTGCGCTCTTCCGTGGTGTTGCGGCCATCGCGCCCACGGGTGGTGACGATGGTGAGGTTGCCAGGAAGAAAGCGATCGCTCACCGCCACCGCCTGGTCGAGAAGACCTCCCGGGTTGTTGCGCAGGTCGACCACCAGGCCCTTGAGCTCGGCGCCGTTGAGCGCGCGTAGCCTGTCCAACTCCTTGCGAAGGTAGGCGTCGGTCCGTTCCTGGAAATTCTTCACCCGGACGTAGCCGATCCCCTCATAGAGCTGACCTTCGATCGAAACGAGGCGGATATGATCGCGGATGACCACGATATCCCTCGGCGCGTTGAAGCCTTCCCGCATGATGCTGAGGACGATCTTCTTTCCCGCGGGTCCCCGGAGCTTTGAAATCACCCGGGCAACGTCCATCCCCTTCGTTGGCTCATCGTCGATCGCGACGATCTGATCGCCGGGGCGGATCCCCGCCCGCGCGGCAGGGGTGTCATCGAGGGGGGAGACCACGGTGATCACCTCGTCCTTCTTCACCACCTCGATTCCCAGGCCGCCGAACTCCCCGGAGGTGTCGATCTTCATCTCCTTGAACACCTCCGGAGGCATGAAGAGGGTGTGCGGATCGAGCGTGTCGAGCATCCCCTTGATCGCGCCGTGGATCAGCTGCTGCTCCTGCACGGGCTCGACGTAGTTGTTCTGCACGTAGGAGAGAACCCGCGCGAACAGCTCCAATTGCTTGTAGGTCTCATCGTCGCGGGCGGCGAAGGCTGCGCCACCGGAAACCAGCCATAGCGCCAAAAGCGCGGTGGCTCCCACCCGTACAAAACCAATGACCGTTCTTGGCACGATGACATCCTTTGCAATGACCCAAAGGCGATTCTAAGGGCAGGGCCTTCGCGGCGCACTCCCACCCTCTTAACTCAAGGCTTGATCGGCAAAAACACTGAGCCGGCGAACCAGTTCCTTGGGACGCTCGATCTGGGGCACGTGCCCAAAGCCCTCCACAATCTCAATTCCCGCCTGCCGGGGCAGGTGGGCGCGGAAGTACTCCACCGCCTCGAAGGGAAGCAGCTTTTCGCTTTTGCCCCACAAGAGAAGCGTGGGAACGCTGACGCGGCAAAGCTGCTCTGGCGAAAGGAACGCCTCGGCATCCGGGCCGGCGAGAATTTCGCGGACGGTCGGACTGCCGTAGAGCTTGGGAAAAAGGGTGGCGAAGATCAGCGTGCCCAGCGGCGCGCGGTGAAACAGCCGGCGGGTCAGCGCCCTTGCCTGCGCTCGATTGCGGACGAGGAGCGCAGCGGCGATCTCCGCGCGCTGCTGTTCTTCCAGTCGCGCGCCCGCCGGGGCCAGCAGCGCGAGGGATCCAATCAGCTCCGGCCGCTCGCTGGCGAGCAACAAGCAGAGCCCACCGCCGAGCGAATTGCCGATCGCGAAGACCTTTGCTCCCACCACCTGCTCACAAAAAGCCGCCACCAGATCCATGTTCTCGCGGATCGTGGTGGCCGGCTCCGCGCGCGGTGAGAATCCATGCCCGGGAAAGTCGAGGGCAAAGACGCGGGAGAACCGCTTCGCCAGCGGGAAGAGAATCTTGTAGAAGCCGTTCGCCGAGCTGCCCAGCCCGTGCACCAGGACCACGGGAAGACCCTTCCCGGTTCCAACCACCTCGTAGTAGTGGATGGGACGACCCAGCAACTTGACGGTGATCGATTTCGCCCCGCGCCTGACCAGAGCGCGCCGCAAGCTCCGCTGAACTCCGCTAAAAAGGTCCAACTAGCGCCTGCCCCGCCGCGCCCTCGCGAGTGCGGCGCTGTCTGAAACCCAGGCCGCCGGGTCGACCGCCTCGCCATCCTGTCGAATCTCGAAATACAAATAGGCTCCCTTGAGCGAACCGGTGTCACCCACCGTGCCGACCGTTTCCCCCGCCACGACCGCCTCCCCCGCGGCGCGGGCAAAAGAAGCCAGGTGGGCGACCAGCGAGTGAAATCCGCCGCCGTGGTCGATGATGAGGACGTTGCCGTAACCGCGCAACCATCCCGCATGCACCACCTGCCCGACGGCGATTGCCCGGACCGCCGAGCCCTCCTCGGCTCGAATGTCCCAGCCCTTCTGGACGGTGATGGTGTTGAACTTTGGATTGATCACCTTGCCGAAGCCGACTTCGAGGACTCCCTCCGCGGGCAAGGGAAGGTGGCCCTTTTGCGCCGGAAATCCAGAGGAGCGCGCCATCTGCAGCGCCTTGATCAGATTCGTCAGCGCCCGATCCTCCTCTTCCAACTCGGCGATGATCCGCTTCGACTGGAGCGCGTCTGAATGAAGGGCGGCCACCACCTCGGCAAGCTCGCGCCGGCGAGCGGCGGCCTCGCGGCCTCGAGCGGCGGAAAGGTCGCGCCAACGGCCGAGGTCCGTCTCCAGCGCTCCGAGCTGCGAGGCGAGGAGCTCGCCAAAATCGGCGAGGCGTTTCGCCGTCCGGAGAGATTCGAAGTCGCGCGAGAGCAAGCCGGTCATCGCCCGCCAGCGCCACATCAAAGAAGAGAAGTCGCCCGCGGAAAGCAGTGGCTTGAGTGGATGCTCGTGCGTCATCCGGTAGAGGACGAAGAGGCGGGGCTGGATCCGCTGCAGCAGCTGCCCCAGCTCGACCCGGGCCGCCTCGCGCTCCCGGCGAACGAATTGAACCTGCCCACCCAGACCGAGCAGCTCGGAGTCGAGGGCGCGCGCCCGCGCCGCGGAAGCACGCGCGAGGCGCTCGGTGAATTCCAGCGCCTCGAGCAGCTGCACTTTCTGCTCTCTCGCCGCGGTGAGGGCGGCCCGCTCGGCGGAAAGCTGCTCTCGAACGGTGGCGCGCTCCTGCTGCAAGCCCTCGTTCGCCACCGACGCCACCGCGCTGAGCGCTTGCAGCAAGAACGCGCCGGCCAGGACGTTCGCAGTCCGGATCATGTCTTCAAAAAGCGCCCCACAGCCACGAAGCTGCCGCTCAATCCGAGCGCGCCGCCGCCGAGCAAGAGCTCCCAGGCAACCGAAGGGCTCACCAACGACAACTGGGTTCCGGGGCGAAGGAGAAACGCGAACAAAAGCTCAAGCTTGGGACCCACCGCCTGAGAAAACGCCCACAGCGCGACCAGGGCCAGAGCCGCTCCCAGAATGCCCTGGATCCCTCCTTCGACGAGGAAGGGCGCTTTGACGAAGCGGTTGGTGGCTCCGACCAGCTTTTGGATCTCGATCTCGTCCCGGCGCGCGTAGATCGCAAGCTGCAGCGTGGCAGCGACGATAAAGACGGTCGCCAGCCCAATCACGGTGAATGCGACGAGGCCGGCGTAGCGAACCGCGCGCGAAATCGCGGTCAGTCGCGCGACCGCTTCCTCTCCGTAGTCGGCGTCCTGGATGAGCGGCATCGCCCTCGCCTCGGCGGCGAGCGCTCGGAGCGCCTCCGGGTTGCGAAGCGCCGGTGCGACACGGAGCTGAACCGAGTACGGCAGAGGGTTGGATGGAAGATCCCGCAGCGCATCTCCCACCCCCCGCAGCTCGGCGCGGAGCCGGGCGAGCGCGGCCTCCGGGGTCACCACCATCGCCGAGCCACCGGTTTTCGAACCCAGCGCGCGCGCCACCTCCGCCGCGGACGATTCGGTGGCGCCCTCGCGCAGGTAGACCGTCAGCTCGACCTCGCCGCCGATCGACTCGGTCAATGAATCCAGCAGCGAAATGCCGCTTCTCGCCAGCCCGGCGGCGAGAAGAACGATGCCGATGGTGAACACCGCAAGCAGATGCACCAACGGGGCGCGCCGGACGCCCTGCATTGCACACCGCCAGAAGTACGCCGTGTTCGACAGCGCCCTCATCCGGCCGCCATCAGGGCGCGACCTGTGAGCTCATTCCTGTCGAACACCACCTGCCCCCCCTGGAGGCGGATCACCCGCTTCCGGTAGCGGGCGAGCACGCTGGCATCGTGGGTGGCGACGACCACGGTGGTACCTCGAACGTTGACGTCGCAGAGCAAATCCAGAATCTCGACGGTGAGATCCGGATCCAGATTTCCGGTCGGCTCGTCGGCGAGCAGAATGGTCGGCTCGTTCACCAGGGCGCGGGCTATCACCACCCGCTGTTGCTCACCGCCGGAGAG
>WNFJ01607779.1_pt2 | contig 12985 bp, 14 predicted proteins | sample 5400461 | NCBI WGS metagenome assembly WNFJ01 (sample SAMN13153349, study PRJNA577476) | soil metagenome | isolation source: 115 cm saprolite on Douglas fir-dominated hillslope | place: USA:California | collected 2013-09-17 | reverse complement strand
CGCTCCGGCGCGCTGCCCGCCAGTCTGCACTACTTGACCGAGCGCACCGTGGGTCCTTCGTTGGGAGCTGACTCCATCCGCTCCGGCGTCCGGGCGGCCATCTGGGGCATGGTTGCCGTGCTGGCCTTTATGCTCGTCTATTACCGGGGCGCGGGAATCAATGCCGACGTAGCGCTGATTCTGAACCTCATCATCTTGCTGGGCTTCATGGGCTTCTTTGGCGCGGTACTGACCTTGCCCGGCATTGCCGGAGTCATCCTGACAGTAGGTATGGGCGTGGACTCCAACGTGCTAATTTTCGAGCGTATTCGCGAGGAGCTGCGCCACGGCAAGGCCCCGGCCGCAGCCGTGGACCAGGGCTTCAGCCGCGCTTGGACGACCATCCTGGATACTCACGTCACTACCATTGTTTCCGCTCTGATTTTGATTTTTGTGGGGTCCGGACCCGTCAGCGGATTTGGATTAACGCTGGCCTTCGGGCTTTTGGCCAACTTGTTTACCGCGGTGTTTGTTTCACGAGTGATTTTTGACGCCGCCCTCAGCCGCAAGCAGCGGGGTCAGGCTCTGAGCATCTAGTTCTAAGGGTTGATGAAAAGTGGAATTCTTTCGCAATACAAACATCGATTTTCTCGGCAAGAAGTGGTACTTCATCGGCTTCTCGCTGATTTTCAGCGTGGCGGGCATACTCTCCATGCTGTTCTGGCACGGCGTCCCGCTGGGAGTGGATTTCCGGGGCGGCACGCTGGTGTACGTGAAATTTGCCGACACCCCCAATGACCAGCAGATCCGCTCCGCTTTGGACAAAGCAGGGTTGCGCAACGCGCGCATCCAGCACCTGGGGAGCACCGGAAGCGCGACGGCCAATGAAGTAATGATCGCCCTCGACGAGAAGGACACCAGCGAGACCGATCTTTCCAAAGGCAAAAACCTGATCATCAATGCCCTGGAGACCAACTCGCCCGAGGGTAAGCAGGATCTCAATAACAGTGATCGTGTCGGCTTTTCCGCGGTCCGCGACGCCTTGGTGGCGCGGAATCCATTGCAAGTTGCGCCCGAAGAGTACGATCGCATCGCGCGGCAGATTCTTGACTACCGCGACAAGGCGAAGGGTGGCGTGATCAAGAGCCTGGATGAACTCAAGAGCGTGGTTCCCGCGCCGGTGGTGGAGGCGTTGAAGCAGGATTTCTTTACCAGCAATTTTGGCGTGCGCAGCGCGGACATCGTTGGCCCCCAGGTGGGCAACCAATTAAAGAGATCGGCGTGGCTGGCGGTGAGCTTCTCGCTGGCGGGGATGCTGGTCTATCTCTGGTTCCGCTTTGAGTTGATTTATGGCGTAGCCGCGGTGGTGGCGGTTTTTCACGATACGTTAATCACTCTGGGAGCTTTCTCCTTGACGAACCAGGAGATAACGCTTACTGTTATCGCCGCGATTCTTACCCTGGTCGGCTACTCGATGAACGACACCATCGTGGTGTTTGACCGCATTCGTGAGAACATTAAGTTGATGCGGCGCGAGAGTCTGGCGGAAATCGTGAATCGGAGTATCAACCAGACGCTGAGCCGGACAATCCTGACCTCCGGCCTTACGTTTTTGACGGTGCTTTCGTTGTACTTGTTTGGTGGAGAAGTGCTCCACGGATTTTCTTTTGCTCTGGTGATTGGGATTTTGATAGGTACGTACTCGTCCATTGCAGTGGCGGCCCCCATGCTTGTGGCTTACCAGGAGTGGCGGTCCCAGCGTGGACGCGGGGCGGTTGCGGTTCCAGCCCAGGCCGGCAAAGGTAAGGTCCGGGCGAAGGCCTAAGGTGCTGGTTCCGCGTTGGAGCAAAAAAGGCCGGTCCGGTGTCCAATGTAACTGAGGGGCTCCCCTAGGATTGGAGAAGAGCAATGTTTGAAGACAGCTTGATGGAATCAGGCCATAGGATTAAGAGCCACCAGGCACGGTACACCGCGGTCTCGACGACAATGGTGGCCAGCATCGTGGGCTTCATGATCCTGCTTCCGCTGTTGGTTACTCAGGCCCTGCCTCTACACCTGATGAATGCAATGATGGTGGCTCCGCCGCCTCCGCCGCCTCCACCGCCCCCTCCTCCTCCCGCGCCGGTGCACGTCCAGAAGGTGAGTGAGGTGATCAACGGCGAACTGCGTGCGCCCACCAAGATTCCCAAACAAGTGAAGATGATCGAAGAAGAAGAGGCCCCGCCGCCAACCGGAGTCGTGGGCGGCGTGATGGGCGGAGTTCCGGGCGGCCAGGCAGGTGGAGTGCTGGGCAGCATTATCGGCTCCGCCGCGCCGCCTCCGAAGGTGGCTGCGCCGCAGAAGCTTCGCGTATCCCAGGGCGTGATGGAAGGCAACATCATCCGCAGGATCGAACCGCAGTACCCGCAGATGGCCCGCATCGCCCATATCCAGGGCGACGTGATTCTGCAGGCCAGAATCAGCAAAACCGGCGCGATTGAAGACCTGCGCGGGGTCAGCGGGCATCCAATTCTGATTCAGGCCGCTCTGGATGCCGTGCGGCAGTGGAAGTACAAACCGTACGAGCTGAACGGGGAGCCGGTCGAAGTGGAAACGACGATTAAAGTCCAGTTCCACATGTAATGCCACGTTGTCTGGGCGCGGTGCCGGGCGATACTCAACCGGCTCCCAGCCCGCGAAAGTCAGGAGAATCCAGCCGTTCCAGCAGATTGTGGTTCTCTATTCCAGCCGGAGTTCTCAGGGCTCCCGGCAAAAAAGTTCTTAAAGTTCTGAGGAGGAAAACTTAAACTCATGTTTGTCGCAAATTTAGCAACTCTCATCCTGGTCAAAGCGCAATTGGCAGCTTTCTGGCTTTTCCAGGAGGAATCCGCAATCAACTGGGACCCGCTCTCCTTGTGGCGCCAGATGGGATGGCCGGCCCGCGTGATCGTGATCATTCTTCTCGTCATGTCGGCATGGTCCATCGGCGTGATGATTGACCGCTGGGTCGCTTTCAACGCCGCCCGCAAGCAATCCCGCCAGTTCGCTCCTGCTGTCGCCGGCGCCCTGCGCGAAGGCAAGCTGGATGAAGCAATCCGCGTGGCCGAGCGCAACAAGAAGAGCCATCTGGCCAAAGTGGTGACGGCCGGTCTTCAGGAATTTAAGGCCCACAGCGATTCGACCGAGATCCCCGGTGAACAGATTGAAGCCAGCAAGCGAGCGCTGGAGCGGGCCGAAGCCATCGTGCATGCCGAGCTGAAGCGCGGTCTGGGCGGTCTGGCCACCATCGGTTCCACGGCGCCGTTCGTCGGCCTGCTGGGCACGGTTATCGGAATTCTCAACGCCTTCCGCAAAATGTCGGAGAGCAAGGCTACCGGTCTTGCGGCCGTCGCCGGCGGTATTTCTGAGGCCTTGGTGACTACGGCGTTGGGACTGTTCGTCGCCATCCCCGCCGTCATGATGTTCAACTACTTTACCGGCAAGGTGGAGGCGTTTGACGTCGAGATGGACAACTCCTCCAGCGAACTGGTGGACTATTTCCTGAAGCGGACAAACGTCGGCGTCGGCGCACGGCGGTAAGCCCAGGAGCGCACCATGGCAATCGTAGTTCGAAACGAAGGCGCTAAAGTCAACTCCAACATCAACGTCACCCCCATGGTGGACGTGATGCTGGTGTTACTGATCATCTTCATGGTGATCACGCCCATGTTGCAGAAGAGCCGCCCGGTGGAGTTGGCAAAGACCAACAACCCCATCCAGATGCCTGACGCTGACAAGGAAGATGCGCTGATCGTGGCAGTTCAGCGCGACGGCAAAATCTTCTTTGACACCACGCAAGTGGGCCCGGACGAACTGACGCAGAAGATCAAGGACCGCATCGCCAACCGCGTGGACAAGAAGGTGTACGTGAAAGCGGACGCCCGCGCCAAGTACAAGTCGGTGGTGGAAGTGGTGGACAACGTCCGCTCGGCCGGGGTGAGCGAGCTCGGCCTGCTCACGGAACAAAGGAAACAGTAACTTTTTAACCGCGTACGATTTCATAACGAGGTACAGCTCTATGGCAATGACAGTGGGTGGTCCCGGCGTGCTATCAGCGGACATCAACGTTACACCTTTTATCGACATTCTGCTGGTGTTGTTGATCATCTTCATGGTCATCACGCCGCTGACGCCGCACGGGCTGGACGCGCTGGTGCCCCAGCCGCCGCCGCCCAACCAGAAGCCGGTGGATACGGACCGCACCGTGGTGGTGCAGGTGCTGCAGGCGCCCAACGGCGGCAAGCCCCGGTTCAAGATCAATCAGGACGACGTGGCTTCGGATGAGCTCGGCAAGCGTCTCACGGACATCTTTAAGACCCGCGCTGAGCGCGTCCTGTTCGTGAAAGGCGACGACGACGTTGAGTTCCAATATGTGGCCCAGGTGATTGACACCGCCCGCGGCACGAATGTCGTGGACCGGGTTGGGCTGATCACGGCCAAAATTGAGGCCGGCCAATGATCGTTTGACTCCTCGAGCACGGGGCCCGCTCGCGACGGCGGCGCCCCATTTTGTTGTCCTTCTCAGGATTCAAAGAAATCTTTAACTCCGGCAAGGAGCCAGAAAAATGAATACACGCGCACGACTTGTGACGGTATTGGCCGTCGGAGCCGCGCTGTTGGGAACAGCGGGTTGCAACAAACTAAAAGCACGCGACCAGCTCAACAAGGGCGTCACGGCGTATAAGAACGCCAATTACGAGCAGGCCATCGAGTATTTCAAGAATGCCGTCAACCTGGATGACAACCTCAAAGTGGCTAAGTTGTACCTGGCCACCGCCTACCGATCGCAGTACGTCCCCGGCGTGGACACGCCGGACAATCTAGCCACGGCCCAGCAGGCGATCGACGGGTACCGCAACATCCTGGACAAAGATCCTAGCGACGTCGGCAGCCTCAAAGGTATGGCGTGGCTGTACATGCAGATGAAGAAGTGGGACGAGGCGCGGCAGTACTACAAGCAGGCCATCGGGATCGATCCCAATGACCCTGATCTCTACTACTCCATTGGGTTCGTTGACTGGTCAGAGGCCTACGAGAACGCCGCTGCGCTGAAATCCAAGTCCGGCCTGAAAGTGGACGACGAGCTGAAGAGCAAGCAGGACCAGAAACTTTGTAGCGAGCTGCAGGCCAAGGATAGCGCCACCATCGAAGAGGGCATGAAGATGCTGCAGACGGCCATCGACAAGCGCGAGGATTATGACGACGCTATGGCCTACATGAACCTGTTGTACCGGCGCAAGGCCAATGACCTGAGCTGCAATGATGCTCAGGCCCGCGCCGAGTACATCAGCACCGCGAATACCTGGAGTGACAAAGCCATGGCTGCGCGCAAGAAGAAGGCGGAAGAGGCAGCCAAGAAGAACCAGACTGGAATTGTTCTGGACAATCCCACTCCGACCCCGGCAGGTTCACAGAAATAGAGACTTCGATCTCACCAGGCCCCTCTCCAAGGAGAGGGGCTTTGCTTTTTCGAAGAGCTACTAGCTACTGGCTCCAGGTTCCCCATCGTGGACGGTTAAATTTTCTTGGGTGTTTCACAGCGCCGCTCAGCACCGCCACAACGTTCTTACTAGAAGCTGGTGGCTAGCGGCTAGTGGCTTTGTTGCTAAAATCATCATCTGACGCATGTTCAAGAAGATCCTCATCGCGAATCGCGGCGAAATCGCCGTACGCGTCATCCGCGCCTGCCGGGAGTTGGGCGTAGCCTCAGTCGCGGTCTTCTCTGACGTTGACCGAGCAGCCTTGCACGTGAGTCAGGCGGACGAAGCCTACCCCATCGGCCCGGCTGCCGCGCACGAGTCGTACCTGAATATCGCCCGCATTCTCGATGTGGCCCGGCGCAGCGGCGCTGAGGCCATTCATCCCGGCTACGGCTTTCTTTCGGAGAATTCCGGCTTCGCTCGCGCCTGTGCTCAGGCCGGCCTCAAGTTCATTGGACCGCCGGCGCCGGCCATGGAATTGATGGGGTCTAAGACCCGTGCCCGTCAGGCGATGCAGGCTGCCGGAGTACCCTTGGTTCCCGGGTCGGCCCGGGGCCTGTCATTGCCGGAAGCTGAAGCGCTGGCCGCTGAGATGGGCTTCCCCGTGATGATCAAGGCCGCGGCCGGCGGCGGCGGCAAAGGAATGCGTCTGGTGCGCACAGCCGGGGAACTGAAGCCGGCGTTTGCAACCGCGCAGAGCGAGGCCCTCCGTGCCTTCAATGATGCTGAAGTTTACCTCGAAAAATTCATCGAGAACCCGCGCCACATCGAGATCCAGGTGCTCGGCGACGAGCATGGCAACTTGGTGTACCTGGGCGAGCGTGAATGCTCCGTGCAGCGCCGCCATCAGAAGGTCATTGAAGAGGCGCCCTCGGCGGTGGTGGATGAAGATATGCGCAAGCGCATGGGTGCGGTGGCGGTGCAAGCGGCCAAATCCGCCGGTTACACCAACGCCGGCACGGTTGAGTTCCTGGTGGACAGTAAACGCGATTTCTACTTCCTGGAGATGAATACGCGGTTGCAGGTGGAACATCCGGTTACCGAGCTGGTCACGGGGCTGGACCTGGTGCATCTGCAACTGCGGATCGCGTTCGGAGAAAAGCTGCCCTTCCGGCAGGAGGACGTGGCTCTGCACGGTCATGCGGTGGAGTGCCGCATCTATGCGGAAGATCCGGAGAACAACTTCTTCCCGTCCCCTGGGAAAATCACGCGCCTGTTGCGACCCTCCGGCCCGGGAGTGCGCGAGGACAGCGGCGTGTATGAAGGCTGGACGGTTCCCCTGGATTACGATCCCTTGATCTCCAAGCTGATTGCGTACGCGCCAGACCGCGCTGCGGCTTTGGCCAGAATGCGGCGCGCCCTCGACGAATACTTCGTGGGTGGCATCAAGACCAACCTGCCGCTTTTTCGGCGCATCTTGGAGCATCCGGACTTTGTGGCCGCCCGCACCGACACCGGCTTTCTCGACCGTCTTCTGGCTTCCAGGCCCGCTCCAGCCGGAGCCGACGGACTCTCGGCGATCGCGGCCGTTTCCGCCGCCATTTTTGCTGCCGCAGCTCCCCAGGCGAACGGTAGCGGCGCCCCGCAGCGTCAGGCCCCTAAGGATGCCGCCTCAACCTGGAAGAGTGCCGCGCGCCGCGAAGGAATCGAGCGCCAATGATCTACGAGATCACGATTGGCGAAAAAACACACCGCGTGGAACTTGCTCGTCACGGATCGGGCTGGCGTTGCAAGCTCGATGGGAAAGAGCTCGCAATCGACGTAGTTTCTCCTCAACCCGGCTTGCTTTCCTTTCTGGAGGATGGGAAGTCTTATGAAGCGCGCCAGGAGAGCTCGGCGGGCGAGAGCATTATTGTTGTCGGCCACGAACGCTTCACCGCCATCGTGCGCGATCCCCGGTCGTACGGCTCGCGGCGCATCCGTGACGGCGGCGGCCAGGGCGTCAAGAAGATTTCCGCCCCCATGCCGGGCAAGGTAGTACGGATTCTGGCCCTGGTTGGCGCCGAAGTTGAGGCCGGCCAGGCCGTGCTGGTAATCGAAGCCATGAAGATGCAAAACGAACTGAAGGCGCCCAAGAAAGGGAAGCTCACCAAGCTTAACGTCGGCGAGGGCGCGGCGGTCGAGGCCGGTCAGATTCTTGCAGAAGTGGAGTGAACGGCGCGCCAGCCGACGCCGATCCCGTTGCGCAAAGCCGTGATCGAGGAGTTCGTCACGCAGAAGTAGAGCGGTTCCAGCGTTGGTGTATTCCCTTTTTTTGGGCTGCGTGCCAGCCTACGGCAGTGCGGAATGGTTGGGGCACGTGGTTTTCGGCACGACTTTCCCGCCCCAAGCTGCGCAACATCGGTAACTTGGGGGCCAGGCCGTCGCTCTCCCGCTTTACGGGATCGCTCCGTCCTAAACGCTCAAGTCGTGCCCTGATACGTGTGTCGTCCTAGGGCACAGCAACTCTGGAACCGCTCAAGCGACACCAGGACTGCATGGCGACCTCAGAATGCTAATCAGATCATCCGTGTTCGAAGCTGGTGGGTCCGGGCGGGCGCGGCTCCGCTATTTCTGCGCTCCAAAATTCTTCAGGATCTGCTCTGCGTAGTAATTATGGATCTCAGCATTGTCGCGCAGGACTTCGTCATAGGCGGCATGGAGGAACTGTTCTCTCTGGTTGCGCAGTTCCGTGCGGATCGATTGCTGCACGCTGGCCAAGTCGCGCTGGCCGGCGGGTTCTTTTCCGAGCAGCTTCACAATCCGGAAACCCAGCACCTTCTGCGTCGCCGGATTCGTGATCTGGATTACGTCGCTGAAGGGGTGGCCCGGACTTAGCTTGGCAATCGCGTCACGCGTGGCGGGATCGGTGTTTTTGAGCTGGGATTCCGGGGTGGTCCCGAGCTCGCCGCCGGAACGCGCCGTGTCCTGATCTTCCGAATACTTGGTGGCCAAAGCCGCGAAATCTTCCCCGCTCTCCAGGCGGTTATAGACCATCCGGATCTTCTCGCGCGCCTGGGCTTCATTTTGCGCCTTGCCCTGAGTAGCATCCGAAGGGACATTGGGTTGGGCGCTGACAAAAATATGGGCGAGGTAGTACTGCGGCTCAATGACGTTGAATTGCGCCTTATGCTCGTTGTAATAGTTCTGAATGTCCGCGTCGGAGATGGTGACCTTAGCGGCGATCTCTTTGTTGAGAAGCTTTTCGATGATGAGCTTTCGGCGGATGTCCTGTTTTAACTCGTCTTCGGTCGTCTCCATGTCTTGCAGTCTCTTGGCAAACTCTTCCTTGGTATAAGGCGCCCTGAACTGATTGAGCCGGTTGTCTACTTCTTCATCCGGCGCCACGATGCCCAGCTTCTCGGCCTTTTGCAGGTAAAGCTGACGGTTAATGATCAGCTGCAGGATCTGCAGCCGCAAAGTCTGTTCCTGCTCGGTCGTGAGCTTTTGCGGCGTCCCTGCAGTTTGCTGCTTGAACGCCTTGTCCACCTCGGAACGCTGAATCTTATATCCGTTGACCTTGGCCATCACATCGCTGCTCACACCCCGGTTGGGACAGCCTGTCAGCGCCAGCGTCAAAGCTATTCCGGCCAGGGATGCACTGCGCCGGCCTCTACGGGATTGAATCAAAGATTTACCTCCATCAATCAACTCCGATGACGGTACCATAGCCCGCTTTTGGGCAGCTACTTTTTCGTGTCTTTTGAGTCGCTTGGGGGAGCACCAGGCCCCACGCCCGGTTGTCCGGCTTCAGCCAAAGCGCGGTCCAGGATGGCCCGCATCGCTTCTGGCGGCACGGCCCCGGTGACTCTTTCACCGTTGATAACCATGGTCGGAGTAGAATCCACTCCAATGCTGTCCCCCTCCTTCATCGAAGCCCGCACAGCCCTATCATCCTGTTTCTTGAAGCAGGCTTGGGCTTTTGCAAGGTCAAGGCTGTGTTTCGTGACCTGTTCGGCGGCGGCATTATCCAGATTGGCAAAGGCTTCCTGCGCGCTGCGGCCAGTGATTGCTTTCTGGTTCGAGTGCACGTAGTCGGCAAAGTCCCAATAAGCGCCGCCATCCTGTTCCGCCAGGCAATTGGCGTCCACTGCGGCATGCATGGCCCAGGGATGGATTTCTACCAGTGGATAATCTTTGTAAATGATCTTCACCTTGTCGCCATACGCCTGAAACAGCCCGGGGAAGAGCTCGTTGTGCATGTGGGAGCAGTACGGACACTGAAAATCGTCATAGTTGACGATCGTGACCTTGGCGTTAGCATTGCCACGGACCGGCCTTCCTTTGACGTCGATCTTGGACATCATGTCCTGGGAGATGTCGATCGTCTCCAGATGCGCCAGGGTCTTCCGGTCCTTGGAGATCAGGAAATCGTGGGTGCTACTATGGGAGCCGCCAGTGAAGGTAACCACGATCTGATCGTAACCGGGCTGGCTGCTGGGCGCAGGCTCGGACAGATTAATCTCGATTGGCGAAGGAACACTGTAGCGCGAGCGGATCTCAGTCCGAATGCGATGCGCGACCTCCGGACTCAAGGCTCCTGAGGTGTTTGAGGTTTGCGCTTTGCAGCCGAGGTCGATCAGGGTCAGAAAAAAAATAAAGCTTAGAGAAATAGCGCCAAGTCTTGCCAAAAGGGACCACCTTATTGCGAAAAGTGCTCCTGAAATTATCTCATGAGGGCCGGCTAAACTGGCTAAGATAGAAGCTTTATAAGCGGTTGTGCGGCGGACATGGCATTCATGGAACCGGAACGAAAGCCTTCTGTGTCCACGCTGACGAAGGTGAAGCCCAGGGCTTTGAAAATCCGGGTAAACTCGGAAAACATCTCCACATTGAGCGCCTGAGCCAACTCTTCCCCGGCAATCTCAATCCTGACCATCTCGCCGTGATGGCGCACGCGAAACTGCCGGAAGCCCAGCCCGCGCAGGGCCTCTTCTCCCTGTTCCACCGCGGCCAGGGCCGCGCTCGTGACCGGCCTGCCGTATTCAATGCGCGAGGAGAGGCAGGCGGAAGCCGGCTTGTCCCAGACCCTTAGACCGGCCTGGCGGGCCAAATCGCGAATTTCCGTCTTGGTGAGCCCGGCTTGCAGCAGGGGCGCCCCGACTCCATGTCGCCCGGCTGCGGCCTGGCCGGGCCGAAAGTCGCCCTGATCATCCACGTTCACCCCGTAGGCGATGGACCGGAACCCGTGCCCTTGCGCGAACTTGTCCATCACTTCAAACAACTCATCTTTGCAATGAAAGCACCGTCCGGCATCATTGCGAACATACTCCGGCCGCTCCATTTCTGAAGTCTGGATGACCCGGAGAGGGATCTCCTGTTCCCGCGCGAAGGCCACCGCGTCCTGCAGCTGGGTGCGGGCCAGGCTGGGCGAGTCGGCGATCAACGCCAGCATGTCATTACGCAGCACCCGATGCGCTGCCCATGCCAGGTAAGCCGAATCCACGCCGCCCGAGTAGGCCACCAGGGTCCGGCCCAGCGCGGCGAGAGCTTCTTCGAGGCGTTTCTGCTTAGCTGCCAAATCCACGTCTATGATTCTAAACCGCAATAGGGCTTGTTTCTGCAATCCCGAGGGGGCTCTTTCTTAAACCCCGAAGCCTAGCGAGGGGTCCTATACGCACGCAAGGCTCTAGGCACGGCATCTAGATCAACTGAACGTTTCCGATCTGCAATCCCCTAATGAGCGTCGCGGTCATAGCGGTCTCTCGCTTCGCTCGAGATTTCGGAAAGAGATCGCTTCGAGAGGAAGCCGACCTAGAACAGCCGTTCCTGCCGCTTCATGTTCCCAAACGACCCGATATTGGCCAGAGTAAAAGCGAACCGGTACTGGTTTTCATTGCGGATGGAGCCCAGAGAGAACCGGCGGTATTCCACGGCGATGCCGCAGCAGTCCCAGTTATATGCCGCCTGAGCCGCCCCGTATTGCAGCGTCTTGAACTCGAAATCATAGCCAATGTTGGCCGCGGCGCTCCAACCCCGCTTACTGGGACTGCCATAGCCGACCAGCGCGCGCACCTGGTTGTACACCTGGGGCACGCAGGGCACGGAGTTGAGGCCTCCCGGAATGCACGGTGGCAGCTGCGTGGTGCTGCCGGGTTGGGCAAAGACGATCTCGCCCACGTCCTGCATGTAGGCTTCGCTGCCGCCGACGAAATAGTTGCCAAAGTGGGCCGTAGCGTACAGAGTGCTGGAGTTGATGCGGCCCTTGACCGTGTCGTAGTCCAGCCCCCAGCCGAGATCGAGTGTGCGTCCCAGGTCGTTGCTGAAGGTACGAACGTTGAACCGCGAAACAATGGAGGAAAACCGACGCGGTTGGGTGACAAAAGCGATCCCGGTAAGCGCATCGGTGGTGGTGAAGACGTTGCGCGTCCCGTTCACCACGGCGCCGCCGAAATTCGGGTCCAGGAAATACTTCTGCTTCAACTCCCAGGTCACGAATTCATCGCCTCCGGCGGGAGAGCAACCTGTCTTCGCGGCAGTCTGGTCTTTTTCATCCCTGTCCTGGTCGCAGCCGTTCCTGGTCCGCCTGAAATAGAGGCGCTGGATCAGGCCGTACTCCACCTCATTGGTGTTGCTGAGAATATCGCGGAAATCGAAGCGAATGATGGACGCGAAATTCTCTATGCCGTTGGTGTAGCGATAGACCGTATATGGCTCGATCGTATGTTTGACCTTCCTTCCCGCCAGCGTTTGATCAAAGACCTTTTCCAGCACGGGCGGCCTGAACTCCATGCTGGCCACGATGCTGCGGCGATTAAGAACGTTATACGTGGGCACCGGGCCCGCCGGGGTGGCCACATCCTGCTCGGTGTAGATAGTATTCCGCAGATCAACAGCTGGGCGGAGGGTCCAGCCTCGAAAAAACAGCGGCATGGATAGGGTGGGAATGACATCAAACCGGCCCACCAGGCCGGGGGTAACAAAACCGGGCTCGCTGCGCTTCAATCCTTCGGCAGCGATGTCGTACGCCCAGTACACCGGGGTCCACGGGATTCTATGCTCAACCCCGCTGAGTTCGCCCCCCGGTGTATGCAGGATGGTGATGACGTTGCCGGGAAGTGTGCTCTGGAAGTTCTGGTAGCGTGCCAGATAGCCGTTGAACGAATAGCCTTGCAGGCTTTTGGAAACGAAAGCGCTTGAGCTCACTTCCGAGTTCACGGCTTGAGAGAACGTGGGTGAAAACTGCTCGCGGAAAACGAAGGAGCTGAGATACTCGAGCGAAGCCGCGCCGCGCACTTCGTGGGCGAACACGGCCGCGCCGTTGAGCTTGATGTCTTCGCCGCCCTCGTTCACGTTGAGGGTCTTCGGGACGCCGTTCATGGTCGTCTGCACCGGCGCCGTCTTGTGTGTGAGCACCTGGAAATAGTTCAAGTTCACGAAAGACGTCTGGCTTGGCTTGGCGCGGTAGTCTCCCAGCAGCTCCCAGCCGGTTTTGGAGAGATACTCGCCGCCCACCGTTGTGTCCATGCTGCGATTGATGGCCCAATAATAAGACTCGCCCACAATCGTTCCTTTGGTGTTGGAAGTGC
>WNFJ01238150.1_pt4 | contig 12985 bp, 10 predicted proteins | sample 5400461 | NCBI WGS metagenome assembly WNFJ01 (sample SAMN13153349, study PRJNA577476) | soil metagenome | isolation source: 115 cm saprolite on Douglas fir-dominated hillslope | place: USA:California | collected 2013-09-17 | reverse complement strand
CTGCCGATGCCCGATGCGCCCACGGATTTCATCGATAGCTGGGTGACGATGGCCGGCAACGGCGCGGCTGAATCCATGCACGGCTGCGCGATCCATCTCTACGCCGCGAACCGTTCGATGCAGGACCGCTTTTTCTACAGCGCTGATGGTGAACTGCTGATCGTGCCGCAGGAAGGGCGCTTATCGATTGCAACAGAACTCGGCCGGCTCGATATAGAACCGCTCGAAATCGCCGTCATTCCACGCGGCGTGCGCTTCTCCGTCACGCTGCCGGACAACACCGCACGCGGCTACATTTGCGAGAACTTCGGCGCTTTGTTAAGGCTGCCGGACCTTGGGCCCATCGGTTCAAACGGTCTCGCCAACCCGCGCGATTTCCTCACACCTCACGCGGCCTATGAAGACCGCGAGGGTGCGTTCGAACTTGTCGCGAAGATGAACGGTGTGCTGTGGCGCGCGGACATCGGCCATTCGCCGCTCGACGTGGTCGCGTGGCACGGCAACTACGCGCCGTACAAATATGATCTGCGGCTTTTTAACACCATCGGTTCAATCAGCTTCGATCATCCCGATCCGTCGATCTTTCTCGTGTTGCAATCGCAGACGGATACACCGGGCGTGGATGCCATCGACTTCGTGATTTTCCCGTCGCGCTGGCTAGCGAACGAGGATACGTTCCGGCCGCCCTGGTTTCATCGGAACGTCGCGAGCGAGTTCATGGGTCTCGTGCAGGGCGTGTACGACGCGAAGTCCGAGGGCTTCGTGCCGGGAGGATCGAGCCTGCATAACTGCATGTCGGGACATGGGCCGGATGCGGGGACCTTCGAGAAGGCATCGAACGCTGATACATCGAAGCCCGTGAAAGTAGCCGACACCATGGCGTTCATGATCGAAACCCGCACGCTGATCAAGCCGACCCGCTTCGCCCTGGAAACCGCGCAGCTGCAGGCGCATTACTACGAGTGCTGGCAGGGACTGACCAAACATTTCAACCCGGAGCAACGATGAGTCTTTCAGCCGGTCCGGACAACGAAGCTAATCCCGCGCTCGAAGCGCCGCGGGATCCAAAGCTGAAAAGCTGGATCGAATCTGCTAATGCCCCCGCCAGCGACTTCCCGATCCAGAATCTGCCGTTCGGCACTTTCACCGATGAAGTCAATCCGCTGCCACGCGCGGGCATAGCGATCGGCGACTGGATTCTCGACCTTGCCGTCGTGCATCGTGCGCGGCTGATCGAATGCGAGCCCGTGTTCGCGCAGCCGACGCTGAACGCGTTTATCGCGTTGGGACGCAATGTCTGGCGGCATGTGCGTATTCAGTTGAGTGCGCTGCTCGCTGCCGATTGCGATACGCTGAAAAACGATACCGCGCTGCGTTCACGTGCGTTGGTGCCGAGGGCGAGCGCGACGCTACACCTGCCCATCGATATCCCCGGTTACACGGACTTTTATTCGTCGAAGGAACACGCGACGAACGTCGGTTCCATGTTCCGCGATCCCAAGAACGCGCTGCTGCCGAACTGGTCCGAGATGCCGATTGGTTACAACGGGCGGGCTTCATCGGTGATCGTGAGCGGCACGCCGGTGCGCCGGCCGAGTGGCCAGATCAAGCTGCCGGGCGAAGACCGGCCGGTGTTCAGTGCATGCCGGAAGCTGGATATAGAACTGGAGACGGGGTTTATCGTCGGCGCGGGGAATGCACTGGGGGAACCTGTCGACTGTGAGGATGCCGAGTCGCATATCTTCGGCATGGTGCTGCTCAACGACTGGAGCGCCCGCGATATCCAGCAATGGGAATACGTGCCGCTCGGGCCGTTCAACGCGAAGGGTTTCGCGACGACCATCTCACCGTGGATCGTCACGCTCGATGCGCTCGAACCGTTCCGTACGGCCACGCCGAAGCAAGACCCGGAACCGCTTTCGTATTTGCGCCACGCCGGCAATCATGCATTCGATATTGAACTCGAGGTGCATCTTCGGCCCGCGCTGGCCGAATCGGCGACGAAGCTCACGCGGACTAACTTCAAGCTGATGTACTGGTCGATGGCGCAGCAACTCGCGCATCAAACAGTGGCGGGCTGCAATACACGCGTGGGCGATCTGATGGGCTCCGGCACCCGGATTCATGCGGCAGCCTTCTTGAAATGACGTGGAACGGACAGCGCCCGATCGCGCTGGAAGGAGGCGGTGAGCGCAGGTTTATTGAAGACGGGGATGAGCTAACGCTCACCGGATGGTGTCAGGGCGAGGGGTATCGCGTGGGATTCGGCGAGTGCAAGGGCGTGATTTTGCCCGCGCGTGGCGTGGCGGAGTAGAGCAGGCGGCGTAGCACGACCCCGCAGGCTCCTGCTAAACCGCCTGCCCGATACTCGCCCGCCGTGCCCGCCGATCCAGCGACGCCGACAGCAAGGTCAACCCGAACGCGCCGCACGCCATCACCACGCCGACCCACGGCAACGCGCCGAGCGACGCACCTGCGCCGATCGCCATGCCGCCGAGCCACGCGCCCGTCGCGTTGCCGAGATTGAATGCGCCCTGATTCAGGGTGGACGCGAGGTTCGGCGCATCGCTCGCGCGGTTCACGATCAGCATCTGCAACGGCGGCACGATTGCGAACGCGAGCACGCCCCAGATGAAGATCGTGATCATCGCGGGAATGGGGGAATGCATGGTCGCGGCGAATAGGGTCTGAACCACGATGATCGACACAAGAAACGTCAGCAGCGAGCGCAACAGCTTCCAGTCCGCGAGTTTGCCGCCAAGCGTGCTTCCCACCGTCAGCCCGAGGCCGAACAGCAGCAGTACCAGCGTGACCGCGTGCGGCGAAAAGCCGGTGACGTCTTCGAGAATCGGCGTGATGTAGGTGAACACGGAAAAAAGACTCGCCGATGCCAGCACGCTGATGCCCAGCACCATCAGCACTTGCGGATTTTTAAGCACGTTGAACTCGCGCAATATGCTCGATTCCCCCATCTCGATGCGCTTCGGCAAGCACACAGCCAGCGCGCCGGCAGCGGCCAAACCGATCAGCGTCACCACCCAGAACGTGGCGCGCCATCCCGCTGCCTGACCGAGCGCGGTGCCAAGCGGCACGCCGAGCACGTTCGCGAGCGTGAGGCCGGTGAACATCAACGCGATAGCTTGCGCGCGCCGGTTAGGCGCGACCAGATCCGCCGCAACGACCGAGCCGATGCCGAAGAACGCGCCATGACAGAACGCGGTCACAATGCGTGCGCCCATCAAGACCCAATACCCCGGCGCGATCGATAAACACGCCCATCAGGCTCATCAGCGCTTTCTTGCGCGGCATTTTCGCGGTGACGATAGCGAGGATCGGCGCACCGATGGTCACGCCGAGCGCATAACCGGACACCAGCATGCCGGCGGCGGGTATCGATACCCCGAGATCCCGCGCGACGTTGGGCAGCAAGCCCATGATGACGAATTCGGTCGTGCCGATGCCGAACGCGGCAATGGCGAGGGCGAGAAGGGGCAGAGGCATGGGGTAAGCGGTGACTGATGCTTGCCGGTCGCGCGTTATCGGGGTGAAGAACGCAGGCTCGGGCGAGCTGAAGGGATCAAATTGTACCGAACGTTTTTGGGTTTACTTGGTGAAAACCCTGAGATTTGTGCAGTTGATTCAACGAGTTGGATTTTTCGGTGCTTCTGCGAGCCGATCTGTTGCTTTTCGTCATCGGGCGGACTAGGTTGCGGGTTCTTGCTTTTCAACAAGGATGTTCATGACTGCACTTCGGCGTTTTTGCCCGTCGATCATTGCCACGCTACTGGTATTTGCGACCGTGCCGAGTGCGTTCGCTCAGGAGGCCTCCAGTGCCGGCCCGGTCCGAACCATTGGCGGCAGCGTTTTATTCGTTCAGCAGGGGAATGGTTTCGAAGCGCAGATCGACGGCACAACGTTCGACCGCGTGAGCGCACGTCGTATCGCGCACTTCGATGAACCATCGGGCGCGCGGATGATTGTCGAAGCATTCGATAGCGGGGCACCGGAGCTCGTGCTCTACGATTTCAGCAAGCGGCCGCCCGCGGTCGAGCGCATAGGAAGGCGGATGAAGCTGACCGGCGTGTTCTGGCAACGCGATGAAATCGTGCTCAAAAGCGCCGATGGCTGGTTCAGGTTCCAACGCGGGACGCTGACGAAACTGGTGTCATCGAAGATGACTTATCACTGAGTCCGTACGGGCAATAGAGGCCTTCCGGCTTTACGACGATCAGATCTTGCGATGCGTCGGTCCGGCCTTCATTCTCTGATAAAGCGTAAAAACAGTGTAAAGACAGCCTGAAGGAAACCTTAAGGCGGCTTGAGGTGATCAAGTTGGCATTGGATCGATGCAAATCGCGCGCCGTCCTGTATCAACGACACAACAATATACTGTCCATGTAATTGTATGAAGAATATATCTATTATCAGAAAAGGCGATTTATCGCGCGGAAAGCATAAAAAGCCCCGCCGACAAACGCGGACATTTGAACCGCTGGAATAGATTGTTCAGGGAAATACCTGATAGCGCGGAGAACCGTCGAACCACGCTTTTACATTCCCGAGCGTGGTATCGGCGATCTCGTTTAGGGCTTCGCGTGTAAAGAAAGCCTGATGAGAGGTAACGATAACATTGGGAAACGACAATAGCCGCGCGAGGACGTCGTCCTGGAGCGTGTGATTTGAATGGTCTTCGAAAAACAGTCCGGCTTCTTCCTCGTAGACGTCGAGGCCGAGATGACCCAATTGACCGCTTTTCAACGCGCCGACCAGCGCCTGACTGTCGATCAAACCGCCGCGACCTGTATTAATCAGCATCGCGCCGCGTTTCATGCGGGCGAGCGCGGCGGCATCAATGAGGTGATAAGTGGAGGGTAAAAGCGGGCAATGCAGGCTGACGATGTCCGACTCCGCCAGCAGTGTATCCAGCGGAATATAACGTGCTCCGGCTTGCAAGAGATCGGCTNNNNGCCGAAACCCGCCATGATTCGCCCGAATACCCGCCCGATCACCCCCGTGCCGACAATGCCAAGCGTCTTGCCGTGCAGGTCGAAGCCCAGTAGGCCGTTTAGCGAGAAATCGCCGTCGCGGGTCCGGGCATAGGCGCGATGCAGCTTGCGGTTCAGCGTCAGGATCAGGCCGGCGGCGTGCTCGGCCACCGCATGCGGCGAGTACGCGGGCACACGCACCACGTCGATTCCGAGCCGCTCTGCCGCGGCCAGATCGACGTGATTGAAGCCTGCCGAGCGCAGCGCCACGAGCTTCGTGCCGCCCTCACGAAGCGTCTCCAGGACGGCTTCGTTGAGGAGGTCGTTCACGAACGGGCATACCACCGTGCAACCGTGGGCGAGAATGGCCGTCTGCGCGTCGAGCTGCGATTCCTGGAACCGCAGGGAGTAACCAAACGCCGCGTTTGCCTGCGTGAAGGCGTCGCGATCATATTGCCGGCTGCTGAAGACGGTCACATGAATCGGCATCGAACGATCTCCCTGCCAGCCTGGAAAAGCCTGTCAGTTAGTTAGCCACCGCACTGGACGGCGGCACCATGGAAAGCCGCGCGAGAACGCTTTCCGGCTGCGGCAATCCGACTTCTCCACCCGGGCCCATATGTTCGAGCGTGTAGTCGATGAACGCGCGCGTCTTGGCCGGCAGATACTGGCGTCCCGGATAGACGATAGACACCTTCACGTCCGGATCGTTGATAGCATAATCGCCCAGCACGCGCACCAGCGAGCCGTCTTCCAAATCCGCCGCGACAATGCCTTCCGGGATGATCGAAATACCCATGTGCGCAAGCGTGCCGAGCCGCACCATCAACGCGCTGTTGACCGTATAGACCGGCGCGAGCGTGACCTGGTCGGCGCTGCCGTTGGTGCGATGCCGGAAGTGCCAGGTTGCACTGCGCATTTCGCTGGGCAGCGCCACGAACGCGTGGTGCAGCAAGTCGGCCGGCGAGCTGGGCGAACCGTGCTCTTCAAGATACGCGGGCGTGGCGACGGGAATCAGCGTGTTGGTGGCGACCGGGCGTTCGACCAGCGCCGTGCTCGACACCATGAATGCCGTCACGATACCGACGTCGAATCCGTCCTCCACCAGATCCACTTGACGCTCGGATAATGTGAGCCGGACGTTCACCTTTGGATATACCTGTCGGAAGCCGTCGATAAGCGGCGTCAGCGCCATCAGCGAAAGCGATCCGGATGCCACCACGCGCAATGTGCCGCTCGGGTCGCCTTCCGTATGCGCGACCATCGACTCGAGATGATCCAGTTCTTCGAGCAATGCGCGGCAGCCTTCGAGATAACGTGTACCGGCTTCTGTTAGTGAGAGGTTGCGAGTGGTGCGATTGATTAACCGGGTGCGCAAATGCGCTTCCAGCATTGCAATTGCGCGAGTAACGAGCGCGTTTGATACATCGAGTTGTTGTGCTGCACGCCGAAAACTTTCGGTTTCCGATACCCGTACGAACACACGCATGGCATGAATTTGATTCATCGTCTCTTACCTCTCAGTGTCCAAAACAGCGTGGACTGCATTGCACGTCACCGTGCATGCAGCGTTTTTGATCGATGCCGAAAAGCGTATTGACACCTATGCGGAATTACAATATCTACTTCAGTTCTTGTATGCATTCCGCATTAACCGCAAGACTTTCACATTTACTAAATCATTGCTATGAAAAATTACACTTCTCCTGAGTTTGGAATGGATCGTCTGATTTATGCAGATTTTTGTTTCACGACTTGTGTTACACGATTCAGTTTTTGGTAAGGCCGTTAAAACACTTGTCTTATTGCATGCAATCGACCGGCCGGACTCGCGGGCACGGCTATGCAGCCTCGGTGCGTAGTTTGCAATGTCGGGTTGCAAGGCTTTTTACAATAAGGGTGGTTTTATTGAAGATCAGCGCTCGGGCCGACTGCCGGACATGGAAAATGGCCGTTGAATTCATGTCGTCCCGACTCGACGGCTGGCAAACTGACACGCAAGAGGTTCACTATTCATCGACAGCAGAATCGCTATGATAATTAATCGAATCTTTAATTTTTATCATTTCAAACCGCTCGATCGTTATGTTTAAATAATCAATGGGGACCATAATTTCATGATCTGGAACTTGTTAGCAAGTCAACCTGAAATTGCATTGTTCGCGAGTCTGGCACTCGGCTTTTTCATTGGCTCTTTCAAGTTGGGTCCCATACAACTCGGCGGTGTATGCGGCACTTTGATTGTTGCGTTGGTTCTCGGGCAAAGCGGGGCACGCCTTTCACCGGATTTGAAGAACATCGCATTCGCTCTGTTCATCTTCGCGCTCGGCTTCACTGGCGGGCCGCAATTCTTTGCGAATATCGGCCGGGGCTGGCGTTATGGCCTCCTTTCCGTCGTCGAATTGGTCGTCGTACTCGGGCTGGTGCTCGGTGCCGTTGCGCTCTTCAAGCTCGATCGTGGCACCGCGGCCGGTCTGCTTGCCGGCGCCGCGACGGAATCGGCCGTGGTCGGCACGGCGTCCGAGGCAATCGGCAAACTCGCGCTGCCTGCTTCCGAGATCGCGCGGTTGCAGGCCAACATCGTTACCGCCTACAGCGTGAGTTACCTGTTCGGGCTCGTCACCATCGTGTTGTTCACCAGCCAGATCGCGCCGCTATTGCTGCGCGTGAATCTGCGCGATGAAGCCGAGCGCCTGTGGCGCGCGCTCGGCGGCGACAGCGCACTGACCGAGGGCCAGCGGCTGGCGGCCCCTTCGCTCGTGGCCCGTGAAGTCCGCGTCACGGCTGCGGCGGATTTAAGCGTCGATACCCTCGAAAAACGCTACGGCAACGAACTCACCGTCGGACGCGTCATGCGCGGCCGCTCGCTCGTGAAAGCGCAGCCGAATCTCGTGTTGAAGAAAGACGACCGGATCGTGATCGGAGGCCGTCGTGCCGTACTTGTGCAGGCGCTGCCTTCCATTGGCGAAGAAGTCACTGGCAGCGACGTCGCCGATATCTACGCCGACACCCTCTACGTCATGCTCACGCGGCGCGAAGTACACGGCCTGACGGTGGCGCAAGTGCGCGCCCGCGCGACGCCCGCCGATGGCCACGGCGTCTATATCTCGGCCGTCACGCGGCTGGACAGCACGATCCCGGCGCTGCCGGGTACGGAACTGCATCGCGGCGACGTGCTGACGCTGATCGGCGCGACCGAGGACGTGCGGCGCGGCGAAGCTGGGCTACGTGGTGCGCAGGACGTTGAAAACCGACTTCGTGTTTCTCGGTCTCGGCGTGATTGCAGGGATTGCCGTGGGGCACTTGAGCGCGCGTATCGGTGGTGTGCAGATCGCGCTGGGTACGGGCGGGGGGTGTTTGCTTTTGCTGTCGGGGCTGCTGTTCGGCTGGATTCGGTCGCGCTTTCCGGTGATCGGTTCGTTGCCCTCCGCCGCCGCACAAGTGCTCAAGGATTTCGGGCTGTGCACGTTTATCGCCGCGGTCGGGCTGGGGGCGGGCGCGGACGCCATCCGCCTGATCCGCGAGTACGGCATTGCGTTGCCGCTGGCGGGCGTGGTTATCACAGGCTCGGGCTGCCGGCTGCCGAAACCAAAGCGCTGCAGGGCGATGTGGCGGTCGCTTATGCCGTGACGTATGTATTCGGATCGCTGGGCGCGATCATCGTATGCGTGAACATCTTGCCCAAGTTCATGGGGCAGGGTTTGAAAGAGGCCGCGGCGGAAGCGGAGAAGAGTTTGTCAGGCGGCTCGGTCGCACACGGAGCGGAGCAGACAGCGGCGATGCCGGAGCTGGTCGGGCGGGCTTATCGCGTGACGGGGGGCGGCGCGGCAACACGTGCGGGCGGTGCCGATGGCGCCGGGCTCGTATTCAAGGCCGGTCTGGGCGGGGCGAGCGGTGCGGCGGGCCGGACCGTTGCCGAGATCGAGCTGGCTGAGTCCGACATGATCACGATCGAGCGAATCCGTCGCGCGGGCAAAGCGGTGGAACCGCGACCGGACGTGATGCTGCAAGCCGACGATATCGTACTGGTCGTCGGCCGGCGCGAGATGATGGTGGCGGCGGCTCCGAATATTGGCGAAGAGGTGGCCGACACCGACGGCATCAGTGTCGTGATGCAGAACCGGCAGGGCGTGTTCACACGCAAGGGCATGAATCACATGACGATTGCCGCGGTGCGGTCGACTGTGGATCGCGACTTGCGGCACGGTGTATTCGTGCAAGAGATTCGCCGGGCGGACCAGCCGTTGCCGATACTTCCCGAGACCCAGCTCGAGCATGGCGATGTGATTACGTTCTACGGTTCGCCGCAGGATACGAAGCGCGCCGTGGACGCAGCGGGTTATGAGTTACCCGTCACCAACAAGACCGATTTCATCTACATGGGTGTGGGGATTGTGATCGGTTTGCTGGTTGGTTTGATCGTGGTGAATGTGGCCGGTGTGCCGTTGACCCTGGGATCGGGCGGGGGCTGTTTGCTGGCCGGGCTGGTATTTGGCTGGATGCGAGGCAAGCATCCGATGTATGGGGTGATGCCGCCGGCGGCGTCGCAGTTGATGAAGGATTTCGGGCTCGCGGCCTTCGTGGCGGCTGTCGGTTTGAACTCTGGATTACAAGCCGTGGTGACGGTGAAGCAGAGCGGCCTCACGATCTTTTTGCTGGGTGCGATCGTTACCATATTGCCGCTCGTACTCACGATGCTGTTCGGCCGATACGTGTTGCGATACACAAACGCAGCGCTTCTGGCGGGTGCCCTGACCGGATCACGTAGCGCAAATCCTGCATTTGGCGGCGTGCTGGATAAAGCAGAGAGCGCGGTGCCAACGGTTCCGTTTGCGATCACGTATGCGTTGGCGAATGTGCTGTTGACGCTGCTGGGACCGCTGGTAGTGGGATTGGTGTGATGAACGGGTTAGTGCACGTCGCGGCGTGCACTAACCCGCGGCGTTGTGGGGCCCAGCAGGGGCCCAACAAAAAATTTTGAACTGAGGCCGTGGCCCCGAGCCCAACGACATTCAGAACGAAAGGGGACCGCCAATGACTTCGCAGCAAAAAACCGTTCATCTCCCGACGGGAGAGCAGGTCCCGGCCCTGGGCCAGGGCACTTGGGAAATGGGCGATCGCGCCAAAACCCGTAACGCAGAAATGGCAGCCTTGAAAGCCGGCGTAGACCTCGGCATGACCGTGATCGATACGGCGGAAATGTACGGTGAAGGCGAGAGTGAAAAGCTGATAGCCGAGGCGTTGAAAGATCGTCGCGAAGAAATTTTCATCGTCAGCAAGGTCTATCCGCATAACGGCAGTGAAGCCGGCGTAAAGGCCGCGTGCGAACGAAGCCTTAAGCGTCTGCAGACTGACCGCATCGATTTATACCTGTTGCACTGGCGCGGCGGTGAGGATCTGGAAGGGGTAGTCGGCGGCTTCGAGATGCTGAAAGCGCAGGGCAAGATCCGCCACTGGGGCGTGAGCAATTTCGACACGGAAGACATGGTCGAACTTTTTTCATTGGAAAACGGTAACCAGTGTGCGACCAACCAGATCTTGTACAACGTCGCGCGCCGTGGTCCTGAATTCGATCTCCTGCCGTGGCTGCGTGAGCGCAATATGCCGGCGATGGCATACAGCCCTGTCGATCATGCGCGTTTGCCCAAACAAAGCGTGCTGAACGACATAGCCCACGCCCGCGGCCTGTCTGTCATGCAAATCGCACTCGCATGGGTCTTGCAACAACCGCAGGTCATGGCTATTCCTAAAGCCTCGACGGTGGCTCACGTGACTGAAAATGCCGCGGCAAGAGACGTGATTCTGTCAGCGGAAGAACTGAATCTCATCGACACCCAGTTCAAGCCGCCGAAATCAAAGCGCTCGCTGGAAATGCTTTAAGCCTTGAGGCGTTCTACATGCAAGCGTGATGCGAATGCACGGACCCGAGCACGGCGACCTCGGCCGGCGTGCGCTTGAGCGACGCTTCATCGACTTGCTTTGCGTCGGCGAGGAATTCATCGACCAAGGTCGAGACCGGCGTATTGCTGAGGCACAACGAAACGCGCTGTGTTTCATTCGCCTTCAGTTGCGAACGCTGACCCAGGAACAGCACGCCATATTGGTATCCGCGCACAATGCCGCGTACGGCTCCCACGCATTGTCCTTGCGCAGTGTTATCGGATTTCTTCGAACACTCCTGCGCGAGCGTGTAGGCGGAAAAACTCGGATCGACGGTAGGTTGCTGAGTGTTTTGCTGTGCGTTAGCTACCGCGGCGCAGCCCAGCGCGGAGATAACTGCAAACGCGAATGCCGCGGCGAAGTTTCGCTTCATGTTGTGGTCCCTCATGTCAAACGTTGAACTCGATATGAGGGAACGAGCGCCGAATGGTTCCTTCTACTTTGGCGCTCCGGGTCATTCAGGCTTTTGCAAGCGCCTCAATTCTTCCAGCGGGATATGGCATCGAATCTGGTGGCCATCGGCTGCGTGCGCGTACGGCGGTTCCTGCTGCTCGCAGATCGCACCAATCTTGCGCGGACAGCGCGTATGAAACACGCAGCCCGACGGCGGGTTGGCTGCACTTGGCAACTCACCCGAGAGACGGATGCGTTCGCGCGCTTGCGGTTTGTCATCGATTGCAGGAACCGACGACAACAGCGCCTCCGTATAAGGATGATGCGGCCCGTCGAAGACATCCGTCGCGCGACCGATCTCCATCAGGCGCCCGAGATACAGCACCGCGATACGATCTGACAAATAGCGCACCACGTGCAGATCGTGCGAGATGAACACGTAACTTACGCCGCGTTCGCGTTGCAGGTCGGCGAGCAGATTCAGGATCGCGGCCTGCACGGAGACATCGAGCGCGGACGTCGGCTCGTCGCAGACCACCACGCGCGGATCGCCAGCAAAGGCTCGCGCAATCGCCACGCGTTGTTTCAACCCGCCCGACAGTTGCCGCGTGCGCGAACTCAGATAACGTTCGGGCAAACGCACGGCGGCGGTCAGCGATTGCAGCCGCGCTTCCTTCGCCGCCCCGCGCAACGCGCCGAGTTTCGACAATGACCGCGCGATCAGCCGGCGCACCGAATGCGCCCGGTTCAACGCCGAATCCGGATTCTGGAACACGATCTGCAGCGACTTGACCTGTTCGTCGTTACGGCTTGTCACGCGGGCGGGCAGGGTGGCGCCATCGAGTTCAATGGAGCCGCCCGCATCCGGCGACAACAAGCCCAGCAGCAGCTTCGCGAGCGTCGTTTTACCGCTGCCCGACTCGCCGACGAGTCCGAGCGTTTCGCCCAGCGCCAGTTCCAGCGATACATCATGCACCGCCCGCAGCGATTCCCCGCCGACATGAAACGTCTTCGACAAATTCTCCGCGCGCAACGCAACGGGCGCGTCCGTCCGGTCGATCGTCGCGCTCAAAACGTCGGGCGTTGCGCGCGGTAATTCGGTCGCGCGCTCGTGGTAATGACAGCGCGACATCTGATCGCCATGCGCAGCGGATACGCGATACGGCGGCGGTGCATCACGATGACAACGCTCATCGGCGAGCTTGCAGCGCTGCGCATAGATACACCCTTGCATCACCGTGCCCGGCAGCGGCAGCGAACCGGGAATGGTGTCGAGCCGGCCCGTGTCCTTGCTGCGTCCGGTGGTTGGCAGGCAACGCAGCAAACCCACTGTGTACGGATGCCGCGGCTTTGCGAACACATCGCGCGTCGTGCCTTCTTCGACGAGTTTCCCCGCATACAACACGCCGACGCGATCGCACATCCGCCCGATCACCGCCAGGTTATGGCTGATGAAAAGCACCGCCGTGCCGAGCTCCTCGCGTAGCTGGGCGATCAGGTCGAGCACTTCGGCTTCGACTGTTGCGTCGAGGCCGGTTGTGGGTTCGTCGAGGATCAGCAACTCGGGATTGCACGCAAGCGCCATCGCGATCACTACGCGCTGCTGCATGCCACCCGACAATTGATGCGGATAACTATCCATTACGCGTTCAGGCGACGAGATACGC
>WNFJ01137163.1_pt1 | contig 12985 bp, 14 predicted proteins | sample 5400461 | NCBI WGS metagenome assembly WNFJ01 (sample SAMN13153349, study PRJNA577476) | soil metagenome | isolation source: 115 cm saprolite on Douglas fir-dominated hillslope | place: USA:California | collected 2013-09-17 | reverse complement strand
GCGGCTGATCCTTCCTGGTCGGCATGAGGTTGCGGGCCGGACCCAGGAAATAGGACTCCGTGACGATGACGACGTGATTGTTGCCCTCGGCGCAAACAAATTCGGTCCAGATACTTCCGGAGTTGGGGGTGAGCCTGCCGTACCGCCCGAAAAGTCAGCTCGTCTCAGTTTGCCCGATGCGGTCATTGCGCGAATTGCGCCGCTTAAATGTCGGCGCAAGCGCGACACCTCGTCTTCGCTCGACGCTCTCAGAGCGGGTCAATCTCAGGCGGTGCGTCGTGGCGGCTAGATAGGAGGCGTGCCGTCCTTCATCGCGCCTTTGATCATCTGCCGCAGATCAGGCGTGTCCTGGTGCTTGTGTACGGCCACGGCATGTTGGACTGCGGCCTCCAACAATTCGGCCTCGCTGTCGGCGCTCAGAGCTATCGTGCAGTTCATTTCACTCGGGAATGCACGGCAGTCGATGAACTTGCGTCCCATAATTTCCTCCCGGATTGTTCGGCCAAACTTACGAATCAACACGGCGCAGGCCCGAACAACTGAACCGCGTCGTCGCATCGCGATACTACCGCTGCACGGGCGAGATCACCATGCCGGCTGCGCGGTGGACCCACAGCCGACATGCGGACCGGCGTTACTCCGGCTTGATGCCCTTGAACTTCACCACCTTCGCCCACTCCTCGGTTTCGCCCGCGATGAACTTGCTGAAATCGCCGGGGGAGCCCATGAATCATGAATGGCGTGGCGCCTACGTCGGCAAGCCGCGCCTTGATCTTGGGATCGGCTGGTCCGGCATTGATCCCCTTGTTGAGGTTGTCGATGACCTCGATAGGAACTCCCCTCCCTTTCATGGTTCCCCCGGCAGCTCCGGGGTAAAGCTACACCCTGTGCGCGTGCGCTTGGAAGGGCGCCCCGTGTCTGCACCTGGCATACCATTGGTTCACCCATGGGGCTTGATGTCTCCTTCTGCGGCGCGGCGGATATCGGATGCGTGTAAACCAGGATATGCTTTCCTTGTAGATTGCGAGCGAGACCGCGGAAAATGGGCGTTCCAGTCGGAAGCATTGCGGCGGGCAAATGCTACCTGACCGAGATCGGTCAGGTCCGGCGCGTGTTGGAAGCCAAGGATGGCAGGGTGAAATACGACTCCCGCGGAAAAACGGCGCACGGACGGTCGTGGGGGGAGCCGACGACCGTTAGCGATGTAAGGTTCGCCCGCGACGTAGACCGGGAGGTTCCGTGCGACTACGACCCGGGTAAAAATTAAAAAAGCGGGTAACAATAGCATCGCGGCAGGGCTTGCGAACCAGCCGCGGCTGCTCGCTATTCGATGACCTCATTGAGCATCATCTCGGCAGCGCCGCGAGCTGCGGGACGTCGTCTTCCTTGGGGGCAACGGCCTTGGCGGTGATCAGCGTCATGGCCACCGTGTCGTAGTAGCCCATGGTGGCGACCAGATCGATAAGGCCCTTCTCGCCGAATTGCTTCACGGCCGCAGCATAGGTCGCGTCCGACACCAACTTGTCGCGATACATTTCCATTGCGTAGTTGTAGAGGATCGTCTCATCCTCCTTCATTTTTTCCGGGCGCTTGCCGGCGGCGATGTCGGCACCGACGCTCGGATCGAGACCGCCGCGCACGGCCGCCCGGTAGTGGCCGCGCCAGATCCATTGGCTCGACCATTGCCGCGCTGTGATGATGATCGCGAGCTCGGTCAACCGCGGCTGCAGCCCGGTGCCCCAGCGCACGTAGTCCGACACCGCCTCGAGTTTGCTGGCGAGCTCGGGGCTGCGCATATAGACCTTGAAGGGCGGGTTCTTCAAAGCCGTGGTGTTGTTGCGCGGCGGCTTCTGCAAACTTTCGACATAGGCCTTCTGTTCCGGGCTCAGCTGGTCCGCATTGAGCTCCGGGTAGCGCTCCTGCGCGGCGCCGGCGAGCGGCACCGCGAACGCGGCGGCAACGAGCGCGGTCGTGAACAGGTGCCTCATGAATTCCTCCCTTTGTTGGCGGCTTCTGAACCGAGCCGGAGTGTAGTCCTTCGTTCTGTGCCGGCACAATATTGGTCCGGTTTCGCTCCGAGCCAAGGCCGCAGGGAACGCACCCGCCGCCAAATCGGCATGACGCTCGAATTGACGCGAATGACCCAGACCTGCCGCGACGCCAAGACGGCCATTCAGAAATCCGGCTTGTCGACAGTCGTCACCGTGGCGGCGCCCCGCATGAGACATTCCCCAGTGCCCATCGCGTAAATTTAATGTAAAAAAAGCTTTCGCGCTCTCCCGTCCATGGATTAAAGTGGAGCCCTCTGGGGGGAACACAGAGGTAGGGAAATGCGCACTGGTGCGGCTCTGATTGTGGCCATCATGATGGCAATGGCGGTCTCACCCGCTTCGGCAACAAAGCGAATTTCGAACGATCCGGGGGGCCAGCTCGGACCTTATCTTCAACGCCTCGCCGCCTTGCGCAGCTCGGGTGAGCAGGTCGTGATCGACGGCCGGTGCCTGTCAGCCTGCACGATGGTGCTCGGCATCATCCCGCGCGGTCATATCTGCGTCACACCCAGGGCCCAGCTCGGGTTCCACGCCGCCTGGCGCCCGGACGAGACCGGACACCAGGTGACCAGCCGCGATGGAACCCAGCTTTTGATGGACAACTATCCGCAGCAGGTCCGCGAGTGGATCGCACGACACGGCGGCTTGTCTCCTCGGATGATGTACCTGACCGGGCGCGAGCTGGCATCCATGTATCCGACCTGCCAGCAGCGAGCCGTTTTTTAAGGACCGCGCAGCAAGCGGGACCGCGCCATTGCCGACGCGATCGAGCGCGTAACGCCGGGCGTCTTGATTGCCGGCTTCAATGCGCGGGCTGCCGAGTGCAACTGCCGTTGGCTGGTTCACTGAAACCGCCAAGCCCTCGCGCTTCGCTGGTGCCCAGCATCACATCGGCCATTTAGCGCTGCCAGCTGACCACCGTCACGCCGTTTGCGGCGTCGAGCACCTGCACTGGGCCGGGCTCAAGGCCGTGGCTTGCCAGCACCTCTTCGGGAGTGCGCTGCGGCACTTGCGGAAACACCGGCCGGCCGCCCGGCAGCCAAACGTCCGGCGCCCGCGTCAGGTGAAAAACATCATAGCGGGGCAGGAACATCCCGAACACGTCGGTGCCGCCGATGACCGCGAGACTGCCGTCGGGTACCCGCAGCGCAGCCCAGGCTTGCTCGAACGAAGCGCCGGCCGGGTTCCAGAGCAGCGCCTTCTCGTCCGACGGATCGGCGGCGAGGGCGGGAATTTGCCGGGTCAAGATCAGCCGTCGGCGCAAATGCGAACGGGGCTGCCGCTCATGGGAGTGCCGGCCATGCACCACCGCATCGACGCCATCGAGCCCATGCTCGAAGAAGCGTTGATCGGCATCGAACTTGAGTTCAGCCGGGATGATGCCCGCGGCATTCGCCAGCATGCCGTCGGCGGAGACGATGGCATAACCTTCGATGCGGCGGGGACGCGTCATGGAACAGACTGGAGCATTTTCAGGAAAAGTGGCATCCGGTTTTCCGTCCGAAAATGCGACAACGCAAAAATGCTGGTTCTCTATGGCTGGGCCACGCCGCGCAGGTTGATGGCCGACAGGAACTCCTGCCGCGTTTCCAAGCGCTTGCGGAACACCCCCAGCATCTGGCTCGTCACCATGGTGACGCTCGACTTGTGCACGCCCCGGGTCGTCATGCATTGGTGCGCCGCTTCGATCACGACCGCGACGCCAAACGGCTTGAGCACGCTGTCCATGCAAGAAGCGATCTCCGCAGTCATTTTTTCCTGGATCTGGAGGCGCCTGGCATAGACATCGACCAGCCTTGCGAGCTTCGAGATCCCGACCACGCGGTGGCGCGGAAGATAGCCGATATGGGCTCGGCCGATGATCGGAGCGAGGTGATGCTCGCAATGGGACTCGAACGAGATGTCGCGCAGCACCACCATCTCGTCATAGCCCGCGACTTCATCGAAGGTCCGGCTGAGGTAGTCGCGCGGTTCCTCCCCGTAGCCGGAGAACCACTCCTCGTAAGCGCGCACGACGCGGGCGGGCGTCCCCAGCAATCCTTGGCGATTCGGGTTGTCGCCCGCCCAGCGAATGAGCGTGCGCACCGCGTCTTCGGCGTCGGAACGCGGCGGCCGGTCGGTGGCCGGTAAGCGGGCAGCCGTCTTGGCCTTGGCGCCCTGTCCGATTGCAACGATTTTGTCCATTTGATCCTCTCGGCCGATCGGTTCTTGTTTCCGGCTCACGTGAAACCGCGCACGCTTCTACGCCGTTTCCGGCGGGTCATGAAGGTGTATCCCGGAGAAGTCCAGAAGCCGCATCCTGAGCCAGGGGCGAGGCCGGCAAACGTCCAAAGACGGCTCAAATCGGCATACCGGACATGACCTGATCGACGGCGCCGGCATTTCCGGTTGCAATTTGAGCGGCCCGGTCGGGCGAATTTCATGAATTACGGTGGAACTCAATGACCGGGGCATTCGTTTTTCACTGGGGCGCTTGATCTTTTGGGCACAGCTTCGAGGTGCCGGGTATGCGGTTGCCCAAGGCACCCGAGTGAGGAAAAGCCGATGTCGTTCACCCTGCCGGATCTGCCTTATCCCTACGATGCGCTGGCGCCGTACATGTCGCGCGAGACGCTCGAATTTCATCACGACAAGCACCACAAAGCCTATGTGGATACCGGCAACAAGCTGCTCAAAGGCAGCGAATGGGAAGGCAAGCCGCTCGAAGAGGTGGTGAAGGGATCGTTCGGCAAGAACGCCGGCCTCTTCAATAATGCCGGGCAGCACTACAACCACATCCATTTTTGGAAATGGATGAAGCCGGGGGGCGGCGGCAAGATTCCCGGCAAGCTGGAGAAACGGATCGTGGCCGATCTCGGCTCGGTCGACAAGATGAAGGAAGACTTCACCCAGGCCGGCATCGGCCAGTTCGGCTCGGGCTGGTGCTGGCTGGCCCTGAAGGGCGGCAAGATCGTCGTCATGAAGACGCCGAACGGGGAAAATCCCCTCGTGCACGGCGCCGAGCCGATCCTCGGCTGCGATGTGTGGGAGCACTCCTACTATATCGACTACCGCAATCGGCGGCCAGATTACCTCAAGGCGTTCCTGGATCATCTGGTCAACTGGGAGCACGTCGCCCAGATGCTCGAGGACGCCGCAAGAACCAAGCCAGGTTCGCATATGGCGGCATGAGGTCTTGCCGCCGCGGGCAGAATCCAAACTTGCGCGAGGCGGCCTGCGGTCGCCGGTGCCGGTGTCCATCATTTCTCCTCAGCCCATTAGGTGCCGCATGAACAACAAGGTCCAGGAACTCAAGAAGAGCCGGGTCGCTGCCGCCCTCCATACCCCGACCGATCTGTCGCCGGATGCCGTGCGTGCCGTGTCGGAGGCGCTCAACGCCCTCCTGGCCGACACCTTGGCGCTCTATGTGAAGACCAAGAACTTTCATTGGCATGTCAGCGGTCCGCATTTCCGCAGCTATCACCTGTTGCTCGACGAGCAATCGCAGCAAATCCTGGAAACGGTGGACGAGCTGGCCGAGCGCGTGCGAAAGATCGGGGGGACTACGCTGCGCTCGATCGGACAGATCGCCCGGCTCATGCGCATCAGGGACAATGACGAGAATTTCGTTCCACCGCTCGAAATGCTGAGCGAGCTCGTGGCCGACAACAAGGCGATGATCCAGAGCATGCGGGCGGCTCACAACGTCGCCGCCAAGCACGAGGACGTCGCGACCACAAGCCTGCTCGAGCAATTCATCGACGGCGCCGAAAAGCGGACCTGGTTCCTGTTCGAGGCCAGCCGCGGCGCGGACCGGTCGGGACATTAAAGGTAGGCTTGAATGGAACCGCGCCCGCAAGGTGACGTGCTCGTTAAATCCACCGATGAAGCCCGCGCCGGCGTCACCGGGCACGGGGTTCGCTACGTCTTGGGCTTTGCGCTTGCGGGTGTCGTTCTTGCGTTCGTTGTCTTAAGTCTTTATTTCGGCCTGGGCGGCTACTGAACATTCTTTTGTTTCTTGCTGTTGGGCCGGCTTGCCCCGCAGCGGGAACGTCCGCCGCAGCACCGCCGCCGCAGCCATGACCATTTCCGTTGGGTTCCCATTTGCGCTCCGCTGCCGCCGGGGCCCAATTTCGGCTGGCGCCGCCTTGCTGGTGCTGGGCACGACCGCCGCTTTCGCCGCCGAAGGCCCGAGCGATGGTCCGTCGGACGTCATCTTCCTCGCCGAGCTCATCACCCTGATGGCAGTCGGACGCCTCTTGGGCGAGGCGATGCAGCGCATCGGCCAACCCTCCGTCATGGGGCAGTTGCTCGCCGGCATTCTGCTGGGGCCTTCCCTGTTCGGTTGGCTGTGGCCGGACGCCCAACATTGGCTTTTCCCCGCCGCCAAAGAGCAGAAGAGCATGATCGATGCCATTTCCCAGTTCGGCATTCTCCTGCTGCTGCTGCTCACCGGAATGGAGACCGATCTGCAGCTGGTCCGAAAGGTCCGCCGCGCTGCCGCCAGCATTTCGCTGACCGGGGTTGCGGTGCCGTTCGCCTGCGGCGCGGCGCTTGGCCTGTTCTTGCCGGAATCGCTGTTGCCGGATCCCGGCAAGCGTCTGCTGACGTCGCTGTTCCTCGGCATCGCCCTGTCGATCTCCTCGATCAAGATCGTGGCGGCGATCGTTCGCGAGATGAATTTCACGCGCCGCAATCTCGGTCAGGTGATCGTGGCGTCCGCGATCATGGAAGACACGATCGGTTGGATCATCATCGCCATCACCTTCGGGCTCGCGCAGGCGGGCACGATCAATGTGGCCAGCGTCGCCATGAGCGTGCTGGGGACGGCGGGTTTCCTGGTCGCGAGCTTCACGATCGGGCGGCCGATCGTCTTCTATTTGATCCGATGGGCCAACGATAATTTCAAAAGCGAGTTTCCGGTGATCACGACCATCCTGGTGATCATGGGCGTCATGGCCCTGACGACGCATTTCATCGGCGTTCACACGGTGCTCGGCGCCTTCATCGCCGGTGTTTTGATCGGCGAGTCGCCGATACTCACCAAGCATATCGACGAGCAGCTGCGCGGCCTGATCCTGGCGTTCTTCATGCCGGTCTTCTTCGGCATGGCGGGGCTGAGCGCCGATCTCACGATTCTGCGGGACCCGCAGCTCTTGGCTCTGGCAGCGGGCCTGATCGCGATCGCCAGCATCGGCAAGTTCGCCGGCGCGTTCATCGGCGGCGCGATCGGCGGGCTGACGCGCCCGGAGGCGCTCGCGCTCGCCTGCGGCATGAACGCGCGCGGCTCGACCGAAGTGATCGTCGCCTCCATCGGTCTGTCCATGGGCGCGCTCACGCAAAATCTTTTCACCATGATCGTCACCATGGCGTTCGTCACCACCATGGGCATGCCGCCGATGCTGCGCTGGAGCCTCTCGCGGGTCCCGCTCCGCAAGGCCGAGCGGGAGCGGCTGGAGCGCGAGGAGTTCGAAGCCAAGGGGTTCGTTCCAAACCTGGAACGCTTGCTGCTGGTCGTGGACGAGAGCCCCAACGGCAAGTTCACCTCCCATATCGCGGGCCTGATCGCGAGCCGCCGGGGCCTGCCCACCACCGTCCTGCCCAAGGTGCTGCCTAGGCCAAACGGCAAGGAGAAATCGAAGCGACGCTCCGAGCCGGACACCGAGGCGGACATGACCGCCGCGCAGGCCCTGAAGGCCGCGGCCGCAGACGTCAAAAAGACCGAACCCAAGGAAGACGAGCCGGCGTCCGTCCACGTCACGGTGCGCAAGCCCTCGGAGAGCCCGATCGAGGAAGCGATCACCAGCGAAGCCGAGAAGGGTTATGATCTTCTATTCATCGGGCTCCAGGACACCAAGTCAAAAAGCGGCGCGTTCAATCCGGAAATCGCCGGCATGGCGCTCGCCTTCGAGGGGCCGCTGGCGATCGTGATGGGGCAGGGCGATCATCTGAAAGCACCGGATCAGAGCCACTTCGACATTCTGGTTCCGGTTGCCGGCACCGACGTCTCGCGCCGGGCCGCGGAAGTCGCCATCGAGCTCGCCCGCGCCTGCGACTGCCCGATGACCGCGCTCTACGTTGCCAATACCGGGGGCAATGCGAAGCGCCGGGGTCGCGCGCGCGAGCGCCGCCACGAGCAGGCGATACTGAAAGAGATCGTCCAGATGGCCGATCGCTACGATGTGAGGGTAAAAACCGCCGTGCACGCCGACGTTGCGCCCGACCAGGCCATCCTGGCGCAAGCCAAAAAAGGCGGCCATGACCTAATCGTCATGGGCGTGCAGCGCCGGCCGGGCGACAAGCTGTTCTTCGGCGATACCGCCGCGTCCGTGCTCGAGAAATCGCCGGGCTCGCTTTTGTTCCTGTCGAGCTGAAGCCGAGCGAGCGCATGATCCCGAAAAAGCCTGCCCTCGCGAAGGCGGGGTGGGTACCGGTTCTCGGAAATTCCACGGAACGTCCGATCCGACCAGTCTGGACGGCACCTGCGCTGCTTTATCAACAGGCTCGTTCAAGCGGCGCGCTTCCAGTCGATCACGTTGGCAATCCATTGTGCCGCTTCAGGATCGAGCCGCACACGGTACGGCGTCCAGCCCTTCTCGCGAAGAGCAACGGCTACCTCGACGGGTTGTGCGGTTTTTGCGGCCGAGAGACCCGATTGAGTCCGACCTTGCGAGGTTTCGATCAACACCGGGCAGTTTCTTGCCATCACCAGAACCTATAACAAGGCAATCGGATGAGTGCGTGGGTCGGTCATCTCGATATAAGAACCGGCACCGGCATCTGCGCCAGCAGGGTTCGCGTCGCGCCCCCGAAAAAGAGTTCCTTCAAGCGGGCGTGACTGTAGGCTCCGACGACCAGCAGGTCCGACGCGCTCCGCGCGGCATAGCCGAGAATCACTCGCGCGATCGGAGAGCCGTGCGAGGTCACCTGATCGACGTCAACATGTGCGCCATGTCGAGCCAGATGCAGGGCGATGTCGGCGCCCGGCTCTTCGCCATGCCGCCGGTTTCCGCGCGAATCTATGACCAGTACCGTCACGGACTTTGCCGCCACAAGAAATGTCATGGCGTCGGAGATGGCGCGTCGCGCCTCCCGGCTTGCGTTCCAGCCAATCAGTATCTTGTCGCCAATCGTCTCACCGTGCCAGGCGTTCGGCACGATGAGGAGGGGCACGCCGCTCGCGAGCAGGATCTTTTCGGGTGAAATGTCGTCCGGAAGGCCATGCGGCTCGGGATGCCCGACGACAACCAAATCCGAATGAAGCGAGTTGAGGACCGCCTCCTCTGCGGTCTTTCCCCGGCCTAGCGAACGAAACTCTCCGGGGACGTTCAGTCTGGCGCATAGAGCTAGAAAGTTCCGTCCCACCAGAGCCGCAGCGGCTTCGGCAGCGGCATCGAGTTGTCGTTCATGAGTGATTACTTGATCGATGGCCTCGTGACCGCGGGCGTAGCACGCCGATGGGTGCAGGGTCACGCCCGCGAAAACCACATGCACGCCGACGAGATGGGCGCCCGAGCGCTGGGCCAGGGCAGCTGCATGAGCCGCTCTGGTCTGTCCAGAGGGGCTGGCATCGAGGTAGACCGTGATCGTCTTCGGATCAATAGGCATGGTCGCGGCTCTTGGTCGGACGGCTCTCACTCCTGCGCCAATCTTTGCCTCGTCATCATTCCACCACCACAGTATGATCCGCGCTGCCGCCGCCGGACGCCTTCGTGAAGACGACGAGCAGCGGGATCACGACCAGCGTCGCGATCATCAACAGCTTGTAATCGTCGATGTAAGCGATGATCTGCGCCTGCCGCGTGATCATGGCGTCGAGCGCGGCGCGTCCGGCCGCGGTCAGCGGATTCCAGAACTGCGCGATGATCGGATCTTCGAAGATTCGGTTGACGGCGGTGACGTGCTGCGCGATGTCGGCGTGATTCACCTGCGTGTTGCGTGTCAGCAGAGCGTTGACGACCGAGATGCCGACGCTGGAGCCGATATTGCGCGACAGGCTGAAGAGCCCGGCGCCCTCGGTCCGCTGCTCCGGTGCGAGCGTCGACAAGGCCACCGTGCTCAGCGGCACGAAGAGGAAGCCAAGACCGATGCCCTGGACCACGCCGACGCCGACGATCGTCGATTGTGATACATCCGGCGTCCAGCCGGTCATCGCGTAGAACGACCAGGCCGTCAGTCCAAGGCCGACAGCGAGCAATAGACGCGTATCGATCCGTCCGACCAGCCGCCCGACGATCATCATGGCGGCCATGGTGCCGATGCCCCGAGGCCCCAGCACCAGGCCGGCGGTGACCACCGGATAATTCATGAGGTTCTGCAGATAAGGCGGCTGCAGCGCCAGCGAGGCGTAATAGGTGAGGCCGACGATGGCGATCATGAGCGTGCCGGCCGCGAAATTGCGGTCCCGGAAAAGACCGGGTTTCACAAAGGGCGCGTCCGCCGTGAAGGTATGGGCGAGGAACAGATAGAACGCCGCGGCGGCGAGGATCGCCTCAATCACGATTTCGCCGGAGCCGAACCAATCGAGTTGCTCGCCGCGGTCGAGCAGGACCTGCAGGGCGCCGATGCCGAGGCTGAGCGTACCGAAGCCGAACCAGTCCAGCTTCTCGTTGGCGTTGCGCGTGGTGTCGGTCAGAAAGACCCGCATGCCGAGGAAGGCGAGAATGCCGATCGGCAGGTTGATGTAGAAGACGTAGCGCCACGTATAGTTCGCGGTCAGCCAGCCGCCGAGGACCGGGCCGAGGATAGGACCGGCCATCACGGCCATGCCCCACAGCGCCATCGCCGATCCCTGCCGCTCCCGCGGATAGATGTTGAGCAGGACGGATTGCGAGAGCGGGACCAGCGCCGCGCCGAATGCGCCTTGCAGGACCCGGAACAGCACGATCTGGGTCAAGGACTGCGCCATGCCGCACAGCATCGAAGCGACGGTGAAGCCGGCGACGGAGACGAGAAAGAGCTTCTTGAGCCCGAACCGGCCGGCGAGAAAGCCGGTCGGCGGCGTCATGATCGCGGCGGCAACGATGTAGGAGGTCAGCACCCAGTCGATCTGGTCCTGGGTCGCCGAGACGCTGCCTTGCATATAGGGCAACGCGACATTGGCGATGGTGGTGTCGAGCGCCTGCATGAGCGTGGCGAGGATCACGCAGACGGTGATCGCCGCGCGATTGCCGCCATCCGCTGCGCGCGCCGCAGCCATCACGCCCCCCGCCGGGCGCCGCCGAACAGCACGGCCAGGAAGTGCGGCCAGCCCCGCGCGTGAGCGGTGTCGACGTCGACCTCGACGCTCATCCCGGCGCGCAGCGGCGGCAGGTTCTTATCGCTGGTGTCGACGCGCACGCGCATCGGGATGCGCTGCACGACCTTCACCCAATTGCCGCTGGTGTTCTGCGCTGGCAGCAGCGAGAACTCCTGCGCCGCTGCCGGGCTGATGCTCTCGATGGTGCCGTGCCATTCCTCATCCGGGTAGGTGTCCACCGTCACCGTGACGCTCTGTCCCGGCCGTACATAAGTCAGCTCCGTCTCTTTCGGGTTCGAGTCGACCCAGAGATGGTCGGTGGCAACCAGGTAAAAGGCGGTCATCGAGGCCTGCAGGTACTTGCCGGGCGCGATGGAGGGCACATTCGTCACGATGCCGGCGAACGGCGCCTTCACGGCGGTGTGGTCGAGCTGGCGCGCGGCTTCGTCCCGCTGCGCCACGGCATCGCGATAGCGCGGGTGCTGCTCGACCGGGATGCCGGGGTCGCCGTTGAGGTTGGCGGCAATCGCGGCGAGCTGTTGATTGAGAGAGGCCAGCTTCTGCTGCGCGTTCTGCAGATTGCGGCGCGCCGTGTCGAAAGTCTGCTGCGACGCGACGTTCTTGGCCGCGAGGTCCTGCTGACGGTGGAATTCGCGATCGTAATACTCGATGTCGTTCTGGGCCTGCTTGATCTGCGCCTGCATGTCCTCGTAATTCGCCTTGAGCGCGTTCAGATCGTTGCGCACGATACCGACTTGCGCCTCGGCGCGCTCCAGAGCGAGCCGGAACGGAAGATCGTCCATGCGGAACAGAACTTGGCCCCCTGCGACCTCCTGGTTATTGCTGACGTCGATCTCCTTGACGATGCCGGAGACGTCGGTCGAGATGCCGACCTTGTCGGCTTCGACATAGGCGTCGTCCGTCGACATCACTTGGCCGCCGGTGACGTACCAATAGGCGCCGGCGATCAGCGCCAGCGGCAAGAGCGCGAACAACGTCGGGCGCACCCACCGCCGGCGTGAAGGCCCCGGCGCCTTCTCGGGCGCGGCCGCAATCGCGGCCGGCCGCTCCGGTTGCTTTTGTGGCGCGTCGCGTCTGCCAGCCGGCTCCTCGGCCGTTTCCCTGGGCAGCAAAGCCAATTTCGCGTCGGCGGCCATGCAATCTCCTTCAGCGTCCGCATCCGTGTGGCCCTAAAGTGTTGCTGCAAGACACAAATCAAAACCCTATATCTGTTGCATTCGCTGTTGAGAGGAACTCAGGAATGGACCGAGCTGACCTGGCCAATCTGACCGCATTCGTCGCTGTCGCCGATCAACGGAGCTTTCGAGCCGCGGCATCGCGTCTCGGCGTCACGCCCTCGGCGCTCAGCCACTCGATGCGGCAGCTGGAGGAGCGTCTCGAGGTGCGCTTGTTGCACCGCACGACCCGCAGCGTCTCGCTGACCGACGCCGGCGTGCGCTTGCTCGAGCGGCTGCGGCCGGCAATCAGCGAGATCGCCGGCGCGCTTGAGGACTTGAACCAGGAGCGCCAGCGGCCCCTGGGGCGGCTGCGGATCTATGCGAACCTTGTGGCGGCCTCGGCGGTCATCGCGCCGATCTGGGGACGCTTCTTGTCGAGCTACCCGGAAGTCCACCTTGAGCTCGCGGTGGGTGACACGCCGATCGACATCGTGGCGAAGGGATTCGACGCCGGGATCGGACCGAACGACGCGCGCTTG
>WNFJ01661973.1_pt2 | contig 12987 bp, 10 predicted proteins | sample 5400461 | NCBI WGS metagenome assembly WNFJ01 (sample SAMN13153349, study PRJNA577476) | soil metagenome | isolation source: 115 cm saprolite on Douglas fir-dominated hillslope | place: USA:California | collected 2013-09-17 | reverse complement strand
CTGTTTTTGTTCGCGCAGGATGTTCCTTCGGCGCCAGCACCGCAGCCGACGCCCGCCCCGGCCAATCCGCAGGCAGTTCACCTCGAGGATTATTCCAAAGCGCATTCGGCGTTTCCCCACCTCGTGCAGCCTTACCTGCCAAAAGAGTTGGCGCAGCCAGATTTTGGCAACTCACCGCGCATCGATGCGCTGATGCACGATGGCAAGATTTATCTTTCGATTGACGACGCGGTGGCGCTGGCGCTGGAGAACAATCTCGACATCGAAATTGCCCGCTTCAATTTGAACATCGCAGCCGCGGACTTTTTGCGAGCCAAGTCCGGTGCCAACATTCTCGGAATCAACACCGGCATCGTGCAAAACACACCCGGAGGTGGGGTGGGCGGTCTGGGCGGAACCGTGGGATCAGGAACGGGAGGCACCACGGTCGCGGCTGGCGGCGCTGGAAGCGGCACCAGCGGCTTGGTTAGCTCGACGCTTGGCATCGGCGCACCCATCACCAGCTTCGACCCGGTGGTTACCGGCACGCTTCAACTCGATAAGAACAATACAGATCGGAAGAGCACACCTATACCGCCGATCTGGCCTATACGCAGGGCTTCCAGTGGGGCACGGCACTGTCAGTCGGATTTAACAATACACATGTCACCACGAACAGTCCCACCAGTTTGCTCACTCCCGATCTGGCCTCGAATTTCCAGTTCAGGATCACGCAAAACCTTTTGCAGGGATTTGGCCCAGGGCCAAACCTTCGCTTCATCCGCATCGCCAGGAATAACCGGGAAATTTCCGACGTCGCTTTCCGGCTTCAGATCATCACCACGGTCGATCAAATCGAGAATATGTACTGGGACCTGGTCTATGCATACGAAAACGTGCGCGTGCACCAGGAAGCACTGACCTATGCGCAGAAGGCGCTGGACGACTCGAAGCGGCAGGCGAAGGTCGGAACGGTAGCGCCGATCCAAGTCGTGAGTTCGCAGAGCACGGTGGCCACCGACCAGCAAAATCTGATCGTCGCACAGAACAATCTGCAATTGCAGCAACTGCTGATGAAAAACGCGGTCAGCCGGAGCATTGAGGATCCGGTGCTCGCCGAAGCCGATGTGGTGCCCACGTCCGCCATGCTGGTGCCGCAAGAGGAGCCTGTGGCGCCGATCCAGGATATGATCAACGACGCGCTGCAGCATCGCGCGGAGCTTGCGGAGTCGCGCATCGATCTAAATTCCCGCGACTTGAGCGGCAAGGCCGTGCGCAACGCCATGTTGCCCACGCTTGACGCGTTTGCGTATTACGGCGGCTCGGGCGTTGGCGGTTCAGTGAACTCGGCGATTCCCAACTGCGCCAATACCACCAGCACTTTTTGTTTTAATCCAGCTAAAGCCCCGCCGCCGTTTCAGACCAGCAACAACGTCGGCTATGGCGGGACGCTGAATCAACTTGTCAACTCGACCGCGCCCGATAAAGGAGTGGGACTCACGCTGAACATTCCCCTGCGCAATCGCGCGGCGCAGGCGAACCAGATACGGTCGGAGTTGGAGTACCGGCAGGCTCAGGTGCGGCTGCATCAGCTTGAAAATCAAGTGCGCATTGAGGTGCGGAACGCGCAATTCGACGTGAAGCAGAACCGGGCTGCCGTGCAAGCGGCACAATCGGCGGTGGATCTGGCGCGGCAGACGCTCGACGCCGATCAGCAAAAACTGAAAGTCGGACTCACCACGCAAACCGCAATCCTGCAGGATGCTTCCACTCTGACCGCAACCGAGTCGAATCTGGTGTCAGCGAAGGCAGCTTACGAAAAGTCGCGCATCGAACTGGATCGGGCCACGGGATTGCTGCTCGATCACTCTGGCATAGATGTGGCCGATGCCACGCGCGGGCAGGTCACTCATCAACCCAGAGTTCCCTACGTCGCGCCGCGGCAGGACGTCGTTCCCGGAGGGCAGCCCGCGCAACAGGCGCCGGCTGCAGGGCAACCCTAGAGTTGTCACGCGGGGACAGCCGCCTCGGCTGTCCTCGCAGAGTCTGCCCTGAGCGCAGTCGAAGTGGCGAAGCTCGGCGCCAGGCGTCCTCTGAGACCTGATAAACTCGCCCGTGATGCAAGGACCGAAGCTGCCCGCTATCCCGCGCTCTGTTTTGTGGATGGTGCTCCTTTCATTTGTCCTGCAAGTCGCGGCGATCGGAGTTTTCCGGCAATATCACATGCGTGCTGGGGAAGATCATTTTGGCTTTGGCTTTGAGATGGGCCGGGTAGCCAGGTCTATCGCGCTGGGGCAGGGCTTCAGCAATCCTTACGGCGGCAATACGGGGCCGAGCTCATGGGAACCGCCGCTTTATCCCTACTTGATTGCTGGAGTCTTTAAGGTCTTTGGGATTTATACCTACGCTTCGGCGTGGGTTCTGCTGTCGATCAACTGCGCGTTCGCTTCACTCACGACCATCCCCATCTATTTCATTGCGCACAGAAGTTTTGCTCCACGGGTGGCGCTTTGGTCGGCGCGGGCCTGGGCGTTCAATCCCTATGTCTGGTACTGGTCGATTCATTGGATATGGGACACCACCTTCACCCCGCTCATGCTGGCATTGATCTTTCTGGTCGCGTTGGAGATGGAGCAATGGCCCGGTTATCGCGGATGGATATTCTTTGGAGCGTTGTGGGGCGTGGGAGCATTAGCCAATCCGGCAATGCTTTCGTTTCTGCCAGTCTGCGGCCTGTGGATATGGTGGCGAAGATATAGGCGTGGTATGCCATCGCTAGGCGGAGTTGTGCTCTCATGCTTTGTCTTCTTTTTTGTCCTGTCGCCCTGGTTGGTGCGGAATTATGAAGTCTTTGGGCGATTTGTTTTTATTCGCGACGATTTCGGATTGCAGTTCCGCCTGGGCAACAACAAGATGTCCGACGGTATGCTGTTCGCGACCCTGCAACCCAATCTCAACAACCTGGAGTTGGAGAAATTTCAGCGCATGGGCGAACTTGCGTATGAAGCGGACTGCAGGCGCCTGGCGTTCGAGTGGATCCGTGAGCATCCACAGCGGTTCGTGGTGATCAGCATGAAGCGATTGTTCTACTATTGGAACGGAGTCCCGCGGCCAACCGACAGTAGCGCGCCTTGGGATTTTCGCAGTTCGCTGTTCCTGGCATCGTCGGTGCTGGCGATCTGGGGACTGGGGCGTGCCTTGCGGCAAAAACGGCCCGGGGCATGGCTTTACGCTGGTTTGATTGCGACATATCCAACGGTGTATTACTTCGTGTTTCCGCACGCGCGTTATCGGCACCCCATCGAGCCTGAGTTGTTTATTTTGGCGGTATTCTTGCTTTCTGAAGTGAGGAGCCGCACCGCGTCACCCACGAGTGAAGAAATCTTAAGAGATCAAGCTCCGGTAGAATCAGGAACCTAGTCCGCTAAGTTTATGACCCTGTCGGTTGCCATCGTGAGTCTGAATGAAGAAGCCAACCTTGGCCGCACTCTAGAGAGTGTGAAGTGGGCTGATGAAATTGTTGTGGTGGATTCGGGATCGACTGACCGGACTTGTGAGATTGCCCGCGAATACGGCGCCAAAGTTGTGGTTGAGCCGTGGCGAGGATATGCCGCACAAAAGAATTTTGCCATCGAACACTGTACGCAGAGCTGGGTGCTGTCGCTGGATTCTGATGAGGAGATAAGTCCAGGGCTGGCGGAAGAGATGCGCCAGACGCTTTCGGATCCAAAAGCCCTCGACGGCTACAAGATGCCGCGGCTCAACCTATTCATGGGACGAGGATTGAAGCATGGAGGTTTCTGGCCAGATCCGAAACTGCGTCTCTTCCGGCGCGGAATGGGATCCGTCACGGGGCGCGATCCGCACGATCGTGTCGAATTAAAACGTGTTTCCGAGGAACGAATCGGGCGTTTCCGCAACCCGATGGTTCATTACACCTATCCCACGCTGTATCACTACCTGGAGCACATGAACCGCTACTCCACAGTTTGGAACCAAGTCGAGGGAGCAAAGCCGCAGGCTTTCAGCCTTAACGCCATTATTGTGCGACCGCTGGCGACGTTCGTCTATAACTATTTCATCCGGCTCGGATTTCTTGATGGGCGCGAAGGACTGCTGCTGCATCTTTATCATGCGGGCTATGTATCGTGGAAGTACGCCAAGGCATGGGAGCTAAGCCGCAAGCATCCAAGGTGATCGGGAGCTGCTGTCCCCCGTTCGTTCTGATCGGAAGCGCACCTTGCCCATGCGTGCGGGCTTCCCTATCATCACCACAGAACACTGGGGTCATCAATGCCGGAGAAGAAGCCGTCTAAACCGCAAGTCGCGGAAAGTCCCATCGCCGATATTTTTGAAGATCGCCGTCCTTCCGCTGCCGAAAACAAGTGGGCTGAGAAGACACTTGCGCCTACGCTAGAAAAATCTCCAGAGAAGCCGATCGGCGCACCCACCGGCGTGAATCTCGACGACCACGGTCAGACACGCTTCACAACCATTTCTGGCGTCCCCGTGCGCCGCTTGTACACGCAGGCCGATTTGCCCGCGGACTGGAGTGAAGAAAAATATCTGGGATTTCCCGGAGCCCCCCCGTTCACCCGAGGCATTCACGCCACGGGATACCGGGGCAAGCTTTACACCATGCGGCAGTTTTCTGGTTTTGCGTCGCCTGAGGAAACCAACCAGCGCTACAAGTATTTGCTCGAGCATGGTGGGGGAGGGCTTTCCGTCGCATTCGACTTGCCCACCCTGATGGGGTACGACTCCGACCACCCGGCGAGCGAAGGAGAAGTTGGCAAATGCGGCGTTGCGATTGACTCGCTCGAAGACATGGAAATACTCTTCGGAGGCATCGATCTCGAAAAGACGACGGTCTCGATGACAATCAATTCGCCCGCATCGGTGCTGTGGGCAATGTATCTGGTGGTGGCGGAGAAGCAGGGCGCGGATTGGAAAAAGATTTCCGGCACCATTCAGAACGATATTCTTAAGGAATACATCGCGCAGAAGGAGTACATCTATCCCCCGGCACCGTCGATGCGGCTGGTGATCGACACGTTCGAGTTCGGATCGAAATTCACGCCGCGCTTCAACACAATTTCGATCAGCGGATATCATATTCGCGAGGCCGGTTCGACGGCGCTGCAGGAACTGGCGTTCACTTTGTACGATGGCATCGAGTACGTGGAGTGGGCGCAGCGGCGCGGACTTGACGTGGACGATTTCGGTGCGCGGCTCAGTTTCTTTTTCAACGCCCACAACGATTTCTTTGAGGAGATCGCCAAGTACCGTGCCGCCCGAAAGATTTGGGGGCGGGTTATGAAAGAGCGATTTACGGCGAAGAATCAGCGCACCTGGCTGCTGCGTTTTCACACGCAGACCGCCGGAGTTTCGCTACCGGCACAGCAACCTATGAACAACATCGCACGCGTGGCGTTGCAGGCTTTGGCCGCAGTGCTGGGTGGGACGCAATCGTTGCACTGCGACTCCTACGACGAGGCGCTGGCGCTGCCCACGGAAGAGGCGGCCCGCATCGCGCTGCGAACCCAGCAGATCGTCGCTTACGAATCGGGAGTGACGCAGACCGTGGATCCGCTGGGCGGGTCGTACTTTTTGGAAAATCTGACTCTCGAAATGGAGAAGGGCGCACTCGATTACTTTGGCAAGCTCGACGCGATGGGAGGCATGGTGAAGGCGATCGAGCGTGGCTATCCCCAGAAAGAAATCGCCGAAGCCTCTTACCAGTATCAACGCGCCGCCGAGGCGAAGGAGAAAATCATTGTGGGCGTGAACGAGTTCGTGATCGAGGAGGAGTCGCCGCATATTCTCTACATCGACGAAACGGTAGCGCGGCGGCAGACGGCGAAGCTGAAGGCGTTGCGAGCGCGGCGCTCGAACGACGAAGTACAGCGTGCGCTTAGCGCGCTGAAAAAAGCCGCAGCACAAGACCCAAAGGCGCACTCGAACGGCGGTGTTTCTTCCGCGAACACGATGCCCTACATCGTGGATGCGGTACGGGCGTATGCGACGGTCGGCGAGATTTGCGGGGCGCTGCGCGACGTGTATGGAACCTACACGGAGGTGAGCATCACTTAGCGACGGCAACAAGATTGGCGCAGACGACGTTAACCAAAATGGGAAGCCGAAGAAAGTTTCTTGTCTCGTCGAAAATATTTATATCGAAACCGGACTATGATTGAGGTCACAATTTGTGATCTCAAATGAAGAAACGAAAGAACGCAACGTTGCTCAGGATGCCGAAACGCCAGGCAGCAATCACTTCTGCTGTGGAATCTCGGATCCTGTTTCTTCGCCATCAGCGGGTCATTCTGGACGCCGATATTGCTGAGCTTTACGGGGTGCCAGTCCGTCAGCTAAACCAACAGGTAAAGCGCAATCAGGAACGTTTCCCTTCGGACTTCGTATTTCAGCTCACTGCCAAAGAGGATGAAATCTTGAGATCACAAATTGTGACCTCAAGAGATACGCACGGCGGGCGTCGATATCGGCCTTTTGCGTTCACCGAGCACGGAGCGATCATGGCCGCAACTGTGCTTAACTCGGAGAAGGCGGTCCAGATGAGCGTTTTTGTGGTGCGTGCGTTTGTGCGCTTGCGTGAGATGCTAGCCACGAACCGCCGTCTCGCTGGAAAGATCGATGAATTGGAGAATCGCCTGGACACGCATGATTCCACGCTTCAAGATCTGATTGAAGCCATCAAGGAACTTATGACTCCCGAGGAGCCTCGGCGGGTGCGCATAGGATTCCAGCTTCCGGCAGGCAAAGCCAAAGGATAATCCGAATTGTTCCCTTTACTGCATGTTCGGAGGATGAATCCCAAGAGGACGCAACCAGAATTCCTGCTTCAGATTGAAGGAACTCCATGCAGCCAAAGCGTCCCAGCAATCAGTAGTTTCGCTTTGTATTCGCTTCTGCCCAGGCTTTGTGATAAATATATAAATCCATGAGAAGGGCTGTAACGCACCTGAAAAGGTCCGACCCCGTCATACGGGCGATCATCGAGCGCATCGGGCCATGCCGTATGCAGTTTGGTCTGCCCGAGTTTCACAGTCTGGCTGAGGCAATCGTCTATCAGCAACTGAATGGCAAAGCTGCGGAGACTATCTTCAAGCGCTTCGCCACCTTGGCGGGCGAACCACTAACGCCTCAGGGGATCCTAAAACTGAGCGCCGAACAGATGCGAGCCGCGGGCTTGTCGAAGCAAAAATTGTCCTATTTGAAGGATCTGGCGGCCAAGACGGCGGCGGGGCTGCTGGATTTCGCGCGTCTGCAAGATTTGCCGGATGCAGAAGTAATCGAGCATCTGACGCAGGTAAAGGGTATCGGCGTGTGGACAGCGCAAATGTTTCTCATGTTCTCGCTGCGACGGGAAAATGTACTACCGACAGGCGATTTCGGAGTCCGCATGGCGATGTATAAACACTATCTCGATGTGCAGCGGGCGAAGGCGGGAAAGAAATCCGCAGCGGAAAAGAAGACGCGCAAGCGGAAGATCAAGTTGCCAAGCCCGGAGCAGATGGAGAAGATCGCAAAGTGCTGGGAGCCTTATCGCAGCGTGGCCTGTTGGTACTTGTGGCAGAGTTTGGATACTAAAACCCTCTAACCGGAGATGATGCGTAAACTCCGGCTCTGTGCGTCGCTTCTTCCTCTGTGGTTAAATGAATGGCAATGGCTGATCCGAGGATTCGCGTGCTGGTGGCCAAGCCAGGGCTTGATGGGCACGACCGGGGCGCCAAGGTGATTGCCCGCGCGTTGCGCGATGCCGGCATGGAAGTGATTTACACCGGATTGCGGCAAACACCTGAGATGATCGTCAGCGCGGCTCTGCAGGAAGATGTGCAGGTCATTGGACTGTCGATTCTTTCCGGAGCTCACAACGCCATCGTGCCGCGCGTGATGGACCTGCTCAAACAGAATAAAATGGATGACGTGCTGGTCCTGGTAGGCGGAATTATTCCGGACCAGGATGTCGAGGCTCTTAAAAAGCGCGGCGTCGCAGCGATTTTTCAGCCGGGAACAGCGATGAATGACATTGTGAAGTTTATTCGCACGAACGTGAAAGGTGCGCGCATCCCGCTTTGAGGTCGCAAATTGCGACCTCAAACAGAATCGAAAGCGTCTCTTTGCAATCCCCCTCTTTGCATGTCAACCCCGAACTTAGTTAGCATCCGGCAACAACTCGATCGCGCGGTAGGACCAGCCCCCTGGTATTGGAAGACCTTCCCCGAATTCCGGTCGGTGGCCGGGGAACGCTTTGTTTGGACGCATCACGGCGAGCAAGGGCCGGTTGGATATGTGGTGACGCTGGCCGCAGAGCGGAAACCGGACCGGCCCACGTTGGCGTTAAACACATATTGCCGTCCATTCTTGGTCTCGGCTCAATGTCTCGGAATCTGGTGTCCGGAGAGCCGCAACATTCGTTTGGCCGGGTTCGATCCGGACCAGTTGAAGCCGTTTGATCTGGCCGAGATTGCGGGGTGGTTCAAGCAATCTTCCGACCGGATCTATTCGGCGACACCTCCCATCGCAGACTTCCAGGTTCCACTGACGTTAGGCGCAGGTATGCACAAGATCGATGTGCCCCCGGAACTAGCGACAGTAGATGAATTGATCGTGCCCACCAGTTACAAGGCAATGTCGAATGAAGACCCCGCCTTTGCGCTATTTGTTGTCTATCTGCAGGCTGGACTGGTAGAGGTCTTGCCGCAAAGATGGTTCACCGCGGCGCAGTATCAGGTGGGGAAACAATGGATTTCACGCGCCGCGCGCGATCAGGAATCGCACCGCATCTTCGGCGAATGCTTTGGCGCGGGAACCTTCCTGCTGGAAGAGGACGGATGCCGGCTGGCGGAGTGGGTAGAGAGACGATAGGCTTTGTTCGTGCCTCCTGCGACTCGCTGTGGGATCGATCCTGTTTCAATGTCCGGACCCTGCTTTAGTCTCGAGCTAAAGGACGGCGTGAGAGTGCTGCGTCTGCAGTCTAAAGACGGGACAAACTGGCTCACGCGCGAATGTGTGACTTCTCTTCAAGAAATTCTTCAAGACGTTCGGTCTGAGGGACGAGCCGTTGTGCTTACGGGAAATGACGATTTTTTTTGACTGGAGCGGATTTGAGCGAGATTGCCGCGCTGGACGGGCCCTCGGCTTATACGTTCTCCAGTATGGGCCAGGACCTGATGCGGGCCGTGGAACAGTTCCCTGCACCGGTGTATGCAGCAGTTTCGGGACACTGCATGGGCGGAGGGCTGGACTTGGCGCTGGCCTGCCATCGTCGAATCGCAGCCCCGAATGCGGTGTTTGGGCCCCGTGGCGCGGCTCTGGGGTTGATCACGGGGTGGGGAGGAACGCAACGGTTGCCGCGACTGGTTGGCAGGGGAATTGCTTTACAAATGTTTGTAGCGGCGGAAAAGGTGAGTGCGCATCGGGCCTTGGCCGTCGGTTTGGTTGAAGCCGTGGCCGATGACCCTGTGGCCGAGTCTTTTGTTAGGATCGGAACTAGCCGCCGTTGAACCGACACAGACTGGCAAGCGATTTGCGCTTGCCATTAGCCTCTTGCCGATTCCGCGTTAAGTGTCCCGGCAGCGGATGAAGCGTGCGTTGCGCGCCGCCGCTGGAGTGGTATACCGTAAACAGTCCGAATTCTTCATCCATGGCTGACCGCAGCGAAACTCTTGCAGAAAACTCGTCCAAGGCAGCGAACCTCCTGACGACGAAAGTCGATCCGACCTCGGCAGGATTCGAGGCCAACATGCGCTTTCTAGCAGATCTCATGTCTCAGGTGCGTAATGAAGGCGAAAGGATTTGCGAGGGCGGCGGTCCCAAAGCCATCGAAAACCAGCATGGCAAGGGGCGGCTTACCGCTCGCGAACGGATTGAACTACTGGCAGACCCGAAAACATTCTTTGAGTTGGGTATTTACGCCGCTCACGGCATGTATGAAGAGTGGGGCGGGGCGCCGTCCGCCGGTGTGATCACGGGCTTGGCGCGCATCCATACGCGCATGGTGATGATCATCGCGAACGATGCCACCGTGAAGGCGGGCGCGTTTTTTCCCCTGACTTCGAAGAAAGTGATTCGCGCGCAGAACATCGCTATCGAGAACCGTATCCCAACGATTTACCTGGTGGATTCGGCGGGCGTGTTTCTGCCTCTGCAGGAAGATGTTTTTCCGGATACAGATGACTTTGGAAGAGTCTTTCGCAACAACGCCGTGATGTCGGCGCTCGGAATCCCGCAAACCGCGGCCATCATGGGGATGTGCGTGGCTGGTGGCGGATACCTGCCGGTGATGTGCGATCACGTGTTGATGACTGACGGCAGTGGTTTATTTTTGGCGGGACCGGCCTTGGTGCAAGCAGCGATTGGACAGAAAGTTTCGGCGGAAGATCTGGGGGGGGCAGCCATGCATTCGGCCATCAGCGGCACGGTGGATTTCCGCGAGCCGGATGATCAGGCTTGCCTCGCGCGCATTCGCTCGATTGTCGAAAAGTGGGGATACCGCCGCCAATCTCCCTGGGACCGCAAAAAGCCCGTCGAGCCTGCGCTGGCCGCGGAGGAGATTTACGGCATTTACGATTCGTCGCCGGCACGTCCCTATGACATGAAGGAAATTCTCGCGCGAGTGCTCGATGGCAGCCGCTTCGACGAGTACAAACCGGAATATGGAAAGACATTGATCTGCGGCTACGGACGCATTGGCGGCTTCGCCGTGGGCATCGTCGCTAATCAAAAGCTGCACGCGCAGCAAACTGATCACGAAGGCCGCAAGCGGATCGAATTCGGGGGAGTGATCTACACGGAATCGGCGGAGAAGGCGGCGCGCTTCATCATGGACTGCAACCAGAATCTGATTCCGCTGGTCTTCTTTCACGACGTGAACGGCTTCATGGTGGGCCGCGATGCGGAGTGGAGCGGCATCATCAAGGCTGGGGCAAAGATGGTGAACGCGGTGTCAAATTCCGTGGTGCCGAAGATCACGGTGATCGTGGGCGGATCGTTCGGCGCCGGACACTACGCGATGTGCGGCAAGGCGTTCGATCCGCGATTTGTCTTTGCCTGGCCAACGGCACGTTACGCCGTGATGGGCGGCGATTCGGCGGCGGGAACTTTGGTTGAGATCAAGGTAAAGCAACTGGAGCGCGGCGGCAAGAAACTGAGTGACGAAGAAAAGAAAGAGCTGTACGAATCGGTAAAACGCACTTACGACGAGCAAACTGATCCGCGGTACGGCGCGGCGCGGCTGTGGATCGATAAGATTATCGATCCCATCGAGACGCGGGATGCCATTACGCAGGCTCTGGAAGCGGCGGCGCTGAACCCCGACGTGGCGGAGTTCGGGGTGGGGGTGCTGCAAACGTAACATTGAGTCATTGGGCGATTGAGTGGTTGAGTCATTAAGCATCCCTGTCGCTTTGTGCTTCTAGCAATCGCTCGATGACTCAATCGCTCAATGACTCAATTATGTCTGGAACCGTCAAACTGATCGAATGTCCGCGGGATGCCTGGCAGGGGCTGAAGGGTTTGATTCCGCCTGATATCAAACGGGCATATCTGCAGGCATTGATCAGCGCGGGGTTCAAGCACATCGACGCGGTCTCTTTTGTGTCGCACAAGGCGGTACCGCAGATGGCGGACTCGGAAGAAGTATTGAAAGAACTTGATCCTCCTGACGACGTGGAAGTCATCGGGATCGTGGTCAACGAAAAGGGCGCACAGCGCGCCGTCGAAACCCACTCTGTTAAAACGCTGGGATTTCCGTATTCGATTTCGGAGACGTTTTTGCGCAAGAATCAGAATCAATCCGCTGAAGACGCGCTCGACGAGTTGGAGAAGATCCAGAAAAGGGCCGACGAGGCCGCGCTCGATGTTGTGGTCTATATTTCGATGGCGTTTGGAAACCCGTACGGCGATCTGTGGAATGTGGACGAGGTGATTGAGGCAATCTCTTTGATGGAGGTCGACAACATGCGGATGGTTTCTCTGGCCGACACGGTCGGCATGGCCACTCCTGAGCAAGTCAGTGAACTCGTGGGCGCGGTGATGGCGAAATACGATTACCTCGAGATCGGAGTGCACTTGCACAGTCGTCCCGAGCATGCTGAGGCAAAGATTCTCGCGGCTTACGATGCCGGTTGCCGCCGCTTTGATTCTGCGATTGGCGCCCTGGGCGGCTGTCCGTTCGCGCAGGATGCGCTGGTCGGCAACATTGCCACCGAGAAAGTAATTGAGACATTGAAGCGACGAGGCGCGGAGTTGTCCCCGCTAAAACCGCTGGATACATTGCTGCGCGCGACCGCGGAAATGGGTGCGCGTTACACAAACTCTGTCGTCGACGATTAGCATCTCCGATATGAACTACAAAACCATCCAAGTCACTTACGAGTCCAGCATCGGGATCATCACGCTGAACCGTCCCGAGAAGCGCAATGCCATCAGCTTTGAGTTGATCGACGATCTGTTGCAGGGACTAAAGGAAGTCGAAACATCCGATGCGCAGGTGCTCATCCTGACCGGTGCGGGCAAAGCGTTCTCCTCCGGCATGGACCTGGACAATCTGAAACAGTTGATAGGCCGGTCGCCCGAGCAGAACCTGAAAGATTCCGAGACGATGGTCCGGCTGTTTCGGTCGCTTTACGAATTTCCCAAGGTCACGATTGCGGCGGTTAACGGCGCGGCCATCGCAGGCGGTACCGGGCTGGCTTTGCTGTGCGATTTCACGCTGGCGGTGCCGGAGGCCAAGTTTGGCTATACCGAAGTGCGAATTGGGTTTGTCCCTGCTATTGTTTCAACCTTCTTGTTGCGCCAGGTAGGGGAAAAGCAGGCGCGCGATCTCTTGCTGACCGGGAGGATCATTGGTGCGGAAGAAGCGGCGCGCATGGGATTGGTCAATGAAATCATCGCGCCGGAGAACCTAATGACGCGGGCTCGAGAGTTGGCGGCGCTGCTGATGGAAAATAGTCCTGCTTCGCTGCGCTCGACCAAGAAGTTGCT
>WNFJ01405096.1_pt1 | contig 12989 bp, 13 predicted proteins | sample 5400461 | NCBI WGS metagenome assembly WNFJ01 (sample SAMN13153349, study PRJNA577476) | soil metagenome | isolation source: 115 cm saprolite on Douglas fir-dominated hillslope | place: USA:California | collected 2013-09-17 | reverse complement strand
AAACGTCTGCCCGGTCCGCAGGGCGAGCGCTCGGTGGCCCTGTTCGAACACGGTTCGCTGGTCGTTAAACTCTACGCGCCGCGCGGAAGCGATCCCCAAACACCACACTCGCGCGATGAAATCTATGTCGTAGCGCAGGGCCGGGGCGAGTTCTTCTGCAACGGCGCCCGCCAAAGCTGCGAGCCCAACGACGTACTTTTCGTCGCTGCCAATGTCGAACACCGCTTTGAAAACTTTAGTGAAGACTTTGCAGTTTGGGTTTTCTTTTACGGCCCGGAAGGCGGCGAGGCTGATGCCGGCTGAACTGCGAAAAGGCATTATCCAGCGCCGCTTTTTGTGATAGAGTTAACCTTCCCCCAGCAAAATCTTGCCCGGAGTGCATCACTCAAACCGGTACATTCGCTTGGCCGGCGCCCCAGTGGGGTTCTTATGGATTTGGCCCGACAGCCGAACACCAGTCCAGGCAGTCCAGGAGTATTTGGACCTTCTCTGCGGCCGCGCTCGGGGCCTTTCGTCAACTCAAGCGGCGGCAGGTATCTCCTAACGATCCTGATTATTGCCGGCCTTTATTTTGCGGCAGCCAAGCTCGGTCTTTCCCTCGCTTCAGTGCACACAAATGTTTCGCCCGTCTGGCCACCGACGGGTATAGCGATCGCGGCCGTTCTGTTGCTCGGTTACCGCGTCTGGCCCGGCATTCTGTTGGGAGCTTTTCTAGCGAATTTTCTGACCCCGGTTCCGGTGGCCGTCTCGGTCGCGATCGCCACTGGAAATACCCTCGAAGCTTTGTCTGCTGGTTTCCTGCTTAGGTCTTTGGATTTTCGCAACTCACTCGATCGCGCGCGCGATGTCTTCAAGTTTGTCATCGCCTTGCTGATATGCACGATGGTCAGCGCCACCATCGGCACCTTCAGCCTAAGTCTGGGCCATGCTGCGAAGTGGGTCGACTTTGGCTCTCTCTGGATGACCTGGTGGCTGGGAGATGCGGTCGGAGGTTTGGTGCTGGCGCCGCTACTTCTGGCTTGGCGAACAAGATCCCGAAGCTGGTTGCCAAAGCGGCGCGACGTCGAAGCTGTGGTCTTACTGGTGTTGCTGTCTTTGTCCGCAATCGCGACCTTTGGCGGAGCGTCACCAGTTGCTGTTTACTATTATTTCCTCGCGCGTCTGACAGTGCCGCTCTTTCTCTGGGCTGCATTCAGGCTGGGACAATCGGGCGTAACCCTCGCGAGTGTCGTGCTATCGATATTCGCGGTTTGGGGCACGGCCAATGGTTTGGGGCCTTTTATTAGCAGTAGCAGCACGCCTAACGAGTCGCTTCTGCTGCTGCAAGTCTTTCTCGGTTCCAATGCCGTGACTTTCTTGTTCCTGGTGGCAGTAGTGGAGGAGCGCCGTCGGATACAACAGACACTGCGCAAAAACGAACGCCGCGTGGCCGCCCATCTTGCCGTGACTCGAATCCTCGCCGAATCGCCTGCTCTGAGCGATGCCACGCCGCAGATCCTCCAGAGGATCGGCGAGACACTCGGCTGGGGAGTCGGGGCCATGTGGACGCCGGACCCGGAAAAGGAAGCCTTGCGTTGCCTGACGGTCTGGCATGCTCCTTCGGTAAAGATTGGTCGGTTCGAGGCGGTATCCCTTGAATGCAGGTTAACGCCGGGTATCGGATTGCCCGGACGCGTATGGAGCAACTTGCGGCCCGCATGGATTCCCGATGTAACCAGGGACAAGAATTTCCCACGAGCGCCGATCGCGGCCGCCGAAGGTCTCCACGGAGCGTTCGCGTTTCCGGTCCTATTCGGTGAGAAATTTCTCGGAGTGATGGAATTCTTCAGTCACGAAATCCGCGAACCCGATGAAGCCCTGCTGGCAATGGTTGGCAGCATCGGCAATCAAATCGGCCAGTTCATGGAACGCAAGAGCGCCGAAGAGGCGCTGCTTGAAAACCGAGAATGGTTGCGCTTGACGATGGCCGGCAGCCGCATGGGAACGTGGACGCGTGAGCTTGACGGCACCAATCGCGTGGTGTGGTCACCAGAGCTCGAGCGAATCTTTGGATTGGAGCCCGGCGAGTTCCCGCAAACCGAAGAAGCGTTTTTCGATTTCGTCCATCCCGACGACCGCGCGGCTTTAGCTGAGGCCGTGCGCCGCAGCATTCAGACTCATTCAGACTATGACATTGAGTTTCGTTACACGCGCAAGGACGGCGCCAGAGGGTGGATCAGGAAAGCCTTACCGGCTTGCCGGACTAGGCTGGGACATCACTGAGCGCAAAGAAACCGAAGAGGCCCTGCGACTGAGTGAGAAGGAACTGATTGAATTCTTCGAAAACGCGACGGAAGCAATTCACTGGGTCGGACCAGATGGAACGATCCTGCGCGCGAATCGAGCTGAACTGCGGATGCTGGGTTATAACGCTGAAGAGTACATCGGGCGAAACATCGCCGAATTTCACGTCGAACAAGATATGATCGAAGATGTCCTGGAACGACTGACCCGCGGTGAAAACCTGGAAAGATATCCCGCGCGGCTGCTGTGCAAGAACGGGTCGACTCGCGACGTGTTGATTAACTCCAGCGTCTACTTTGAAGAGGGAAAATTTATCCACACGCGCTCCTTTACGCGCGACGTTACTGAAGAATTGCGCGTAGATAAAGCGCTGCGGCGCCTGGCCGCCATCGTGGAATCCACGGACGACGCCATCATCGCAAAAGATCTCAACGGAGTTATCACCAATTGGAACCCTGGCGCAGAGAAATTGTACGGCTATAAAGCGGAAGAAGTGATCGGCAAACCAATCGCGATCCTGATTCCACCCGACCGGCCTGACGAAGAGCCGGCAATTCTTGCGAAGCTGCGGCGTGGAGAGCGTATCGACCATTATGAAACGATCCGGATGGCGAAAGACGGAAGCCGAATCAACGTATCATTGACGGTCTCTCCGATTAAGAACGCGGCCGGCAAAATAATTGGGGCTTCCAAAATCGCGCGCGACATCACTGAGCAAAAACGCGCCGAGCAAGAACGCGAACAGATGCTCGCTCGTGAGCGGGTGGCGCGTGAGGAAGCCGAAATCGCCAACCGCGCCAAAGATGAGTTTTTGGCGGTGCTTTCGCACGAGCTGCGCACACCGCTAACTGCGATGCTGGGTTGGCTGGCAATCCTGCGCGGTCATCGGCTGGACAAGAAAACCACCGAACACGCGATCGAAACCATCGAACGCAACGCCCAGGCGCAGGCCCAGCTGATCGAAGACCTGGTCGACGTTTCACGTATTGTTGGTGGAAAACTCAATTTGGAAGTGCGACCAATCGACCTTTTGCCGGCAATCAATGCCGCTATCGAGGTTGTCCGTCCCGCGGCCGACGCGAAGAGTATCAGCATCGAGATTAATTGTGATTCATCGGTCGGACCTGTTACCGGCGACCCGGCCCGATTGCAACAGGTGATCTGGAACCTGCTGTCGAATGCCGTGAAGTTCACGCCCAAAGGGGGCTCAGTTCACGTTAACTTCCAACAAGCTGAATCATCCGCCGAGATCGTAATTCGAGATACTGGAATCGGAATCTCAGCGGATTTCCTGCCTCATGTATTCGAAAGGTTTCGGCAGGCGGAATCCGCCGTCACTCGATCGCACCGAGGCATGGGGTTGGGATTGGCGATCGTTCGACATTTGATCGAACTGCACGGCGGAGCGGTTACGGCTGCGAGTGAAGGCGAGAATCAAGGGGCGACGTTCACAATCCGTTTGCCGCTGGCGGCCGTCACCCAACCCACCCTCGCCTCCACCGTGGACTTTAAAAAAGCGGAGGACGGAATGCTGAACGGCATCCGGATATTGCTGGTCGAAGATGAGCCGGATGCGCGCGAGTTGATCGCGCTGGCATTAAGAAGTTCAGGTGCTGACGTTGAAGCCGTCGATTCCGCGGGCAATGCGCTGCATCGTCTGCAATCATTTGCGCCCGATGTGCTGCTCAGTGACATCGGATTGCCTGTCCAAAGCGGCTATGATCTTATTCGCACTGTTCGGGCGCTTTCTTCAGAAATGAACAAGGTACCGGCTATCGCACTAACAGCCTTTGCCACGGAAACTGATCGACAAATGTCGCTGTCTGCAGGTTTCCACGCTCATCTGGCAAAACCGGTTGAGACAGGCCATCTGATAGAAACCATCAAAGGCCTGATTAATGACCACAGTTAGTCTTCTCATGAATAAAAACGCTCAGGCCCGGCGCTGTCAGTGGGCAAAGACCGAGCTCTCGATCGCCTATCACGACCAGGAATGGGGCGTTCCCGTGCATGACGATCGAAAGCTGTTTGAGTTTCTGGTTCTGGAAGGCGCGCAGGCGGGCCTTAGTTGGGAGACGATCTTGCAGAAGCGCGAAAACTATCGCGCCGCCTTTGACAACTTCGATCCGCGTAAAATAGTGAATTACGATCGGCGCAAGATCAAGAAGCTGCTGAGCGACGCCGGCATTGTCAGGAATCGTCTGAAGATCAACTCGGCAATTCAGAATGCCAGGGCCTTTCTGGAGATTCAAAAAGAGTTCGGCAGCTTTGACGCGTATGTGTGGCAGTTTGTAAAGGGCCTACCGATCAAGCGCAAACGCGGCGCGGCAGTGCAGGCTCTCACACCTGAATCGGATGCGCTTAGTCGGGACCTTTCACGGCGTGGCTTGAAGTTCGTGGGCTCGACCATTTGTTATGCGTTCATGCAGGCCGTCGGGATGGTCAACGATCACGAACTGAAATGCTTCAGATATCGCGAGGTTTTTCGCTAAGATTCGACGTGGGAGCAACTTGCTGCCGGAATTGGTTGATGGCACAATCGCTCTATGGAAATTGTCTTCAGCGTCTACCAGGAACATGACGGCGGATTTGTAGCCGAGTGCCTTTCGCATGACATCTTTACGCAGGCAGACTCATGGGAGCAACTCCGCTCAAATGTTCAAGAGGCGGTCACCGGGTACTTCTACGATCAGACAAAGCCTGACCAAATCCGTTTGCACTTGGTTCGTGACGAGGTTCTCGCCTGCGCATGAAGATTCCGCGCGACCTCAGTGGTGCTGACCTCATCAGCATTCTCAGCCGGAACTTCGGTTATCGGCGCCTGCATCAAGTGGGAAGCCGCGTGATTCTCGAGACCGACAGTCCCAGGCGTCACCGAATAGCAATTCCCGATCATAATCCGTTGCGTATTGGAACCTTGACTCCATTTTGCGAGCAGTTGCCTCAGCGCAAGGAATTGACAAGAAGGACATTGCGAGGTTGCTCTAGTTGATCCTGGGCCCGCTGATGGTAGATTCACCTTCTTCAAGCTGTCTTTTCTGCCAGATCGTCCGTGGCGACGTTGCCGCGCTCAAGGTTTTTGAAGACGAAACCTCAATCGCTTTCCTCGATCATCGCCCAGTGTTCCCCGGCCATTGCCTGCTGATTCCCAAAGCACACTTCGAGACGCTGGCCGATTTGCCCACGAATCTGATCGGGCCGTTCTTTCAGAACGCGCAACTTTTGGCCCGCGCGGTGGAAAACGCGATGGAGGCGCACGGAACCTTTGTGGCAATGAACAACCGCGTCAGCCAAAGCGTGCCTCATTTCCACGTCCACGTCGTTCCCCGACGCCGCAAAGACGGCCTGCGCGGGTTTTTCTGGCCCCGCTATCCTTACCAAAGCGCCGAAGAAGCGACGGCCGTCCAAACGTCGATCAGCGCGGCCGTCAGTCTCTTACAGCGGTAAATTTTCTGGAAATAATTTTTACGGCGGTTTTCTTTGGATTTTCCACAGAAAACCTGCGATTTATTCTTAGGAAAAGAAAAATAAAGCACTTTCGGGAAGATAAAACACACAAAACTTTGACGAGAAAAATCCTTTCCGGTATAAGACTCAGCGTCACGAAGGTTACGGTCTTTGAGACCAGCGAGGGGATCGGCGAACGGAGTCGTGAGACTCTGGGAGAGAACAACGGCAGAGCGGTTTGCAGTTGTTATGACGCCCCGCGCTGAGGCCGAAAGGTCTGCTAGGGAAGACGGCAACGTATTCCTGAGCGCCCGGATAAAAACGGGTAGCACCCATAAGAGAGGACCCGCTTGTGGGAAGCCATGTCGCTCGACGAAAGTTGAGCCTCGTTGCCGGGAACGTAACCGGCGGTGGAGGACAGCCACCAAAAAAACAACCTAACGGCACCACGATCCGCAAGGAACGTGAGATTTGTAGAAACCGATTTTGCGTCCCGCAAGGGATGCGAGATTAACTGAAACAGGTCGTGTGCCGACCGGGAAGCGTCGACCGCCGATTGCTTGTCGGGATACAAATTGGCAGCTTGTGCTTGGCCAAGCCAGGCTGCCATCTTACAAATCGCTTCGGTGATTTATAAGACTTGAGGTTGCGCTGCTTTTGACTTCGGTTGAGAGCAGCGCAATTTCGCTTTTAGGGTCGATTGTTTGGAGTTCCGACTTTAGTCGGCCTTTCTTGATTCGGTAGACCGACTAGTCGGAACTCCAAACCAGCTGGCTTTTCCTTTCACTCGCTGATAAAGTCTCAGCCCCCGGACCACAATAATTAATCTTGTTTAGGCGGGCTCTGCCCGCCATTACTTAACCGCCGGCGGGCGATGGCCCGCCGCTAAACGGCTCAATCCAATAAGGAGAAATCGAAATGAGTGAAGCGGCAACCCAAACACAGATGGAACACGCGCCCGGCAGTTTTTGCTGGGCAGAATTGGCCACCACCGATGGACCCGGCGCCAAAAAGTTTTACTCAGAGCTCTTTGGTTGGACCACGCATGACAGCCCGGTTGGGCCGGGGATGGTCTACACCCTGCTGAAACTGGACGGCAAGGATGTCGGCGCGCTTTATGAAAAAGGCGCGATGATGAAAGACGTGCCTACTGTTTGGGCGTCCTACATCAGCGTCGCCAACGCCGATGAAATCGCCGCCAAAGCGAAATCACTGGGCGGCACGGTTATGAAAGAACCCTTCGATGTCATGGACGTAGGCCGCATGGCCGTGATTACCGATCCGACCGGCGCGACCTTCTGCATCTGGCAACCAGGCAAACACACGGGTTATGGGGTGAAGGGCGAAGCGAATTCAGTCTGCTGGAACGAGCTGTTGACGACCGACACCGCGCGGGCCATTGATTTTTACACGAAGCTATTCGGTTGGACGGCGGACACGCATGGCGGTCCGATGCCTTACACCGAGTGGAAAAATGGTGATGAGCACGCTGGTGGCATGATGCAAATCGGTCCGCAGATGGGACCGATGCCGCCGCACTGGGGCATCTATATTGCCGTTGACGATTGCGATGCGACCTTTGCGAAAGCGACGTCGTTGGGCGCAACGGCATTTGTTCCGCCGATGGACATTGAGAACGTCGGCCGGTTTTCGACCATGGCCGATCCGCAGGGCGCAGTGTTTGCGATTATTAAGTTGACGCCGCATCACGAGGAGAAGAAGTAGGGGTCCGCAGCCGCGTGTCAGAAGCCCGACCGTAAGGGAGGGCCTGATTCATCACCTTGCCCTCCCTTACGGTCGGGCTTCTGACACTTCGTTTGACCAATCCGTTCCGCCTCACGTACAAATTAATAAATGAAAGCGCGCATTGTCTGGCTGATCCTCTGCGGCATCTGGGGATCTACCTGGCTGTTCATTAAGGTAGGCCTCGCTGACCTGCCACCTTTTACGTTCGCCGGCATTCGTTTCGTGCTCGCCTCGCTAATCCTGGCGTTGCTCGTAATTGCTCGTGGCGCGCCCTGGCCGCGGACCCGTCGTGAATGGGGACTAATCGCCGTCGTCGGACTGCTGCAATTCGCGCTTAATTATGGCCTCGTGTTCTGGGGCGAGCAGCATATTTCATCCGGTCTGGCTGCTGTGCTGCAATCAACTTTTCCGGTCTTCGGTCTGGTGATCGCACATTTCTACCTACCTCAGGAGCGCATGACCGGAGCGAAAGTGTTCGGCGTGCTTCTGGGTGTCTTTGGCGTGGCGGTAATCTTTTCGGACCAGCTGACGTTAGCCGGGAGTATGGCACTCTTCGGCAGCGTGGCTCTGGTGGCCAGCGCTTTCTTTGGTTCCTACAGTAATGTTTTGGTGAAAGCCTACGGCACTAAAATCGATCCACAGGTATTCGCCGCGGCGCAGATGGTGTTTGGCTTCGTCCCGTTGCTGGCGATCGGAATTCCGCTGGAAGGCAATCCTTTACACTTTCACTGGACGGCCAGAGCCGTCATCGCCCTGCTCTATCTGGTGGTCGTAGGTTCAGTCCTGGCGTTCGCGCTTTACTATTGGCTGGTACGCAGGATGGATGTGACAAACACCATGTTGATTGCCCTGGTCACGCCGGTGGTCGCCGTGATCCTCGGCATGATTGTGCTGCACGAGAAGCTTAACTGGCGTTTGTTGGCCGGCGGCGCGTGTATCATCTCCGGCATCGCCCTAATTGTATTGCGGAAGCGGCACAAGAGTGTGTCAACTCACACAGAAGAACCGGAACTGATACCGAAACCCTGACCTGAGTCGCTATAATTTCCCTATGGCCATCGCATCGATAAATCCCACCACTGGTGAGACGCTCGAGACTTTCGACGCGCTCAGCGAATCACAACTCGAAGACAAGCTCCAGCGAGCCGCTGAAACGTTTCGGATTCACCGGCGAACGACTTTCGCTGAGCGAACTTCGAAGATGCTGCGCGCGGCAGAGATTCTGGAAAAGGAAAAGAAAGAGTTCGCCCGGCTGATGACTATCGAGATGGGAAAGCCCATCAAGGCCGCGGTCCAGGAAACAGAGAAGTGCGCCTGGGTTTGCCGCTATTACGCCGAGCATGCCGAGAGACATCTGGCCGATGAAATCATCGAGACGAACGCCACGAGAAGCTTCGTTCGCTTTCAACCACTCGGCGTCGTGCTGGCGATCATGCCCTGGAACTTTCCTTTCTGGCAGGTCTTTCGTTTTGCCGCGCCGGCGTTGATGGCCGGCAACGTGGGCTTGCTCAAGCATGCGTCGAATGTGCCCCAATGCGCGCTCGCGATTGAAGACATCTTTCGCCGTGCAGGGTTTCTCGAAGGCGCTTTTCAAACTCTGCTGATTGGATCGGAAGAAGTGCAGCAAGTCCTGGAAGATCCGCGCGTCACCGCGGCCACTCTTACCGGCAGCGAGCCGGCCGGCCGCAGTGTCGCGAGTATCGCCGGCCAACAGATCAAGAAAACGGTCCTGGAACTCGGCGGCAGTGATCCCTTTATCGTCATGCCTTCTGCTGATTTGGAGCCGGCTACCGCGACCGCCGTCAAAGCACGCACGATAAATAACGGGCAGTCGTGTATCGCCGCCAAACGCTTCATCGTGCATGCGCAGATTTACGATGAGTTCGAAAAGCGTTTTGTTGAATCGATGAAGGCACTCCGCATCGGCGATCCGATGGATGAGGCAACCGACATCGGCCCATTGGCCACGGCGCAGATCTTGAGGGACCTGGAAGAACAGGTGCAGTTAAGCGTGGCAGCCGGCGCAAAGATTCTCACTGGCGGGCAGAAGTTTAAGGCTGACGGTGACCTGGCGCGGGGGAATTTCTACGAACCCACGGTGCTGGCGGATATTCCGAAAGCTTCGCCCGCCTACCGCGATGAACTTTTCGGGCCAGTGGCCTCGCTGTTTCGCGTGGCCAACATCGACGAAGCGATTGAACTCGCCAATGACTCGCCATTCGGCCTGGGCTCAGCAGCCTGGACGAATGACGAGAGCGACCTCAAGCGGTTCGTTGAAGAACTGGAGGCTGGCTCAATTTTCATCAACGGCATGGTCGCTTCTGATCCGCGTCTGCCATTCGGCGGAGTGAAACACTCCGGTTATGGAAGGGAACTCGGTGAGTTTGGAATTCACGAGTTTGTGAATATCAAGACGGTCTGGATCAATTCTGAGCGCGCCTGATCAAATAGCGCCAACTCTCCTGGACTGCCGCTCACGTTCCAACAAGTTTCTCTTTCGCTCCAGTCCCCAACGATAGCCACCCGGATTCTTGTCTTCGCGAATGACCCGATGGCAGGGAATGACCAGCGCTACGTGATTGCCGGCGCAAGCACCGGCAACTGCGCGCACTGCTTTCGGTTTGCCGATCGCTTTGGCTATGTCCTGATAAGATCTCGTGTCACCCAGAGGGATGCGGCGCAACTCTTCCCAGACGCGCCATTGAAACGCCGTCGCCTGAATGTCGAGGGGCAGATCGATGCGCAAGCTCTTGCCGTTTACATGTTCCAGGACTCTTCTCAACCACAGATTCAGCGAGGGACTGATCACGGTATCCTGTGAATCGATCGAAGCATTCGGGTATTCGGAAAAAAGCGCCGTCACCAGCTCAGAATCTGAATCTCCCAAAGCCACTGAGCACACGCCGCGCTCAGTTGCCGCCACCAGGACGCGACCTAGCGCACAATCAGCAGTTGTGTAGATGATGCGCATGCCGCGACCGCCGCGGCCGTAAGTCGCCGGCGTCATACCCAGACGCGCGGAAGATGTTTCGTAAAGACTGCGACTTGATCCGTAGCCCGCATCATACATCGCGTCAGTAACATTCGCGCCGGCCTTTACTTTCGCTTTGAAGTTAGCCAGCCGCCGGTTCTCTTTGTATTGTCGCGGCGTAATGCCCATGACGTCTTTGAAGGTGCGTTGCAGATGATGCGCACTGACGCCGGTGGCGGTGCTGAGAGCTTTCATCGTCAATGGTTCTTCGTCATGTTCGTCAATAGCATGACAAATCTGCCGCACCACTTCGATTTGCGGATCGGCGGTTTTGGCCCGGCGGGGATGACAACGACGGCAAGCGCGAAAACCGGCCTGCTCGGCCGCTTCCGGCAGTTGGAAAAAACGCACCTGTTCGCGGCGTGGCCGGCGCGCCGGGCAAGATGGCCGGCAATAAATTCCGGTGGAGCGCACGGCAAACACAAAGCTGCCATCGCGCGAAGCATCGCGAGATAACACGGCGTTCCAAAGCTCGGGATTGTTCATTACCGCCGGCATGTTCGTTTGTAACTGTAACATCTTACTTCACCTCTTCGGAGATTTGACGAGGCCAATATTAGGACGGACACGCTAATCAATCTATCCGAAGTTTGCGGTCAAACTTAGATTGCGCTATTGTCCCGGACGCTAACTCAAATGAGCGACAGAGATAAGACATTCCAACACGAGTTTCGTCCGACTGAGGGTTCGGGCGCGGAGGGCGTCATCTTGGGCTGCAAGATGTTCGATGAGTTTCGAGCTAAGATCATCGCTTCGTTGCCAAAGGACTTACCTGAGGAAGAATTCAGGAAGCAGTTGTTTGAGCGAATCTATGGAGCCCCAATGGAAGATTTCCTCAGCGGCAGAGTCACTGACGCCGACCTGGACCAATGAAAATTGCCCTCAAATATGGAATAGCCGTTACCCTGGTCATCGCCGCCTGGGTAGCACTGAAACACTTTGTGCTGCATCTGGAAGGACCAGCCGCACCAATTGCCGACGTGATTATTTTCAACCTGGCCGCAATTGTCGGCTTGACGCTCGGAATCAGAGAGAAGCGAACAACGAATGGCGGGACTCTGACGTTTGGCGACGGATTGATCACCGGAATCAAAATCGCCGTGACCTATATTCTGACCAGTGCTTATTTCGCAATCCTTCTCGCGACGGTTGGCCCGAAGCTAATGCAACAGGAAGGTGAGACCAGTGTGGTTAAGGCTTTCCTGGGAGTGTCGATTGGGTTTACGCTTTTCGGGACGGTTTTTTCTGCGATTATTGCCCTGATTTTGAGGAAGCGAATGGCGATGAATATCAGCGGATGCTGATTCCTGTCGGCAAGCTACTCTATGGTCAACCTACTTTGACCAGACGCTGGTTCGTGCTCTCCGGAAATGCGGACGGGACGTCCGCGCTCCCAGCATCAGTCGATCGTCAGCGCCTCTTTAACCAGACGCTCCTGCTCCTGCAAGTGAATAGCGTAATTACCGGTGGCCGGACTCGCCGACGGCGCGCGGCCAACATAGCGCGGACGCTCGCAGCGCGGCAGAAGATTCTCAAGACGCGATTCCATGAAGGTCCAGCCACCCATGCTCTTGGGCTCTTCCTGACACCAGACAAGTTGCCTGGCGTTCGGATAACGGGCGAGCGATTCCTTCAAAGCTCTCTCTGGAAACGGATAGAATTGTTCGAAACGAATGAGGGCGACGCGATCGTCCGAGTTAGATGAGCCCTCCCCAACGGTCGGGCTAATGCCCCGCGCTTCGCGAAGGTCGTAAAACACCTTGCCGCTGCAGAGCACGATTCGCTCAACACGTTGAGGATCTCTCACGCCAGCGTCATCGACCACCGGGATAAATCCGCCGCTGGTTAGATCATCCAAAGACGATCCGGCCGCAGGCAATCGCAACAGACTCTTCGGTGTCATTACCACCAGCGGGCGCTCAAAGCCCGGGCGAATCTGTCTCCGCAATAGATGAAAATACTGCGCCGGAGTTGTCGGATAACAGACCTGCAAATCATTTTCCGCGCACAATTGCAGGTAACGCTCCAAACGCGCGCTGGAATGCTCAGGTCCCTGGCCTTCGTAACCGTGCGGCAGCAACAGCGTCAGACGCGATGTCTGTTGCCATTTGTCCTCGCCGGCGGCGACGTACTGATCGATGATCGACTGGGCGACGTTATTGAAGTCTCCAAATTGCGCTTCCCACATTACCAGCGCGTCCGCCGCAACCACCGAGTAGCCATATTCGAAGCCGAGCACGCCGGCTTCGGAAAGCGAGCTGTCGAACACTTCGAAGCGCCCGCGCGGATCTTGTTCCGAGCGCAATTCAGCCAGGGGCGCCCAGGACTTGCCGGTCTGTGTGTCATACAAGACCGCATGGCGCTGGCTGAAAGTTCCACGTCCGGAGTCCTGACCACTCAAACGGACGCGTGTGCCTTCGAGGGCGAGCGAACCAAAGGCAATCGCTTCGGCAAACGCCCAGTCGATTGGCTGAGCTCCTTC
>WNFJ01169023.1_pt3 | contig 12989 bp, 5 predicted proteins | sample 5400461 | NCBI WGS metagenome assembly WNFJ01 (sample SAMN13153349, study PRJNA577476) | soil metagenome | isolation source: 115 cm saprolite on Douglas fir-dominated hillslope | place: USA:California | collected 2013-09-17 | reverse complement strand
GCCGCGCCGATCGCGAATGAAACGCTCAGGCCGAATGCATTTGCGCTGGTAGATCTCGCGGCATGTTACCGACCAAATCGCGAGCGTTTCGCCCGCGACGGTGAGCTTGTTCAGCAAAGCTTTCGTTAGATTGGGCAAGGGGCACAAGGGAGAAGCGATCCAGGCAGCGGCATGAAAAATCTTGCTCAACTCGCAGCCGGGGCCGCGATCGTCGTCAGCACTTTCGTTACGCCAGAACTCATTGCGGCGCCCGGTCCAGGGCAGCATCGATTTCGGAGGTGTCGTTACGTTTGACACAATGTCGCTCGCGACTGCCACGAGAGTAAACGCGTGGAATAGTTCCTTCGGCCTCCAGGATCCAGGAGATTTCTCGGGCATCGCACCAGGCACCAATGTTACGATGACCGCTCCATGGATTTTTAATCCCTCAACGGCCACACCGAATCTCTGGAGCGTGGGCTCTGCGAACTACTGAGGCTTTGCCGGGAGCTGAGTCTTGCGGCACAAATGGAATTCAAAAATCAATTTTGTTAGCTGCACCACCGATGTACGGCGCTCAGACAAAAATGATCTGCAGTGGCGGTCGTAAGGCCGCCCAAATACGATTCGTAAAGCAGTTGTGCAAAAAAACTCCCATCGGCGACACCGTTATCGTAGAGTGGAAACCCACATGAAAAGAAATCTCAATCTGCGCCGCACGACCGCAATGATTCTTGGCGCAATCGGCGCCGTACTAATGGTGCAGAGTTTCGAACCGGCGAAGCAGCCAAGCCAAGGTGGACTCAAGCTGGCATTGGAGAAGCTAAATTTTGGACGCGCTCAGCGCGCCAAGAACAAAAGTTCCGATGCGCAACAAAGCGCGAATCTAAATACCAACGTCGCTCTGCCCCCCAACGCGCCGACGTTCGGCCATCCGATTATCGCCGGCATTGGTGGGACCGGATTCGAGGAATCGATTCGGATTGATCCGACAAATCCCGATCGCATTTACACGAGCGCCCCAGGCTCGCTTTCTGCCGACACGAGTTGGATTTGGCATTCGCTCGATGGCGGCAAAACGTTCAAGTGGGTCGTGGGCGCGGCGCCGCTCGAGGGCAAAGTCACAACGTGTAACGGCGGCGGCGACAGCGAAATCGCAGTCGATCCGCTCGGACGTTTGTATTTCAACGATCTCACGCTGGCGAATTTCAGCACCTCGCGATCGGATGATTTCGGCGCCACATTTACCTGCAGCAATACCGGTGTTCCCGACACAGCGGTAGATCGACAATGGTATGCGATCGATGGCGACCCGCTAAACGGCGGCAGCCTTTATTTAGCGAACGATGAAATCGGGCCCGGCAGTCCGGTGTGCGGCAGCAGCGCCGGCAACAACGTGCTCGTGATGTATCGTTCGCCTGTTACCGGCTTGGAGCCGACTGCCGGCATCGAGTTTGGTCCGGCCAATCACGTCAGCTCAGTGGGCGGCTGCGACGAGGCAATCATGGGCAACAATGAAATTAGTCCGATTGCGACGACGCTAGGCCAGCCGAACGGTCTCGGCGGATATGCCACGCTACCCGCAGCAGTGAAACACATCTTCGTCGTCCACGATAACGTGGCGCTGAATAAGATTTTAATCGGTCGCTGTTTCCCCGTCCCGTTCGGCGCGCCGGTTGCAAACGTAAGCGACCCGAGCGGATTGAACTGCACGGATTTGCCGGTGGCCGACCTTGGCACGAACCAAAAAACCGGCGCTAATTTCCCGACGCTCGCGATTGACAAAGCCGGGAATCTTTACGCGGTCTGGGAGCAGGCGCCGATTGACGGCAGCGGCAACGTCACCGGCGATACAGTTTTGAAGTATTCTTATTCCGCCGATCAGGGAGCCACTTGGAGCACGCCAATTCAGATTGACACCGCCGGTTCGGCTGACGGCGTTTTGCACAACAACGTCTTCGCTTGGATCAACGCCGGCGATGATGGCCGGATTAACGTGGTTTGGTACGGCACACCCGGTCTCAGTAATCCAGACGATCAAAACTGCGGCCAAAACGCATTAATCCCTCCATCACAAGGCAAAAACATCAATGGGCCGGATTCGGTTAATGGCCTTTGGAGTGTCTGGATGGTCCAGTCACTTAACGCCCACGATCCGAGTGGCGTTGTCTTTACTCCGCCGGTTCGCGCCAGCGCGCACCCCGTCCATCGCGGAGCCGTTCAAACTTTAGTCGGCGGCCAATGCGCGAATGCCAGCCGCGCGCTGGGCGATTATTTACAAATGCGCACCGGACCGAAAGGTGAAGCACATATTAGTTACGCCGATTCAAACAGCGTCATCGGTCTCTTGGCGGGGCACGCCATGTATGTTCACCAAAATAGCGGCACCGGCCTTTACGCAGCGCAATCGCCGTTGAGCATTCCGGGAATTACTCCGTTCAATGGCGTGCTCGATCCATCCGGCGACGGCAAATACGAAGTCGCCGGCACCAGCAGCGCGAACATGCCGCAGCTCGACATTCTGAGCTCGAGCGTCAGCGAAGTGACGACCGCGCCGTGCTCCGTTGCCGCGCCGTGTTACAGAATTTTCATGCAGTTGAACAATCTCAGCCTGGTGCCAACAACGGCCCAAGATCCCGATGTCGATCTTGTCTGGTCAACGCAATGGTTCGTGCCTTCAACCACCGACGGAAACGGTGGAAAGAATTTTCATGTTTACGCCGAGTCGTTAAACGGCGCCGCGTTGCAATGCTTTGATGGGGAAGATGCGGTGCAGCTTGTCGGCGGCGGCGGTGTTTTAACTTATCCCGGCAGGACGCAATTACCGGCGGCCAATTGCCAATCGACGCTTGGCCCCAACGGAAATATCACCATCTACGTCCCGCTCTCGGACGTCAGTGAAGCCGGCGCGATCGATAATCGACTGCACGAGGTCACCGCCAGCACAATGACGTTGCAGGCGCAGGCGAACAGTGTTCCGCCAGATCCTTTCGTCGGAATCGGCGGCGTGTTTTTCAATCTCATCGACGTCGCGCAGGGCTACACCTTCGATCCGATTCTCATCGGTGCCGTTTCACGAAAAAATCACGGCAGCGCGGGCCCATTCGATATTGATTTACTGCCACCGGCTCCCGGCATCGAATGTCGCAGCGGCGGTTCAAATGGTGATTTCCAGATCGTCGTCACCTTTGCGGTTCCGGTTAGTTTCAACTCCGCCACGGTTTTAGGAACGGGATCAGTCACGGCCGCCCTTTCCAGCGGCAATCAAGTGTTTGTGAACCTTACCGGCGTGACCAATGCGCAGAGAATCACACTGACATTGATTGGCGTAAACGATGGCAGCCACATCGCAAACGTGTCGATCCCGATGGGCGTGCTCCTCGGCGATGTGGACGCGAGTGGCCGCGTTGATTCAACTGATGTTTTCCAAGTAAGACAACAGACTCTTCAGAACGCCAACTCATCCAACTTCCGAATGGACGTTGATGCGAGCGGCCGCATCGATTCAACCGACGTTTTCATCACGCGACAGCAGACGCTGACCTCGCTTCCTTAAACTTAAAACACTAAAAAGTGCCAAACGGGCTGGACGACTCGGTCAACCCGTTTCGCCTGGAAGCGATTAGTTAGATCCGCTTCAAAACCGCTTGGGCGAGCTTCTTCGACTTGTCGATCTTAGCCGTCTGATCGCCAGCGCCACCCACGCTTATTCTGATAAAGCTGTTTCCCTTCAGCACGTAGAGTTCACCGCCAACGCGATTTGCGATCCAGAAAGCTTCATCTCCAACGGCGTCGATTTTCTGCGGAGCCGCGGCCTTCCCCTCTTCTTCTTCGCGTCCTTTTTCTTTATCGTGAGCGCGCTCAAATGTTTGTTTCCACCATTCTTTGGGATCGCGCGCGTCGGAACCGTCTCCTTTTTGCATTACAGTAAGACTGATCGAATTACCAGATGTCGGCAGCGCAAAATAGCACTGTGAAACGGCGAACTGCCCTGCGGAACTCCCACTTGATTTCGTCTCCTTCAAAGGTTCACCCTGCACCGACTCGATTTCTTTGCTGGTCAGCAACGCGCATGCATCAATTTTGCTCTTGCTGGGCGGCGCTTGAGCATTCGTCGTTGCTGGTTGCATACTTGTCGATGTAGGAGCCGTAACGCTGGCGGTGGCATAAAGAATCTTTGATTTACCATCCGGAAGCGCGGGTTTAATCGTCAACGTTGCTGCCTCCGCCTTGGTCGTCTGCTGCGGTTTCACGCTAATCCGAAATTCGTTTGCAGATGGTTGCTCAACTTTGGTCATGAAGTCCGGATTGGACGACGAAACGTCTAGGTTTCTTATGGAAACATCCTTGCCAACTTTGGCGACGATAGTTTTGGCCTTGGCTTCTTCGCCGGCCTGCCAAAATACGAACGTCGGTTGAAGTTCCAGCACTTGCGGAATCACGACTTTCAAAGTCAATGTGGTCGTTGGATTCACCGCATCATCCGTCACGACCGTGATCCCTTTCTGCTGCGTGCCGATGCGATCGCCCATGGTGAAAGTGGCTGTGACTTCGCCTTTCTCACCAGGCTCGGCGGTCTGCTTGGCGCCAGCCGCCGTGCATCCGCAGGACGTAGTAACGCTTTTAATGGCGATCGTTTTGTCACCTTTGTTTTGATATCTGAAATGGCCAACCGCGGTGGCATCGCCAACGGCCGGGTGCAATTCCAGTTCGCTCTGCTCAAAGACAAGCTCGGAATGCGCCGCTGAAGCAACGGCCATAATGATCGTCACCAATAAAACTTTCATCTTAATGCGCATAGTAACAGGAAAGAGGCATACAAATTTCGTGTCAACCGCGGAGAGAGGCGGATGAGGCCACTATCGCACTTGCTGGACAAGCAGGTCCAGCGCAAGAGCGACTTGTCGATTGCTAGGTAGCACCCTATACGACGAAAAATTCAGATTCTCTTTGCCCAGACACATCCATAATTCGGCCGGTTTCCGAATAGAAGCTAATCATCATAAAAACTTGGTGCCAAGCGAATCAAAATGTTTTGAAATAGAAATCGGCCCGCCGAGCGCGTCACCAATCGGAAAGGCAACAAGAGAAATTAGACAAACCCTGCCATGAAAAAAAATTCGTCCTCTAAATCGGGCTTCGTTAATTCGCGCAATTTAGTTGCCGTTCTATTATGTACAGGCGGCATCTCGCTAGCGATGGTCGGCTTCGCCGCAACGCCATCGAAGCAAAAGGTGACCCCGAAGCAGGCGGCGCCAGCACCGTCCGCACCGTCACCCACCGGCGGAACACTCACATCGACAAACATTGGATCAAATAACGCGCTCAATTACACGGACAGCACCGGGTCTGTGCTCAACCTTACGTTCTTTGGCGGCGCGGGCACCTGTGCGGTGCCGATGTCGTGCAGCACCTATACGGTCACCATCGACCCCTCAGTCGGGACTGCTTCAGCCGGCTACGACCCAACGAAATACAACATCTTCATCGAGCTTTCGTGGCAGGTAGCGGCAATCGACTACGATACGTGGGTCTGTTCGGGCAGCGGGAATTGCGTACAGGCAAATGTCGTCGCGTCGAACACTTCAACCGGCGATCCCGAGACCATCTTCCTCCCGACGAATATAGCGCCGGGCCAGTATACGATCAATGCGGTTAATACAACTGGCGCCCCTGAGGCTTACACCGGCACGGTATACCTCCAGCCGATACCAACGACAACGACATGTCCTACCTGTCCGGTACCACGCTACCAAACCTATTACGCCACTGGCGCTGCCGCAGGCGACAACGCTGGCGAGCCTTCGATAGGCGTCGATTGGAACCCGAACGTAGCCGCTCTAAAAGTCACCGCGCCGGGGACGTTGGCGCATGGGCCGACAGTGCTAAACACCGGCGGCGTCACATTCTTCCAGGCGGGTTTCAATACATTGCAAGTTGGTTTTGACGACTGCGCTTCTCCCGCGTTTAACACCTGGACAGATAAGACGCCTAGCACCCTCGTTCTCTCTCTGGATCCGATCGGCTTCGTCGACCACTATAGCCCCATGCCTCTAGGTATCGCCTACCCGCCGCCGACGACGCCGGGGCGTGTTTTTAATGTGCAACTTAATGCGGGCAACAGCGAAGAGGATTTCTCGGATAATGACGGAAACAGTTATACGCCCGGTGAGGGTGGCTCACCACCGGCGGGCCCGGACCATGAGACTATGGGTGGCGGCCCATACAGCACTCAGGGGGTTGGTGGTGTCGCGCCGCCTCATCCGACCTACGCGAATGCGATCTACTACTGCTCGCAGAACATCGTAGCCGAGGCGGAGTGCTCCCGCAGCGATGATGGAGGCCTCACCTTCGGTCCCGGCATTCCGATCTACAACCCAACGCAGTGCACCGGTAGTATCCACGGTCACGTCAAAGTGGCACCGAACGGGACTGTTTACGTTCCAAACTCTTCCTGCGGCTTCGAAGGCGCTGCCGGAGTGGCGATTTCACTGGATAACGGCATCACGTGGAATTCGAGCGGCGTGGTGGGCAGCACCGGAAGTCTTGACCCATCGGCCGGCATCGGCCAGAACAATGTGGGCAAGCCCGTGGGTGGTATTACGCCAGCCAACGGCAACACCGTATATTTGGGCTGGATCAGCGGCGACGGCCACCCGCACATCGCCCACTCGCCGGACCAGGGCGCGACATGGCTGGACAATACAGACGTTGGCGCCTCAGTCGTTAACGTCGACGGCGGTAGCCGGAGATGACAATCGGGCGGCTTTTGGTTTCCTTGGAACGGGCCCCGCCATTGACAGCGGCGGCACTTGCGACCCCCTCGGTACCGGCAACTGCGCGAACATCTGGCACGCCTATGTCGCCACAACCTATGACGGTGGCGCGCACTGGAGTACGATCGATACGACCCCGAACAAGGCAGTCCAGAAAGGCGTCGTCTGCACGCAAGGAACACTTTGCGCCGCCGGTCGCAACCTCCTCGACTTTACCGATTTCACAGTCGACAGCCAGGGGCGCGGGCTATTTGGTTACGCCGATGGCGTCGGCGCGACGGGTAACAACACCTTTGACGGGCAGTCAGGCGGCGCTCTGCCAGCCATAGCAAGGCAATCGGGCGGCCAACGCTTGTTTTCGTTCTTTGATACACTAGAGCCCCACGCTCCCGCTGCGCCTCAGGCTTTATCGGACAACCGGGTGACCGGTGGTATTCTGGTCGCGTGGCGTACGCCCGACAATGGCGGATCGACTATCACCGGCTATAACATCTATCGTGGCACAACCAGCGGGGGGGAGAACAGTGTGACTCCCGTTGGACACGTCACGGGAGAGACAAGCAATGAATTCCTCGACACTACTGTGACGGCGAGTGGAAACTATTTTTATCACATAACTGCGGTGAATGCGTCAGGGGAGAGCGCATTCTGCAATGAACCCGGCGTTGTTGTCGTCGGGAGCGGCGGTAGCCCGTGTGCGAAGCCCTATCTCAGCGTGGACGGCGCGGGTGGGGCCGGCACCGTGCCCTCAGACCCCACGATGGGAGAACTAACCATCCAGGGAGTCAATATCGGCGAGCCATTCACGAGCTGCACTGATAACTCTCTAACGTTCGTCATGAAGGTCCAGACGCTGGATCCCTCGGGGACGGGGACCACAGTCCTGCCGGCCAACTCCGAATGGCAGGTTATCTTTAACGTTATGGATAACTCTGCCACTCCCACTTCGCATAAGATCTTTGTGTCCGTGGATACATTCGCGCCCAATACACCGGCGACACCGGCAATCTCCTACGGGCGAGTAGACCCGTGTACGGCAGGGTGCTCAACCCTCAGCACCAACATATGCACGGCTGGTGGGTCAACCATGGCAACCTGTCCGGCGATCTCGTCAACCCAAGCGCCAGACGGAACCATTACTATAAAACTTAACGTCGGTACGGCGCTGGCTTTCGTGGCCCCCGGGGCCCCCGGAACCGGTCCCGCCTTTACCTGGGATGGTAGTAACGCAGGTACGGCACTAACGGCTATTCAGGGCAACACTTACTTGTTTGCTGGCGTAGGCGCAGGGTTCCTGGAAACCGTGCAGGCGACCGCCGCCACCGGTGCCTACAGCAGAGTCGGTAATGCTGCCTGCCACTCAAGCGTCCCAATCGCAGGACTGACGGCAACGCCTATGACTGGCAAAGCCCCGTTAAGCGTCAATTTTGACGCCTCGACATCGCGCGAAGCTGCCGGTGCGTGCCCCACCGAGGTGATCAATTCGTACACCCTGGACTTTGGTGACGGCAGCCCGCCCGTTACTCAGTCTACGGCTATGTTCTCGCACACCTACTTGGGCAACGGCGATTACCCTGCCAGGTTGACGGTTAAGGATAATTTCGGCCGGGTGAGCACCAACCCGGCACAGGTCGTGATCTCGGTTGCCTCGACGTTCAATAAAGCCGTCTCGCACAAAGTACACGCCCTAGCCGGTCCGTTTGACATCGACTTGCCGCTGACCGGTGTGCCCGGAAACGAATGCCGCAGCGGAGGCGCCAACAACGATTACACCATCATCTACACCTTCGACAGAGATCTATTCTCGGTTGGGAGCGCCACCGTCTCACACGGAGTGGGAGGCGGAACTGGAAGCGTTAGCAGCCAAACGTTTGGACCCAACGCGAATCAATACACGGTCAATATCACCAACGTAAGTAACGCCCAGCATCTTAGCGTTACCCTCAATGATGTTCACGACGCCGCCGGCGCCGTCCTCAATAATTCGATCGCGCGCGTCGACATTCTTCTCGGCGACGTGAACGCAAGCGGCCGGGTTGACTCAACCGATGTTTTCCAAGTGCGGCAGCAGACTCTTCAGAGTGCCAACTCCTCCAACTTCCGAACGGACGTAGACACGAGCGGTCGCATCGATTCAACGGACGTTTTCATCACGCGGCAGCAAACCCTGACCTCGCTTCCGTAGTATGCCGGGCATCAAATAATATAAATAATGCGAATCACAGGCAACCAATTCGGGAACCCAATCCGAAGAGAAAGGAAATCATTGCCAAGGAAGTAAGGAAAACAGTAAACTCCAGAAAAATCAGGAATTTTACGTAAAAAAACAAACCCTAAAATCGATAGAAAACACCCTCATGAAAAAAACAGCGCTAGTTCTCATAGTTAGTCTGACCGGCTTGGTCATGCAGTCTGCCCTTGCCACCAACACGTTCACTTGGTTGCCATCCGCGCAAACCGTCGCGGCCGGTGGCACCTTCAACGTCACCCTTCGATTGCAAGTCACGTCCAGTCCACCTGCGCAAGTGGTCGGATTTGACGCTCTCTTGGAGGCGATGACGACGCAAAATGCCACCAATATTAGCGGCCTTTTTGCCATCACGGCTGTCGCGTCAAACCAGGCGTCATGGACGACCCCAAATGGGACGGCTAGTTACCCGCAGTCTCTAACGACGGCGAATTCCGACCATACAGGTTTTGTCCAAAACACCTCGATGGGGGACTTAGGCTTTACTGGCAACGCGGTAGCTTCGTCGGCGTTCAGCTCACCCACGGCAATCGAGACCCTAACGTTGTCCGTGGCTCTGGGTACTCCACCTGGTGTGTACGTTTTTAACAACACTGGCGACTATACAGCCAGCACCGGTGGCGCCAGTCCACGATTCTCTGATATCAGTGACGGCACTACGACTTTCCACATGAGTCCCGCTGGCTTTACGATCACGGTCGTGCCCGAGCCGGCGACCTGGTCGCTGCTGGGATTGGGCGGACTTGGTTCGTTCGGCCTGACTGTTCTTCGCGCGCGCCGCAGGAGCTAAGCCAGCTCGGTAATAGGGTAAGTTTCAAAGGGGTTGGCCGGCTTTCCGGCCAGCCCCTTTTTTTTCTTTCCGCACGAGCAACCAAGAATTCGCATAATCGTAACAAAATCGATGACTGCCACGTCCGTACGGCATGCGAAAACCGAAGCGAAAGAACAAATCTCTTAAGCCTTCAATCAGCAATTAATCAGGAGACCTTCCTATAAATTCAAAATCACGCTGGTTTGCATCGATTGTAGTAATAAGTGTGACCGCCATGGGCGGTCTTTTTTTGTCGAATGCGCTTGCTAAGCAGCGGCGCATTTCTGCGGCCGAAAAGGCTCCTGCGCACGCGGCAGCCCTGCCGCCCGCCAGCCCAATTTACGTTCCAGGTACGTTCACCTTTTCGACGCCGCAAGCGCTCACCCATCCACCCATACCCGCAACTCCCGGCGTAACTCTAAAGGATCAGGACGTGGAGCCCGAGATCAAAGTGGACATCTTCGGCACGATCTATGTCACTGCGATTCATGGCGTGCCCGGGGGAGTCGATCTTTGGAAATCGACTGACCAAGGGGCGACCTTTACTTATTTGGGCGAACCGGATGGAGCGCAGGACAAATGTAACGTGGCGGGAACAGCGCCATGCGTCGGTGGCGCCGGTGGGGGCGACGACTCGCTCGATCTCTCGAGTGGCGGCTATGTTTACCTGGCCAGCCTCTATCTCGGCAATACTACCGTGTCCGCCTCGATGGATGGCGGAATCGGAGGAGCCGTACCAGGTCAAGCCTGGACGGTGAATCCCGCTTCAGCGGGTATTCCAGTCAACGACCGACAGTGGATCGCCGCCTACGGCCCGCAGACCGTTTACATGACTTTCGATCAGGCGCCCGTGAATACGACAATCTGGTTCACAAAATCAACCGACGCCGGAAAGACATGGGGTGCGCCGACAATGCTGATACCCCTTGAGACTCTTTCTCGCGAAAACAACGTCGCCGTCGATCAATACAACGGAAACATCTACACAACGTACTTTCCAGTCAACGCTCCGAACCAGCTCAACCTCATTAGGTCCACCGATGGCGGCGCGACGTTCACAATCATCCCGGCGTACACCGGCCCCGCCGGCAGCTGTCTCGAAAACGCGTTCCCGATTATAAGCGTGGACAAGGGCGGCAATGTTCATGTCGTGTTCACCCAGTCCACTAGTTGCACCGCCCGGACGAACGCGCACGTCTTTCTCATCAGTTCATCTGACGCCGGAGCGACCTGGACCAGTCCGTTGCAAATCGATAGCGGTCCGGGCAACAACAGTACGGTAATGCCATGGGCAGTGGCGGGCAGCCCAGGGGTTGTCGATGTTACCTGGTACGGTTCCACTATGGCTTCACCGGACAACACTCCGGCGAACTCAAGTCAGTATTGGGGTGTTTTTTTCGCTCAGGTAACGAACGCGTTGAGCTCCACTCCAACGATCGCTCAATCGCAGGTCGTCCCATCTGTCCACAAGCTCCCGATCTGCTCTCAAGGCGGAAATTGCACCGGCAATACACGTGATCTGGCCGAGTACTACACAATAACAATCGATCGCGACGGAAACGCCAACATCGCGTACGTGGACGAACTCAACTACTGTGCCGCAAATCCCGCAGCGAACTGCTTCGCGCACACCTACTATACAAAGCAGACGAGCGGTCCGAGTGCGTATACACCCCCAGCCGGACCGGCCGCTGCAACATTCGCAATGAACCTCGCGATGCCGAGCTCCAGTGGCCGGGCCGAGCCGAACTCCTGGGTCGATTCGCACAACTGCATTTTGGGTGGCGCAATTGGCGGGCCAGAAGATTTCATCTCGAAAGACGCGGGATTTAATTTCACGGCGCATTCGGTCATAGTCGGGACGGGCGCACATGGCGGTGATTTCGATATTATCACGGTGCCAAAAGCCGATGGTTCACGACCGGACCAGATCTACACGGCGGACCTTGGTATTACGAGCGTTCACATCGGCAAATCAACCGACGGCGGTAACACTTATTTTTCACCTGGAATGAATGGAATTGCCGGCGAAGTATCGGCTTCTTCCGATCGGATGTGGCTTAACTGGGACCGCAACGTCCCGAACGCTGGAGATCAAACGGTCTACTTGGTTGACCACGAGTTCACGACCGAGGCGGTCCGCTTCTCTGCTCTGACCAATGACTTTGCCTGGTCGGTCTTTACTGATGGCATGACCAATCCGGAATTGACCCTGCCGCCGAACGGAACATTCCCAAACACGAATCCCGGCCCCGACTTCGTGGATCGAAACACGCACAACGTATTTAGCGTTTTCGCCGCTTCGACGGTCACAACCAACACAATGGCTCCTCCGTTTGGTAAGATGCCAAACATATGGGACGCGGTGGGGGCGAGACCAGCCGCACAAGGTCTGGCGCCTGGACCGTTCACTAATTTCCCGGTCTTCAAAGGTCTGATTGACTCGCCGGCCGCGGCGCCATCTCCGGCGCCTAGCATTCCGCCGAGTGCTCTCACCTACGGCAATCATACGGGAAATCTGTTCCCGGGCGGCGATGCCGACAAAGCTGGAAACGTTTACGCAGCTTGGGTGACCAACAGCGCTCGGCTTAACACAGTTCAAGGCAACGGCCAGCCTTCTACTACGTTCGATGTCTGGTTCGCTGCGTCGCATGACGGCGGCCAGAATTTTTACGGCCCGTGGCGAGTCAGCTCCGGAGTCGGCACATGCGTCCAGCCCTGGATCGCGGCCGCCGATGCAGGTCGCGTCGATATCGTGTACTACCAAACGAACAGCGTTGCCCCACCGCTAATTGCCGATCCGACAAATCCCGGCGCACTGACCGGTGGTCCAAACAATATGCCGGCCGGTTCGACGTGGAATGTGATGTTTGCGCAGTCGCAGAACGCGGACAGTCGCGAACCGGTCTTTACCGTTAGTCAGGCGAGCGATCACATCATACACACAGGTTCCATTAGTAATGGTGGGTTGTTCGGTAGCTCCGATCGATCGTTGCTGGACTTCTTCGAAGTCGCAATTGGACCCGACGGACTGGGAAATGTTTTCTGCGCCGACAACGGCACGTCCGGGCTCCACATCAACTACATGAAGCAGAACGGTGGGCCTCTCGCGGTAGCGAACCCAAGTTTTGTGAGCTGCACGGGAGTACCTACTCCGCTGAGCGTCCTGTCCCGC
>WNFJ01159209.1_pt2 | contig 12989 bp, 12 predicted proteins | sample 5400461 | NCBI WGS metagenome assembly WNFJ01 (sample SAMN13153349, study PRJNA577476) | soil metagenome | isolation source: 115 cm saprolite on Douglas fir-dominated hillslope | place: USA:California | collected 2013-09-17 | reverse complement strand
CTTGATGATGGGACATTTCTATTTCAATGATGTGGCGCACCTCCGCGGCGGAATGCCGTTCTATTTTTATCTCTTAATGCTGGCGATTAAGACGCAGCTACCCGTGCTATTTGCGCTTGGTGTTGGACTGGTCGAGGTCGTCCGGCGCCGAAAAGAAGCCGGTGCTTCCTTCCTGATTCTGATGTTTCTATTTTGGATCGTTCCCTTCTCGCTGCTCAGCACGAAGTGGTTGCGCTGGATGTTGTCATGGATGCCCACAATTTACATCATTGCGGCAATCGGCTTGGTGAAGATCTTTTCTTGGGCGCGAGGCCTTGCAATCGATAATCGAAGTCGACTGCTGGCTCCCGCTTTGAACGTGCTGATATTCCTGATGTTTCTGGCGCAGCCTCTGTGGACCGCGGCGAAGGCCGGGCCGTTCTACTCACTCTATCTGAATCCACTTGGGCTGGGCCGTGCCGGATACTACTTCCCACACGATGAGTTTGCAGATTCGGGTTTGAGACCAACAATCTTCAAGATTTGCAATGAGGCCGCCGCCGGATCGACTGTAGGTGGCGCGGCACCGCCGGTATTCGCCTACTATTTTCATAAATGCGGTCGGGACGATTTGCACTATTTCAGTCTTTCGGACGCAAGGCGAGAAACGCTGCCGCCTTCGACATACTTGGTCGTCGAGGACGGCAGGAGATATTTCGACAATATTTCCTTTATTCGTGCCATTGCATCCGTGGAAGACCCGGCGTGGACAATTGCAATCGATGGAGTTCCGGCCGCAACAGTCTACAGGACTTCGGAATCAACGGAATCGAGAAACTGGTATGAACCGAACATCTCGTTACGTTAGCTTTTTTGCGGCCGTTGCTGGTATCGCCTTGCTCGGCTATTTACTCCGCCAAGCAGGCGTGAGCACGGTCGTTCAAGCGATTCGGCTGCTTGGGGCGGGCTTCCTTGTCCTGCTGTTCCTTTCAGGAATCCGGCATTACTTGAGGGCGATCGCATGGCGCTGCTGTGTTGATCCTGGAGCGCCCTCCCAACGGCTCCTGGATTTGTTCGCTCTGAGGCTGATGGGGGAGTCGGTAACCGACTTGTCTCCAGCCGGACCAATTCTGGGAGAAACAATTAAAGTCTGGGCCGTGTCGAAAAGCATTCCCGCCGGATTTGGCGTCACTTCCGTAGTGATCGAGGATCTCACCTATAGCGCCGGAACCGCCTCGTTTGTATTAACTGGGTTTCTGATCTTACTTGGTTCGATAGCGCGCAAGCATCATTTGATCAAACCAGGCGGAGCAATAATCCTCTTGGCAGTCGCTGCGATTATCGTCGCAATCGTTGTTCACCGAACAGACCAACTCGGAAAACTCTTCCTTCGAATAAGTAATTCGGTCCGGGGGCAGGCTCTCATCGCCCGGTACGGACAAGCACTCCACGCTTGGGAAACAGGGATAAAGGAATTCTTTCAAAACCGACGGAAGCTCCTTCTCGGTGTCCTGGCGATTGAAATCGCGGTGAACGTAATCAGCTTCGGGGAGACCTACCTGATCCTCATGGGTGCCACAGCGCACGCCTCATTCCTAAATGCGTATCTAGTTGAGTCGGCGAATCGATGCGCCCAACTCGTTGCTTCGTTCGTGCCCTTCGGACTGGGCGTTGACGAAGGAACAACCACTGCGACTCTTCAATCCCTCGGGCGCTCATTGAGCGAGGGCGTTTCCGTGGCCGCTATCCGAAAGATTCGATCGCTATTTTGGGATTTTGTGGGACTGGGCTTGGTAGCACACTTCATGATCGCAAGACGCACAAAGAGGCGAGGAACATTGTTAGCGCAAAACCAAAGGGAGGACGTTCCTCAGAGTCTAAAGATTGCGACGGCCGAGAGGATATCATGAAACATTTAATTGTGAACGCGGACGATTTTGGTCTGACAGAAAACGTGAACAGAGGAATTCTCGACGCTCATCGTCGAGGCATTGTGACTAGTACGACCCTCCTAGCGAATGGAATGGCATTCGAGGCTGCTGCTGCAGCTAGCAAGAGGTTTCATCGACTCGGTATTGGAGTGCACCTCAATCTCACGGAAGGGATGCCTGTAGCCGATGCATCTCATATTCGAACTCTAGTTGATGTGGGAGGCCGGCTTCACATGGCTCCGACTCGTCTCTGGGCGGGAATTGCAACTGGGCAAGTTAGCATGTCGGACATCGAGTTCGAACTCCGGGCGCAAGTCAGGAAGGTCATTCGCTCTGGCATCAGGCCGACACACCTCGATGGGCATAAGCATGTTCACGTTCTGCCGCCTGTCTCAGAAGTCGTCATCCGGCTTGCGCAAGAGTTCGGGATCCCGGCCGTGCGCTGTCCTGTCGAACAAAACGCTCACGCGACCGTCCCCCCACGGAATCACGTTGTCTCCAGATTTTCTAGTGTCAAACAATACCTAGTTAGCCTGGCCGTCTCCAAACTGGCTAGGAGTTTCAGGGGAAAACTGGCGCGAGTTGGACTCCTTTCCCCGACTTACTTCTATGGCCTTAGCCAGACAGGTTTTCTGGATGCGAGGGCCATCCGCGAGATCCTGGAGGATTTGCCACCAGGTATAAGTGAATTGATGTGTCATCCCGGATATCGCGATGTCGACCTTGAGAGGACACGAACTCGGTTACTGACTCAGCGCGAAATAGAGATCCAAGGCCTGACGGCACCGTCGGTCAAGAATCTTGTGGCGTCTGGTGGAATCAAGCTTTCGAATTACAAGGAACTTTTTGAATTGACTCAGCGGACTGATGTGGCCGCCTGAGACCGATACACGTGATCATCACAAGGCGGATAGAAGCCTACGTAATAATATCGGAGCAAGAGCAATGAAAAATGAAAACAGAATCAAGTTTTCAATCGTCGTACCCGTCTTTAACGAAGAAGGGAGCACGGCGACGCTTTATGTCACGTTGACACAAGTGATGCGCGCTCTCGGAGAGCCCTATGAGATCGTCTTCGTTGACGACGGGAGCTCAGATCGAAGCCCCGCAATTCTTGAGGATATTCATGGTGCAGATTCATGTGTTCGTGTTGTCACTCTGCGCAGAAACTTTGGCCAGACTCCGGCGCTAAAAGCGGGGTTTGACGCCGCCCGGGGCGAAGTTATTATCGCTATGGACGGCGACTTGCAACACGACCCCGCAGAGATACCTTCTTTCGTAGAAAAACTAGACGAAGGCTTTGATATCGTCAGCGGTTGGCGCTACGAAAGGAAAGACACCTGGCTCACACGTCGCCTGCCCAGCCAAATTGCGAATTGGGCCATGGCTAAGCTTTCCGGAGTCCCACTGCATGACTTTGGCACGACTTTCAAGGCCTACCGCAGAGAGATCATTCAAAACCTCCCACTGTATGGGGAGTTGCATCGTTTCATTCCCGCTCTGGCAGCGTGGTCAGGGGCCCGCATCACGGAGATCCCAGTGACAAATCCACCGCGTCAACACGGGAAATCGAAATACGGACTTTCCAGGACGTTTCGTGTTTTTCTAGATCTCCTGAGTACAAAGTTCTGGCTGGATTACTCGACAAAGCCGATGCACTTCTTTGGGTTTTTCGGCCTGATCGCGACCGGGGCCGGCATAATGACCGGTTCCCTGCTGCTTTTCCAGAAGGTGTTTGCTCGTGCAGTGTTCGCTTCCAACTCCTCCCTGACCTTTGCAACAATCGCTCTCCTTTTGGCGGGTGTTCAAATCCTGTGTTTGGGATTCGTATCAGAAATGTTGTCACGCACCTATTACGAATCCCAGAAGAAACCTATTTACGCCACTAGGGCAACAAAAAGTTCCGACGCGGACTCGGGATTTGACCAGGAGGTGGTAGACACGTTTGGAGGAGATAGTGAACACAATTCCGAAAATCAAGCTGGTCAACCTCCTTTGCCGGTGCGTTCGTATACGGAGCACCCGATGCTGGTAGTGTCCGCAGATCAACCCAGATTAGTGCGCAAGATTCGTCGCAACGGTTTGACTTAGACTCCAGTCTGCGACCGCCGCGTCGCTCCGTTAACTCTTGAACGTTTTCCAGCTCCCGCTCTGCCATCCCGTGAGGTTTCTGGGGGCACCCCACGTCTGGTCGGCAGTTTGCCCAGAAAATCGTGCGCAGGATTCTGCATTTCCTCTGGCAGCGACGGTGTCTGAAGCGCAATTACCTGATGCAAACTCTGGCCGGGTGCCATCTAGCTGGCACATGATATTCCGTTGACACCTGCATGTCGGCATTCGGCACACGAATCTACCCGTTGATTTCTCTATCTCAAGCTTTCTCAACTATTTCCGGAGCGGTTCGTCCCAAGGGAGAGGTGGCATGGCGCGTGCAATCCCTTGTGTGAAGGGAGAGACTAATGGCCACTGCTGCAAAATTCCGCATCGATGTTGCGATCCACGACCTGCTGATGAATTCCACGCACCTGCCTCCAGCCCCCGCTGAAGCCATGGGGCTAACCCTCCCAGAACCTGTCTTCCCGCGATTTCCGGATCGGCTGAAAGATCCAGGACCCGAGACTCCGCCGGAGAAGCGTAAATGGGGTGCAAAGGATGTCTACCGCTATTCACGCGGGTGGTTGGTTCCTTACGTCCGTTCTCGAGCACTGCCCGGCGAGTTCCATCCGATCACCGCGTATCTCTTCATCGAGTACAAATGTAATCTTGATTGCTGGTACTGCTGGGCCTACGACAACAAAGTCAAAGGCATGACCGAAGACGTGGCTCGGCGCTCCATCGACTGGCTGCACGACAAGGGCTGCCGTGTGCTTGCCTTAATGGGCGGAGAGCCGCTTCTGCGGCCGGATTTCGTGCACAAGGTCGTCTACTACGCCGCAAAAAAAGGCTTCTGGGTTTATATCGCAACGAATGGGCGCTTGCTTCGACCCGACGTAGCAGATCGTCTTGGCGACGCGGGTGTCTCGGTGTTCAACTTCGCCATGGATTCCTGGGACCTCAAGCCCAGCCTCCCGAAAGCATTTGTTCCAGCACAGAAGAATCTGGAACACATCCTGCGCAAGCAATACGTCGACGGCTACCTGGTCTTCTTCAACATCAACATCTGCCGCAATAACACGGAAGACGTCCGGAAGCTCACGGAATACGCACACAATCATCGCGTGGCCACGGATTACCACATCAATGAAACTCCGATGCTCGAACAGGACGATCACTTCAAGCATCTTTACGATAACCCAACGTACATTCGCCCGGAAGATTGGCGGGAAGTCGATGCTCTGGTGGACTGGCTGATTGAGAAAAATAAATCAGGCTACCAGATGGTGAATTCGGTGCAAAGGCTGCAAGAGATCAAGGCATTCATGCGCATGTCCTCCGGACTCGATTTGAGGGAATACGGCTGGAATGGTGACGGAACAAATGGAAATGGCCATCAGGCTGAGATGCTTGGCTCGATGCCCGGGATCGTCCAGGAGGCGAATGGCGAGTTGCGTTTCGCTGAATGGAACTGCCGCGCAGGGCAGAACAACGTCATCATTCGTACCGACGGCAGCGTGGCGCCCTGCTTCCCGATGTATGCCTCAACCTTCGACTGGGGAAACATCGATCGGCCGAAGTTCGATCAGTCGCAACTTTCCGCCATGAAGACGACCTGCCAGCGCCATTGCTTCTCAACTCTGAACCACAACCTGGCGTACTGCTACAACGACGCGCGTGTGATCAAGTGGCTTTGGTCAAACGCAATCAAGAACAAATTCCAGGGTGGCGTTCGCAGCTTCGAGGATTGAAATGGGGCAGTAAAACTTGGAGGAGCGTGACAATGTCGATTATGAGATTCAGATCCCTTCTTGTGGCCCTCATTCTCATAGGAATGATGACGGCCGTAGACAGAGCGAAAGCGCAATCGGATCGGGAGGAGAGCAGCGCCGACATCACGGCGCCCGTCGAGCCATTCCCCCCGGACATCAATGAAACACGTATCTTCACCGAACTGCTTATACACAACGAGCTTCGGAACGCCGCGCTGCTCGGCTACACCGAGCAAAGGACCTACGAAGTGACTGACACGACTGGAAAAGTGCGCGCCCAGGAAACCGGGCAAATGGAATATCGCGCACCTGACAAGAAAACGTTTGTCACGACATCTGAATCAGGCTCGGGGCTCGTGCGCCATCTGGCACTCAACCCTCTGATCGCCAGTGAGATCGAAGCAGCCTCCGGAAAGCAGCATCACGATAGCTCTATCACCCCTGCGAATTACACATTTGAACTTCTTGGCGAACAACAAGTGGGGCCTTATCAATGCTTCGTAGTCCGGGCGATGCCAAAACGGACGGACAAATATCTGTTTGAAGGAAAGGTGTGGATTGATACTGAGGACTACGCCGTCGTTCGTATCGCCGGACATCCCGCAAAGAAACTCTCCTTCTGGATAGAACGGGCCGACTTTGTGCGCGAGTATCAAAAAATTGATGGGTTCTGGCTTCCGAAAAAGGATGAAACATTTGTGAAGGTCAGAATGTACGGGCATAAGGGTCTCACCATCGACCATCGGAACTACACCGTAGCTGGAGTAAGAAACACTGAGGAGTCAGCTCAAAACGCGGATAATTAAGAACACTCGCCAGGTCACCAAGTTCTGCCCCAGCGTATCGGTCGTCGTCCTCGAGAATGCTGAGCTCGACAAGATCAATTTCGGCTGCCAAAGTCACTGAAGGATATTTGAAGGACTAACAGATTACCGTGCGGCAGGCCATGAATTGCGTCCCGCGCAGTCGCGCAGTTTCCTCTTTCTTCTCCAGCAGGATGCCTGGCTACTGGATGTCTTGCTTTGGTCCAGCGGTGCGGCGACATGCTTGAAAAATGGTAGCGCAACCCTCTAGTTCCGCATCAAGGAACTCAGAATCCACCGACTCGGGGCGTAGGAACCGTCCTAGCTCTGGTATTTGTTCCCGCCTGTTAATCGGCTTGCAAACGTTAGCCTGCCACCGCACGGCCATCGAAACAGTGAAGTCATAAGGTCGCCACTCTTTCGCTATGTACCTTCCCGCTCAACAGTGTGCGGTGGGGCATCCCTTGCGGCCCATCGGCCTACAGAGTGCATCGTAACTGTCGCTGATCGGAAATGACTGGAGAGTTCATTCATGGGTGCACTTCAAACGTCTTTATCCAGTGTTCGACCCCCACTCAATGCAATTAAACTCCACTTGAGCGCCGGGAGACAAGAGCCAAGGCGGATCGATTCATGCACGTCAAAGCTACGGGATTCCGACAGAACTATCGCCTCGCGTTCTGGCGGCGATGAGTGGATCCTCGTCCAAAAAGCTCTCACAGGGGACTCCGGCTCCCAGGACAAACTCTTCGCCGGCCATACCGCCAAACTCTATCGAACTGCGTTCGCCATGCTGCGCAACAAAGAAGACGCGGAGGATGCGGTGCAGGACGGCTTGTGCAGCGCGTACGCCAAGCTGCGATCATTTCAGGGCCGGTCTTCGTTCTCCACGTGGTTGACTCGGATCGTCATCAATTCGGCTCTGATGTCTCGCCGCAGGAAAAGAGCCCACCCTGACGCCTCCTTGGACGAGATTCTGAACAATCAGGCAGGACGGTTGGCGCACCGAATCGCCGACAGGCGCCCTGGTCCGGAGGAAATCTGTAGCGCCACCGAGATCAACGCGCGCGTGGAAGAGGAGATCCGCAGGCTTCCGGCGGAAATTCAAAGGACTTTTCGACTCCGTGCGATAGATGGTCTTTCCACCACAGAATCAATCCGAGCGCTTGGTATCCGCGAAAATACATTCAAATCGCGGATTCATCGGGCCCGAGGGAAAGTAAAGGATGCTTTGCAACGATCGCTTGTGCCTCACGCAATGATGATCAGGAGAGCCATCTAGGCAAGACTGTGAAAGACACAAGAAAAAGACCTTCTGAAATTTACAAAAGGGGAACCACAAATGGAAGACTTAATTAAACAGCTCAGCGAAGTAAGCGAAGAGAATCCTGCTTTTGATGGGCTGATGCTAAAATTAGAAATGGCGCTCAATTTGAGTTTTCGCCTGGATTCTCTGGAGGAGATTGGGATCGATACCTCTTGGGCGCAATAAATGCAAGAATGATCAGGAACTGCCGAAGATGGGATCGCAAGGAGGCTACGTGGCGTCTAAGGTAAAAGTAGTTGTATTCGCTATTTCGATTCTTATGTCCGGTCTGTCGGTTTCGGTCAGCAATGCTCAACAGCCGCAGACGCCGACGAAAGTAGTACAGCTCACGGGTCTGATCGGCGTAAGAGACAATACACAAGGAATTTTATCAGTTGCGAGTGGTGATCTGCGTTTTACTCGTGCCGGGAGCAACTCTGATCTGGCCACAAGCTCCATGCAGGATGTTGTCACTGGAAGTGACAGCCAACGTTTAATTCGAGGAACTGCGGGCACGTTGTCTATGTTTGCTCCTTACGAGTCTGGCCGCTTCTTGAGCTTGTTTCGTTCCAAGCTGGATACTCTAACGATTCAATACCGCGACGCTGATGGCGGAATTCATGGCGTCATCTTCACCATGCCGGCCGGCACAGCAGATGTCATAAAGACCGAACTCATCGGACGGGGAGCGCATACGAGTATTCCGGCGCAAGGAGTTCCAACCACGGAGACTCCTGACTCCTCGGACACGAAAGAGCCGCTCTCACACGCGCAGGAAAGGCCGCCGACAAAGTCAAATGCTTCCGGAGATCAAGTTGCCCGCGGAATTCCAGGTGTCGCTCTATGAAAACCTGATTCAGCAGCTGCAGAAAAAGGGAGGGATCCAACATGTCTATCGCGAAGGCGACCGAAATTCCGCCGACGCTCCCAATCTGATTGTCCTCCATAGCACAGTTCGAGGCTTCAAGAAGGGCAGTGAAATGGCTCGTCAGGTAACCACTATCGCCGGGGCGACCTCCATAAGTGTTCACTGCGAGTTCGCCAATAAGGACGGCCAGTTGTTGCTGGCGCGCGACATAAAAGGGAATGTGCGGTTCTTTGGCGGAAATCTCAAAGCTACCTATGACTTCGCCAAGAAAACAGCCGGGGTTGCACATAAGAGTTTTTCTTCAGTGGCTGGAACCTGATATGAGAGGGCGGAACTGCCAATTGAACCGCGATGCTTTATTAAGACTCGAACCGCGCCGCAATCCCCAATTGAGGGAAGGTCGATCCGCTCAGTGAATTCAGATATCGGTAACCCTGACGAGAGCTTTCATTGTGTGTTGCCGGCCGGGCGGTAGATCCACGGCAAAATCGGAGACGTTGCTGGTTTCGATGCAGATCATTTGCATCCATTCGTCATCCGCCAAATCTGACAAGGAATGTGCCTTCTGCACCCATGGATTCCACACAACGGTTGTGCGTGAATTCTCTTTCGCAACGCGGGTGCGGAGGCGTAAGACGGGATCTTCCAATTCGATGGCATCGCTTGTGCTCAGGTACACGCGATCGGTTTCTGACACGATCGCGATCTCGCCGTGCTGAATCTTCCTTCGATTCGAGTCAGTCTTATCGATATAATGAGCCGTATATAGCCCCCCCACTCGCGTCTTTAGGATATTCCCCACCCTGTGGTACGCATGCAGAGCTTCCTCAAAGCGCAGTGGTGTTTCCCCGGTATTCGTCACCACAAGCTCGAGTCTCAGCTCCGAAGCGAAGGTGACGCGATAGACCAAGCGAAAGTCGGCGGGCCACCACCGCTTTGTATCTTCGTCGCTTTCGGTGAACATGCTGACTGTGACCCCATCTCGGACCTGGGCGATCGACTCCAGCTTCCACGCCTTCGTTCGTACGAACCCGTGCGCCGGCGCTTTGGGATCGTCCGCCTTGTCCCCAAACCAGGGGAAACAGATAGGTATGCCTCCACGAATTGCGCGACCGTGTTCCCATCGCGACTGTGAGCTGAGAAAGAACACTTCCTCTTTGCCCGCGGGCTTCCAGGAGGTGACGTGCGCGCCGTGCAGGTACATCTCCCCTGCAACTTTGGGAGAGGTGATGCGCACCTTCTGCAATCCGCCGTTTCCCTCGACGACGGATGCGGTGGCTGGAAATTCAAATTGACGACCCGATTCCGCAAGTGCACTTTCCATGTGCGTTCACCCCCTAAAGTTAAACGGGTACTGTTCTACTTCGACCCAGTACAGTCAGCCATCCGCGCATGCGCCCATCGAGCGGTATATCTAACCGCACACCATGGCTGGCGGTTGTTCGCGTTGCTTTTAACGGCGGTTACCAAATCGTATTTTCGCCAGCTCCCAGGCGAGCGAAAAGCACGACCATGGATCGAGGCCCGGCCCGATAGGTGCGGCCCGGAACCATCGGCGCGCTCTCCCATTCAACGATATCCTGTGGCGAGTCGAGGGTAGTGTCGATCCATCGGTACCATGAGTCCACGTCATCGTCGCCCGCCCGCGGCAACTCGAACTCGAGCGGCTCCCAATACGCATTCAGAATCACGTGAAACAACAACTCTTTGTTTGGAGCCTCCGCCCTGATTGCCAGGCTGTGCGAAGAATCACCCCAGTCCGGTTGCCCTAGTTTTACGCCGTGCCAGGCCTTATTCGCCTTCAGGAGGATTTCGTTGAGACTGAGGGATTGTTGCACCGGCTCCAGGTCTCGCAAGAGCCGGCGAGAGTTGATGATTGTTACGAACCGATGCACGTCTGCATGCTTCGCGACTAGAGTCCAGTCAAACCAACTGGTCTCGTTGTCCTGGCAATATGCATTGTTGTTCCCCTGCTGGGTGCGCCGCACTTCGTCGCCCATCGAAATCATTGGCAGACCCAGCGAAAGCAGCGTCACGGTGACGCAGCTTCTCTATCGCGGGATCATCAGTCGGACCCTCGACACCACAATTCCAGCTTCGGTTGTCATTCGCGCCATCCCGGTTGTCTTCCCCGTTCAGCTCGTTGTGCTTTTGGTCGTAGGAGACGAGGTCATTGAGTGTGAATCCATCGTGACACGTCACGAAATTTACGCTCTCTTCCGCCTCGCGTTTCTTATGACCGTAAATCTGCGGGCTGCCGAGCAACCGGTCAGCGACGCTTCCCACTGAACCGTCATCGCCACGGAAAAAACTGCGAATATCGTCGCGGAACCGGCCATTCCATTCCCTCCAGCTGTCCCCAATGAAACTTCCTACCTGGTACAGACCGGCCGCGTCCCAGGCCTCGGCGATAAGCTTCGTGCCCGCTAGCACCGGGTCCGAATCGATATCCCACAGCACCGGCGGGCTCGGCATCAAATTGCCCGACTCGTCGCGATTGAGAATAGACGCCAGATCGAACCGGAAACCATCCACGTGCATCGCTTCCACCCAATAGCGGAGGCTATCCAAAATCATCCGTCGGACGACAGGATGATTGGTATTAAGCGTATTCCCAGTTCCACTGTAATTCGCGTAACGCGAGCGGTCCTGTTCAAGAATGTAGTAGGCACTGTTCTCCAGCCCGCGAAAGCTCAGCGTCGGCCCGCAGTGGTCGCCTTCAGCGGTGTGATTGAAGACGACGTCAAGAATGACCTCGATACCCGCCCGGTGGAGCGCCTTCACCATGTCACGAAATTCTTTTACCGGGCCGAGAGGATCACGACTCGAGCTGTAACCTTGGTGTGGCGCAAAATACGAAATCGGCGCATATCCCCAGTAGTTGACGCGTCCAGGAGGGGCATCCAGAGCGTCGAACTGGAACACCGGCAGCAGCTCGACGGCAGTGATCCCGAGTTGCTGGAGATATGGAATCTTCTCGATCAAACCGGCAAATGTGCCGCGTGTTTTTTCCGAAACCCCGGAATTGGGATGGCGCGTGAAACCTGCAACGTGCATCTCGTAGATGATGGTCCGGGATGCCGGGCGGTGCAGGGGCGTGTCGCCTTCCCAATCGTAAGTGTGTGGATCCACCACCACGCTCTTCATCGCGGTGGAGGCGTTGTCGCCTTCGAGGCGAGCGGCGTCGCGGCTGTAATTCCGAGGAACAACTACGCCGCGCCCATACGGATCGAGAAGAACCTTGGAAGCATCAAACCGCATGCCGCTCGCTGGATCGAACGGGCCGTCGACTCGATACCCGTAAAGCTGCCCCGGTCGCACATCCGGCACGAACACATGCCAATAATGGTCGGTTCGGTTGGTCGACGGATCGATCGTGATCATGCACTCGGGCTGGATTTCATCTTCCCGATTAAATAGCAGCAACTCCACGCTTGAAGCGTTCCGCGAGAAGACGCTGAAATTGACCCCGCCGGGGAGAACGGTGGCCCCAAGAGGAGAGCTTCGGCCAGTGCTCTCAACAACCTTCGCCGCGGCAGGAATCTCACCTTCGGTAACCGCTCGGTCAACGACGAAATCCACGTTTTACTCCTTACCTAAAAGCTCTTTTGCTGCTGCCACCACCCCGTCCGGCTCGAAACCAAATTTCCTCTGGAGCTCCTTGAGCGGCGCCGAGGCCCCGAAAGTTTTCATCCCGATGACACGGCCGGAAGTGCCGACATATCGTTCCCAACCAAAAGTCGAGGCCTGCTCGACCGCGACGCGCGCCTTCACCTCAGGCGGCAGCACGCTGTCCCACCACACGCGAGCGGATGCCATCGGCGAGGAGTGTCTCGTGCGCATCCACGGCGAGACTGACTTCACTCCCCGAGGCGATTAGGATCACTTCGGGTTTGCCTCCGGGAGCGTCCGCAAGCACGTAGGCGCCGTGCGCCACACCCGACGCCGATGCGTACCTGGTTCGATCCAGGGTCGGCAGGGGCTGGCGAGACAAAGTCAGCACGGCAGGCTTGTGGCGCAGTTGCATCACGTACCGGTATGCCTCGACAACTTCGTTGGCATCACCGGGCCGCAACGTGACCAGCCCCGGAATGGCGCGCAACGACGCCAGGTGTTCGACAGGCTGGTGAGTCGGGCCGTCCTCTCCGTCACCCATGGCATCATGAGTGAACACGAAAATAGACGGCAGTTCCATCAGCGCAGAGAGCCGAATGGCGGGCCGCGCATAATCGCTGA
>WNFJ01151184.1_pt2 | contig 12990 bp, 2 predicted proteins | sample 5400461 | NCBI WGS metagenome assembly WNFJ01 (sample SAMN13153349, study PRJNA577476) | soil metagenome | isolation source: 115 cm saprolite on Douglas fir-dominated hillslope | place: USA:California | collected 2013-09-17 | reverse complement strand
ATCCCCGGCCACCCGGATCACCCCGTGATAGGTGCAGTTCCCGTCGCCCGCTACGCTGACCCGCTCCAGGTCGCTGGCAGCCAGCCAGGAATCGATCTGGCGCAACGCCGCTTCCCGGGTGAACAGCTGGTCCGGCCCAGGCGGGGTGCCGTCGCGCCTGGTCAACGGCACCGGCGGCGGGGACCCGCTGGGCCCGGGGTGTTCCTCCTCCCTGACCGGCGGCGGCGCGGTCTCGGCCCGCGGCCGCGCGGGCGGCACTGGCGTCCGGATGACCTGCACCAGCTGCGGCGCCGGGACGGCCGGCAGCGCTGGCCGGCGTCCCGAGGGCCGGCGTTCCAGGTCCTGGCCTTCCAGCGACTCTTTCACCCACGACTGCGGCCGCGCTATCGGCGGCCCGGCGTCCTCCGGTGGCACCACCAGCGGCAGCGGCGGCTCCGCGATCGTTCCGCGCCGCGACGCAGGCTTGCTGGTAGCCGGCGACGCCGCGAGGGTCGTGAGGCGCCGCGATACGCGCGGGCTGGTAACCGGCGACGCAGGCTGCCGCGGCGGCAGCGGCGGTGGCTTAGGCCTGAGTCCGCGCACCCCGCCCCAACGCCAATGTTCGGACTGCTGGGATACCGGGCTGACCGGCGAGGACGGGAACGACGACAGCAGGGAGGCCCAACCTTGCGGGAACTCGGCGAAAGACACTCGCCTCGACGAGGGATCGAGCCCCGCCGTCGTCGATGCACGACGGGATGGCCGGGACGAGGAGACCCCCAGCGCGAGGGTGGGGCGAACCGCGGCCGTGCCGCCGGGGGCAAGCAGGCTGCGCGGCGCGCCCGGCTCTGGGCCGAGGACCAGATCCGGCCGGCCGCCGAAGACCGCCTCCCGCACATTGAAGATGCCGACCTGCCGGATCAGGCGCATGGCCTCCGCGCGTGACGCATAGTGATCGACCTCTGGCCATTCCTGGCCCATTGACTCTGCCGGGTCGAACTCGTCACCGTCGATGATCTCGAGTACTTCCCGTTCATAGTCCGGGTCCGCCTCCAGGCGCCGCTGAAGGCGCTCATAGACGATGCTCGCGAGCACGTCAGTGACTCCTTCATAGAGGGTGTTTTCCGCCTGCCCCGTGGGTTGCGAGGACGGGCGGAAGCCCGGGTGAGTCCTCCGATGGATGTTCTCGTGGATAAACATCAACGTGAGCCACCGCAGTTGGATGCGGTGGTCATCGCCGCCGGCGGCCCGGAAGCGCGGGAGGAAGATCGTCCCCTGGGCGGTCGTCTCGGCGGTCCCGCTGCGGACAATCTGCTGGACCGCGTCGACGACGCCTTCCTCCTGAAGGACGGAATTGACGATGTCGTCAACGAGCCGGGCGTCCTCGTTCAGCGGCCGCTGCTGGGAGCTGTACCGCGGATCGACATGATGCCGGCGAAGCAGGTCCCTGTTCACTTCCTCGGACCACAGGTTGTTGTAGATGTGGTCCCGGGCTGCCTGCCGGCGCTGCTCCTCACTCATGAGGCTCTGCTCGTGCCGGGCGCGGTCGAACTGGTCGTAGATGTTCCCTTCCTGCCCGAACTCGGCGGCATGCAGGTCCGGCACAGCCGGGATCTGGCTGCCGAACACCTCGACGACCAGCCCGTCAGTCAGACGGGCGATGGCCTCGATGTGGGCTAGGTCCAGCAAATTGGCGGCGTCGGCGTGCTCGTCCTCGCCTGCGCCGCGCACCGAGCCCTCTACCTCGAGCAGGAGGTCGTCATGGATGCGCCGGATCAGCTTGGCCCGGAACGGCTCGGTCTCGTCGGGCACGACGTTGACGAAGCCCGTGGGCTCCTCGCCAGGCCTGGTGACCGGCACGGACGGGACGAGCGCCTCCAGCAGCCGCAGCCGCTGCGATGCGGGCGGGACCACGGTCAGGTTTCTCGGGTCGGTGCCCGCCAGCGGGCCGGCCGGCGTGCCGTAGAAGTGGGCCAGCAGGTCATCGAGCCGCTCGAGGCCGACGCTCAGCAGCCCGAGGCGGTCCGGCTCGGCCCCGCGGTCGGTGAGCTCCCGGATCAGGTCATAGAGGCGAACGCGCAAGTCACCGAGCCACCACACGGCCCTGGCCCGCTGCTTGGGCGGCAGCTCGGCCAGCGAACCGATCAGGTCGCCCAGCGGGGCGTCGGCCAGGGCCTCCGCGATCGCGGACACTCTCGGCACGTCAAGCGTGTGGGTGAGGCGGATGGCAGCCAGCGCCTCGTGCAGCAACGCCGGCCTGAACTCTCGTGCGGGGTAGCGCTCTCGCACCGCCATCTTGTCCGCCGTCATGCGGCTCTCCGGGACAACGCCCAGGACATGGTGGCCGACGGTCTGGTCCGCTATGAGCGCGCTCAGCTCGTCGTCGTCGGCCAGCGCGGCCAGGTCACGGACCGTGGCCCTCCCGGCATCGCCCATGGCCATCAGTTCGCGTATCAGCAGGACGTGGTCGCCGATGGACAGATCAAAGGCCAGGTTCCCGGCCATGTGGAGCACCGCCCAGTCACGCATGGCGCGGCGCGCGGCCTCGATCCACTGACGTGCCCTGCCCATCTCGATCGGAGCGAGCTGGCGGCCACCAAGGATCACATCGGCGGAGCGGCCGGCGAATGCCCGGGCGATAAGGCGCAGGTCGTCCGGCGTGAGCTCGTCGCCTGGTCCGCGCGCCAGGTCGGGGACGATCATGGCCGGACTGAAGCTCTCGTGCCCAGGGTGGCGCTCGATTACCTGGCCATCGGCGCCGAACCGTTCGCCGAGCACGCGGTCCAGCTCCGGCCGCAGCTCATCATGGGACGGGATGGCCGCGGTGAGCGCGTTCACCAGCGCGCCATCCTGGTTCAGGGTTTCCAGCTGGTGATCGGCCAGGGAGTCCCCGACCAGCAGCCCGGTGATGAGCGGCCGCAGTTCGGGCTCCGCGTCCGGGTCGCCGCCGAGGTAGGCCTGGGCCTGCCAGACCAGCCGGGCCGGTCGGGCGACGTGAGTGTCCCACCATCTCGCGCGCGCCAGCGACACGGGCGGCAGGGAGGGAAGGCCGCCGAGCAGGTCGCGGACCGCGCTGACGTGCCGGCCGATCGTGATCATGGCCTCGCGGGACGGCTGGCCGCTGAACGGGACGCCGGCCAGCCCCGGATGGATCATGTCCAGGGTGAACTCATGGGCGGGCTGGACGCCGGGCACGACCCGGCGGTCGGCGAAGCGCCGGGTGAAGAGCAGGTCGAGCTCAGGCCGTAGCGAGTGGCCCTCGGGGATCGCCGTGCCCGCGAGCGCGAGCAGCTCCCCGTCGCGGGTGAGCTCATCGAGTTCGGTGTCGTCGGCGGCGTTCAGCACCTCCAGACCGTGCCAGGGTGTGAGCCCGCGCAGCGCCGCCTCGGCTAGGTCGCGCTGCACAGCCACGGTCAGCGCGGCGTCCGGGTGGCCGTCGAGGTAGGGGCGCAGAGCGTCTTCCCGGACGAAGGCCTCGCCCAGCCGGGTGAGCCAGGCACCGGCCCGCTGCCCCTCGGCCTTGGTGAGGCCCAGCCGGCGGATGATCGCGGCGTTGCTGACCCCGCGGACGTCGGCGCGCGCCTGCCGAAGCTGCTCACGGGTCAGGAAGGTGCGCACGGCGGGTGCCGCGGCGGGGCGCTCCCACGGCGGGTACAGCTGGGGCCGGACGTCGCGGCCCCCGGCATCCAGGCGGTCGCTGAGGAACCGGTTGGCGCGCACCCGGAGCGGGTCGGTCACGGCGATCCGCTGCTCCAGCAGCCCGTGCAGTGCGCCGCGCTCGGCGACGCCCGCCAGCTCGTGGCGGTCCAGGGCCTCGAGCAGCTCCAGGCCCTGGACCCGGGCTACGCCGGTCAGTGCCTCGTTCAGGATCCGAAGCAGCTGTTGCGCCCGGTGCGGCGTCCAGCGGCCCGCCGCGTCGTCGCCGAAGTGGGCTCGAAGTTGAGAGTCCCTGGCCGCCGCGTCCCGGACCCGGCCGAGAAACGCGCGGGCGCTGTCTTGCTCGCCGCGGCTGAGGCCCAGGCTAAGGATGATCTCGTCGTCGGAGCGTTCCGCGATGCGCATGATGACCTCGTCGAGCTGCACGCGGGTGAGGTCAGCGTCGACAGGGGCGCCGGCCAGGCCGGGGCTGATCATGACCAGGCTGAACGGTCGCGGCGACAGGGACGTGGGGCTCGGCCGCAGCCCGGTGCGGGAGGCGACCCCCGAGCGCAGGTCGCCGGGCCGCACGCCGGGACCATACCGGTCGTGGATGAAACTGGCCAGCTCGGTGTAGAGCGGGTGGTCCGGACCGATCCGCCGGACCAGCAGGTCCGCGCGCTGGCTCGCCGCGCTGGGCTGCAGGACCGGCTGGGCCGCGTCGCGGCGGCCGGCCAGCAGCCGGTTAAGCTGCCCCGGCCCGGCCGAGCGCAGCAGGCCCAGGACCGCCCCTAGCCGCTCATCGGCGGACGATCCGGCGAGCAGGTGGTCGATGAGTTCGGCCTTCTGCTCGCCGGTGAGCTCCGCGCCTGGCCGGGCCGCCAGGAAGTCGCGCGCCCTGGTGAGCTGCTCGCGAGCCGCGGCCATGGAGGCCAGCTCGTCCCGCAGCGCTGAGCCGGCCGGCCCGGTGCCGCCACGGGCCAGCCTCGCCTGGTCGGCCTCCTCGACCAAACGCACGAGCGCGGGAACCCGCGCCATCGCGGTGCCCAGCCGGGCCGCGGTCCCGGCGGGCAGGATGCCGTCCAGGGCAGCGTCCAGGCTGGCCAGGTCGTGGCGGTCGGCGATGCGTGCCAGCGGGAGCAGGCGGCGCAGCCGGGCCAGGTCGGGCAGGCCGGCGAAGCGGCCGAACACATCGTCAGCCATGGTCAGCAGGGTGGACAGCTCCGCCAGGTCGGCGGCGCGGGTCTGGCCCAGCAACGCGGCGAACCCGGTCGGGTCCTCGAAAGCCAGAGTCGCGCCCGGCGGGTCCGCCAGGTGGTCTTTCGCCGTGGCGAGCTGCTCGCGGGCCAGGGCCAGGCCGGTCAGGTCGGCGCGTGTCACCGGCTCGTCTGCGGCTTCGCCGCGGGCCAGCCGCACCCGGTCAGCCGCTTCGACCAGCTCCGCCAGCGCGCGGACCCGCTGCGGCGCACTCTCCAGATGGTCGGTGATCGCGGCGGGCAGGATGTCACCCAGGGCCGCGTCCAGGCCGACGACGTCGCGGGCCGACGGCTGGGCCAGGTCGAGCAGGCGGCGCAGCCGAGCCAGGTCGGGCAGGCTGGCGGCGGGGCCGAACACCGGGTCGGCCACGGTCAGCACGATGAACATCTCCAGGAGGTCATTGGCGCCGGCCTCGCCCATCAGCCAGGCGAACCCGTCCTCGTCAGCCGACGGCCGGACGCGGGCGGTCAGCCCGGCCACGCCCAGCAAGCGGTCCCCGACGGAGCTGGCCGCAGGCCCAGGCGGCCGGCCGGCCAGCAGCCGGTCCGCCAGCGTCATGGCGGTGATCTGCTCGTCGGGGGTCAGCGTGTCCGCGGCGTCGGCCAGCAGGGCCGTGGCCCGGGCACGCAGCGCGGCCCGCTCGACCCCGGGCCGGGGCAGGTCGGCGGGCAGCCCGATGCCCAGCAGCGCCGGGCTGACCAGGTCCGGTGCGAACGGCCGCCGCTGGAGTGCCACCGGGTCCGGCACCATGAGGTTGTACTGCCTGGCCCCCAGGTGGTCGGGCCGCACGCCGGGCCCGAACCGCTGCACTACGAACCGGTTCAGCTCGGGGCGCAGCGGATGGTCCGGGCCGATCCGCCGGACCAGCAGGCCGCCGATCTGGCCGCCCCGCATCAGCCGGGTCAGGTCCGCCGACGTCGCGGAGTTCAGCAGTCCCAGGGCGGCCCGCAGGGCCTCGTGGGTAGGCAGGCCGCGCAGCAGCTCGCCGATCATGTCATCGCGGCGCCGGGTGGTCGGGCCCACGCCCGGCACGGCGTCCAGGTATTCCTGTGCCCGCTGCGCGCGCCGGTCGCTGAGCCGCAGCGCGGTCAGGTCGGCCAGGGTCACCCGGTTCCCTGGCCCCCTGGCCTCCTTGGCCCGCGCGACCATCCGCACCAGCGCGCGGACCTGCTGCTGCCTGCTCAGCGGGGGCTCGCCGCGACGAGGGCGAGGCACGAACTCCCGCAGCGCCGTGCCCAGCCTGTTTCTGATCACCGTGAGGGAGTCGCGAGCGTCCAGACCAGCGCGGCCAGGCAGCAGGTCGAGGAGGCGGCGCAGGTTGCGCACGTCGTCCAGGCTGGGCCGCTCGAAGACGTCCCTGGCCAGGTCGAGCAGCCGCACCAGCTGCGGCAGGTCAGGGCCCCGGTCCCGGACGGTAGCCCGCTCGGCCGGGCTGCCCTGGTGATGCAGCCCGATCTCGCGGGCCAGCCCGGCGAGCAGCGCGGCGTCTGGCTGGCGGGCCGGCGGCGAGGCGCGCTGCTCCGCAGGAGGCCGCAGCCGGTCGGCGAGGCCCATCACCGCAGTCACCTGCTCCGGGGTGAAGTCGTCCAGGACCCTGCCGAGCTCTGCACGTGCGCGGATCCACGGCGTGGCCTCGAACGACCGCCGCAGCTCATCCATCGCCTCGACCAGGTCGGCCATCCCGGTCGGCCCGAATCCCTCGGGCTGACGGCCGGCGGCCCTGCTGATGGCCTCGGCGAGTGCCCCGAGCTCCGCCGACAGCTCCGCTTCCAAGCGGGCTAGACGCGCCGACTCGATCCGGTCCCGGCGGGCCTGGTCGAGCCGGATCCGGTTGAGGATCGGGCCGACGTCTGGCACGTCCGCCAGGCGTCAGTTCGTCCCGGGCGCTGCCCGTATTAGGCAGTTCCCGCCGCTCGTCCCTGACCAGCCTCGCGGCCGTCGATCGCTGGGCCTCCCACCAGTCCCGAGCGGCGTCGTGCAGGCCTCGCACGCTGTACTGCAGGTCGGCGTCGGCGCGCTCCATCTGCCCCGTCAGGTCAGCGTCGAGTGACGCGCCGACGGATCGCAGCAGCGCGGCCGAGACGTCAGCGCCGGAGCGTTGCTCCCACCAGTCAGGCAGCATCTGGTACAGCCGGCCGAGGGCCGCGTCCGCCGTCGCGACCGCCGCGGCCGCCGCGGGCACCCGCGCCAGGTCGCCAGCTGGCGGGGCCAGGGTCCGCACGACCTGGGCCAGCCGCCTGGCGTCGGTCACGGACTGCCATGCCCGGACCACCGGATCGGTCGCTTCCGTCAGCACCCGCCGGGCCAGGTCCTCCAGGGTGGTCACCCGGTTCAGCGCAGCAACGGCCGTTGCCACGTGAGCCCGGGTGATCAGTGAACCGGGCAGGTTGGCGTAGGCCTCCCCCGCGTCGAACGTGGCGTTGGCGACGGCTGCGCGGAGCGGGTGGTCTGGGCGATGAGCCTGGTCCAGCAGGTTCATGGCGGCCCGGCCCAGGTCGGCGGAGCCGCGGAGCCGCTCGGCCAGCCTGGTCCCGGCCGCGCCGATTAGGTCGTTCACGGCCGCCTGCAGGCTGGCCAGCCGTTCCAGGTCCCGACCGGCCGCCACCGCGGCCGCGAGCGTGCCCAGCGCCGACGGCGACGCTGGGCGCGCCGCGAGCTGGCGGGCGCGCGCGATCAGGTCGTTCAGGGTGTCCTGCTCGCCGGGTGATCGCAGCAGGCCCCGCGCGGCCTCCGCCAGCTTCTTGACGTCGGTCGCGGCCAGCGTCAGGGTCGCGCCCGCCGCGTCGAGCGCCGTCCAGATGTCCGCCTGGACGTCCCGCACCAGCCGGTCCCGCTGCTCCACCGCCTGGACGACCCCGGCGGCCTGCCGGGCGGTCGTCAGGTCAGCCGCGCGGGCTGGCCACCAGATGGGCTGCCGACTTTCCAGCGCCTGGACAGCGCCGTCGAGGCGGGCCGCCATGTCGGCATCCTGTCTGGCGGCGGGCAGCGCCCTGGCGGTGCGGGCCACGTCGGCGGCCACGGCCGCCTCCGGGCGGAGGGCGTCCAGTGGCTGCGCGGCCGACCCGGCCACGGACCTGGCCACCGTCATCAGCGCGGTCACCGCTTCTAGGGCGCCGCTGACGTCGGCGACCCAGGTCACCGCCGCGTCCGCGGCGCCCGGCCTGGGCTGCGGTACGGGCAGATTCCGGACGGCCTGGCTCGCGTCGTCGAGTTGCCTTCGGAGCGCCGGCTGCTGGGCTGGCCTGGTGAAGGGCAGGAGCCCGGGCAGCGCACCGGCCAGCTCTCTGGCCGTCTCGACCTGCTGGGCCAGATTGGCCGTCGCGCTGGCCAGCGCCAGCTCGGTGATCTCCTTCAGCGCGGTCACCGCTTCGTGGGCGCTGGCCGCCGCCTGCACCTGCCCGGCCAGCTGGGCGGGGTCCCGGCTGGGCTGCTCGTGCCCGATGGCGGCCTCGGTCGCCGAAACCCGGTCCAGCGCGTCGCCAAGCTCACGGATCAGGCCGTCCGCGCCCGGAACCGCGGCCCGGTTGTCGGAGACCAGATCGCAGACGGCCTGCGCGAGGTCCTCGGCGGCCCGCCCGCGCTGCTCGATGCCTGCGAGGGCCTCGGTCAGCACGTCGGGCATGGCCGCCTCCAGGCGGGACGCCGTGGCCTCAGCCTCGAACGCGGCATCGAACGACGGAGAAGTGGCCGGCGGCCTGGCGGGCAGCTCCGCCAGCGCGCCCAGGCGGTTGCGAGCCTGGCGGAACGACTCACGCACCCGGTCGGGCACAGGCACCTGGAGAGTCAGCTCCTCCACCGCTTGCGCGGCCCGGCGCAGCCTGTCCACCCGGGGCCTGGTCCAGTCGCTGAGGGCGGTCATCTCGTCGGCCATCGCCGTGGTGAGCCTGGTCATCGGGGCCATAGCCGTGATCGTGGCGGCCAGTTCCTGGGTCGCCAACACTCCCGGCGCTCGCAGCTCCTCTGCGACCAGGGCAGTCACGTCGCCGCGAGCCTGGATCAGGGCATCGGCCAGGGCGTCGCGGCCGGAGAGGCGCATCCCGACGCTCATCCTAAGAGCCAGGGCGAGCTGGCTGTCTGCCGTTCTCGGCAGCTCGTCGACGGCGGCCGCCACGATGGCCTGCACCGCGGTCGCCAGGCGCCCGCCGGCCTGCTCGGTCTGCTCGAGCCGCTCGCGGTCCTTGAGCACCGTCCTGAGGGCGTCAACCTGCGCGGCGGTCGCCTGGTCGGCCCCCTGGTAGGCCGGCCTGATGGCATCGAGCTGCTGGACGGCCGCGTTCAGCTCGCGCTCCAGGGTGTCAGCCCGCCGGACGGCCGCGTCCAGCTGGTCCCGCACCCTGTCAGCCAGATCGTCGGCCACGTTCGCCATCACGGCGTCGGCATGCCGGGCCGAAAGGGCCAGCGCGGCCCGCCAGGTGTCAGTCGGCTGGTCGGCCGCTTCCAGCTCGGCCTGCGAGGTGTCGGCCCGCCGGACGGCGGCGTCCTGGTCGCCTCTTAGGGCGGCGGCCTGCCGGTCGGCCGCGTCCAGCTCGCCCCGCAGGGTGTCCGCCCGCTGGACGAGCTGCCGCAGCAGCGGCCGCACCGGGTCCGCCAGTGCGCGAGCCCTGGCCCCAAGATCCAGCGGTGCGGCAACGGCCGTCAGCACGGTCCTAGTGGCCTCGCGCAGCCCGGCGATGCGCTCCAGCCGGGTCACGACGCCCGGCGCGTCGGCGGCCGTGAGCGACGGCTCCGCGGGCAGCTCACCCAGGGCGTCCAGCTCGCTGAGGCGGTCGGTCAGCGTCGCGGCCGCTTCGGGGTCCTGGTCAGGAAGCTGCTGCGCCGCGGCGGCCAGGTCGCGGGCGGCCGCCGTGTCGTCGCGCGCGCGGCGGCCCGCCGCGGCGAGCAGCCGCTCGGCGGCGGCCTCGAGCTCGGCGAACGGGGCGAGCGCCACGAACGACGCGTTGAGGTAGGCCCCTGTGCCAAGGTCGCCCGGCTCCGGCAGCGTGATATCGGAGGGCCGCAGGGCGCCTTCCGCGTCGGTGAACTCCTTCGCCTCTTTAGCCTGCTGGCCGTCGAGGTGGGGGATCAGGGCCTGGATGCTGGGGACCATGTCGTCGGCGGCGCGGGCCAGCCGCCCGGCCGCATCCGCCGCCAGCGCGCCCACCACCACCTGGGTCAGGCTGGCGTCGACGCTCATGAACTCGTCGCGCCAGATCCTGGCCTGCGACAGGTCGGCTGCGTTTCCGGGCGGGCCTGGCTGTCTGGCGAGCAGCGCCTGCCCGGCCGCCTGGTCGCGGTCAAACCTCCCCTGCAGCGCCTCGCGCTGCGGGCCGGCATGCGGCAGGAGGCGGCCAGCTTCCGTTTCCCGCCTCTTGAATATCTTCACCGCCAGGTCGGACGGATTGGTGATCGCCCGGGTGACAATGATCTGGTTCTGGCCTTCGAGGATCACCACCTCCCTGGCCGCGCGCAGCAGGTCCTGCGCCGTCCGCTCGATCTCCTCAGCCGAGTCCATGGGCAGGTCGCGGACGGCCAGATCGCGCACGGAGCGGAGCGCGCTCTCCAATCGCATGGCCAGGTCGTCTTGGCCGATGCCGGTATCGCGCAGCAGTTCCCTGGCCCGCTCGCCCAGCGAGGTGGCGGCGCTGGCCCTGGCCGCCAGCTCGGTGCTGGCGGCCGTCAGTACCTGCCGCCACATCTCGGCGCGCTGCACCGCTCGCGGTGCCGTCCGCCCCGATACATGCCGCGGGACGGCGGCCTCGGCGCGGCGCAGATCGCGCTCAAGGGCATGCCGCTGCGGGCCGGCGTGGCGAAGCAGATCACGGATGACCCGGGAGATCCCGCCGGCGCGTTCGGAGGTCCGCTCGCTCGCGTTGGTGATGTCGCCCACGACCTCGCGCAGTTTGTCCATGGCTTCGTCCAGCGGCTCCTCCTCACGAGCGTCAAGACCGGCTTTGACCGCCTTGATGTCGGCGGGCGTCTCAAGCAGGTCGGGGCGGTCCTTCCACCAGGCCGGCCGGGCCGCGTTCAGCTTGCTCACCGCCGCTTCGAGACGCTCGGTGAGACCTTGCTCCTGGTCGCCGGTCAGCGGCAGCAGGTTCTGTGCGGCCTGCACGGTCTGCGCCGCCCCGGCCACCCTTTGCTGGAGGCCGCGCCGGGAGGTGGCATCGCGCAGGACCCCCCTGGTCGCGGCTTCGAGTGCGGCCAGCGTCCGCAGCGCGGCCTGAACCTGCTCCCTGGGGGCGTCGGCCGCCGGGGCGGCCGGCGGCAGGTCGGCTTCCGCGTTCCCCAGGGCCTGTTCGTGCTCCTCGGCCTCGGCGCCGGTGTTCGGGATGAGAGCCCTGGCCGCCGCGGCGAGCTCCGTGGCCCGGGCCCTTCGCGCGTTCCAGCCTTGCTTCTCGGTGGCGGCTTTGAGCAGGTCGTCCTGGGCGCGCCGGAGGGCCGCGACGCCCGGCAGCAGGTCCAGGCCGTCGGCGATCGGGCGCAGGTCGTCGAGCACGCCGGCCGCGGTGGCGGACAGCGTCCCGGGTGGCCGGGGCAGTGCGCGCTCAGCCTCGTCCAGGGCCCGCAGCGGGTCGGCCAGGTCCGGGGGCAGCAGCCGGGGCAGGCCGGCCCGGATGTGCCGCCCGGGCCCCAGCTCCTTCTGGTACCGCTCATGCCAGTCGGCCACCGCGCGGCTGACAATCTCGGCCGCCGCGCGGCCTACCCCGCTGGCGGCACTGCGGAACTGGGCCAGGTCGCGCCAGGCGGCGGCCCGCGCCTCCGGCGCGGGCGGCACTGAGCCGGGCGGCTCAGGCACGGCGCGCAGCGCCCGTTCAGCCGCGTCGATCGAGCGAGCCGCGTCCTCGTCGTCCGGCGACACCAGGCTGCGCGCGAGCGCGGCCAGGCGAGTCGCTGCGCCGCGTCCCTGCTGCCATTCGGCGAGTGCCCGCTGCGCGTCCGGCACGCCGACATGAACGTCGCGGCCGGGCGCCGTGACGGCTGCCGAGCCATCCCCGCCCCGCCCCGGATGGCCGGCGATCCCGAGGCCGGACCACCCCAGGTCCGGGACCTGGCGGGCCGTCCTGATCGCGTCGGCGAGGTCGTGCGGCAGCTCACGCGGCGGTCTGGGGGCCAGGCGGGCGTTGATGGCCGCCGCCGCGCGGGCTACCCCGGAGCTCAGGTCAGCTCTCAGCACGGCGGCCGCGTTGTCTAGCCCGTAGCCGTGCTGATCGGTCTGCTGCAACTCGAAGCCCCCCGCCGTACCGGGTGGCCCCGATCGGCGGGAACCAGCAGCTCAATCGCTTCGGCGCCGGCCCGCCTCGCCTCGGCCAGCAGTTCCCGCAGCAGGTGGGTCCCGATGCCGTGGCCCTGCTCGTCGCGGGCGACCGCCATGTTGATTACCCGAGCGACGACCCTGGTGTGGCCGTCCTCGTCGGTGTCGCGGTCCACCGACAGCCCGGCGTAGCCGGTCACCTGCCCGGCCCGCTCGGTCACCAGCCAGCGCCGGGTGTCAGGGTCGACGAGCTCGTCCTCGAACTCCCCCCGAGTCCACTCCCCGCCAGGGTAAAGGTCCGCGTCCAGCTCGGTGACGGCGTCCAGGTCGTCCTGGGTCATGGCGCGCATGGACGGCGGCGCAGGCCGGGGGAAGAACGCGGTCCAGTGTCCCGGCTGCCAGCCCTGCCCGAAGCTGGTGGCCCCGGGCGGGGCGTCCACCGCCAGCACCGAGCCGTCCCTGGTGATCACATACCCGGTGTCCGGTGCGACCACCGGCCGCTGCAGGGTGTCGGCGAGTTGCTGCGCCGGCGAGGTGACCCCGCCGGGGGGGATCACCCCGGCCCGGGGCGAGATCAGGATGACCGGGTCGTCCGGGTTCTCCAGCCGCCGCGGCCCCGGTGGCGGCTGCTTCTCGGCCGGCTGGCCCGCCGGCGGCTCGGACTCTAGCTCGGAGAGGCGCTGGCGGATGCTCTCCGCGAGCTGGCCGACCGTGACCTGGTCCTCGCCGATCATGAAGTGGCCGTCAGCGACGTCGACCTGGACGGCGAAGGCGCGCTTGAGGAACGGCACCAGGTTCGCGGCGCGCAGCCGGTCGGCGTCAGTGCCGCCGCGCAGCGCGGCCGGGCCGGGGATCCAGGTGCCCGAGGGCACCGGGATGCCGCCCGG
>WNFJ01064328.1_pt1 | contig 12991 bp, 11 predicted proteins | sample 5400461 | NCBI WGS metagenome assembly WNFJ01 (sample SAMN13153349, study PRJNA577476) | soil metagenome | isolation source: 115 cm saprolite on Douglas fir-dominated hillslope | place: USA:California | collected 2013-09-17 | reverse complement strand
CAGCGCGGCCCCGTAGCGGCCTTCGGCATCCGGCGCCTCATCGACGAACGTGCCGACGGAGTACGCCCGGCCGTCCACGCCGCCGAAGGCGGGGGCGCGCTCGTGGACGCGGCGGTAGCCGCCCAGCGTGTCGTCCGTCAGCTCCGCCGTACTGACTCCTTCAGCACGTTGCCGAGCAGGAACGCCACGTTCGCGGGTCGCTCCGCGAGCCGGCGCATCAAGTAGGGATACCACTGGGTGCCAAATGGGACGTAGACACGCACGTTGTAGCCCTCGCGGCGCAGGCCGACCTGGAGGTCGCGCCGCACGCCGTACAGCATCTGAAACTCGAAGCGGGCGGGTGCCACGCCGCGGTCGCGGGCGAAGGCTTTCGCGTGCTGGATGATTCGCACGTCGTGTGTGGCGATACCAGGGTAGGTGCCTTTCAGGAGCAGCCGCTCGAGACACCGCACGTAGGTGGCGTCCACGTCGCGCTTGTCGGGGAACGCCACCGTGGGCGGCTCCTGATAGGCGCCTTTGCACAGTCGCACGCGCGCGCCGAGCGCGATCAGCTGCTCTAGGTCCTGTTCGGTACGCCGCAGGTAGGACTGCAGCACCACGCCTACCGCGTTCCCGAATTCCGGATAGAACGCCCGCTTGAAGAGCTGCAGGGTGCGCTCGACGTAATCGGACTGCTCCATGTCGATCCGCACGAAGGAGCCGAGCGACTTGGCCTTGGTGATGATGGCGCGCAGGTTTTCGACGCACAGCTCCTCGGCGATGTCGAGCCCCATCTGCGTGAGCTTGACCGAGACGTTGGCGTTGGCGCGGGCCGCCGCGATGCAATCGAGGGCCTCGAGATAGGTGTCCCGAGCCGCATGCGCCTCGGCGGCGTTGTGGACCGATTCGCCCAGCACGTCGAGGCTGGCGCTGATCCCCGCCGCGTTCAGGTCTTTCAGGGCGGCGACCCCGGACGCCACGGTCTCCCCCGCGACGAAGCGCGACGCGAAGCGGCGGGCGAGACCGTTGCCCCGGATGAAGCGGAAGATGCGAGGTTGCTCGCTGAGCCAGAGGAGGCCGGCGCGGAGCATCGTTCAGGTGCTCGGGCGAGAGGGGTGCGGCGTCGGGGGCCCGGCGCCTACGGATAGAACTTGGCGCCGCGTTGCGCCTGCTCGCGCAGCGCCTCCGCGGGCGTGAACCGCGCGCCATAGCGCTCCGCCAACCGCTCGAGCTCGCTCACGATCCGGTCCGCGCCCAGGTCGTCGGCATGGCGGAGCGGACCGCCGCGGAACGGCGGGAACCCGAAGCCGAAGATCGCACCGATGTCACCGTCGCGCGGGCTGCGCACGATTCCCTCCGCCATCGCCCGGGCGGCCTCGTTCAACATCACCAGGACCAGCCGCTGGATGATCTCCGCGGGGCGTGGGCCCCCGTTGGGCTGCGTGCCGATCAGCTCGTACACCGCGGGGTCCACACCCGCCTTCTTCCCGCCCCCGTACTTGTAGAACCCCCCACCGGCCTTGCGCCCCAACCGGCCGCTCTTCACCATGCCGGCGAACGCCGGGGCTGGCGCGAGCCGCTCGCCAAACGCGGCGTGCATCACGCCCGACACCTTCTCCGCCACGTCCAGCCCCACCTCGTCGAGCAGCGTGATCGGCCCCACCGGGAAGCCGAACTCCACCATCAGCCCGTCCAGCTCTTCGATCGCGACGCCTTCGGCGAGCAGGTGGCCCGCTTCGTTCATGTAGGGGGAGAGGATCCGGTTGATCCAGAACCCGGGCCGGTCCTGGGCGACGATCGCCGTCTTCCCGAGGCGGCGGCCGAAGGCGACCGCCGTACTGACCACGCCGGGCGCGGTGCGGGCCGAGGGAATCACCTCGAGCAGCGGCATGCGGGCGACCGGAGAGAAGAAGTGCATGCCGATCACCTGCTCCGGACGGCTCGCGACCTGGGCGATGTGCTCGATGGGCAGGGTCGACGTGTTGGAGGCGAACACCGTGTGCTCGTGCGTCGCCGCCTCGACCTCGCGCAGCACCTGCTGCTTCACCGCGAGATCTTCGAACACCGCCTCGATCACGAGCTCGGCGTGGCCGAAGCCTGAGTAATCGGCGTTGCCCGAGAGCAGCGCGATGAGCCGGGCGTGCTCGTACTTCGTGAGCCGCCGGCGCGCCAACCGCTCGTCCAGGATCGCGCGCGCGGCGGCGAGCCCCGAGGCGACGCGCGGCAGGTCGGCGTCCTTCATCCGGACGTCGACGCCCGCCTGGAGCACCGCGGTGCCCGCGATCCCCGCGCCCATGAATCCCGCGCCCACGACGCCGAGGCGCTTCACCTCGCGCGGCGGGGGCGGGTTCGGGAGCCCGAAGTCCTTTTTCAGCGCGGTCGTGGCGAAGAAAATCTGCACCAGCTTGCGCGACACATCGGTGACCGCGAGCTGGCCGAACAGCTCGGCCTCGCGCTTCAAGCCCGCCGCCAGGCCGTGGCGCAGGCCGTGCTCCACCGCCTCCAAGGCGGCGAGCGGCGCCGGATAGTTGCCCCGCGTCTGGGCCAGCACTTGCTTGCGGGCGGCGCGGTACACGAGGCGCCGACCCAGCGGGTTGCCGTCGAGCAGCCATCCCACGAACCCGCCCGGACGCCGCCGCCGCGGCCGCCACCCGCCCGCTAGGCGCCGCGCGGCCTGGAGCGTCACGTCTCGCAGGATCGCCGGGTGCACGAGCTCGTCGACGATACCCAGGCGGAACGCGCGTGACGCCCGCTCGACCTTACCGGTGAGGATCAGGTCGAGCGCCGCGCGGGCCCCGATGAGCCGCGGCAGGCGCTGGCAGCCACCCGCGCCCGGCAGGATGCCGAGCTGCACCTCCGGGAGGCCGAGCTGAGTCTTCGGGTGGTCGGAGGCGACGCGGTAGTGGCAGGCGAGCGCGAACTCGAGCCCGCCCCCGAGGCACGCGCCGTGGATGCCCACCGCGATCGGCTTGGGAAAGCGCGCGACGCGCTCTAAGAGCTCCTGGCCGTCGGCCGAAAGCCGCTCCGCCTCGGCGGCGCTCGTGAGCCGGACGAACTCCTCGATGTCGGCGCCCGCGATGAAATTGTCGGGCTTCCCCGAGAAGAACGCGACCGCCTGGACCGCGCGATCACCCTCGAGCGCGGCGAACGTCGCGTGCACGTCGTCCTTCACCGCGCGGGAGATCTTGTTGACGGACTCGCCCTTCAGATCGAAGGTGACGACGGCCACGCCGTCGGCGAGCTCCCAGGTGAGCGCCGCGCCGGGGCCCATCAGCGGCGCTCCAGCACCATGGCGAAGCCCATGCCCCCCTGCGCGCAGATCGACAGTAAGCCGAACTGCACGTCGCGGCGCGCCAGCTCGTTCGCGAGCGTGGTGACGATCCGCCCGCCCGTGGCTCCGAACGGGTGGCCGATGGCGATCGAGCCCCCCATCACGTTGATGATGTCTTCGTTGATCTCCCAGCCCCGGGCCGCCCAGCCCTGCAGGTTCGAGAGCACCTGGGCCGCGAACGCCTCGTGCACCTCGATCACGCCGAGATCCGCCCAGGCGATCCCGGCGCGCTCGAGCGCCTTGGGAACGGCGAAGATCGGCGCCTGCAAGAGCTGCCAGCCGGGATCGACCGCGGCGACGGCGTAGGAGCGGATGTAGGCGAGCGGCGTGTAGCCCAGCGCGCGCGCGGCCTCCTCGCTCATGAGCAGCACGGCGGACGCCCCGTCGGTCAGGGGAGACGAGTTCGCCGCGGTGACGCTGCCGTAGCGGCGGTCGAACACCGGCTTGAGCTTGGCCATCTGCTCGAGCGAGGTGTCGCGGCGGATCCCGTTGTCTTGGGTGATCACCGCCTGACCCGGACGCGCCGGGAACCAGGGGATGATCTCGGCCGTCAAGCGCTGGTCGTCGGTCCCCTGGGCCGCGAGCTGGTGACTCCGCAGGGCCCACCGGTCCTGCGCCTCGCGCGAGATGTGGTTCTCCTTCGCCATCTTCTCGGCCGATTGCCCCATCGTCTCGCCGGTCGAGGGCTCGGCGATGGCGGGGGACACGGGCACCAAGTCGCGGGGCCGGATGCGGCTGAACGCCCGCACCCGCGCCGCCAGCGACTTCGCCTTGCTCGCCTCGACCAGGATGTCGGCCAGCCGGCGGGAGGCGAGGATCGGAATGTCCGAGAGGGCCTCCACCCCGCCGGCGAGCACGACGTCGGCATGGCCGGAGGCGATTTCGTCGTGGGCATTGGCGACCGCCTGGCCGGACGATGCGCAGGCGCGGTTCAACGAGTAGGCGGGGATCTCCTTCGGGAACTGGGGCAGCAGGCTCACTTCGCGCGCCACGTTCGGCACCAGGGCCGACGGGACCACCTGCCCGAAGATCACCGCGTTCACGGCGGCGCCGTCGAGGTTCGTGCGCTCGATGAGCTCGCGCGCCACCCCGCGGGCGAGGTCCACGGCCCGCACGTCCTTGAGCGCCGTCCCCGCCCTGCAGAACGGCGTGCGGCACCCGGCCACCACCGCGACTCGCCGTCCGTTTCCCACCGGCATTACATTCTCCTCCGCACTAGGAACGAAACCTACCACGGGGCCGCCCGCCGGGCCAAGCCGGAGGACGCCGACGAGCGAAACGGAGTTCTCGCAGCGCACGCGCGCGGCGGCACTTGCCGCGATGGCGGCCGAGCCCGTGGACGTCCTCGTCATCGGGGCCGGCAGCACCGGCGCGGGCGTCGCCCGCGACGCGGCGCTGCGCGGCTTTCGCACGGCCGTCGTGGACAAGGGCGACCTCGCCGGCGGCACCTCGTCGCATTCGTCGCGGCTGATCCACGGCGGGATCCGCTACTTGGAGCAGTACGACTTCCGGCTCGTGCGCGAGGCCTCGCGCGAGCGGCGCGTGCTGCTCACCATCGCCCCGCACCTCGTGCATCCGCTGCCGTTCGTGTTCCCCGTCTACCGGGGCGTCGGCGTGCCGGCGTGGCGCCTGCGCGCCGGCATGTGGCTGTACGACCTGCTCGCGGCTTTCCACAACGTGCGGATGCACCAGTGGCTGGGACCGCAGGCGACCCTCCGGCTCGAGCCCGGCCTGCGCGACAAGGATCTTCAGGGCGCGGCCCTGTACTTCGACGCGCAAACGGACGATGCCCGGCTCGTGATCGCGACACTCCGGAGCGCCGCGCACGCCGGCGCGCTGGTGGCGAGCTACGCCGAAGTGACGGCACTCCAGAAGCCCGACGGCCAGGTGCGCGGCGCGATCGTGCGCGATGTCTTGAGCGGGCGGACTCACACGGTGCGCGCGCTCGTCGTCGTGAACGCGACGGGGCCGTGGGTGGACCGGTTGCGCCGCCTCGACACCCCGGCCGCCGAGCCGCTGTTGCGCTTGACGAAGGGCGCGCACGTCGTCGTGCCGCGCCAGCGCGTCGGCCAGACCCGCGCCGTCACCCTCACGTCCCCGCTCGACGGCCGCGTCATGTTCGCGCTGCCGTGGGGCGATCTCAGCTACATCGGCACGACCGATACCGACGAGGACGCCTCGCCGGACGAGGTGCGCGCGACGGGGGCGGACGTGATCTACCTGTTGCGCTCGGCCAACTGGTTCTTCCCCACCGCCCGCCTCTCTCCCCACGATGTGGTCGCCACGTGGGCCGGCCTGCGCCCGCTGTTGCGCCCGGCGCGCGACATCGCCCCGTCGGAAGCGTCGCGTGAGCATCGCGTGGTCGAGAGCGCGGGTGGCCTCGTCACGATCGCCGGGGGCAAGCTCACCACGTATCGGGTGATGGGGCGTGACGTCGTGGATCGGGTCGCCGCGCGCCTGCACGCGCTGGACGGTCGGCCTCGTGCTCCCCGCCCGCCCACGGACCGGGTCGCCCTGCCGGGCGGGGAGACGGCCGACTTGGAGGGGCTCGTGAAAGCCGCGACGGCGCGCGGCGTGCGCGAATCCATTGCCCGCCACCTGGTCGGCGCGTACGGCAGTGAGGCCGCCGCCGTGCTGAATCGGGCGGACCGCGACCGCGGCCTCAGCCAGCCGATCGTCGCGGGCCCTGGAGCGCGAGATGGCGTTGCGAGTCTCCGACGTCTTGATCCGCCGGCTCCATCTGTTCTACCTGAGCCGAGACCAGGCGCTCTCCGTCGCGAGCGCCGTCGCCGACCGCATGGCCGAGATCCTCGGCTGGGACGAGGCGCGACGAGCCGAGGAGGTAGCGGGATACGTGCAGCAGGTCGAGCGATCCCGCGCCTTCGCCCAGGAGGTGGCGGGGCTCGGTAAACCCTGATAGTATGAGCGCCGCGATGCGTGACCGACATTTCCTCGGACTCGTGGCCGCGCTCGCGTTGGCGTGCGGCCGTCCACCCGAGCCGGCGCGTGGCGGTACCGTCGAAACGGCGCGCCGCGGGCCGCCCGATTCACTCATCCCCGACGGACCGCTCGGGGCCGCCATCCGACGCGGCCGCGCGCTCCTCGCTGCGACCGGTGACAGCTTACCCGCGCATGTCGGCAACAAGCTCCGCTGTGTGAGCTGCCACCTCGACGACGGCCGCCGCGAAAGCGGGACCTGGATCGGCGCGTTCGCACGCTACCCGCAGTATCGCGCGCGCAGCGCCGCGGTCGAAACCATCGAGTACCGGGTGAACGACTGCTTCCGCCGCAGCATGAACGGCGCGCCGCTCGCGACCGACGGGCCCGACATGCGAGACATCGTGGCGTACCTGTGGTTTCTGTCGCGCGGCGTAGCGGTCGCGCCGCCCGGGTCGTCCGCTCGGCTCGCGAAATGGGCCGCGTTCACGGCCGACACCGCAGACGGTGGGCGCGTCTACGGGACCGCATGCGCCAAGTGCCACGGCCCGGACGGCAGCGGGACCGCCGTGGCGCCGCCCGTGTGGGGGCCTCGGTCCTACAACATCGGCGCCGGGATGACGCGGGTGCGAACCGCCGCGGGCTTCATCCGGGACAACATGCCGTTCGACCAGCCCGGCACCCTGACGGACCAGCAATCCTTCGACGTCGCGGCGTACGTGAACGCGCACCCGCGGCCCGACTATCCCGATAAGGTGAACGACTGGCCGAACGGCGACGCGCCGCCCGACGTCGCCTACCCGACGCGCGCGGCGCCGCGCCAGCGAACGTCGGGGCCCGTGCCCGGACACCTTCCGTAGCACACCTGAGCGTACTCATCACTTCAGAGGAGGCCGTATGCCGGAGCTCACGAACTTCACCACGCATCGCCGCGGATTCCTGGGTCGGGTCGCGGCGGCTGCCGCCGCGTGTAGCCTGGGCGGGCTGGGTAGCCTCGTCGTCCCCGCGGCCGCCGCGGCGCGGGAAACGGGAGCCGCCCGCGACCCCTCCCCGAACCCCGAGTTCGAGGCGTGGCTCGACAAGATCGGCGGGAAGCACAAGATGTTGTTCGACGTGCCGGAGCCGAACGAGGGCTTCGCGTTCGCGTGGGCGCGGGTGTTCCTCGATACGACTAACGAGAACTACGGCACGACCGACGCCCAAAACTCGGTCGTGATCGTGCTGCGGCACTCAGGAATCCCCTACGGGATCCAGACCCCGATGTGGGCGAAGTACAAATTCGGCGCGGCATTCAAGATCGACGACCCCGCGACGAAGAAGCGGGCCGTGCGGCACCCGCTGATCAACTTGAAGCCCGGCGATGTGCCGATTCCGGGGATGGGCGTCGACGAGCTGCTCGCCAAGGGGGTGCTCGTCGGGGTCTGCAACATCGCCCTCACCTTCAACAGCATGCGGCTCGCGAAGGAGACCGGAATGAAAGCGGAGGCGATCAAGAAGGACTGGGTCGCGAACCTGCTCCCGGGCGTGCAGGTGGTCCCCTCGGGCGTCATCGCCGTGAACCGCGGGCAGGAAAAGGGCTGCGCCTATTGTTTCGCAGGGTGAGCAGGCCGCAGTCACGCAAAGCGTTTAGGCAGGCGGGAGGGGGAGGAGCGCGGTTCGCTGCGCCCCTCCCCCTCCCCCTCCCCTGCCCACGCTCGGTCCCTGGGCCCCGTTCCGGCTAGCGCCGGCTGCGAGCGTTCCCGAGGAGTCGCAGGATCTCGAGATACAGCCACACGAGCGTCACCATCAAGCCGAACGCCCCGTACCACTCCATGTACTTGGGCGCTCCCGCCTCCACACCGCCCGCGATGAAATCGAAGTCGAGGATCAGGTTCAGGGCCGCGACGACGACGATCACCCCACTCACAACGAGGCTCGCCGTGCCGTTGCCGGACAGGCCCGGCATCGCGACCCGAAAGAACGAAAGCCCCAGGCCGATCAGGTAATACAGCGCGATCGCCCCGGTCGCGGCGACGACTCCCAGTTTGAACTTTTCCGTCGGCTTGATCAGGCCTGAGCGGTACGCGATCAGCATGGCGGCGAGCGTCGCGAAGGTGAGGCCTACGGCCTGCACCACGATCCCGGGGTATTTCGTTTCGAACAGCGCCGACAGCCCGCCCAAGGCCAAGCCCTCGAGCGCCGCGTACACCGGCGCGGTCACGGGCGACCATTCCTTCTTGATGACCGTGGCCCGAGCCAGATCCACGGGGTGACAACCGAGGAGTCGAACGCGGTGCGGACCTGGCTCCAGACCCAGGTCGCCGGTACCACGACGAGGAACAGCAGGAACGCCGTCTTGTTCACGGTGCCCTCGAGCGTCATCGGCGGCGCGCTGGGATCGCGCCGGGTGTCCGTAAACGCGTTAGCGCGGAGGGCGGGATTCGAGGTGCGGAACAACGCCATATGCTTCCCTTTCAGTTACGAGTGCGCAAGATCAATCGTAAATCTAATCGGTTGCTGCCCTCGACGATTCAGCTCCAGCCGCGCAGCCCGCGGATAAAGTCGTGGAGCACGAGGAACTTCTCGAACACCGGCACCCCTTTGCGCTTGCGGCCGAATTCGGCGAACAGCTCGCGCAGCCGGCCCCGCCGCGCGACGTAGAAGCGGAACGTCTCGGCGAAATCCTCCTGCGGGTGCGTCGCCGCGTACGCGGTGACGTAGTTCGGGAGCGTCGTGGTCACGCCGCGGCGCTCGAAATCCACCCACTTCGAGTCCGCGACCCGATACGCCTTGCGCACCTCGCCGAACGCGCGCCGGAACCGGCCCGTGCGCGTGAAGGCCCAATTGTGAAACAGGAACGAGTGCCCCAGCTCGTGCAGGATCAGCCCCGTGAGCAGGTTCCACGAGATCTCGTCGCGCCACCGCTTGCCGGTCACGTAGCGGCGCTCGATCTCGATGATCTTGGGCGTGCGGTGCGTGACGCCGGAGACCCCGGGCCGGAGCAGCACGCGGTAGTTCCACTGCTTGATGCGTCCCACCACGAGCAGCTGCCGTACGCGGCGCAGCGCCTGGCGGATGAGGTCGCGCCCCGTGGCATCTTCGCCGCACCAGGGGCACACCTCCATCCAGTCGTTCACGCCCTTGCTGCAATGCGGGCAGATGTTCTGGAACACCCCCTCGTAGCGCCACTTCTGGGGCCGGCCACACCAGGGGCAGGACCGCATCGGGTACATCACCCCGCCGCCGCACCCCCACTGGCAGCGCCGGTGGTAGGCGAACCCCTTGGGGGCCTTGAGGGGCTCGGCGCTCGAGTCCTGGTCGGCGATGTCGCGGCCGCACCAGGGGCAGAACGCGAAGCTGTCCGACACCATCCAGCGGCAGTAGTAGCACTCGGCGCCGGTTCGCTTCGTGGTGTCACGCCACTCGAGCCGCCGCCCGCAGTTCGAGCAGTGCGCCCAGAAGGGCTCGAGCTCGGCCGCGCAGGTGGGGCAGCGCAGCTCGGGGGTCGGCACTTCGCGCCTACGCGAGGTCACGCCGGAGTGCCTCGTCCACGATCCGCTGGATGAAGGCCGGATAGCTGAGGCCCGCCTTCGCAGCGGCGTCCGCCATCTCGTTCTCCTGGGCGAGAAACGGGTTGGGGTTCACCTCGAGCACGTACACGGCGTCATCGTGCGTGAGCCGCAGATCGACCCGCCCGTAGTCCTGGAGCCCCAGGGCGTGAAACGCCGTCGTGCAGACGTGCGCGATCTGCGCCGTCACCTCGGCGGACAACCCTTTCGCGAACACGTTCCTGATCTTCTTGCGCTTGCGGTATTCCTCGTCCCACTTGGCCTTGTAGGTCGCGATGCGGTGCTCGCCGTCCGATTCCCCGAAGGTCAGCTCCACGATGGGCAGTACCTGGGGTGGGTCGTTGCCGACGAGCCCAACGTAGAGTTCCCGGCCCTCGATCAGCTCCTCGACGATCGCCGCCTGGTGGAACTTCTCGTGGATGAACCGCGCCCGCGCTGCGAGCTCCTCGTCGTCCTTCACGACCGAGGCCTGCGCGATGCCCACCGACGCGTCCTCGAGCAGCGGCTTGACGATCAGCGGGAACCGCAGCTCCGAGGGGCAGACCGGCTCCTCGCCGGGGCGGAACTCCGCGAACACCGGCACCCGGATACCCTCGTGGACCAGGATCTTCTTCGTCAGCGACTTGTTGCGGGCGACGAGCAGCCCGGTCGGCGAGGAGCCGGTGTAGCGGTAGCCGTGCATCTCGAGCACGGTCGCGAACGCGTACTCGTGGCGGGCGCGGCCCCGGAACGCTTCGCAGCCGTTGAACACGAGCTTGGGCTGGAACGCCGCCAGCCGCTCGAGCACTGGCGCGAGCTCGGCGGCGACCCCGACCATCAGGACGTCGTGCTCCTGGGCGAGCAGCGCCCGGGCCACGTCGTACTCCGCTTCTTCGGCCTTCGCCGCCAGCTCTCGTTTGTAGTCGGCATCCTCCCACTCGGGGTGGACCGTATCGAACGCGACGGCGATCTTCATGCGAGTCGCGCGCGCGCCATGTCGCGCCGCACCGTCGTCAGCGCGATCAGGATCACGAGCCCGCCGACCGCCCCGGCCGTCGGCAGGAGCAACATCGCCGGCCGCAGCCCGACGCGATCCGACAGATAGCCGATCAAGGGTGGCGCGATGGCGTCCCCGGCGAGGTGCGAGAACAGCACGAAGGCGCCGAGTACGGAGGCCCGCACCGTCGGCGGCACGACGTCGAGGAGCACGGCGGAGAGCGGCCCGTTGTACCAGGAATAAAGGAAGAACGTCCCGAACAAGAGGGGCACGAACAACCGAAGGTCGTCGATCAAGAGCAGCGCCGCGCACACGGGCCCGCCCAGCACGAAGCCGGCGCCCGACACGACCACCCGGCCCCCACTCCAGCGCCCCAGCAGCCAGTCCCCCACCCGGCCGCCGAACAACGCCCCCAAGCCACCCCCCGCGAGCCCCCACAGCCCGAACTGACGCCCCACGGCGGCGACCGAGAGGCCGTGGGTGCGCTCCACGAAGCTCGGCGCCCACGCGATGAGCCCGTTGACGGCAAACGTGACCAGTGCCCCGCCCATGAACATCCAGGCCAGGGTCGGCGTGCGCAGCACCGTGCCCGCAGCCCGCAAGAATTCGCCGAACGCCGTGGCCGCGACCTCACCCGCCTCGCTCGTGCCGCGCACGGCGACCGGCACGAGCCGCACCACGGTCCACACGACGCCGACGCTGACGCACGCGGCGAAGGCAGCCGTGTCGAGCCCGCTCGGGAGGCCCGGCACGGCGGCGAACACGGCGCTCAGGCCCGCGCCCGCGAGCGTGAGCCAGATCAGCGGTTTGCCGAGTTGGCGCGCCTGGCCGAGGCGAGCGCGGCCGCGCGCGTACCAGCTTTCCACCGTGGCGCGGATCGTCGGCGGGGGCCGCCGCCGCGGTTCGCGCAGCCGGGACGCGAGCAGCGCGAGCAGGAAGCCCGGGATCCCGACCGCTACGAACGCGAACCGCCAGCCGTGCCGCTCCGCCAACACGCCACCGAGCCAGATCCCGAGCACGCCGCCGAACGCCATCCCGACCGAGTAGATCCCGATCGCGAACGCGCGGCGCCGCCCGCGGAACAGCTCCGCGATCAGCGCCTGGGCCGCGGGTCCGTAGCCCGCCTCCCCGACGCCCACGAGCGAGCGGCACGCCAGGAGCTGCCAGAAGTGGCGCACCGTCGCCCCCAAGACGGTGAACACGCTCCACAGCCCGACACCGAACGCGATCACGGCGCGCCGCGACTTCAAGTCCCCCACGACGCCGAGCGGCAGCGCCGCGAGCGAGAGGACGATGACGTAGGCAGATCCGAGCCAGCCGAGCTGCTGGTCGGAGAGGACGAGCTCGCGCTTGATCGGCTCGAACAGGGCGAACACGACGTTGCGGTCGATGTAGTTGAGGAGGTTGATGAGCGTGAGCAACCCCAGGGCGTAGGCCGCGTACGCCCGGGTGGGGGCGAGGATCGCGGGGGCGACGGGCCTAGGGTCTGCGGTCGACAGTCGTCGCCTCCGCCCGCCGGTCGCGGTCCGCCTTCGCCTCCTGGTAGGCTGCCGTGAGCTGGCGCATCAGCTGCTCCCGTCGGTCGTACAGCCGCTTCAGCGGCCGCGGCTTGCGCTTGGCCAGCGCGTAGGCGGCGAGGATCGGGAAACCGATGGTGTTGTCCATGTAGCAGACGACGGTCCCGGGGAGCTGGTCGGGGTCGACCTTGCCCCAGCTCACCGCTTCGGCGGGCGTCGCCCCCGACAGCCCGCCCGTGTCGGCGCGGGCGTCGGTGATCTGCAGGTAGTAGTCGTGCCCCTTCTCGCTGATCCCCAATACCTCCTGAATCTGCGGCTCCGTCTGCAGCACGAAGTTCTTGGGGCTGCCGCCGCCGATGATCAGGACGCCGCTCTTGCCGCCGTGGGTCTTCGCGGCGAAGACGATCGCGGCGGTCTCGTTCACATCGGCGCTCGGGTCGAAGCGCAGCCGGGATCCGCCGAGCGCCTGCTCGGCGACGTTCATCCCGATCGAGGAGTCGCCGGGCGACGACGTGTAAATCGGCACGCCGCACTGATGTGCCACGCCGAGCAGCGATTTCCGGGACAGCCCGAGCGCCTGCTCGCGCGCCCGCACGTAGCCGCCCAGCAGGTAATGGTACTCGGCGGTGCTCATGGGGTGCTGGAACTCGGGGCGGGCCGAGACTTCCCGGATGTAGGCGTCGGTCGAGAGCAGCACCTCGTA
>WNFJ01136312.1_pt1 | contig 12994 bp, 12 predicted proteins | sample 5400461 | NCBI WGS metagenome assembly WNFJ01 (sample SAMN13153349, study PRJNA577476) | soil metagenome | isolation source: 115 cm saprolite on Douglas fir-dominated hillslope | place: USA:California | collected 2013-09-17 | reverse complement strand
CGAGCCGATAAACCAGCCCAAGCTCGCCCATCGTGTCGACCACATAGATGTCGTCGGTCGGATTCGGCAGTGATCCGCGCGAGCGTAGCGCGGTGGAGAGACCGGCCGCGTTCGCGATCTCGACGATGCCCGGGCCCCGATCGGGATGCCGGGGCGCGATGATGGTAAGCAGCCGAGGAAACGTGTTGCGCAGCCGCCGGTGCGCCTCGATCAACGCGGTTTCCTCGCCGGCATGGGTCGAAGCCGCCGCAATCGTGGGGCGGTCGCCGACCGCCGACCGCAGGGCCGCGAGCTCGACGGCGTCGGCGGGCGGTTCCGGCACGTCGAGCTTCAGATTTCCAGTGGTGGTGATGCGCGGCGCACCGAGATCGCGGTAGCGCGCCGCATGCCCGGCCGATTGCGGCAGGCAGAGATCAAAGCGGTGCAGCAGCGCCGCGATCGTGACCGGAATGGTCCGCCAGCGATTGAACGACCGCTCCGACACGCGGCCATTGACCAGGATGAGCGGGATGTCGCGCTGCTTGGCCGTGATGATCAGATTCGGCCACAGGTCGGATTCGACGAACAGCGCCAGATCGGGTCGCCAATGATCAAAGAACCGCTCGACGAATCGCGGCGCATCGAAGGGCACGAACTGGTGGATGACGGCCTTCGGCAGCCGCTGTTCCGCCACCTGCGCGGAGCTCACCGTTCCGGACGTGCAGAGAACCGCGAACTCCTTGTCGTGAATGCGCTCGATCAGCGGGATCACGGCGAGGAGCTCGCCGACGCTTGCCCCGTGCACCCATACCAAGGGGCCGCCCGGACGGGCAATGCGGCTGTCTCCGTAACGTTCGTCGAGCCGCGCCGGATGCTCCTTGCCCCGCTTCAGCCGATACGAGAGCAGCGTCGGCGCAAGCGGCGTCGCTGCCGCCGACAGAATCTGATAGACCCGAAGCAATAGCGGGAGCGACTTAGACACGAGCGACTGTCCTCTGGAACGGACGTGGGCCGACGAGACGCTTGACGCGGGACATCGGGACCGACTCGCTCGCCGTCAACGCCCTGGCCGCCGTTCCGTGTCCGGATCGAGCAAGCGATGCATGTGAACGATGAAATAGCGCATATGGGCGTTGTCAACAGTTTGCTGCGCCTTGGCCTTCCATGCGGCATAAGCAGTGGCATAGTTCGGATAAACGCCAACGATATCGAGCTTATCGAGATCCTTGAATTCGGTCCGCTCCAGATCGGAGAGCTCGCCGCCGAAGACGAGATGGAGCAATTGACCGCCGGAATGTTGATCCGACATGTTGCGGCCTTTCGGTCAAGAATTGGCCCGGCGGCGACAGCTTATCCGAATTCAGGGAGCCATTCGCGCGTGAGCGCGACCAGCGCGGCGTGGCGATCGGCCCCGGCCGCCACAAGCGCGCCATGGACCAGATCCGGTTGGTTGTAGGTCAAGCCGCGCCCCACCAAGTTCGTCATCGCCCCGCCGGCTTCGTGCACCAAAAGGTCGGCCGCCGCAAGGTCCCAGTCATGGCTGCTGCGGGAGGCAAAGGCCACGTCGAGCTCCCCATCCGCGACCCGAACGAGGCGCAGCGCGAGCGAGCCGATGCGCGGTGCAACCGCAATCCGCGCCTCAACCGCGGCCAGCGCCTGCACGAGACGTTTCGGGCCGGCGACCTTCGCGCCCGCCAGCCGAGCGCCCGCGCTCGCCTTGATCGGCGCGCCATTGCGGGTGGCGCCTGCGCCGGCCACAGCGACGAACAGCTCATCGGTCACCGGCGCGAGCACCCCCGCCAGGATCGGACGGCCATCGGCGACCAACGCCGCCGAAATCGCCCAATCGGGCCGGCCCGCCAGATAGGACCGGGTGCCGTCGATCGGGTCCACGATCCAAAGCCGTCGCGCCTGGGCGCTCGAGCGATCGTCCGCGGTCTCCTCCGATAGCCAGCCGCAGCCGGACCCGGCGCCGGCGAGCCGTTCGCGCAGAAAGTCGTCGACCGCGATATCGGCTTCGCAGACCGGCGATGACTGGTCCTTGAGCCAGCTTTTCACGGGCGTCTGGAACGTCTTGAGCGCGATCGCGCCGGCCTCGCGCAGCGTCGCCGCCAGGATCCGGCCCTCGCCTGCAGGATCGAGGCCGCCATCACTGACCCGCAACGGTCAGACCCTCCACGCGCAGCGTCGGGGCATTGGTGCCAAAGCGGAATTCCAGATCGTCGGCGGGCGTCAGCGCGCGGAACATGTCGATGAGATTGCCTGCGATGGTCACCTCGCTCACCGGATAGGTGCGTTGCCCGTTCTCGATCCAGAAGCCGGTTGCGCCGCGGCTATAGTCCCCGGTCACCTGATTGACCCCCATGCCGATCAGCTCGGTGACATAGAAGCCTTCGGCAATGTCGGCGATCAGCTCACCGGGTGAGAGCTGTCCGGCCTCGAGGTGAAGATTGCTCGCCCCGGGCGAGGGCGCCGAGGATACGCCGCGCTGCGCATGACCGGTGGTGGTGAGGTCGAGCTCGCGCGCGGTCGAGCAATCGAGCAGCCAAGTCTTCAGCACCCCGTCCTCCACGATGGCGAGGCGGTGGCCGGCAACTCCCTCGCCATCGAACGGTCGCGAGCGCAGGCCACGCCGCCGCAGCGGATCGTCGACGATACGGATGCCGGGCGCGAACAGGCGCTCGCCGAGCTTGTCCCTGAGAAAGCTGGTCTTGCGCGCGACCGCGCTGCCGTTGATGGCTCCGGCGAGATGCCCGACCAGCCCGCCGGCGACCCGCGGATCGAAGACCACCGGCACCCGTTTGGTCGCGACCTTGCGCGGATTGATGCGCGCGACCGCACGCTCGCCGGCGTTGCGGCCGATCTTTTCGGCGGCATCGAGATCGGACGCATGTAGCGCCGAAGTAAAATCGTAGTCGCGTTCCATCGCGGTGCCGTCGCCGGCGATTGCCGCCATCGAGAGGCCCTGGCGCGAGCTGAGATAGGCGCCGCGAAAGCCGTGGCTGGTCGCCAGCACCATCCCGCCGATTCCGGCAGAGGCCGATGCGCCCTCCGACTTGGTGACGCCCTTGACAGCCAGGCCTGCCGCCTCGGCGCGCTTGGCGCGCTCTTCCAGCACCGCGACCGCAGGCAAATCCGGATCGAGCAGATCGAGATCGGGAATGTCGCGCGCCAGCAGGGCCGGATCGGCGAGCCCCGCGAAACGGTCCTCGGGAGCGGCCCGCGCCATGGCGACCGCGCGCTGCGCAAGCTGGTCGGCGTCGTCTTTGATATCGTTGGTCGACACCACCGCCTGGCGTCTTCCGACCAAGACCCGCAGACCGAAATCGTCGCCCTCCGCGCGCTCGGAGGCCTCCACTTCGCCGTGGCGCACTTCGACCGACGACGCCATGGAACGGACCGCGACCGCATCGGCCGCATCGGCGCCGGCGCGGCGGGCCGCCGCCACCAAACGCTCGGCCAGGTCGGTCAACGCAGATTGATCGAGCAAGGATGTCATGGAAGGTTTCCTTGGAGGTTTCCTGCCTGTGGGTGCCATTAGGAATCGATTGAGGAAGCTCGGCAAGCTCCCGTCAAGCATGAGTTGCGTCAGCGAGGTCGATACCGCGGATTAACCAGGAACCTTAAGCCGAATCCGACGGCTTTGCGGCATGTTTGCGACAACGACCGGGGATCAACCCCGGGGAAGAACGACCGGATCAAACCCGGCGGGAGAGCTGCCGTGAGGCGCCAAGCAGGAGGAGTCGGCAGGGTCGTGCCTGCCGGGTCGAGCCGTGATGAGCGGCTCGACCCATTTTCCCTGCCGCTGCGGTTCGCAGCCCGCGATGCGGCGGCCGACGGGAGCGTGCGGTTCGTCGAGCTCACGCGCGAGCGCATCGTGCTGCGCCGATCCGTACGCGGCATGTTGATGGCCGTCAATCTGCCGGTCGCATCATATCTCGGGGTGGCGTTGCGAATCGAGCCGCCGGACGGCGCGGCCGACGGCGCGGTCGCGCTCGTGCTCGAGCACCGCGATAGCGCGCTTTCGCTGCCGCTCTATCGCGCCGATGACAGCACCGACGTGGTCGCCGAATGGCAATCATGGGCGCGCGCTCTCAAGCTTCCGCTGCTGATCGCCGGCGCCGACGGGGAGTTGCGCGAACCGTTCGAGCGCATCGGCGCGCTGCGCGTGGCCGCGCCGCTGCGGCGCCGCCGCAAGCGCTCGGCCGTCAAGGCGCGGCGGCCGTCGATCTTCCTGCGGCGCAAGCCCGGCCGCCGGCTTGGCGGAGCGGCGGTGCACCACGGCGAGCGCGAGATCATTGCGCGACATTGAAGTGCGCTAGCGCGGCGTCGAGCACCAGGGCGGCGAACAGGATCAGGCCGGCGTCGCGGTTCGACTTGAACAGCGCCAGGCACAGCGCCGGGTCGTCGATGTCGAGGCGCCCGACCTGCCAAGCCAGATGCGCCGCGAATGCCAGAAGCCCCAGCCCAAAAACCACGCCCCCGCCCGCGCTCAAGCCGGCCCAGCCGATGAGCGCCACCGCGCTTGCGAAAAAAATCGCCAGCATCGGCTTGGTGCGCGCGCCGAACAGCAGCGCCGTCGACTTGATGCCGATGAAGGCATCGTCCTCGCGATCCTGATGCGCATAGATCGTATCGTAGCCGATCACCCAGCAGATCGCGCCGGCGTAAAGCAGCAGGGCCGGTTGATCGAGCCGCCCGAAGGTCGCCGGCCATCCCATCAACGCGCCCCACGAGAACGCCAGACCGAGCACGATCTGCGGCCAGTAGGTCACCCGCTTCATGAACGGATAGATCGCGACCACGGCGAGCGAGGCCAGGCCGACGAAGACCGTAAAGCGATTGAATTGAAGCAGGACCGCGAGCCCAAGCAAAGCTTGCAGCAGGAGAAACGCGGCGGCGCCGGCAACGCCGACTTGGCCCGACGGGATCGGCCGCGAGCGCGTGCGTTCCACTTGCGCGTCGAGATCGCGATCCACGATGTCGTTCCAGGTGCAGCCGGCCCCGCGCATGGCGAAGGCGCCGACGAAGAACAGGAGGGCGTGCCAAAGGCTGATCGGTTCCGCGGCGCGCTCCGCGGCAAGCCCCAAGGACCACCAGCAAGGCAGGAGCAGCAGCCAGGCGCCGATCGGGCGGTCGAAGCGGCCAAGCCGCAAATAGGGGCGCGCCCAAGCCGGCGCGCTTCTGTCGACCCAGTTACCGGTTGAATCGGCGACGCGCCCGGCCGCCTCGTTCATCGCGCCAGGGCGTTGCCTTGGAGCGTATCGTAGGTGCCGCGTCCGGTCTTGGTGTTGTCGGCGTTGGGCAGGACCGGAGCGGAGTTGAGCGCATCGCTCAGGCTTGGGCCGGTCGGCCGCGGATGCTCGGCCGCCTCGCAGACCTGCTTGCCAACCTGGGTGGCCCTGCCGTGCCCGTCTTGGTACTGCTTGATGACTTGGGGAGGAACACCGCAGAGCGAGATATTTTCCGTCATGCCGGCAATGAACTTGGCTTCGCTGGCGAGGAAGATCTTGAACAATTTGCAGGCTTCCACGGCATCTGGCTTGACCTTGCGCTGCTGGGCGGCGCCAATGGCGGTGGCGTTTTTCTGGGTTTCCTCCCGCATCGACAAGAGCTGCTGGCACGCGGCCGGCGGACCGGCCGGCGGACCGCCGAACCCTCCCATTCCGGGCGCGCCCGGCATGCCCGGCATGCCGCCAAACTGCGCCTGGGCCGAATGGCCCGGCGCCATGGCCAGCAAGGCCGCAACGGACACAGACGAAAGGACTCGGCAGAACGTCATGGCAATCCCTCCCAGCCCCCGGCAACTACTAAATCATACGTGACTATATTAACAGCATATTAATTCCGGCGATAACACGGCAAAGACTCGAATCTCCGGTTTTGTGCTCATCAGGAGCCGGCTCAGGCTCGATCACTCAGGCGTCGATCACCACGGGCGGACCGCCATGCCGGCTCATGATTTTCGCGTTCCGAGGCTCTATGTCGACTATCCGCTCGCCGCCGGCGTCAAGCTTGCCCTCGACGGCTCCCAGATCAACCACCTGCGCAATGTGCTGCGGCTCAAGCCGGGCGATCAGGTGCTGGCGTTCAACGGCCATGACGGAGAATGGCGCACGGCGCTCGCCGATGGCGGAAAACGCGCGCTCCTCCTCGCCGTCGAGGCGCCCAGCCGGGCCCAGACCCGCCCGCTCGACTTGCACTACTGGTTCGCCCCGCTCAAGCACGCGCGCCTCGATTACATGGTGCAGAAGGCGGTCGAGATGGGGGTCTCGCGGCTGCAGCCGGTGCTCACCCAGCACGGCCAGGTTGCACGTCTCAATCTCGAGCGGATGCGGGCCAATACGATCGAAGCCGCGCAGCAGTGCGGGATCCTCACGCTGCCCGACATCGCCAAGCCGCTCGCGTTCGATCGCATGATTGCCGAGCGTGATCCGGCGCGCCTCCTGGTGTTCTGCGACGAGGACGAAGAGCTCAAGGATCCGGTCGCCGCGCTCGCGGGTGCGCGCCGCGATGCGGGCGCCGGCCCGCCGCCGCTGGCCGTTCTGGTCGGCCCGGAAGGCGGCTTTGCGGCAGCCGAGCGCGTGGCCCTCCTCCGGCTGCCCAACGTCGCCAGGCTTGCGCTCGGTCCGCGTGTCCTGCGGGCCGATACGGCGGCGGTGGCGGCGCTGGCGCTGGTCCAAAGCGTGTTGGGGGACTGGCGCTGAGGCACACCCGTAGCCCGGATGGAGCGGAGCGAAATCCGGGGCCGCTCGCGCATTGCGCTTCGCTCCATGCGGGCTACAACCCTGACCTTCGTCGGCCGGAGCAGGGTGAAATAGCCGTTAATCCCGCCCACGCTTTGCGATCGAAATGTTGACGGCTCCATGCTAAAGCGCCGCAGCCAATCGTTTCATCAAACTTCACCATCAAAGCTCATGATGACCGCCGTGACCCCCGCAGGACCAGCCATGCCCGACGCGAAGGCGCAGGCGCTCGTCACCAGCTTCGAGCGCGCCGGTTACGGGCGCGTCGAGCCGGCGATCCTGCAGCCGGCGGAGCCGTTCCTCGATCTTTCCGGCGAGGACATCCGCAAACGCATGTATCTCACGGTCGATCCGCAAGGGCATGAATTGTGCCTGCGGCCCGACCTCACCATTCCGGTCTCGCGCGATTATCTGGCCTCGCCGGCGGCCGGCAAGCCCGCGGGATTCTGCTACCTCGGCCCGGTCTTTCGCCACCGCGAGAACGAGCCGAGCGAATTCCTGCAGGCCGGCATCGAATCCTTCGGCCGCACCGATATCGCGGCGGCGGATGCCGAGATGCTCGCGCTCGGTCTCGAAGCGACCGGCCACTACGGCCTGGCGGCGCCCGAGATTCGCCTCGGCGACATCGGACTGTTCTCGGCGCTCATTGCGGCGCTCGATCTGGCGCCGGCCTGGAAGCGGCGCCTGATCAAGGATTTCAATCACAAATCCTCGCTGGCGCACGATCTCGACCGCCTGACCATCAGTACCGGGCATACGCGGCCCGAATACCAGGGCATGCTGGCGGCGTTGGCCGGCTCCGATCCGGGAGCCGCGCACGCGCTGGTCACCGATCTCTTATCGATCGCGGGCATCAGCGCGATCGGCGGGCGCTCGGTGGGGGAGATCGCCGACCGCTTTCTCGAGCAAGCAACGCTCAGCGTGCAGGCCGCGCTGCCGCGGGAGACACGCGCACTGATCGAACGATTTCTCGCCATAGCGGGTGAGCCCGACGAAGCGGCGGCCGAGCTGCGTGCGCTGGCACAGGACGCCAAGATCGCGCTCGATACCGCCCTCGACCTCTTCGAAAGCCGCACCGGATTTCTGGCCGCGCGCGGCGTCGATGTGGGCCGCATCCGGTTTTCCACCGCCTTCGGCCGCGGCCTCGACTACTATACGGGCTTCGTGTTCGAGCTGCACGACGGGAGCGCGCGCGACCTCGGCCAGCTGGTCGCGGGCGGGCGCTATGACGGCCTGCTCATGCGGATCGGCAGCCCGGTGCCGATCCCGGCGGTGGGCTTTGCGGTTTGGATCGAGCGCCTCGCGGCCTGCGGGAGGCGCGCGTGAGCACCCCCTTCGTCATCGCGGTGCCGGCCAAAGGACGGCTGCAGGAAAACGCGGAAGCGTTCTTCGCGCGCGCCGGCCTCGAGCTGGTGAAGCCGCGCGGGCCGCGCAACTATCGCGGCACCATCGCGGATCTGCCCGGCATCGAGGTCGCCTATCTTTCCGCCGCCGAGATCACCCAGCTGCTGGCGCAAGGTGCCGTCCATCTCGGCGTCACCGGCGAGGATTTGCTGCGCGAGATGATTCCCGATGCCGACGCCAAAATCGTCTTCGTCGTGGCCTTGGGGTTCGGCCATGCCAATGTCGTGGTGGCGGTCCCGCAGGCCTGGATCGACGTGCACAGCATGGCCGATCTCGATGATGTCGCGACCGCGTTCCGGCTCAAGCATGACCGCAAGATGCGGCTGGCGACAAAATACGTGAACCTGACGCGGGCGTTCTTTTCCGCGCAGGGCATCACCGACTATCGGATCGTCGAAAGCACCGGCGCGACCGAAGGCGCGCCCGCCGCCGGCACCGCCGAGCTCATTGTCGACATCACCACCACCGGGACCACGTTGGCGGCAAATGCGCTGAAGGTGATCGATGACGGATTGATCCTGCGCTCGCAGGCCAATCTGGTGGCGGCCCGGGCGGCAGGCTGGGGCACGGCCGAGCGCGAGACCGCGCGCCTGGTGCTCGATCGCATTGCCGGGCAGGCCCGCGCGCGCGCCTTTCGCGAGGTGCGCACCCGCTTCGTGCGCTGCGACGAGGCGCTGCTGGCAGAGGCCAAGATGCGCTTCGGGGTGGAAAGCCCGTTCGGCGGACCGACTTCCTCGGGCATGCTGACCTTGCACTGTCCGCCCGCCCAGGTGCATGCGCTCGCGAGCTTCCTGCGCGAGCATGGCGCTGAAAACGTCGCGGTCGCCGATCTCGGCTACGTGTTCTCCCGGGAAAATCCGCTCTTTACGCGGCTGCAGGCCGGGCTTGGCGGCTGAATTCGTCGTTGCTGCCATTAATCCGTTCCAGGCGACGGCGCGCGGATAACCGGATTCCGGCGACCGTGCAGGCGGCTGGAAACGTTCGAGCTACATTCGTGAGATATCCTGGCTCCAGGTTTCCAGAGGATCGGCAAAATGCACCTTGCCTTGCTCACGACTTTCGCTGCCAGCAGGAAAGAGCCGCTGGTGGCGGTCCTGGAGCGGGTTCACGCGGCCATCATCGCGGCGGACTTCGGCGAACCTTGCGTCCAATTCATTTTGTCCGACTCGCCTGTTGCGGGCGGCGTATCGAGCGTGGATCGCGTGCTCAAACGCTTCCCGTGCCTTGAGCCATTTGCTCAGAACCTTGCTCCATACCCTGGCGCTCCCGAGGTCAGGGTGATCTCGAATCGCACGAGCTCCGGGGCAACCGGCGAGACGGTCGATTTCGCCACCCTTCTCGAGATTGCCCGCGGTGTGCCGCGATCCTTTCCGTTTCACAGCGTGGGGCTAAATTTCTCGGTCCCGGCTTTCTCCCGGGGAACGGCACTACCTTCGATTCAGGGAGGACTGGCGCCCGGCATAAGCGTGAAGGATTCTTGGTGGGTGAACGGACGCCAGCGATCGGTCGCGGCCCTAACCATCGTCGACGCCGAGCCCTCGGCCAAGAAGCTGCCCGCGCCCTCCGAAACAGTGGCCGCCGTGCTTGCCGCCTGCGGCAAGGTGAAAAAGACCGTTCAGGTCCCGCTCATTCTCGGCCCGGCACCGCCGCCGTCCCTCGATGCCGCTTCACCCGGGGCCGCCCCAGCGATCCGCGACGTGGTGCGCGACTATCGGGCACGGATGGCCGAGATCGTCGATCGGGCAAGGCCGCCTCATGACCTGCCCCCGAGCCAAGAAGCCACTGCAACCACGCCTCTCGGCCTCACGGCTGGGCCGAAGAAGCCCGAGCTCGTACGCGCCTTCGCGCCCATGGGGTACGACTGCCGTGGTGAGTCCGGGACGTTCACGTTGCGTCGCCGCACGCCCGGAAATCTCTCGGTGGAGCTTTATCTCGACGTTGGCACCTGGAGCAATCAAGTCACGGCATTTTTTCGGGTCCAGGGCTTGATCGATGGGTTAGGGTTCAAGGCGGCGCTGGCGCTGCCGGTCGCCCCCCGCGCGGCGGCAGGCCAATACCCGATGGGTGGCCCGGACCGGTGGCGGCAGATCGTCGACAATCTCGCGGCGCTGATCGCAGAGCTCGACCGCAGCTTCGTTCCCGCGATCGAGGCCGTGTCCGGCCCAGCGCCGGACTGGTATCGGCCCGAAAGCTCAACGGCTGAACCGGATTGACCCTCACTCACCCGCGATGTGCGCCGCCTTGATGATCGGCCACCATTTCTCGATCTCGGCCCTTTGCAGGCTGCCGAGCGCTTCGGGGGTCTGCTGGTCGCGCGGCGGAATTTCGAGGCCGAGCGTCGCCATGCGGCTGCGGACGGTCGGATCCGCCATCGCGTCGACCGCCGCGCCGTTGAGCTTGGCGATGACGTCGCGGGGCGTTCCCTTCGGCACCCACAGGCCATACCAGACCGAAATGTAGAGCCCGGGCGCGCCGGCCTCGTCCACGGTCGGGATGTCGGGCGCCGACGGCAGCCGCGCCTTGGCGGTGACCGCATAGGCCTTGATGGAGCCGGCCTGCACTTGCGTCATGGAATTCGAGGTCTGATCGATGATCAGGTCGATCTGGCCGGCAATGAGATCGTTCAAGGCCGGACCGGTGCCGCGATAGGGCACGAACGGAAAGTGCGTCCCGGTGATCTGCTGGAAATAGACTCCGCCGACATGCGAGGCCGAGCCCGGACCGGCGGTGCCGGCCGAGACCTTGGATTCGTTGGCCTTGAGCCAGGCAATCAATTCCTTGAGATTGCTCGCCGGCACGCTCTTCTTGGCCACGATCCATTGAGGATTGGACGGCAGCCGGGCGACCGGCTCGAGGTCCTTCAACAAGTCATAGGGCAAGTCGTAGATCGCGCCGTTGACCACGTGGGTGCTCCAGTGGCCGATGCTGACCGTGTAGCCGTCGGGCGGCGCCCGCACCACGCGGCCGACCCCCGTCGAGCCGCCCGCGCCGGCAACATTTTCGATGATCACCTGCTGGCCGAGCGATACCCGCATGCGATCCCCGATCACGCGCGCCATCGCATCGGCCGGCCCGCCGGCCGCGAACGGCACCACGATGGTGACGGGCCGGGTCGGGAAATTCTGCGCCGATGCGCCGGCGACATTTGCGAGCGAGGCGGCAACAGCGGCGACAACCAGCAGTCTTCGCATGCTTCCCTCCATCGAACGCCATTCCCGAGGTCGTCCCTGCGAAAGCAGGGACCCATATGCCGTGCCTATCGAATCGCTGCGGCGTATGGGTCCTCGCTTTCGCGCGGACGACCCTGAGTGCCAAGCATCCTATCAAGTCGTCACAGCGCCGCGAAGTCGATCGGCTTCGTTCGATCGAGCGTGCGGTGAACGCTCGGCAGAGGATATTTCAATCCGGTCGCACAGTTGAACAGCACGGCCTGCTCGTGGCGGCCGATGCGCCCGTCAGCCAGGCCCAGCTTATAGGCCGCATAGGTGGCGGCTCCTTCCGGGCACATCAGCAGGCCTTCCTCGCCGGCGACCTCATCGAGGGCGGCGGTGATCGCCGCGTCCTCGACCGCGATCGCAAAGCCGCCGCTGTCCCGCACCGCCCGCAGAATGAGGAAATCGCCGATCGCCTGCGGCACCCGGATGCCCGACGCGATCGTATGGGCGTTCTCCCAGCGCGGCGCATGTTCGGCGCCGGCCTCGAAGGCGCGCACCATGGGGGCGCAGCCGGCCGCCTGCACGGCGACCATGCGCGGCCGCTTGGCACCGATGAAACCGATCGCTTCGAGCTCGGCGAAGGCCTTCCACATGCCGATCAGGCCGGTGCCGCCGCCGGTCGGATACAGGATCACGTCCGGCAGCTGCCAGCCCAGCTGCTCGGCCAATTCCAGCCCCATGGTCTTCTTGCCCTCGATCCGATAGGGCTCCTTGAGGGTGGAAACGTCGAACCAGCCGACCTTGGCCTTGCCCTCCGCGACGATCTTGCCGCAGTCATCGATCAGGCCGTTGACCCGGTACACGGTCGCGCCTTGGAGCGCGATCTCGCTGACATTCACCTCGGGCGTGTCTTGCGGGCAGAAGATCGTGCTCCTGATGCCGGCGCGGCTGGCATAGGCGGCGAGCGCCGCGCCCGCATTGCCGTTGGTCGGCATGGCCATGTGCTTGATGCCGAGCGCCTTGCCCATCGACACCGCCATGACCAGGCCGCGGGCCTTGAACGAGCCGGTCGGCAGCCGGCCTTCGTCCTTCACCAGAATTTCGGTTGCGGCGAGCTTGGCGGAAATTCTCGGCAACGGCACCATCGGGGTGACGGCCTCGCCCAGACTGACGATGTCGCTCGCGCGGCGCACCGGCAGAAGCTCGCGGTAGCGCCACAGGTCGGCCGGCCGGCGCGCCAGCGCGTCCTTGCTGAGGCTTTTTCGCACTCCGTCGAGATCGTAACGCACCAGGAGCGGCTTGCCGGCGCGCGAGAGATTGTGCACCTCGTCGGCGGCGTGGCGCTCGCCCGTCAAGGCGCATTCGAGATGGGTGACGAAGCTCGCCCGCTCGGCCCGCAGGTTTTCATCATGCAACACGCGCCTGCCTCCCGAGGGTTTAGTGACTCGTCGACGGCTTGCGGTGCCGGAACACGACAAAATGCGATAGCGAAAAGTTGACCAGAAAGCTCGCCCCGATGGCGAGCAGCTTGCCGATTAGAACAGGGTCGATTACATGGCCACCCAGCTCGAGCGGAGTGTCGGCCCCGAAGTAAATGTGCCACAGCAGCGGAAGGGACTTGGACACGATCAGGATGGTCGCCGTGTTGGCCACGAGGCCGGCGACCTGCGCCAGCAGGAAGCTCGCATAGGACTTGAAGCGCAGCTTGCG
>WNFJ01226880.1_pt2 | contig 12996 bp, 11 predicted proteins | sample 5400461 | NCBI WGS metagenome assembly WNFJ01 (sample SAMN13153349, study PRJNA577476) | soil metagenome | isolation source: 115 cm saprolite on Douglas fir-dominated hillslope | place: USA:California | collected 2013-09-17 | reverse complement strand
CTCGAGGCCGGCTCGACTCGGCTCAGGCCGGTGATGATGACCGCTCTCGCGATGATCATCGGCATGGTACCCATGGCTCTCGGGCTCGGCGAGGGAGGCGAACAGAATGCCCCTCTCGGCCGCGCGGTAATTGGCGGATTGCTGTTCGCCACAATTGCAACTCTCTTCTTTGTCCCAATCGTTTTTGCCATGGTTCGCGGTCAGAAAAAATCTGAAGATTCGGCTTCACAGAATTCGTGAGGACTCTATGAATAGACAACTAGAAATTTCCGTATCGAAAAGCCAGGAACCTTCGGGCACAGTCCCGCAGAAGCCGGCTCCACGCTCGAATGGGAAACGGCTGCTGTGGTTCCTGGTGATCCCTGTTTTGCTGGCATGCTCTGCCGTCGTCACCGCCTATGCACGCCGCACCAGCAACGCGAGCCTGGCCGCAACTACCAAAACTCTTGCACTGCAGAACGTCAACGTCATTCATGCGGAACTCGGCAGCCCGACTACTGAGTTGACGGTTCCCGGCACGGCGCAGGCTTTTTCTGAATCGCCCATCTACGCACGGATCAACGGCTATGTTCGCGCCTGGAACGCGGACATCGGAGCGCATGTAAGCAAGGGGCAACTCCTCGCGGTGATCGAGGCGCCGGAGGTCGATCAGGAGCTGAGTCACGCACGAGCGATGCTGGCCCAGGCGCAAGCGAATCTTCAGCTTGCCGAGGTGACCTCCGCGCGCTACCGCGAACTGATCAAATCAAATTCGGTCTCGCAGCAGGAAGTCGACAACAACAACCAGAACCTCAACTCGCAAACCGCAAACGTGCAAGCCGCCACCGCGGAGGTGGGCAGGCTCGAGCAGCTGCAGGGATTCGAGAAGATCTACGCGCCCTTCGACGGAGTGATCACCGCTCGTAAAACAGAAGTCGGAGACCTCATCAACGCCGGCAACAGTGGTTTGGGCTCAGAGCTTTTCCGCATCTCCAATATCACCACGATGCGCGTCTACGTCAATGTGCCCGAAGTGTACAGCGAGGCTATTGCTCCCGGTGTGCACGCCTCAATGGAGGTTGCTTCGCTTCCCAACCGCCAATTTACCGGCGCCGTCGCGCGAACCAGCCACGCCATCGGCATGAACTCGCGCACGTTACTAACGGAAGTGGATGTGCCCAACCCGAAAGGTGAACTGTTTCCTGGCGCGTATGCCCAGGTCCACTTCCAGCTTTCGCTTAAGGTCGTACCGCTGGTACTTCCAGGAAACACCATTCTCTTTCAAGCCCAGGGCCCGCAGGTGGGTGTGGTGAACAGCCAAAATCACGTTGAACTTCGAAGGGTCACACTGGGCCGCGATTTCGGAAACATGGTCGAAATCCTCGGCGGAATAAGCCAGACGGACGCGGTGATCGCCAATCCTCCCGACTATTTTGTCGATGGGATGTCAGTAGCGGTGCAGCCCACACAGGGCAGCGGAAAGTAGGAACGAAGATGATTCCCGACAGGTTCATTCCGATGAATTCGTCGATCCCGCGCTTTCGAGTCTTCGCCGCGCGATCGAGTGCCGCAGCCGTTGGTGTAATCATGGTGACGTCGCTATCGGGTTGCGCCGTCGGGCCGAAGTACCAACGCCCCTCGGCTCCAGTGCCGACCCAATTCAAAGAATCCAGCGCGCGGGCAACACCAGCGACCGGAACACCGCCAATCGCCTACAACAATTGGTGGCTGGTCTTCAACGATTCCACCCTCAATCAGCTCGAAAATGATGCGGATTCTGCCAATCAGGATATTCGCGTTGCCGTGGCGCGCGTCGATCAGGCCGAAGCCGCGGCAAGGTACTCACGTTCCTTCTTGTCTCCCACGCTCAGTGTCGGCGCGAGCGTATCGCGAACTCGCGAAGCTCAGGACCGCCCGAACAACGGCAACACCAACGGCCGGGCCGCAACCTACAACGACTTCCAGTTGCCGCTGTTCTTCAAATACGAAATCGATGCGTGGGGCCGCGTCCGGCGTTCCTTGGAGTCCGCGCGTGACATACACCAGGCCACTGAAGCGGATCTGCGGCTTGTTCGCTTGTCGGTCGAGGCCAGTGTGGCCATCGACTATTACAGTTTGCGCGAGACCGACGCCGAGCGTGCCGTTCTCGATTCCACGATTGAACAACTGCAGCAGGCCCTGGACGTGATGACCAATCGCTTCCATTCAGGCTTGAACAGCGAACTTGAGGTAAAGCAAGCCAAGACTCTTTTGGATCAGACCAAGGCTCAAGCACAAGCTTTGGACGTGCAACGCGCGCAACTCGAGCATGCCATCGCCGTTCTCGATGGGTGCGCCGCCTCCGACTTTTCCCTGCCAAAGGCGCCGTTTACTGGCCTGCCGCCTTCCATACCAGCCGGACTTCCTGCGGACTTGCTTGCAAGGCGCCCCGATATCGCCGAAGCCGATCGCTATGTCGCGGCTGCTACGGCGCAGATCGGCGTCGCAAGAACAGCGTATTTGCCCCGTCTATCCCTCACCGGGTACGCCGGGTTTGAAAGCACCAATACCACCAGCATCTTCAATTGGCAAAATTTCATAGCCTCGCTGGGAGCAGCGGCGTTGACGCCCTTGTTTAACGGCGGGCGAATTCGTGCCGATGTTGATCAAGCCAAAGCGGCCTACCGTGGATCGCTCGCACAATACGAAAAAACTGTCCTCACCGCCTATCAAGAAGTCGAGGATCAGCTCGCGGCCCTGCGAATCCTGTCGGGTGAGGCGAAATCCGAAAACGATGCCGTAGACGACGCCAAGCGAGCTGAAGAAATCGCCATGAATAGATACAAGGCTGGTCTCGTCGGATATCTCGACGTTGTCTTCGCACAGACCACGCTCTTATCCAACGAACGCGTGGCCACGCAGATCAACGGGCAACGTATGGTTGCCACGGTAGTTCTTGTAAAGGCTCTGGGCGGCGGTTGGCTAGAAGTATCAGCCCCGCCGCAGCTTAAACCCAATAACCAAACCGGAGAAGCAGCAGCAAATTCAACAAAATAAAGAGGAGGAAGTATGAAGTTTCTATCAAAAATCGCAGCATCCATCGGACTGACGCTGGTTTTGGCGACGGTTTCGTTCGCTCAACACGTCAAAACCGATTACGACCACAGTGCAAACTTTGGCCAATACAAGACCTACTCTTGGGAAAAGGTCCAAACGAAAGACCCGCTTCTGGTCGACCGCATCAAGAGTGCAGTGAACAGCGCTCTGGCGGCAAAAGGTTGGACGGAAGTTCCCTCGGGAGGTGAGGTCGAGGTCTTTGCCATTGAAACGACTCAGAATCAACAAACCTTGGACACGTTCTATAACGGGTTCGGAGGAGGCCGCCGTTGGGGAGGATTCGGTGGATTTGGCGACGCAACCACAACCGTCGAAACCTATAAAGTAGGGACCCTAGTGATCGATCTCTTTGATGCAAAAACAGAGAAGTTGATCTGGCGTAGCTCATCGAGCGATACGCTCTCCGACAACGCCGACAAGAACACCAAAAACCTCGACAAAGGCGTGAATAAAATGTTCCAGCATTTTCCTCCCGCCCCGTCGACGAAACACTAAGGGGGGCGAGATGAATCGCTATCTGACCTTCTCCCTCGCTATGTCAATGACCCTGAGTACCCTAGCCATCAAGCCGCGCGCGGGGAAGATGGAAAGAACCGTGGTCGTGTGGACGAACCAAGACCTTAAGAGACTCAGATCTCAAGGCCTAATTTCCATCGTCGGTCAACCCGCCACTGTAGAAAACACAACTCCTGCTGCACTGCCTCCACCTTACGTAATGACGCAGGACTCTGAATGGTATGCCGAGCAAGCAGCAAACCTGCGCGGCGAGCTTGAACTCAGACAAACTCGGCTCACTGAGTACCGGCGGGCACTTGAAGATGCCCGAAGTCTCAGGGAAATGACGGGTGGAATAAATCTCGATGAAGGCGATCTCGGCATTACGCCCGAGGCCAGCATTGAAATTCTTGAGCGGCGGGTGGAGGAAGTCCGCACGGAGCTCGATGCACTGGAAGACTTGGCCCACCGGCATAACATCCTGCCAGGCACGCTCCGCGGCCAGTGACACCAGACTAAGAGAAAGGACAAAGGTACAACATGCAGGAATACATCGAGATCAAAGGTACAAATCTCATTAGTTCCCGAATCGCGCTCGGCACCTGGGCCATCGGGGGCTGGATGTGGGGCGGAACTGACCAGAAGGAATCGATTCGCACTATTCATGCGGCACTCGACCATGGCATCAATCTGATCGATACCGCGCCCATCTACGGCTATGGGCGTTCCGAAGCGATTGTGGGCGAAGCCATGCACCAACATGGCCGCAGGGACAGCGTGATTCTCGCCACCAAAGTCGGGATCGACTGGACGAATGGCAAAATCGAACGCAACTCCACCCGCCAGCGTATTCTCAAGGAACTCGAGGATTCGCTGCGTCGCCTCCAGACGGACTACATCGATATTTACCAGGTGCACTGGCCCGATCCTCTCGTGCCCATCGAGGAGACAGCCGCTACTCTTCGTGAGCTTTACGAGCATGGCAAAATTCGCGCCATCGGTGTGAGCAACTATTCGCCTCAAGAGATGTATCGTTTCAGAGCCATCGCGCCGCTTTACACGATTCAACCGCCTTACAATCTCTTCGAGCGCGAAATAGAACGAGACGTTCTGCCCTACGCTGTGGACCGCGGGATCACCACAATCACTTACGGCGCGCTCTGCCGCGGGTTGTTGAGCGGTGCCATGAGTACCGATCGTCAGTTTGCCAACGGCGACATGCGCAAGACCAGCGACCCTAAGTTTCAGCCTCCTCATTTCGCCGAATACCTCAATGCCGCAAGAAAGCTGGATGCATTTGCTCGCGAAAACTTTGGCAAGCGCGCGATTCATCTGGCGGTCCGCTGGCTCCTCGACCAACCTGGTGTTGGCGTCGCGCTCTGGGGCGCCCGTCGTCCGGAACAGCTTGCGCCTGTCAGAGAAGTAAGCGGCTGGTCGCTGACGAAAAGCGACTTCGCTGCAGTCGACGCCATTCTACGCGAAAACATTCGTAATCCGGTGGGGCCGGATTTCATGGCTCCTCCCGCGCGGCAAATCCGCCGCGTGGCATAGTCTTCTGCGCTAGATGCCGCTTCATTTTCGGGCTTTAGATTTGTTTCAGGAGCTTAGAGGAAAAAAGGACAGTTACTATGAATATTCGGTATTTCAGTTGTGTGGCCGCTTTTTGTTTAATGGCGACCGGCGTCGCCGGAGACGGCTACCTCTCAATCCCCTTGCTTCCCGAAGTTCGGTCGCAGAATCACATCGCTTCTTTTACTCTGCACGCGGCTCTCAGTGCTGATGGCCGGGGTGCTTTCTTCTACAATGGCCGGAGCACTGCCCCCCTGATCCGCGTGTCTCCCGGCGATACCCTCAAGATCGACTATGTGAACGACCTCCCCGTTCACTCCAAGGAAAGCTGCGCGATCTCTCCGTGCCAAGACATGACAAATCTCCATTTTCACGGCCTGTGATGGCCATGCCTGGCGAAACGCTTCACTATGTGGTCAAAATTCCCGCAGATCATCCTCCGGGTCTCTTCTGGTATCACACGCATCCGCATGGTGAGAGTCACCGTCAGGCACTGGACGGCATGTCCGGCGCAATTGTTATCGAGGGCATGGACCGCTATGTTCCCGAACTGCATAACTTACGCGAACAGGTGCTTGTCGTACGTGGCGAGTCCCTCGAACACGGTCCAGGTGCCACCGCTCTCTTGCGTCGCGTTGGAGCGCAAGCTCCTTCTTGTGGAAGCGAGCCGGATGAAATAGATCGAATTTTCACTGTGAACAATGAAGTTCGCCCGACGATCCATATTAACCCGGGCGAACGCCAATTCTGGCGTATTGTCAACGCTTCCGCCGACCGGTACATGGACCTTCAACTCGATGGCCAGAAATTCGAAGTCGTCGCGCTCGACGGTATGCCTCTCGCTTACCATGACCCCAAGAATCCCATAATGATTGTGGAACACGCGTTAGTGCCTCCGGCCGGGCGTTTGGAAGCGATTGTCACTGGTCCAACGGCAAGTGCTCACTCGGCTCTTCGAACACGCTGTGTAAATACTGGGCCGGATGGCGATCCGAACCCGGCTATGGTGCTCGCCGATGTTCGGCCAGGTTCTTTGGCGCCACACTTACAACAAAAGATCAATCGCGATTTCATGCAGCCGGAATATAAGCAGATCGATCTGCGAGTTTTCGAAGCTTCACAACCCGATTTCGTTGTGGCCTTTACTGAAGATAAGAACGGCTTCTATATCAACGACCAAAAGTACGCGCCGGAATCTGCTCCGATGACGCATGCGCGAGTCGGGACCTATCAGCACTGGCGCATTCTCAACAAAACGCGAGAGCTGCATCCTATGCATATCCACCAGGTGCACTTCCTAGCTTATGCCGAAAATGGAGTGCCTCTAGAGCATCCCGTTTGGTTGGACACCGTAAACGTGCCAACCGGGGGATCCGTCGACGTCGTCATGGACTTTACCAATCCCGTCATCAAAGGCATGTCTCTGTTCCACTGCCATCTTCTCAATCACGAAGACAAAGGCATGATGGCGAAAATTCTCTTTGAATGAGTCGGCCAGTGCGTCCCGCCGTTCGAGAATCGATGTCAAGTTGCGCCGTCCACAGAGGATGGACGACGGGCAAGTCGGACATGTTAGGTTTCACCTGACGGGCAGAGTCTACCTTTTAGAAATTGCGATCTCGTGATCCTTTTGGTTGTAGCGTCGGATAACCTGACATTTGGCCCTCACGTTCCAGAAACGGGCTTCTGGTGGGTTAGCAAGGCGACCGGCTTCACTTGAACTTTGGTGCGCATCAGGATTGGTTGCCGACGGGAACCTTTGACGGTGAATAACGTCCCAGCAGTTTGGTCAATTCCAGCGACTGAATCGGCTTCGTAATGTAGTCATCCATTCCGGCCTCAAGACAGCGGTCTCTGTCTCCAGTCATGGCATGGGCAGTCATAGCGATGACGGGCAGGTGATGCCCGGACGCTTTCTCTTTCTCTCGAATCGCCGCTGTCGCTTCAAAGCCGTCCATCTCGGGCATCTGAACATCCATAAGCACCAGGTCAAATGTGTCCTTTTCCAGAGCCGTCAGCACTTCTTTGCCGTTTCCAGCAACTGTGACGCTATGCCCGCGCTTCTCCAGTAGCCGGACTGCAAGTACCTGGTTTACGGCATTATCCTCGGCTAGCAGGATGCGCAAGTGATTGCCAGTCTCGCGGAGAGAGTGGCGCGTAACCAGGGCAGGCGTGGCTTCTTTTATCGGTCTTGTCCCCAACGCGGTCAAAATGGCGTCCAATAGCTCCGCCTGCCGAATGGGCTTGGTCAGATAGGCCGCGACCCCGAGTTCACGGCAGCGTTTGGCGTCCCCGCGTTGGCCGGCGGAACTTAACATCATGATTGTGGCGGATTTCCAATCCGGGTTCCTCTCTATGCTCTCGGCCAGTGCAAACCCGTCCATTTCGGGCATTTGCGCGTCGAGCAGAATGAGGGGATAAATCCTTCCCAAGCCTTGTGCTTCTCTTAGAGCAATTATCGCTTTTGCGCCACTTTCAACTGCTGTGGGACTGGTGTGCCAGTTGGTGAGCATCTTCAACAAAATCTGTCGGTTTGTCGCGTTGTCGTCTACGACCAGCACTCGCATGTCACGCAAAGTCATCGGATCCCTGGGTACGGCGATCCTGGCGGGAGTCTTTCGCAGGCCAAAGTGCGCAGTGAAATGAAATCGGCTCCCTTTGCCCAACTCACTTTCCACCCATGCATCAATACCACCAGCCGGGACGAAATGGTAAGACCCAATCCCGTGCCGCCATATGTGCGGCTCATGGAACCGTCGGCCTGCGTAAAGGCTTCAAAAATTGCCGCCTGTTTGTCGGGGGCAATTCCGATGCCAGTATCTGTAACTATGAAATGGAGTTGAATATCCTCGCCAGTCCTCCACTCTGCGTGCACCTGAAGGATCACTTCGCCCTTCTCCGTGAACTTGATGGCGTTGCCCACCAGATTCACAATGATTTGCCTTAGCCGGCCGGGATCGCCGAAGAGTGCATCCGGGACGTCGGGCTGAAGTTCGTAGGCAAGTTCCAGCCCCTTCTGGTGTGCGCGAAGGCTTAGCGTTTTCATCGTGTCGCCAATAACGTCTCCGAGGTTGAAATCGAAGGCGTCGATTTCCAGCTTTCCTGCTTCGATTTTGGAATAATCCAGGACGTCGTTAATCAAGGAAAGTAAGGAGTCAGCAGACAGCTTCGCCATGTTCAAGTACTCACGCTGCTCAGAATCTAGTTCTGTGTCGAGTACCAGTTCCGTCATTCCCATGATTCCATTCATAGGCGTGCGGATTTCATGGCTCATGTTGGCAAGGAACTCGCTCTTAGCCCGGCTGGCGGCTTCGGCCGCCTCCTTTGCGTGTCGCATGGCCTCTTCCGCCCGTTTGCGTGCGGAAATGTCTTGATAGAGACCTAGAGAGCCAACCACCTCGCCGTTCACGACCAGCGGGACAGCGTGAAGTTCGACGTCCACCAGACTCTTGTCTTTTCGCATGCGTTGTGTCACCAGGTTCACGGGTGTTCCTCCGAGCGTCCCACGGGAAATATTGCTCACTTCCGCGAGGAGGCTTTTCTCCGCCAGGAGGCCGTCGGCCGGTTTGCCCACAATTTCCAGCCTGGAATATTGAAACATCTGTTCAAACGCAGGATTGCATAGTTGAACCTTGTCCGCGGAGTCTTGCACCAGGATGGCGAGCGGACTGTTTTCGATCAGGGCATTGAGATACGAAGTCCGCTCTGCCACTCTCCGTTCGAGATCATCGTGCGCTTTCTGGATCGCGACGTCCCGCTGCTGGATGCGGTCGAGCATGCCGTTGAACTGATCGAATAAGACGCCGATTTCGTCCTGGCTTCTCTTAGTAGCTCGAACGGAATAGTTTTCATGCGCGGAGACCGACGACGCGGTTTTTGCCAATTCCTGGATCGGTCCCGAAATCACGCGTTGCAACCGGTAAGACAGCAGGAAAGCAACTGCCAGTGAACCTAGTAAGACAACAAAATCGATCACCACATATCGCAGGAGTCGGTCATGAAGGTCCTCCAGATCCGCCTCCATATGAATCATCCCGATGGAATCACCGTTCAGGACTATATTCTGGAATAAGACCATGCGCTGGGCGGCAACCCAGCTTCCTTCCCCTCGGCCTGGAGGAGGACAAGCTCCGACCTCCGTCCGGTCCCGGCTGTACTTCGCGAAGACTGTGCCTTCCGAGTCATAAATGCAGGCATTGGTCACGTGCTGTTTGGCGTGCAGCGCGCTCAAGATCTCCCGTGCGGATTTCGAATCGTTGAAAGTAAGTGCGGCCGTGCTGTTCGATCCGATCATTTCCGCGGAAGCAATCAGATCCGCCGTCTTCGAACGGAGGAAAGTGGTCCGATCATAGATGGTGAACGCCACCGACGCTACGAACAACGCCACTACGCAGGCGATGATAACCATGCCTTGAAGCTTATGACGAATGGATATATCTCGGTACCAACGCATCTCAGTGCCCCTTCGAATGATCTTGATCGTGGACGATCCTGGCTAGCGCAAGCAGTTTGGAGCTGGCTTGTAATCTGGCCCTTTTAACCGCATCCACATTGACTGCGAAGCGCAGCTTGTTATCTTCCAGGAAGAATTGAACCCCGCCGCCACGTTCCGCAAAATCCGCACTCTCACCGACCAGGAGCGCGCTTGCCGCCTTCAAGCTGTTCAATATTTCCGGCAGACTTTTTTCTTCCCTCTCACTGACGAAAATAATCTGACAGGACTTCAAGTCCGGCGGTTCATTCACCCTGCGGGCCAGAACCTCGCGGTTGTTGATTGTTTTTCCTCGGATAATCTCATCCAGGGCGTTGCCGAACGGGTCGTATCTGAAGATACAGACAGCAATCGGCGCCCTTTCACCCTGAAAAACGTCGCGAGGCCAATCGACGAATTTTGCAAAGTTAAGAAGAAACGCCGCTTTGACTTGATATTCGACCGATGGATTGGATTCTGACAGGGTTGCACGCCCCGCCTCGATTCGAACCTCGTGCGCGGGAAACAAGGATCCCCATCCTGCAGACATGCTGGTCATGGTCAGGATTGCGAAGCATGCGTGCCTTGGGTTGAATCTGCGTGACCAGTCCTTAGTCAGCCGGCCTTGTCTCGCTTGACCACGATTGATAAGATTTTCCACTTAAAATCTCCAGGTGATCTTGCCGAAGACCTTGCGAACGTCCTGTGTGGAGAGATTCCCTTCCGTATCGATGAACTCCAGATGTCTGGGAGAAAGCAGGTTCTGCCCTATCAATGAAATTTCCATGGCTTCGGTGGGCCGCCATCCGAGACGCAGGTCGGCTCTCGTGTATGCCGGAACTTGTGAGTTTGCGAGCGCGCTCACAAAGTACACCGATTGGTCGAATTCGAAATTTCGCGGGAGATTCCATCGTGACCGAACCTGAGCTTGGTAATTCGGGTTGTTGTCCGCTGTTTGCGCCGCGTTGGTGTCCAAGCTGCCGGGATCAGGCTTTAATATCAGCTTTAGAACCGCATAACCAACGTTCAATTTCCAAGCCTTGGTGACTTGCCAGCTTGCCGAGAGCTCCCCACCGTAGCCCTTGCCATGCATTTGGTTGCTAAAAAAAAGAGGAATGACGAGGTGCGCGGGAGCAGGAGTACCCGCAAAGAAAGGAGTTCCCGGCTCGGTTGTGCTCAAAGCTGTATAGTGATTGTAAAATGTAGCTAGATCGACGGAAAGACGCTTGACTGGCTGCAGGCGATAGCCCAACTCATAGGCGAGAACGTGTTCGTTCCTTGTGTTTGGGTCCCCCATGATAGAGAGGACCGCGGGTGCTCCCCCTGGACCCGGAAAAGCTGCCACGCTCGCATTCAGGCCTCGGTCGGCACGATCCGGCGTTCGCTGCGCCGCGGCAATGGAGGCCCAGAGTGTTTGCTTCTTTGACAGTGTCCACAGTAACCGGCCACTCGGCTGGACATTGAAGCCGGTGTACTCCACATACTCAAACCTTGTTCCGGCGATGAAATGCACACGTCCCGGAAGAAGCGTAATCTCATCCTGAACGAAGGCGCCATAGAGGGACAAAGTCTGGCTCGGCGGCACGAATGATACTTGGAACGTTCCTTCGAACGTGCTTGGCGTTCGACGATAGCCGAACCCCCAGACGAGGCCGTGGCGCGTCCCTAGTGCGAATCGATGCTGGAAATCGAAGTCGATCGATTGGTTAAAGCTTCGCAAGGTTCGCGTATTCTGTATGTCGCCAGAGTAAAAGAACTGCAGGGACGTGTCGGAACGCGGCGAATTGGTATGGGTCCACAGTGCCAGCACATCCCCGCCGCTCACCGAGGTCTGGGTTCCCACTTCCTGCGAAAAAGGCGGCGTGAGTAATGTCAAATCTACGAGTTGATGCTGGTCTCCTTGATAGCTGTCACCCTCAACTGTCACCACGTCGCGAGCGGAGAGTTGGAAATCAGTTCGGAAGCCGCTCTGAAACATGTGCCATCCATCGGCATTAATCCCCATTTCATCCGAATCTTTCGCAAATGGTCCACGGTCAAACCCGTTTCCGTAAACTCGATACTGGCCCTTCTGGCCTAATTGCCCGCCGAAGCGGACTGCAGCGGAGCCCCGCTCCTGCACTCCTCCGCCCACACGCACCAAGCCACCTTGCGTATCTTTCGCACTTTTGGTGATGATGTTGATGACGCCATTCACTGGCCTTGCCCCTGCTCCCCACAGAGCCGCCCCAGGACCGCGGATGACCTCAATGCGTTCGATGTCTTCCAACATCAGGTTCAGGACTTCCCAAAACACGCCGGCGCGGGCAGATGAATAAAGGCTCCTTCCATCGATAAGAACAAGCAACTTGTCCGAAAAACGGTCGTTAAATCCCCGATCGCTGATGGCCCATTTGTTGGCGTCGATGTGTGCTACGTCCAGACCGGGCACCATCAGCAGCAACTCAGGGATACTGGTCATGCCGGAGCGGCGGATATCGTCCTGCGTGATCACGTAGACAGCTGCCGCAATCTGAGAGACTTTTTCTTCCTTCCTTGAAGCCGCGCTCACTTCGATGTTCATCAGGTCTTCCATGCTTTTCTCACCCAAGTCTTTTGGCGCCTCTTGCGACCATGCAGGAATCGCCATCAGAACAGCAGCCGCCAAATGAAGATAATTGCATCTTAGAACCGTACGGTTTCCAGACTTGGGCGATGCAGGCGCGGGGCCATCTGCGTTACGGATCAATCTCAGTCGAAAGCTCATTCTTCCTCCTCCAAGACCGTACAAAACCGATTTGAAGAACCGTTTTCACAAGTGGCCGCCCCGTCTTTCTCTCGAGGCCTAAGAGAGAAGCAAAGGCGTTATCTAGTTCTTTCGAGTGGTTACAACCCGCACAGTCACGAGAAAAGCCGCTTTACAGTCCTCGGCAATGCTTTCGTCGGAAGGGGGATTACTCCGAGATGATCACAGCGTTAGAACTTGAATACCCAAGGAGGCGAATCGAGAGGGGGCCGAAACTTACTTTTGCATAATCGCCAACTCGAACTCTACCACGTCTAGTGCGTCGACCAAGTTAGAATGAATCGGCAGATGCCTATGAGTTACACCCGGCGCGAGTTTTACATTCCTTTGGCAACACTCAGGAAAATGCTCCGTCCCGTAGCCATGGCAGGTTCACCATTCGCAGAGCTTGGTTGCGACGTGATTTACTTCGGCTGACAGTACAATGCATGCGCCTTGGTACTATTGTTCAGAATCGCTCAATGGAGAACCGTGGCAGTCACCCTCGCCGAAAGAGAGACGCCTGAGGCTCGGAAGTGTCCCAGATGACTGAGAGCGAACGAACTATGTCTCAGAGTGTTCGCCCTAGGAATCAGGCCTGTGACGGAGTTTACTCAGGACG
>WNFJ01196703.1_pt1 | contig 12997 bp, 13 predicted proteins | sample 5400461 | NCBI WGS metagenome assembly WNFJ01 (sample SAMN13153349, study PRJNA577476) | soil metagenome | isolation source: 115 cm saprolite on Douglas fir-dominated hillslope | place: USA:California | collected 2013-09-17 | reverse complement strand
TACAGCTGCAAATGAAGAATATGCCAACACAAGACGCATCCGTCGAGGCTGCGAAGCAATCGGAGCAGGAAGCGGTGAATGCGCACTACGATGTGCGGCTGCCAGAGTTGCCGTGGCGGCGCCGCTTGCAGATCCCGCTGATCGCCGCTGCGGTTTACAGCCTGATTCGAACGCTGGGGCCGACTCTGCGCTACGAGGTGCTGGGCTGGCAGCACGCGGAACGCGTATATGCAGCGAAGAAGCAATGCATCTGGGCGTTCTGGCATCGCATCATCCTTCCGATTGTGTGGTGGTACCGGAATCATGGGGTAGTGGTGATGAACACGACGGCATTCGACGGCCAATGGACTCGCAAAGTGATCGAATGGCTGGGATTCGGGACGGCCCAGGGAAGCTCGACACGCGGAGGATTGCGCGGACTCGCGGTGATGGCGCGCCGTTTGGAAGAAGGACTCGATTGCGCATTTACGATCGATGGACCACGCGGCCCGCGCTACGTCGCAAAACCGGGGCCGGTCATGCTGGCGCGAAAAACCGGATGTCCCATCATGGTATTCCACATCGGCGTGGATCGAGGCAAGACATTCGAACGAACCTGGGATCATTTTCTCCTTCCAGCGCCCTTCGCGCGCACCGTGATTCTATTTGCACCACCAATCTATGTCCCGGCTGACGCCAGTGCCCAGACCATGGAATCCAAACACGCGGAGATGCAGTGCGAACTCGAACGCGTGCGGGATATTGCGGAAGGCTGGTTTTTGCTGAGGGAGGAAGCGCGCGCAAAACACCGCGCCGAATTCAATCGATCAAGCACGAGAGTGTGAGTTTTTTCTGCTCAAAATCGCGAATTGACAATCGAACCTTAGTGCCAAAATCGAAAATCAAAATTCGAACCTGAAGCTGTTTCAGTTACCGGTACGTTCGCCGAGCTTGACGGGAACATCCATTTTTTTGCCGCCGCGATACAGGGTGACGTTAACCGTGTCGCCGGGGCGTTTGTGGTTGAGGACCAGGTTGACATCGAGTTGGCTGGCGACTTTCTGCCCGTCGATGGCGACGATAACGTCGCCGCCGATGGCGATCTTGCGCATGCCCGCTTGAGCGAGGCGGTCGCCACCGTGAATCCCGGCGGCAGCAGCCGGTCCGCCCTTGGTGGCTCTTTCCACCAACAGGCCCTCTTTCACCGGCAAATCCAGCGCTTCACTCAGCCAGCTGCTTACGGGCCACGTTTCCACGCCAAGAAAAGCACGATGCACGCGGCCGTCGGTGATGAGGTCGTTGGCGATGTTCTTTGCGGTGTTGATGGGAATGGCGAAGCCGATGCCCGCGGTGGTGCCGCTGGGCGTGTAAATCGCCGAATTAATTCCAATCACGTCACCGTGCGAATTGATGAGCGGACCGCCGGAATTGCCGCGATTGATGGCCGCGTCGGTCTGAATGGCTTCCTCAATGAAAGTGGCCTGGCTGGTTTGGACGGTGCGGCCAAGCGCGCTGACGACGCCGGTAGTGAGCGTGGACTGGAAACCGAAGGGGTTGCCGATGGCGAGAACTTTCTGGCCAACTTGAAGAGCGTTCGAATCTCCAAGCGCCAACGCGACGAGATGCTTTCCCTTGGGATCGATTTTCACCAGAGCCACATCATTGCGCTGGTCGGCGCCGATAAATTTTGCCGGGTATCGGGATTGATCGCCGAGCACGACTTCAATGGACTGCGCGCCCTCGACGACGTGAAAGTTTGTGAGGATGTAGCCGCGGGCATCGATCACGAAACCAGAGCCGGCGCCTTCGACGGGTACGGGGTCCATGAAGAAATCATATTCGGTGGCCTTCGTAAGAATGTTGGCCACAGCCGGGGATGCCTGCCGGTAGATTCGAACGTTGATGGATTCATCATCGGTTAGCGCGCCGCGCTCCGCATTCGCCGCGGAACCGTTGCGAGGCACGGCTTCGACACTCGTTGGTTGGCGTGGGCCGAAGTGCGCGCCGACCCAGTAAGCGCCGAGGGTTAGCACCAGCGCGGCCAGAATGATGCGCGCGCGGTTGGATGTGTTTAGCGCAGTCATGCGTCCTCCTTCCGATCCACTCGATGACCATAGTATAAGGAAAATCGCCAGGCGGGTCACACCCGCGCCATCGCAAAGCAGGGTCACCGCGCCACCATGAAATGGGTCGCCGCGCCATCGAACGATGCGTCACAGCGCGGCCTGGCTGCGTCGGAGTTTGGCTGCGAGAGCCTCGACTTGGCGGCGGGTTTCTTCGAGGGAACCGGAGCAGTCGATCTTCTCGGTGGCGATGCGAAGTTTTTCCTCGACGGGGAGCTGGGCGCCGATCCGGCGGCGGGCCTCGGCTTCGCTGAGCCCGCGCGCGAGCAGCCGCTGGAGCTGCTGTTCCGGATGGCACCAGGCCACTACGAGGCCGTCCAGTTGTTTGTGAATGCCCGATTCGATCAGCAGAGCGGCTTCGACGAAGACCGCGTCGCGAACTCCGGCGCGCCTCCACATTTCAAATTGGCTGAAAATGATCTCCGCGACACGGGGATGGATGATGGCATTGAGACGGTCGAGTTTCGCACGATCGGCAAAGACGACGGTGCTGAGTTTGGCGCGGTCCACGCGGCCATCCTCGGCGAGCACCGTCTGGCCGAATTCGTGGACGACTTCGTCGTAGGCTGACTGGCCGGGCTCGATCAGTTTGTGGGCCAGGGAGTCGGCGTCGAGGACCGCGAAGCCCATGTCGCGCAGCATAGCGGCGACGGCGCTTTTGCCGCTGGCGATCCCACCGGTGAGTCCGAGTCGCAGCATGACGGGTGAATTATCGCGCGCTGGCGGTCGATTGCGTTGCAGAAAATTTGGGAGAGGCACGGCGGAGGCGCGCGGCCTTCACGGTGTTGCTCATGAGCATGGCGATGGTCATCGGGCCGACGCCGCCGGGAACAGGCGTGAGCGCCCCAGCGGTGTTGATGGCGTCGGGATGGACGTCGCCGACAAGGGCGCTACCTTTGGCGCGGAACTTTTCGAGGCGGTCCGGAAAGTTTTGAAAAAGGCGCTCGGCTTCTTGCGCGTCCGTGACGCGGTTGGTGCCCACATCAATGACCGCGGCCCCGGGCCCCCCACCTGTAGAAGACTTGATCCAGTCGGCTCCGACAAAACCGGCTTTGCCCATGGCGGCGACCACGATGTCGGCGCGGCGGACATTGCCGGGAAGGTCGCGCGTTTTGGAATGGCAAATCGTTACGGTAGCGTTGGCGTGCATGAGGAGCAGGGCCATGGGTTTGCCGACGATGTCGCTACGGCCGAGGACAACAGCATTGGCGCCTTCGATCTGGATTTCGGCACGCCGCAGAATTTCCATGCACCCCGCGGGAGTGCAGGCAACCAGGCCGGGGCGTCCGCTGACCAGCCGGCCCAGATTGACGGGATGGAAGCCGTCCACGTCTTTGGCGGGATCGACAGCTTCCAGAATGCGCTTGGTATCCACCTGCGGAGGAAGCGGAAGTTGCACGAGAATGCCGTCAACATTGTTGTCGCGATTGAGGTCTTCGACCACGGCGAGCATTTCAAGAGTTCCGACCGTGGCGGGCGGCGTGAGCAGCGCGCTGGAGAGCCCAATCTCCTCGCAAGCCGCAATCTTGCTCTTCACGTACATCTGCGAAGCCGGATTTTCGCCCACAAGAACGGCCGCCAGGCCCGGGCGAACGCCCGCGGCGGTGAGCAGGCGCACCTCATCCTTCAACTCGGCGAAGATCTGGTCCCGAATTTTGTTCCCGTCAAGGACGCGCGCGGTCATTCCTGGCTCGCTTTCTTGGCTGAAGCGCAGTCAGCAACGCCGATGATAGCACACGGCCGCGCGCAGGCTTGAGCACGTGGGAGGGAAGGCCTTCACTTGGGACGTCACCAAAGCGCCCGCTCGTTTCGCTATAATAGTTTTGCCATGGAACGCGCTGCAACGATTCCGACCCTTACGGGCAGAAACAGGAAAGATCATTATATTCCTCGAAGTTTCCTTCGAGGCTTCATCGATCCGTCTCGATGGAGTCTGGAACAGCCGCTTTGGTACCTGGACGTTCCGAACGATGTGTGGTCCGAACGAAGCCCCGGTGAGGTTGGGTATCGCTCTGGATTCTACGACTACGCCACAGCAGAAATTAGTTTAGAAACTGCAGATGAGGCTTTCGCTCAGCTTGAAGGGCGATTTCCCAGAATTCGACGGTCCTTGATAGAGAAGAATTTCGAGAATTGGAAAGAGCATCTAGATTTTCTGCTCCGATACGCTCAAATGATGCGAGCAAGATCACTGTTGTTCTTCGAGCAAAAGCAATCTGAATGGAGCAAAGCAAGGGGCTGGATCGTTCAAGAGGTGCTTCCAGACGGCAAGAGTGTCAAGGTAAAGTCAATGACGCCCGAACCCCTGCCCCACACATTCATACGAAACCGCACGATCGTTGAAATGCGGGAAGAGGTTAAGAAAGGCGCCGCGTGGTTGAAGGATTTCAATTGGTGCCTTCGATACTGCGACTCTCCCTCCACACCTTTCGTAATCTCAGAGATACCCTTTGTCTGTCATGGACGTTCTTCCGATCTTGCGGAAGCTCTTCAGGACCCCGAAACACTGCTTTTCTTCCCGCTGTGTTGGCAAGCGTGCCTAATCGGCAGCCGTCAATTCTTTGAGAAGGAAACGGATCGATTTGGAAACGCAGACATGCGCCAGATTCAAAAGATGTATCGAGAAAGCGCGAACGTTTTTGTTTTGTCTCCAACAAAACTAGACTTCTGAATCGCAATTGTGAGTATCCAACTCGATTTTCTAATTGGGGAAAATGTTGTCATGAGAGTTTGAAAAAGTGCCTCGCACCTGCATTTTCTGCGACAGTCCGCTCATAGGAGTTCGCGCGGAGGAACATGTCATTCCTCGATGGCTAATGGAATACCTTGGGGTAACTGACGATCAGCTTTATCTAGCCGTTGCACAGTCTAGAGACGACACCATTCTGAAAGATCGGACGCACGTCGCAGGAAATTTTGTCGAGGGCCGCGTATGCGGAGAATGCAACAGCGGCTGGATGAACGATCTGGAAAAACAAACGAAGGAGCTTCTCAAGCCGCTCATCGAAGGCACCGTAAATCTTCTGAGCATTTCGGATGATGAAAGGGCCAAACTCGCAAAGTGGTCAGTGAAGACCGGCTATGTTCTCAGTCACGCAGCACCTCTCAAGAAAACACCGCCTCCACCGCATATGCGGTACATGAAGGACCACGCTGGAGCTGTTGCTCCGCGCGTGGAGGTGTTTGGGCAACAGTCGCTTTGGACGGCAGACTTCAATCAAATACAGCGGAATCAATGGCGTCATATAGCGGAACCACCGCCAAAGCATCCCGCTCCGCCTGAGGGAACCTATAAGATCGCTTTCCAGTTTCGATGCCTGATGCTCCTGGTCGCTCACTGGTCCGATCCAAATTCGATGCCGATGATCTCTGCAGGCATCCATATCCCGCTCTGGCCTGTAAACAAACTGCATATCACATATCACGAGCAACTGCCTCCGCTGGATATGAATGATGCGATGGCTCCGCTCGATAGGTTTTGCACGACGCTGGCAGTTTGTGATTTGGACGCTTTTATTCAGCCATGACTTATCAAGGACGGCGCTCCGGATTGGCACGGCCCGGCAATACAGCGTATCCCAGTGTCACTGCTCCATCCAGCTTTAGCCCGCACGTCAAAACCTGCGATTTTAAGCTTCGAAAGAATGGAATGCAGGTGGGCAAGGCCGACGACAAACAGGCGGGTGGGCCATGCCTACACTTCAACCCAATAGGGTGGCTTATTGGAACTGAGCATCGCTACAAACATCTTGTGCGGCGTAAGTTCCTCGACCCTCTCCTCCAGTTTCCGTTTGTCCCCCGCCAAATTATTCACTTGTTCTTCCAACTCCAAGATGCGACGTTGCAGATCAGCGGCGCCCATTTTCACCCCACCTAGAATCTTCACTTTCTCCGCGAGGAGTTCATGACCCTGCTGGGATTGAGTATGAACCGTTCCCATGCCGATTCCCAACCTGACGGTGGCAGCCCTTAGCGGAAGGGCACGATGTGGGTGCCGCACCCTTCGGTTTTAAAGGGTGCGGGTTTTGATTTGCTATTTCCTGGCTCGCTTCGCATCCACAAGAACCGTTCAACCCGCCCTAATCGCCGTTCAACCCCCAATTCTTGCCTTTCATTGTGAAATACTTGACAACTTAAATAAGGCGTGCTATCCTCTTGTGTGTTTATTTACACTGAGTCTCGAAGTGTTGAAGATCATCCTCCCCTTCCAACCTTCCCATCAACTAAATCCTTTCCTGTCATATCTTTTGCCGACCCCCACCCCTTAAACCCTTACGCTACAATTCATTACAAAAAGGTGGGGGCAGGGGGGCGTCTGCAACCGCCACTCCAACACTGTCCCGCTGTTCCCTAAATCGTTTAGATGCAACATTTATGAGCCTCCTCGCAAGTGTTGCAAACAAAAGACTTACGGGAAAAGCTAACTCCTTTAGATGCAACACTTACACAAAACCGGGGGTACCTCCTTCAAGCCAAAAGCTTTTCTACTCGGTGCCGTTCCCGACGCTCGGACGTTCCAACGTTTCAACGTGCAAACGTTTCAACGTGTCTCCCGTCCATCTCCCATCTTCCGTACACTCTTCCAAGTTCCGTATCCCGCAACTCCTTTATTTGCCACTCTTACGAAAACACCGGGGGTGTGGGGGTATTCTTCCCATTCTGGTTTACCCAGCTTGCCCCGAGTCCGAGGGGAGCGATTTCTGCGAAGGGAACTCGCCACTCGCCACTGTCCCGTCGCCTCAGTTACCATGGGCATCCAATTCGCGGGGGATCGTGATGGCACTGTTTGGGGATGGCGGCCGACGGGATCTGGAAAAGAAGGCGAAGGCGGAGGGGCGGCTGCCGCCGGGGCAGTCGCTTACGCTGAAGTGGCCGGTGCTGCATTACGGCAGCGTGCCGCATTTTGATGCGGCGAAATGGGACTTCAAGATTTCGGGGCTGGTGGAAGAGCCGATGCGGCTGACGTGGAAGGAGTTTCGGGCGCTCCCGCAGACGGAGGTGACTGCGGATTTTCATTGCGTGACGCGCTGGAGCCGGCTAGACAACCGTTGGAAGGGCGTGTTGTTTACGGATGTGATGAAGCTGGTGAAAATGAAGCCAGGTGCGGAGTTTGCGCTGGTGCTGGCGGAAGAAGGTTACACCGCGAATGTGCCGCTGCCGGATTTGCTGCGGCCGAATGTGCTATTTACGTTTGAACATGATGGCGAGCCCTTGGCCGCGGAACATGGCGGGCCGCTGCGGCTGATCGTGCCGCATCTCTACGCATGGAAAAGCGTGAAGTGGGTGCGCGGTTTCATGTTGCTCGACCACGACCAGCTGGGCTTTTGGGAGCGCAATGGCTATCACGCGTACGGCGACCCCTGGAAGGAGCAACGGTACTCTGGAAGTTAAGCGTGGAGTTCAAAGAAAGACGCCCACGCTAGTCCTACGCAAGGGCGTCTTCACTCTGTTAATCCGCGGCGGCTTGCGTCTTAGTTGGGTCGATTTCGATGCGGCCCTTGAAGTGGGCGCTGTCCGCGATGCTGGAGCCATCCCTCTTGATCTCGACGCGGCCGCGAGCGTGGACGTTGCCCACGACTTTGCCCGAGACGCTGACTTCGCCGGCGTGAATTTCGGACTGAAGCTTGGCAGTGGCGCCGACAGTGAGTTCGTGGCCATGGAGCGAGATCGGGCCGTCGACTTTGCCGTCAATCTGCAGGTCTTCGGAGCCGGTGATGTGACCTTTGATTTCGAGGGTGGCACCCAGGCGCGCGGAACTGCGTGCAGCAGGGCTGCCGAGCCGCGCGGCCGGAGGGGCGTTAAATGCAACAACTGGAGACGATGAAACTGGTGGTGCTGGTGAAATGGCGGGTGGTTCCGCCACGGCTTGCTGTTTGGACCACATAATTCCTCCCTTATTCAAACACTAAGAATGGATGAAGCTCCGGGTGGGAGGGAGCAGCGTGCATTCACTGTAGACGGGCATTACAACGCGAAGCAACGACGAAAAGGTGTAGGTATGCGCAGATCGAAAACTGACCATGCGGACAGGTCGGCTGCCGCGAGCGTTCAAGCGATTCCTTGAACTCGATTGAGGAAGCCGACCAGGTATTTCCAGGCGAAGTAGTAGACGATCAGCCCGACAGGCGCGGCGATAGGTAAGAGGTGTGCGACGAAGGGGGGGATGGGTAAGTTCAGAAGGCTGGCGACGACGATACCGAGCGGCGCGAGCAAGATTGGCAGGAGCGCGCCGTGGAGGCCGATGGAGAGTTGCAGGCGGGAGCGCAGCGCCACGAAGAGAACGTTCCAGAGGCCCCAGGCGTTGGGTACGACGGCCATCGGGAAAACGATCACACGCTCGACGGGAACGGGGACATTGTAGACGTAGCGGAAGATGGTAAAGGCGGTGCCGACGATCAGGAGAACAATCGTGGGCACAACGATGCCTGCCATGTACGCGCGTAAATAAATGTGCTGATTCATAAAGCCTCCACCTTCACAGGTGATACAGCAGCGCCGGAATGGAACCGGGAAAGAAAACGAGGGCCGCGCCCAAAATCGCAGCGAGTGCCCAATCGAACCAAGGGACATTGACCGCAGAGGCCGACTGCTCATCGAGCTTGCGGAGCATTTGCGGCCAGAGGTCGCGGCGAAGTTCGGCGTCCTTTATGGGTGCAATCGCTTGTTTGAGGAGATTTTTCATCTCTTTGCTATTTTCTTCGTTGCTCATTTCGCGTTGACCTCCGCGGCAAAAGTATGCAGTTTCTTGCGCAGCATTCGAACGGCCCGGAACACGCGGACTTTGACGAGTGTGGCCGAGATGCCCGCGGCTTCGGCGATGTCGTTGTAGGGTTCCCCCTCGATCAACGCCAGGGTGGCCACCAAACGGTATTTTGCCGGCAATTGAAAGAAGGCCTGTTTGAGGCGTTCCCGCGTTTCGCTGCGGATTGCGGGATCGGCGACCGCCGTGCTGGTCAAATCTTCAGGGAGTTCGGTTTCGCGGCGCGAATGCCGCAGATGGTCGAGAGCCGCGTTAGTGGCGATTCTGCGTGCCCAGGCGCGGAAATTGCCGCCGGGGTCGAACCGCGATCGAGATTTGTAGATGCGCCAAAAAGTTTCCACCGTGAGATCCTCAGCAATTCCGGTGTCTCGAACGATGCGGACAATCCAAGCGTAAACTTCCTTCTGGTGCTGTCGAAACAGCGCCTCGAAGGCTTCCAGTTCGCCCGATGCGAAACGCTCCAACAGCTCCATCTACCACTCTCTATACCTACTTACTGGTTTTTGGTGCCCCCGGTTACAGATTTTTCCAGGTTTGGGCCCTTTATGTTCAAGGGAAATTAAACCCCATAGCAGCAAGAAAGTACTACAAAAGAAGAAGGCCCAGACGGTTAACGTGTCCGGGCCTTCTGGTTCAGCTAAACCGAAACTAATAGATGTCGTACTGCTCCCAGTGCAAGGTAGCGTCGGACTGAATGATGATGTGCTTGTGCGAGGTTTGCTCGAGTTCGTCGATGAGCATGGACTCGCGGGTCTTCAGAGCCTTGGCGATTTCGGGATTCACGCGGATGGTGAGGTTAGGGCCTTCATGATCGGCGGTAGCCATCTTGCGCGCTTCGGCCTGGATTTCGTAACAGAGCGTGGGGATGGATTTCACCATACCCGAGCCGGTGCAATACGGGCAGGGCTGGCATAGGACGCGCTCGAGGGCTTGCTTGGTGCGCTTGCGCGTGATGCAGACGAGGCCGAATTCGTTGAACGACAGCGCCTTTGACGGGGCTTTGTCTTCTTCGAGGGCTTGCTGCAAAGCGGACAAAACCTTTTCGCGGTTGCGGCGCTCTTCCATGTCGATGAAATCGACGACGATGATGCCGCCGAGGTCACGCAGACGAATCTGGCGGACGATCTCCTTGACGGCTTCGAGGTTGGTCTTGACGATGGTGTCCTCGAGACGGATAGAGCCTTTGCCGACGAACTTGCCGGTATTGACGTCAATGGCTACGAGCGCTTCGGTGTGGTTGATGACGATGTAGCCGCCGGATTTGAGCCAGACCTTGGCGCGCAGCGCTTTGTCGAGCTCGTGCTGGATGCCGAACTCTTCGAAGATCGGGGTTTCCTTGGTGTAGAGCTTGACCTTGTTGACGAGCTTAGGCTGGAAGCGGCTGACGAACTCAACGATCTTGCCGTACTCCTCTTCGTTGTCAATCCAAATGCCGGTGAAATCGTCGCTGACATAATCGCGGAGAATGCGCTCGACGAGGTTGAGGTCGCGATGCAGGAGAGCGGGCGCTTTGCGCTGCTCGCTGCGTTCCTTAATTTCGTTCCAGGTCCTACCGAGGAACTCAATGTCGGTGCGAATCTCGTCGTCGGTGGCGCCGCCCGCGGCGGTTCGAACGATGAAGCCGCCGGGATAGGCGCCGCCGGCTTCGCTAACAAGGCGGCGAAGGCGGGAGCGGTTTTCGGCAGAAATAATTTTGCGCGAAACGCCCGTATGATGAACAGTGGGCATGTAGACCAGGAAGCGGCCGGGCAAGGCGACATGGCTGGTGATTCGGGCGCCTTTCTTGCCGAGAGGCTCCTTGGCGATCTGGATGACGACATCCTGGCCGGCCTTCAGCATTTCCGAAATAAGCTGCGGACGGCGCGAGGGGCCGGAACGGCCTCCCTGGTAGCCGCGGTCGTGTCTTGGGCCGCCGGGGCCACGGCGTTCGAACCGCGGTCCACCGCCGGGACGTCCGCCACGGCTGTCGGGGCGTCCACCGCGATCGGGGCGACCGCCACGGCTGTCGCGTCCTCGGTCACGTCCGCCGCTACGATATGGCCGCTGGAAGCGCGAGCGGGGGTTGCCGCCGATGCGCGCGGAGTCGCGCGGAAAGTCTTCACGAGGAGCTGCCGGGCCGCCAACGCGCGGAGAACGAGTCTCGCCCGGGAGGAGAATCACGTCCTCCTCGATGGCCACAACGCCTTCCGCGATAGGCTCGCCGGGAGCCGCAGAGATTACTTCCTCCTCAACCTGTTCGATCTCAACCTCTTCGTGCTCGGCTTCTTCATGCTCAACGGGTTCATGGTCCGCGTTTTCGTGCCCGGCGTCTTCGTGTTCAGAATCCTCATGCTCCCCGTGCGCTTCGGCGTGTTCGGCGCTCTCTTGAGCGACGTCCGCGGCGAATTCCGCGCGGTTGGCCGCGCGGCCCGCTTCGACTTCCTCGGTTTCCTCTTCGCTGAGTTCCGAGACCACTTCGGCATGAACTTCCACGTGTTCATCCGTTTCTTCTTCTGCTTCTTCCTCCTCGAAGACGGCCTCTCCCGCCAGAGCGTCGGCTTTCGCTTCTGCAGTGGTTTCTTCGTGCTTGGCCTCCGCCAAATCGGCAGAGAGCGCAGCGACCTGATCTTCGCTCAAGTCAGTTTCGCTGTGAACAGGCGCAGATTCTTGTTCGACAGTAGCTTGCAGCACTTCGGCCTCAGGAACGGCTGCGGCGAGGGGCGCCTCAGCTTCGGGGCTGGCGTCGGCCAGGAGCCAGCGGGGCAGTCCGCCAGAAAACCTGCGGGGAACGCCGCTGCTGCTCGGAGCAGGGGCAGGCAAATTACCGGTTGCGCGCGGCGCAGACTCTTCGATGGAGGTCTGTTCCGCGTGGGTTTCGTGCTCGATACTCGGAACAGGCGCAGGCGCAACGGGAGACTTGCCGCGGTATTTTGCCAGAGATTCACCCGGAAGGATGATCTCTTCCTCGGTGACATTGGACTCGGTGGGCGCCGAGCTACGCGGAGCTTCCGGACGGCGATTGTCGTAGCTGCGTGGCTGGCCACCGCGATTATCATATCCGCGCGTGTCGCCACCCTGCGGCGATGCGTATTTCGAGGGAGGCAGATTGCGACCGCCCGGGCCGCCCTGAGGGCGTCCGCCACGATGACGTCCGCCACGGCGTCCCCAACGGCCGCTTCGACCGCGGTCGCCCCCGCGGTCTCCGCCGCGATCATTTCCACGGTCACCGCCTCGGCCATAGTTCTGGCCGGGACGGTCATTACCGCCGCGGGCAGGATAGTTCTGTGTGGGATTGTAATGTGGCGCAAAGTTCTGAGGCGCAGACGCATTGGATTCCGGCTGGCGCTCGTCGCTAGCGTCAGCGTGCTGGTCTTCCGTCGGAGCGGACGGAGCTGCGTCGCCGTGATCCTCTACGTGATCCTCTAAATGTTCGCCTTCCGTGGCGTGCGGATCTTCTTGAGTAGCGTGCTGCTCATCCGCGGGATGAGCGCCGTCCTGATGGAATTCTTCGTGGCGCGCTTCTTCGTGATGTTCGCTGGCGCGGGCCAAGGATTCACCGGGAAGCAGTTCAACGGGAGAACCAATCGCGGGCGGCAGGGGCGGCGCAGAAGATGGATGATGCTCATGCGGCTGCCCATGATCGTAGTCCTCGAGGTTTTCGAAAACGTCGCTGACGTAGAGGAAAGCGTCGCCATCGAGGCCAATGTCCACGAAAGCGGACTGCATACCGGGGAGGACGCGGGTGACTCTTCCTTTGTAGATGCTGCCGACGAGGGCGAATTCCTTTTCGCCCCGCCGTTCGTGGGAGGCCGCGGAGATAACCAATTCTTTCGACATGAAAACTCCTTATGCGTGGTCCCGGCGGGGCCGGGATCACCCTTCTGTGCGGGCCCGGCTTGGCCGGGACCGACAGGACGCATCGCCGCGAGTTTTTGCCCGTCGGAATTCCGAGAAAACGCGCCGTCCCGATTGAAACCGGGACACGTTGGCCACACTTGTAGGGGAGTGGCTTGACGTTCGAAGCCAGAGGGGCTGGCCCCGACTAAGTCGGAGCCATTTAGAAGATGATTCCTCAGTCTTACGAGGCTGGTCCGTCGCCGGAAACTAGCCGGGCGATCGGCGGACGATGCTGTCCTCACTCTAAAATCCTTCTACC
>WNFJ01200411.1_pt1 | contig 12999 bp, 8 predicted proteins | sample 5400461 | NCBI WGS metagenome assembly WNFJ01 (sample SAMN13153349, study PRJNA577476) | soil metagenome | isolation source: 115 cm saprolite on Douglas fir-dominated hillslope | place: USA:California | collected 2013-09-17 | reverse complement strand
TGGGAGCTCGGAATCTGAGGATCATCGACGTATTTGATGTGGACGGCAAGGGTCGAACACGAAGGCCGTTTGGACGTGTCTTCTTTACAGAAGGAAAGTCGCTCGTGTTTTACGCTTTCGATCTTGACCGTGAACCGACCTCTTTGCAAGCCGCCGCCTTCCAGGGTTGGGGCTCGCACGGTCCGTACAGATCCGCCGTTCAGAGCCTAGGGATCTTCTATCGGGATGACCAGACCACGAATCGCTGGTTCCTGAAATTCGACGACCCCCAAGTTCTAGCCGAAATCGATTCGGTATTTGTCACAATTGAGCCGGCCGGGGGCAGCAGAAGGCCAACCGGCGCGCGACTGTTGCCTGCCTACTTGAAGGCTGATCTAAACCATCCCTGATTTGCCCGACCGAAGGGCTGTTTTTCCCGATTTGGTACAAATTGCCAAGATGGCGTGAATATACCCTGGAACGCCTTTTTCAACAAACTGTGTTCTGTGGGGTGCGCATGCAACGTGTCCGGGTATTTGTGTGCTGTCTCGCTTTTTTGCTGCTCCTTTCTTGTGTTACTGCGTTTGCCTCTGAATTAGCCGAGCTTACGGGATATGTCTCCGACCCGACGGGCGCGCGAGTTCCCCGGTGTCGCGTCCAAGTTACTAATGTTGAGACAAACGTCTCCTACTTTGGCGACACAAACGAGATTGGCTTGTACCGAATTTCGGCTATTCCGGTAGGAAACTATCGTGTGATCGTTCAGAAGACGGGATTCAAGACAATTGTCAAACAGGGCGTCGAACTCCATGTTCAAGACGTGCTGTCTCTCAATTTTCAATTGGAGATCGGCGCTGTGGCGGAAAGCGTTAACGTGGAAGGCGGTGCTCCGCTGATTGACACGGAATCGTCCGCGGTCAGCACAGTGGTAGACCGGCAATTTGCTGAGAACCTGCCGCTGAACGGTCGGAGCTTCCAGAGCCTCATTGAAACAACCCCTGGTGTGGTTGTTGCTGCTGTCAACTCCTCAGGTTTTGATGCCGGTCAATTCAATGTTAATGGCCAGCGGGCAAACGCTAACTATTGGACAGTGGATGGCGTGAGCGCGAATATTGGGACCAGCACGGTGTTCCAGGGAGACGCCGTGGGGGGCGCGCTTGGTTCCTTCAGTGTGCTCGGGGGGACAAATAGCCTGGTTTCCGTGGATGCTCTGCAGGAATTTCGCATTCAGACTTCCTCCTATGCGCCTGAATTTGGCCGCACACCTGGCGGACAGATCTCCATTGCCACGCGTTCCGGTACGAATCAGTTTCACGGCACACTGTTCGATTATTTGCGAAACGACGCGCTGGATGCGAAAAATTGGTTCAATGGATTTTGTACTTCGGGACCACTCTGCCCGCTTCCCAAAGCGAAGGAGCGGCAGAACGATTTTGGCGGTACATTCGGTGGCCCGATCGTCAAGGACAGAACCTTCTTCTTTTTCTCTTATGAGGGGTTTCGCCTTCGATTGCCGCAGATCGCACTGACCAGCGTGCCCGACCTCAATGCCCGAAGCCTTGCCGTGCCGGCCATGCGGCCGTACCTGAACTCGTACCCATTACCAAATGGGACGGACAATGCAGCCACGGGTGTTGCCCAATTCAACGCGAGCTTTTCCAACCCCGCATCGCTGGACGCCTACAGCCTCCGGGGCGATCACAAGTTTTCCGAACGTGTGAATGTTTTCGGTAGATACAATTACTCTCCTTCAGAAAGTGACCAACGAGGGGGGAGTGGGACTACGCTGAGCGACGTCCAGGTGTCGAACATAACAACGCAAACTGGGACCGTGGGGACCACGCTTGCTCTGTCGCCACACCTCATCAACGATCTGCGGTTTAACTATAGCAGGGTGAATGGGTCCGGCCATTTCTTCCAGGATACGTTTGGAGGGGCTGTTCCTCTTGCTTCGCTGGGCCTGCCAAACGGTTTCACAAACGCTAGTGCGCGCGTCCTTCTCCTTATTGTTCCTCTGTCCAACGGTTTGAATGTTACTGGTGATGTTATTACAAACCTGCAACGGCAGTGGAATCTCGTCGACAGCGTGTCACTTCAGAAGAGTTCTCATGCGCTAAAAGTCGGCGTCGACTTTCGCAGGTTGTCCCCGTTGTTTGCACCTTTCGAGTATAGCCAGCTTCCGTTCTTTCCTTCTGTTGCTTCCGCTAAGTCAGGTAATACTTTTTTTGTCCAACAGGCGGCGAATGCCAGGGCCACGCTGCTATTTCATAACCTTAGCCTTTTCGCTCAGGATAGCTGGCGCATAACTCCCAGGCTGACCGTTACCTACGGATTGCGATGGGATGTTGATTTCTCGCCATCCACTCTCTCCGGCCCGAGCTTTCCGGCCGTGACCGGTTTTAACTTGGCCGATCTTTCGCAGTTGGCGGTTGCCCCTTCCGGTACGTCGGCATTCAAGACCCCTTACGGCAATGTGGCGCCACGTCTGGGCGTTGCCTATCAGCTGTCTCAGAATCAGAACTGGGGCATTGTTGTTCGCGGAGGGGTTGGAGTATTTTTCGATCTTGCAACGCAACAGGTCGGAAATCTCATCGGGCAATTTGCATTTCCGTTTGGAGCAACCAGCAATTCCTTTGGGGCCACTTTTCCTCTCAACCCGGCAACGGCTGCTCCGCCACCAATCACGCCTCCTACCTCAACCTTGGGGACCGCGCTGGGTTTCGATCCGAACCTTGACCTTCCCTACTCCCTGGAGTGGAATTGTGCGCTTGAGCAGCGTCTGGGACGAGAGCAGGCGCTTTCGGCCACGTACGTTGGCTCCGCCGGGCGGCGATTGATACAGTCGTCAATCATCACTCAGCCAAACGCCAGTATCGCTCGAGCTATTTTGGTGGGCAATACGGCCACCTCCGATTACGATGCCCTTCAGTTCCAGTTTCAACGGCAGTTGTCGCACGGGTTACAGGCGCTCGCCTCTTATACATGGTCGCATTCCCTCGACGATGCGTCGTCAGGCTCCATCTTCTTCGGAAGTACGCTCGTACCGGCATTGGGAGCAAGCGCCAACCGCGCTTCTTCGGATTTCGATATTCGACATACGTTTACCACGTCTCTCACTTATAACGTGCCGAGTCCCAAATTGAGTTCTTGGGCTAATCCTATTCTGCGAGGATGGTCACTACAAAATGTCGTGCTGGCTCGATCGGCTCCGCCAGTGAATCCTTTTTTCGCCACCTCGAGCACGCTCTTGAATTCGACGGCATTCGTCCGACCGGACTTGGTCCCCGGCATCCCTCTATTTCTGTTTGACCCCCAATTCCCGGGCGGGAAAGCGATCAACAACATTCCGGGCGCTGTGGTCGGCGGGTGCCCAGACGGATCCAAGAGCATCGGTCCCTTCTGCCCCCCGCCCAAGAACGCGCAAGGCATAGTGATTCGGCAGGGCAATCTTGGCCGAAACGCGTTGCGCGGCTTCGGCGCCACACAGTGGGATTTTGCCGTGCATCGCGACTTCCCAGTTCGGGAAACAATCAAGTTACAGTTCAGAGCGGAGATGTTTAATGTGCTCAACCATCCTAACTTTGGACAGCCGAATGTGAATCTCAACGATTCGAAATTCGGCCAGGCAACGCAACTCCTGAATCAGTTCCTGAGCAGCACTCCAGCTGGAGCCGGAGGTTTCAACCCCCTGTATCAAACGGGCGGGCCCCGCTCCATTCAATTGGCGCTGAAGCTGATGTTTTGACAGGGGAGGGGTGGTCCAATGAATGCGGCCCATCGAACAAGCATGTTCCATCTCGGCATTGCTCTGGCGGCGGCCGGCACGCTTGTTGGCCTTGCAATTCCAAGCTCTGCGTCAGCACAAGAGGCGAGTCCACTGCCAGTTGAAGACGCACTTAAAGTACGCTCCTTTGCCGAACTGGCGCCGGCGCAATTCTCGCCCGACGGCAAAAGGCTCGCCTACGCGGTCCAAGATCATCAACGACAACGGTCGGTCACCCGGGAATCGCTGTGGGAAACGGGCGTGCCACCCTGGGCAGTCGCATGTGACATTTTTGTTCTGGATGTCACCTCAGGCGATTCAAAAAATGTAACTGGTGGTACTGGTGATAACTGGCTTCCCGCGTGGTCTCCTGACGGACGATACCTGGCATTCCTTTCCGACCGAGGACAAGATGACCACGCGAGGCTTTGGATCTGGGATATCGTCAAGAACGAACTGCGAAAGGTTTCTGATGCGAAGATCTTTGCCAATGAGATCTTATGGACACCTGACGGCCGCAACCTTATCGTTACTGCCCTTCCGGAAGGGGCCTTTGCTGGCACGCAAGCGCGAGACGAGCCGTCGCCTGCCGCCCAGCGGAGCGCTGCCCCAACCAAGAACTCCGATTCAACCGTAATTCTGTATAGTTCTGCCGAAGGATCATCGTTTGACAAGAAGAAACCGACTTCAGATCCCTGGGACCTCAACGCTGCTTTTCTCCGTGACCTCATTTTGGTCAAAGTCAGCGATGGAAGTTCCACGCCAATAGTCAAGGGTGGACGGATCGCCCGATATCAACTCTCGCCCGACGGCTCGCATATCGCCTACACGATTCCGATAGGCTTCGAAAAAGCAGCCTCGCAGCAAGTTCTTTTTGATCTTGCCGTCGTCGTGCTTGACACCCGAGAAATACGAGTTCTGGAATCGAATATCCGCCTCGACTATGATGGTGCGGCGTTCAACTGGTCCCCCGATGGTGTGCGGTTGGCGTTCCACAAGAGCGGTATGGAGGAAAGAGCATTTGACGTCTACATTGTCCGCAGAGACGGCGGTGGCGCACAGAATGTATCAATGTTTCCTTCCTCAGAAGCGAGGCCCGCTTACAAAGCAGGGATGCCGTTTTGGGACGCAAAGGGGGCTACGGTTTATTTCTTGCGTGATGGTGTACTCTGGCGCTCTTCGGTCGAGGGAGGCAGAGCTGAAAGGATCGCCGAAATCGCCGGACGCAGGATCGTGCGCTTTCTCACGCAGTCGGGAAATCTCCTGTGGAGCTCCGCCCATGGCGAGGCGATTGTGGTAACCCACGATGATTTGGAAAAACAGGACGGATTCTACAGGGTTGATCTGAAACACGGCACTAGCACCAGGCTGATGGAAAAAGGGCAGTGCTATACCTGCGCTCACGTCGATGAGTGGCAGTTCCCCGACCTGTCCAGCGATGGACAGAGCCTCGCGTTTTACGCGGAAGACCCACAGCATAGCTCCGACCTGTGGATCGGCGACCCTTCATTCCGGGCGACCAGGCGCGTCTCACATCTGAACCCGCAATTCGACAAGGTCGTGATGGGACCTGCTCGTCTGATTGAATGGCGAGGCCGCGACGGGCAGCCGCTCAAAGGAGCGCTTCTTTTGCCTTCAAACTACCAGGAGGGCGAGCGTTACCCACTTATTATTTGGGTCTATGGTGGACACCTCCTGTCGAATCAAGTCAACCACTTCGGCTTCGGATTTGCGGGTCCGTTCAATATGCAGATCTTTGCGACGCGCGGCTACGCCGTTCTAATGCCGGATGCCCCACAGAATATGGGCACGCCCATGGTGGACCTGGCGAAAACGGTATTGCCCGGAGTGGATAAGGTCATCGAGATGGGGATCGCTGATCCTGAACGGCTCGGCGTGATGGGTCATAGCTACGGATCATATTCCACATTGTCATTGATCGTTCAAACCAAACGGTTCAAAGCGGCGCTGGCTGCCGACGGCTCCGGCAACCTGATTAGCGCATACGGCCAAATGGATGCACAGGGAGCGGCTTATCAAACAGCAATCATGGAAGCTGGTCAGGGACTCATGGGTGGCCCTCCCTGGGAGTTCCCTCAAAGATATATCCAGAATTCCCCGTTCTTCTATCTCGATCGGGTAGATACGCCTCTGTTGATCGTTCACGGCACGCAGGACAGAACCGTCGCACCCTTTCTCGGAGATGAGCTGTTCGTGGGGCTGCGACGGCTCGGGAAGACGGTTCTTTACGCGAAATATCAAGGTGAAGACCATTCCCCGGTAACCTGGAGCTATGGAAATCAGCTGGATTTTTCTGACCGGATGATCGCCTGGTTCGACCAATACCTTAAGCAGCCGTCGGCTGCCAAGAGCAGTCCCAAGGCAAAAATTTCAACCACTCGCTGAGAGATCGGTTATTCATCGGCCTCATAGGCACCACTGGATGCAAGCCAGATAAGGTCAAGAATGAAAACCCAGTCTTTAACTCCGGCCTGAATCAACGCCAGATTCCCGCCCTGGAACACGATCTGAGGTTTTTTGTACTTCATGACACGCCTGCCTTTGCGTTAATTTCTCTTCAGTTCACGTGAAGGAGCGCTCGCCGTTTGAAGCGGGCGCTCCACGCTGATCGAGTTACTCGTCGGCCTCGTACGCGCCAATTGTCTGGAGCGGCAGGTTATCGTACAGCATAGCGCTGCCTTTCATGCCGCTTTGCACTACGACTAGAGCCGAATGTACACTCATGATTTCGGGCTTTTCGTATTTCATTGATTTCACCTCCTTCCTGTTCGTCATCTATTCTGGGAAGGTCTGGAACTCCTGGATCGCGTGATTATTCCGGAGCGCCCGGGATCTGGCCGGGCGCTCCGTCGTGGACCTACTCATCTGCTTCATAGGCGCCGATTGTTTGCGCCGGCAAAGAGTCGGGTACCTGGGAGAATCCCTTTTGCCCGCTCTTCACGGAAGCAAAAGCCGTACCAACAACAACGATCTCTGGTTTCGCGTATTTCATCTGTTTCACCTCCTTTCTGTGTTTGGTATGCACGTTCTATCAGCCAGCTGAAAGGTCGATATGAAGACCGAACGTCTCTGCCTTAATGTCAAGTGCCCTACACACTGACCAACTCCCTGTTGTGGCTTGCCTTGTCCGCGAGACGAGACACCAAGCCGACTGCTCATCATTCGTCGGCATCATAACCGTTTGTCGATGCGGCATATTCCCCTATGCTGTCCAACCATAAACACGCACATTTTTCCGCGCTCTGGATGTCATTCAGCGGGCAGCCGGATGAATAGCAAGAAGGCTGTTCGTATTTCATGGCATTGCGCTTGACAACAGTGACCTTCCCTTCCGCAGTCGCTATTGTGTTTGTTTCACAACCTGCCGTGCGCCCGAAAAACTTAGGGCCGGCAGGCTCCGTGGTTCGCCAGCGCTCGAATGCCCGCAACCACGATTCAAGGTGCAAGGTCCGAAACAGCAGCACAACAGGAATCTCTTTCCCATCTCGGACGCTCCGCAAGGCACTATCAAGACGATGGGGATCGACAATTCCCGAGCTGACGATCTGGCGTTTCGTTCCCACGAGCTTTGTCCACTGTTCTGAGATTGCTGCCATCGGGGAACGCACAACGTACGCCTTCCTCTTCCGGCTCAGAAGTTCGTCAGGGACAATGCCGGCCAAAGCCCGGCGCATGAGGGATCGGCGCTGATTTGGTCGGATAACCTGCTCTCGCGGTATTGAATACATGAATTGGAGCAGGTCCCTATCGAGATACGGGTAATACTTAAGGTAGAGTGGCTCCGGTGAAAGGCCATCACATGCCAGCTGCCTTCGAAGCGCGTCCAACGTTGCGAGGTTCTCCTGAAAGGTAGGCAGAGGACCAAAAAGCTTCAACCTCTTTTGGTAACCCTGCAGGGCCGCTCGATTCTGCCTGACGAAGCCTTGATTCAACCAGGGCGCCGGCCGCCTGTGTTTTGGGACGCCAACGAGAGCGGGAGGGAAAAATCCACGGGCTGCCTCGAAAAGTAAATGAAACCACGGCTTTCGCTTATTCAAAGCCCACGTCTTCAATTGATGAGTCAGGGTCGTGAGATCACCGCTTGCGAGAAGATCTTCGAGTTCCGGTGTGGGTGTTGGGACACCTCCCATGACCTCGTCGCCTCCAGTGCCGGAAAGCACGACGCGATGTCCAGCCGAAACCAAGCAGGCTGCGAATTGCCGGCTCACTTGATTGGGGTGGCCGCCACTGGAGCCCGGCGTCGCCACAAAGCCGTCACTCCTCAATTCACACTCGAACAATTCCTGGTTGCCAATGTCAATATGGCAGCCGGTGCGGCCGCGCTTCTGTTCGACTTTGGTGAAGTAGGGCCGCTCGTTCCAGTTGGGTTCTGAGTCGTCATAAAAGGAAAGCGTATCGAGACGCGGGGTCGCGGCCTCACCGCGGCCAATAATTTCGTCTGCCATGCAGACAATGGAAGACGAGTCGATGCCACCACTTAACTCGGCAAGTATCGGGCTGTCGGAACGCAGCCTGCGCCGCACGGCCTGGCTAAAAACTGCGCGAAAATGCTCTTCATATTCTCCGTCGGTCGAGTACACGGTTCGCTTCCCGGGATCAAAATCCCAGTACTTCTTGATCAAGCAGCTTCCCGGACGCAGGAGCACGAAGCAGGAGGGCGGAACGGAGCGGATCTCGGCGTACGGTGTCAAATGAGCCGCGGGGAAGAAGGACAACCAGCCCGCAATGTACTCTTCGTCGAGTTGCAGGCTCTTTCCAGCGAACAATGCAAGCGGATCAAGGATAGTGCTCCATGACACATAATTTCGGTCGAACGAATAGTAGAGCTGGCGTGTGCCGATCGGATCTTTGGCCAAAACGAGCAAGCGTTTAGAGGGGTTGCAGATAGAGAGAGACCAATCTCCGATCAGCCTGGAAAAGCAGTCGGTTCCCCACTGGTCGTACGCGGCGGCGACAATCGAAAGGTCTGTGGAGTCTGCTGTTAGAAGCTTGCCAAGCGTGCCGATCAGCTCGGCGCGATTGTCCAAACGGCCGTCCCAGGTGATGATGGCTCCGGATGCCGTCATATAGGGTTGTGTTTCACGGCGTGATTCCTTCGTAATATGGAATGCGTGGTACACAATCGCTATGTTGTGCTTTGTGTACGAGCTCTCACCATCAGGCCCGTACGGAGAAATGACGGCCGCCGCTTTCTGGAGATAGCCGACGTCGACAGGCGCGCCATCGTGATTCCATCTTCCAAATTGGGCGCTCATCTTTGTTACCTCGTTTGTAACTGCGCGAGCTTTAACAGCGGTCCAGCACCGCGTACATTTCTCGTGTGTACGGCTTGTCATTCACTATCTGATGGTCGACTTCGACCCAGGCATGTGCCCTGAAGGGCATCTGTTGCGCGCCGAGAACCATCTGCGCGGGCACGCCATACTCCTTGAGCAGACAGGCTGTGGCCGCCGATCGCTGCAGGCATAGGGCTTCTTTCCAATACCAAATGCACGCCATATCCACGGCAGAGCAGATCTGTTGGATTGCGCCCGAAGCAGGGGCTTCTTTTCGGAGAGGATAGTTGCGCACTTGATCGTAAAGAGCGGCGAAATTTCCGCGGGCCAGGTAAAGGTCAAACAGTATCAGCTTCAAATAAGCTCGTAGCACAAGGAACGACATGGCAGCTTCCTCCTCAGACGGAAAGCCCTAATTGATCGCATAAAAAGGCCATGCGGTCAGTCAATGCTTCAACCCGCTGGCCCAGCGGAAGGACCGGCGAATGACCGCGAAACTTGCTGTAGTCGAGCAAGATCGGATGTCCGGAGACGTTTGCCGCCTGGAGTCTCGCAGTCATCTTGCGGGCGTGAAGCGGATTACAATTTCGATCGGCGTCACCGGAGACGATCATCGTGGCAGGGTAAGCCACGCCTGGCCTCACCTGGTGGTAAGGAGAATACTTGGCGAGCGCGACGAAGTCGTCGGGATCCTCAGCCGTCCCAAACTCATCGCGCCACACATGCGCATTGTCAAAAAGGTGATATCGGAGCATGTCGAGCATTGGGACCATGCAGACGACCGCACGAAAGAGATCCGGCCGCTGTGTCAGTGCTGCTCCTGCCAATAAGCCCGAATTAGAACCTCCAAAAATGGCGAGCTTGTCCGCCACAGTTCGTCCGCTCTCGATCAACCACGAGGCCGAGCAAAGAAAGTCGTCGTAGGCCGTCTGTCGGTTGCGTCTTTTGGCGGCATTGTGCCACTCGGCGCCAAACTCTGAGCCGCCTCTGATGTTTGGCAATGCAAAGAGGCAGCCATGCTCGACCAGGAAAGCTACAAAGACGCTGAATTGTGGGGTCATCGTGACGCCATAGCCGCCATACGATGTCATGATCGCAGGGTGAGTTCCGCCGGCAAGAACATCCCTACGGCCCATCAGAAACATGGGAATTCGAGTTCCGTCTTTGGACGTGTACCAGACCTGTGAATAACTGTAGTCCGGCGCGTTGAATGGACTGCTTCTTCGGTTCCACAGGACGCGCTGTTGGTCCTTTGCGGAGAAGCGGAAGATGCCGATGGGCTCAGTAAACGATTCCGCCTCAAAGAGCAGTTCCTCGCTTTCCGGCGAGCCGCAAAGGATGTGAACCGTTTCGTCGTCTCGTACCGGCACTTCGCCCATCTTTTCCCCCGAGAGGTCAAAGGACAGGATCCGCTGCCTCATCTCTTTCAGATAGCCAACATAAATGCGGTCGCCGGCAACGCTGCAATTGTTGATTGGCGTATCAGACTCGGGAACTACTTCGACCCATTCGTGGCCGCCGCTGGCCCGAGGACGGATTTCTACGATGCGACGGTTGGGTGCATCCCGATCGGTGATGGCAAGAATCTTCTCGCTCACAAATACCGGCGCAAAGCTGCATGCGTTTTCGCTTGCAATTAATTGCGGAGGACATTCGTCTTCGAAAGGCTTCAAATAAAAATCAGTGAGAGTTTGGTCGTGAAATTGATAGACCAGAATGCCAAAGCGTCGCTTGTCGGGGATAAGACATAACCGAACCTTTTCGTCTTCGCCGGCAAAAAAGATCTCACGATCCTCAGAGAATGAAGTTCCGAGGACGTGATGGTAGGCGGCGCGATAGAACGGGCGCTTGGCTTCCAAAGCCTCATGGACGTAATAGAAACTTCGGCAGTCTGGAGCGAAAGCGAATCCGCGCAGGTAACCGCGAGGAAGAACGTCGGTCAGCGTTTTGCGGTTCTCGATGTCCAGAAGCGCAAAGGTCCCGGTGCGTTCTCCCCCCTCTTTGATTTCGTACAGCATCATGCGCCCGTCTGGCGAGATCAGACGGGGCTTGACGGCGATGAATTCTCCAGCCCCCAAGTCCGCTGGATCGATTAGAAGTTGATCCTCGCCGTCGACTCCTTTGCGCATATAAATGCACGGCTGCTGCTGCTCCGGAAGCCTTTTTCGGAAGAAATAACGCTCCCCAAACTTATGCAGGGAATCGTAGGTTTCGACGGCGAGGAATTCGCGAATACGCTCGCGGATGCGGTCTCGTCCTCGAATGCCATCCAGGTAAGCCCGCGCGAAGCGCGTCTGCTCTTCAAGCCATTCGCGGGTACGCGGTGAAGTCCCATCCTCAAGCCAGCGATATGGATCGGTGACGGGAATACCATGCAGCATATCCGTCACTGGGTCGATGGGAGTGAATGGAAGAGATTCCATCAGCTTAGGCATCGCCGCCCCCGATCCTCACCCGTCGTGCTTCACGCTGCATGCGGCGAGTCAAAGCGCGCAGGTATCCTGCCAGCTGCGGATTTTCAAGTCTTTGTGCGTCTTGCCAGGCTCCGGCGCCAACCGCATACGCGAAAACCGCCACAAGAGGGGTAATTTCCAGTGCGCGCGAGAGTTTTTCGCACGATACGAAACATTTCCAGGGCTCGATATAGCGAGATGTAAACCTCGCCCGCCAGCCAGTTTCGGCGGGATGCATGCGGGCCAGGTGTTCGCGAAGATATTCGAACGTAAAGAAAGGATGGCCTACATATGCTTCGGCCCAGTCAAGAAAAACGCATCCATCACCTGCAGCAACAATATTACCCGGGTTCAAATCCAGGTGCCCTAGCGTATCGGGAAGCCCAAGTTCTCCAAGACAGGAGCAGATTTCCTTCAGTTGCACACCCAGTGCATGAACCTCGTTGACGCATAGCACCGGAGGAGGAACTTTTGGCTGTTTTGTCATAAGTTCGGCCATCACGTCGAAAAAAGGATCAATCTGCTCCAATAGCGCCCGTGTTCTTATATCCCGGCAGGAAGCATCCAGCAGTGCTTGAGTTTGTTGTACGGATACGATCTGCAAGTCTGCCAGCGTTCCTGCCGCCTTCTCCCAACTCGAAAGGTCGGGATTCTCATCCAGCATTGAGCCCGCAACCTCGAACGTGAGCCAACCATTCCAGGATGGCTTGATCGCTATAAGGCTCGGCAGGTAGCTGGGAAAGTGCCTCGCAAGCATGACGGTGATAGGAAATTCGTGCCGATTCGGTTCTCCAACCGCCTTAAACCAAACCGCTGGTCCAGTCGTTTCGAGCCGAACCAGGCTAAAAGATGGATCACCGTTCAGCTGGCGAAAGTTTCCTGTGAGTCTCAGCCGATGAGGATCGATCTGTTCTTGCGCCCACGAGACTAGGTCGTCAAACCAGCCGGCCCGCGCGAATGCTCCGTCGAGTGAGCCATCGTTATGCGCATCGGCGGTAACCAGAGCCTCTTCCAGTGAGCATGCTTCCTTGGTCGAAAGCAATCGGTAACGGAGCCCCTGTCGTGAAACCCAACCGAAGCTGGCGGGCGGCTGCCACGATGAATCTCGAGCTTCCAAAACCACATAGTGATCGGCATCGGCAGAAGCGTTGCTCCGCGCTTCTGGCTGAAATAGGACGATTGTTTTGAGACCCCACAGGCGCAAAATACTTTCCGTGATTTCCTGCGCAACCCTTCTCCACTTCGGAATCATGACAATGGGCAACTCAAAGTTGAAGCCGTCACGCGCCAACAAAATCTCAGAATTCGAGTGACGCAGGATGACTGCAGTAAATGTCAGACTCTCGACCGCGTTGTTCGCAATCATCTGGCTAGTTGAGCTGTGCATCGGACCACCACAAAAGATCTGCTGCGCTTGGCCTCGTAGCTGTCGAAACTCCATTGTTCGGGCCAATTCCTGAACTCTCGGAAAATCGTTTGGCCCTTCCTCAGGAGAATGAATGTCTAG
>WNFJ01424034.1_pt1 | contig 13002 bp, 12 predicted proteins | sample 5400461 | NCBI WGS metagenome assembly WNFJ01 (sample SAMN13153349, study PRJNA577476) | soil metagenome | isolation source: 115 cm saprolite on Douglas fir-dominated hillslope | place: USA:California | collected 2013-09-17 | reverse complement strand
GGCTGATTCTTAGATGTTCCGGGAGATAAGCAATGCTGCGATTCTTTATAGGACTTTTCTTTGGAGTGGTTCTGACCGTCGAGGCTCTCGCTATTGGGGGCGTCGGGCACGGAACCTATGCGCCGCTGGTCTTCACGGCTTCAGTCGCGGTATTTATACCCGTGCTTGGTCTGTTTGCCGGCCCATTGCTTTGGGCCTTCTATTTTTTGCTCATTCCTAATCTGGAGAGATCCTGGAGTCAGACAGTTGGGTGGTCTCTTGTCTTGCTGGCTCATTTCGGTCCTGGCTTCTGGGTTGCGTATGACGATCCCGCATTTACCCGCGCAGACCCGGCGGGGCTATTGGTCTTTGGATTAACAGTTCTGGTAACAATCGGCTGCTTATTGTTCTTCTGCGTTAGACAAAAGAGGACCGGAACCTGAGGCCGGCTCAGCTCGTCGCCAACCCCTGCTGTTTAAGACGGGTGGTGCGTCAGTATCAACAAACTGTGGCCCAAGAATCCACCCAGTTAATCGTGGGCCCACCCTGGGCTGGCTCTGGAGAACAAAAACTCTTGACGGGGTTTTCGCGCGGATGCTAGGTTCGGATCAGCGCCGTGGCGCCGGCTCGGCGAGCGAAAGGGCAAGTGCCAGGGCAAAGAACAGAGCCAAGAGATAAAAGGATCCAACTTGCTTACCGGAAGAAAGCTACTGGTAGCCGACGATTCAGTAGCCATTCAAAAAGTCGTTGACCTTACCTTTACCGATGAGGGCATGGAGGTCACCGTCGTTGGCGACGGCGATCAGGCCCGGGACAGACTGGAAGAGATCGCGCCCGACATCGTGCTGGCGGACGCTCTGATGCCGGGCGTCGACGGTTATGAGCTGTGCCGGATTATCAGACACAGTGAGCGGCTCAGCAAGATTCCTGTTATCCTTCTGGTGGGCTCGTTCGAACCTTTCAATGAAGCTGAAGCCCGTTTGGCGGGCGCGAGTGATATCGTGACAAAACCTTTTCAATCAATTCGCGATTTGGTGGGCCGCGTCGGTTCGCTGCTGGGCAAAAAGTCCGAGGACGCCGGAGCGGCAAAACAACACTCGACTCTCGGACTCGGCCGCACAGACGAAGAAGCGCCCACAGCTGCGGCTGACTACCAACCGGCAGAGCCGGATTTGAAAGTTTTCGTCGAAGCGCCCTCACCCAATGACGAGTCGATGAAAGACACGAATTTGAGCGTCATGGTCGAGGCGGCCCCGATTCCTGAACATGAACCCGCGGAGAGCTCGGGAGCATCGTGCGCTTCGGACGTCGAACTGCAAACCGCGGACACGCGAAAGCTGGAACGTATTGACGACGAACACGCAGGCGTCACTTCTGAACCGGTGCTCTATGCACAGGACGACACGATTGAGATCGAACCGGTGAAGGAAATGAACGCGGCTGTGGATCTCGCAGGGGATGTAGTAAAGGATGTCGCAGAGAAACCTTCGTGGCATGAGGTTGAAGTGGAGCAACCAGCCGCGCCGCCGCCGTCTGCCGATATGTTCAGCGACTCGCTGCTGGACTTGGGCGAGTTTGATAACGCAGCCACCCGCGCGGTCGATGACGATGTGGTTCTGGATCTGGACTTTGAAGCGCCTGCGCCGTTGTCTGAAACCTGGCCGGAATCAGTCGTTGGATCGCTGGCGACGCGGGCGGTCGCCAACGGTTCGCCAAATAGACTCAGGACTTCGAGTGTCGGTATCGCCGAAGCGCCGCCGGAAGCGGAGCGCGCGGCGCAGAGTGAAGTTCAGGTCGAACCGCAGACTGAGGTTCCGCAGAGGGGAGTTGCCCACCCACCGGCGGCGGAGGTAGCGCCCATCAGTTCGAGTGAAGCGGAAGCAGCGGCCCCGGCCGCCCAAACGGCCAATGTTAGTGACTTGTGGCCGGAAACTGTCGACGCGATTGCTCGCCGACTAGTTGAGCAGATGTCCGAGAAAATCGTGCGCGAAATTGTTTGGGAAGTGGTACCAGAGCTGGCTGAGCTGCTGATCAAGCAGAGGCTCGACGAGAAGAAGCTCGACGAGCAGAAGTGAACGACTAAGCGACGGGAGTCAATTTTGAGGCGGGACTTGTCCCGCCTTTTTCTTTTTGGGAACTAGTCGGATCAGTTCGTGGTACCAATGCAGCTTCTCATTAGCACCTCACTTTAGTGAGGTGACCGCGGGCCGAGATGAATGAACTAGCCGTTTCAACGGCTTCCCGACGAAAAACCGTTGGAACGGTTACCAGGCGAAACGATCTTGGGTATCCACCTCACTGAAGTGAGGTGCTAATGAGACTTCATCTAATTCAAACTGCATCGCTACTCGCTGGTCGTGCTGATAGGAAAAGACGGGCCGCTTGATTTACAATTCGAGGGTCGCGAAATTCATTGTGTAATTAGTCCGGCGGGCGCTGACCCGCCGCTAAACGAAGTAAGCAGTAGTTGCGCATGACAGACATTCCCAAGACTTACGATCCGAAAGAAGCCGAGCAGCATCATTACGCGCGCTGGGAAGAGCGCGGCTATTTTGCGCCGGAGATCAATCGCGATCCGAACGCGCCGGTGTTTTCAATCGTGATCCCGCCGCCAAACGTGACCGGTTCGCTGCACATGGGCCACGCGTTGCAGCACACGATGATGGATGTGCTGACGCGTTACAAACGCATGTCGGGATATCGCACCCTCTGGTTGCCGGGAATGGATCACGCCGGTATCTCGACGCAATTGATGGTGACGCGCCAACTGAAGAAAGAAGGCTTGACCCGCCACGACCTGGGCCGGGAAAAGTTTGAAGAGCGCGTCTGGCAATGGAAGCAGGAATACGGCGGGCAAATCCTTAAACAAATCCGGCGCGAGGGTGCCTCGGTTGACTGGTCTCGCGAGCGATTCACCATGGACGAGAATCTTTCGCGCGCCGTGCGCGAAGCTTTCGTGCGTCTGTACGACGACGGTCTGATCTATCGCGGCAACCGCATCGTCAACTGGTGCCCTAACGATCAGACCGTGCTTTCCGATCTCGAAGTGCTGCGCGAGCCGCAGAAAGGCAAGCTTTACTACCTTCGTTATCCGTTCCGGGAGGGCGGCGGTTCAATCACTGTCGCGACGACGCGGCCCGAAACGATGTTGGGCGACACGGCGGTGGCGGTGAATCCAAACGACGATCGATATCAGAGTCAGATCGGAAAGACTTTGATGCTGCCGATTGTCGAGCGCGAGATTCCGGTTGTGGCCGATGATTTCGTGGAATCTGAATTCGGAACGGGCGCGGTGAAAGTCACGCCGGCGCACGATCCAAACGATTATGAGATGGGAGTGCGTCACAACCTGGAGCAAGTGACCGTGATCGATCAGTTCGCGCGGATGACCGAAACCGCCGGATCGGAATTCGCGGGCCTCGACCGCTACAAAGCACGCGAGAAGGTGATCGAGAAGTTCGAAGAACTCGGGCTGCTCGAGAAAGTTGTCGACTATGAATTCTCGATTTCCAAATGCGAGCGCTGCAAGACGGTACTCGAGCCTTTGATCTCAACCCAGTGGTTTTGTCGCATGGAAGCCTTGCGCGACCTGGCCCTGGTGAAGCTTCAGAAAGATCGAAAGCCGCGATTTGTGCCGGAAGTTCCGTACGAAAAGGTTTACAGCGACTGGCTCGAGAATCTGCGTGATTGGACGATTTCGCGCCAGCTCTGGTGGGGACATCAGATTCCCGCCTGGTACCGGAACGACGGAGAAGTCATCGTCGCGCGCTCGCGCCAGGAAGCAGAAGAAAAGGCCGGCACGAATGAGTTAACGCAGGAATCGGACGTCCTCGACACGTGGTTTTCTTCGGCGCTGTGGCCGTTTTCTACTCTGGGCTGGCCGGAAGAGACCGAGGATCTGAAGACCTTCTATCCGACGTCGGTACTCATCACGGCGCGCGACATAATCTTTCTCTGGGTCTCGCGGATGATGATGACCGGTCTGAAGTTCATGGACCGGGAACCGTTCGCCGACGTCTATGTCACGGGCACGGTGCTCGACAAACACGGCCAGCGGATGTCGAAGACGAAAGGCAACGGCATCGATCCGCTGGAAGTTTTTGATAAGTACGGAGTGGACGCGACGCGTCTAACGCTGGCCTCGGTTGGCTCGACCGACACGCGCTGGAGCGAGCGCCAGGTCGAATCGTATCGGAACTTTGCCAATAAGATTTGGAACGCAGCGCGCTTCTGTCTACTGAATGCCGACGGCGCTGAACCAGTAAACGATCCATTCGCGGGTGGGCGCGCGAGTTGGCCGCTGCATGATCGCTGGATCGTATCGCGGCTGAATAAAACCGCGCGGGATATCAACGCCCAGCTCGAGCAGTATGACTTTCACGGAGCGGTGCAAACTCTCTATCACTTTTTCTGGGATGATTTTTGTGACTGGTACATCGAGCTTTCAAAGGCGACGGTTACCGCGGAAGCGGATTCTCCGGAAAGAACGATTGCCCGCGCGCGTTTAGTCTCAGTGCTCGAACAGTCTCTGCGTCTGCTGCATCCGTTCATGCCTTATCTGACTGAAGAGTTGTGGCAGAAGTTGCCAGTTCAGCATTCACAGCTGTTGCGTCCATCGTATTCCGGCGTTGAACCGACGATCATGCTGGTTTCTTATCCACAGTGTGATGATGCGCTGGTGGATGAACGAGCTGAAGCTGAGATGGGCGCAGTCATCGAATTGATTTCTCGGGTGCGCAACATCCGGGCGGAAATGAGCATCAAGCCGAGCGAGCGCGTCACCCTTCTAATCCGCGCCATCGAGCAGATTTTGCCGGCGTTTGAAACGAATTCGACCCAGATTGAAAGGCTCACCCGCGGGAAAGTGATCATTCAGGATGGGCATGAAGTTCCGAAAGCTTCAGCGCGGGCGGTGCTTTCGGGTGGCGCCGAAGTGGCGGTGCCGCTTGAAGGCCTAATCGATTTTGAAGTGGAACGCGCCCGACTTTCGCGGGAGAAAGAAAAGCTGGAGAAAGAGGCCGGTAAATTGGAAGCGCAACTTGGGAATGCTGATTTCGTCGCACGCGCGCCGGTTGAGAAGGTCGCGGAACTCAGAGCGCGCATGACCGAGATAGCGCAGCAGCGGACGGCGCTCGCTCAAAATCTTGAGGCGCTTTCTTGAAATTACCGATTGGGGGAGTGCGCTGCTCGCTGGCGGACAGGATGTCCGCGGTCCCAGCCGCGATCCGAGGGAGGCTTTAAGTGAACTGGCTTGACGAAGGTGCGTTGTATTCAAGCATCGGATTGTTTCTGCGCGAGGACCTGGGGCGCGGTGACATCACCACGCAAGCTGTACTGATGCGGAACGCCCGGGCGCGCGGCCGTTTTGTGGCCGGGGAAAAAATGGTCGTCGCCGGATTGGAAGCCGCTGAAGAGGTTTTCATCACCCTCGATCCGCAACAGCAGATCGAGGCCTTTGTCGCCGACGGCGAAGAGGTTGAAGCCGGAAAAGTGATCGCGCGCACCAGCGGCTTTGCCGACGTGCTGCTCGCCGGCGAGCGGGTGGCGCTGAATCTGCTACAACACTTGTCCGGCATTGCCACGACTACTCGGCAGTTTGTCCGAGCGATCGAAGGCACGAACGCGAAGATAGCCGATACGCGCAAAACCACGCCCGGCCTGCGCATGCTCGAGAAGTACGCAGTGCTCCTGGGCGGAGGCGTGAATCATCGCTACGGATTAGACGACGGCGTCTGCATCAAGTCGAATCACGCGGCCATCGCCGGCGGGTTGGGAGCCGCGATCAGGAGCGCACGTGAAAAAATCGGCCACGTTCACAAGATAGCCGCCGAGGTTGCGGGCAAAAACGATATTGCCGAGGCTATTGAAAACGGCGCCGGCGAACTGGTGATCGATGGTGCGAGTCCGTCCGAGGCGAAGGACTTAATCGATCATGCGCGCAGTTTGTCGCCGTCGGTCATGGTTGAGATCTCTGGAGCCGTAACGCCGGAAAACGTCCGGGCTTATGCGGAGGCCGGCGCTGATATGATTCGCGTCGATGCTTTGACGCAGTCGGTAAGAGCGATGAATATTGGTTTTCAGATTCAGCCGGGCTAAGTTACTCTGACTCAGGAACGAATTGCTTTCCGCAGCGTGAAAGTTGTGAAGCAGCTCGGGCCAGGTTACCCGCATCCCTCAAAATCAGTGAGGAGGTTGGTTATGCCGAAACGTACAATCCGTGATTTTTTGATGGCGGCCCTGGCGCTGTTAATCGTGACAGGCTTTCTGCTGGTTGACTCGAGCGCTCAGCGTCGTCGCAAGCGCCGTACTTCCCGTTCCCGGCCGACGGCCCCGCGCATCACGAATCCGGCTATCTATCAGCCTTCACCGGGCGACAACGCGACGGATACGAATAACGCGACCGACAACACGAATACCCAAACCACGCCAGCCACTGATCAGGATCCTGAGACCACAAGGAAGACGATACGCTCGCTTTCAAACCAGGTCGACAAGCTCAGTGACAAGATCAACCAGATGGAAGAGTCGCAACGCTCGCTTGTCGATCTTGAAAGGTTGTCGCGCGCCGAGCAGCGTTCGGCCCAGTTGCGCACCGAACTGCGAGACGTGCAGGCAAAGCAGGCTGAGCTGGAAGCGCGCGCAGAGGACATCGACTATGCGCTGAAGCCCGAGAACATAGAGCGCTCAGTCGCCGGCTATGGCACGACTCATCCTGAAGAACTGAGAGCGCAACGACACCGCCAACTGGAAAACGAAAAGGAACGAGTGCGCAAGCAGTTGGATCAAATGAACGAGAGTATCCAGCGCCTGCAGCAGGCGGTTGCCGCTTCCGACGCGGAGGCCGAACGTTTGCACAAGCGCCTGGATGCCGCGGATGAAGCTGCGATCCGGAACGCCAAGACCAAAGCTCAATCCGAAGGCACATCGCCGCAACCACAAGCTAGTCCGTCGCCGACTCCTTATCCACCGCAGTGAACGGCGAAATCGAGTGCAGGTGGCGGCCATATAGGATCCGGCATTAATTTTTTTGGTCTGCCTTGTACTGCTTACTGCCTTCTGCTTACTGATCTATGGGTACAATAGCTCAACACGATCTCTATCGTTTGATTGACGAAGCGAATGCTCGCGGCGAACGCGTAGTCGTGGCTACGGTGGCGCACACGCGCGGGTCGACGCCGCAACGGCGCGGAGCCAAAATGCTGTTCTTTGAAAATGGAGAGAGCGCGGGCACTGTCGGCGGCGGCTGCGTCGAAGCCGAAGTCTGGGCGGAAGCGCGCGACGCCCTGCGCGAGGGCGTGCCAGGCCTCCATCATTTTGCGTTGACCGCCGACGAGGCCAGCGAAGAAGGCATGGTCTGCGGCGGGACGATGGATATCTTCATCGATGTGTGGGAACACTCTGCGACGTAGAATCGTAAATGAAAGCAACTGACGTTAGGTTAAAGCTGTCATGGTTGATACCTTCATCGACAATTACAAATCCAAGCACCAGCATCCGCTGAACAAGCTCTGTCATATCATAGGTATCCCGATGATTACGGTCGCGTGGCCGCTGTTCTTCTTCAAATGGCGATGGGCACTGGCTCTGTTCGTCATTGGCTGGATGCTTCAGTTCATTGGCCATGCGATTGAAGGGAACCAACCTGCCTTCTTCAAAAATCCAATCTATCTGCTGGTTGGTCCCTGGTGGTTCGTTCGCCGGGTTGCGGAAGCAGTTGGTCTACGTCGGACTTCCACGTCAAAATAGCTCCACGTGAGAGCGGGGCAGGAGCCCGACCATAAGGGAGGGCTCAGATATGAGTGTAGACAGATGAGCCTTGCTGACGCGCGGCCTAGTGCCCCATCCAATGAGCGCCAACCAAAATCAAGCCAACTCAAAACTCGTTAGCGAGAGTATTCGCGCCGTGTTGGAGACCGGGTCAACCGCCGCGCTCGCCACCCTCCTTGATTTACCAGAGACGAATGTGAGCAAGCTCAGGATCGGCGCGAAGCTTATCGTCAAGCATTCCACTGAAAAAGTTGGCGGCCTCGGCGATGATGAATTGGACAGGGTTGTCGCCGCGCAGGCCAACAGTTTTTTAAAGACGCGAGATGACGCCAAAGCTCTAAGGGTCGGTGAGTTTGGGCCTGAGCTGCAAAGCTTCCAAAACGCCTTGATTCTATTCGAGCGAATCGAAGGCGAGCCGCATTTGGTGATCGCCGGCGCCGGACACGTGGGCGCTTCTCTGGCGCGACTGGCCGCGCTGCTCGGTTATCGCGTGACGCTAATCGATGACCGCGGTGAATTCGTGACGCGAGAATTATTTCAATCAAACATCGAGCAGGGAATTGATCTGGTAGTTGCGGAGAACTGGTCAGACGCGGTGCGCGCAGCCATCGCTAACGGGCGCGGCGTTTCCGTCGCCATCGTCACCCGCGGGCATAAACAGGATGAAGATTGTCTGCGGGCCGCGATCGTCGCAAGGCCGGACTACATCGGCATGATCGGCAGCAAACGTCGCACGAATATCGTCCTCGATAAACTGCGCGAAGAAGGCGCTGACGACGGACGATTGAAGAAAGTGCATGCGCCGATCGGTCTGGACATTGGCGCGGTTTCGCCGGAAGAGGTCGCGCTCGCGATTCTGGCCGAGATCGTTGCTGAGCGACGCGGCGGATCGAGTAAGCCGCTCTCGCAATGGCGGCGCGGTTAGTTTCTGCTTCGCAGATACATCGACGAATCGGATTCTTTTCGTCTTCACCCTGCCGGAAGATCGTCACAATCCACCAACGCTTGCCGTCGTTCATCAACTGAATGCTGTTGATGTTTAGTTCAGTTTGAGCTGTCGCGGCGACGGACTGAAACAGAGTTTCAACGCAAAGTACGCAGAGGATCTCGCAGAGGAAGGCGAGGGCGTTCCTCCGCGTTCTCTGCGTGTGTCTCCGAGCCCTTTGCGTTTAATCAACAGTTCCAAACGAACTCAGTCCACACTGCCTTGATTTTGTCACTCAGGTACCGGACCTCCGTAACGGCGTTTTGGCGGAGGGCGGCCGACATGGTATCAAGATAGAAATGTCTACTGAACTCAAAGTTAGAAGAGAGAACGGTCGTGGTGTCAGCGAGATGTTTCGCGCGCTGCGGCACAGGAACTTTCTGCTCTTCTGGTCGGGCGCCTTCCTCTCGAACACCGGCACCTGGATGCAGGCTGTCGCACAAGGCTGGTTGGTGCTGCAACTCTCCAACTCGCCTTTTTGGTTGGGCGTTGATGGCTTTATGGCGACTGCGCCCGGATTGGTGCTCACCCTGGCGGGCGGAGTGTTCGCCGATTTGATGGATCGCCGAAAGCTCTTGATTTACACGCAGGTGGTTGCCGGCCTGTCGGCGCTAACGCTCGGCGTTCTGGTTGTCACGCATGTCGTCCACGTGTGGATGATTCTTTCCCTCTCTTTTTTGACGGGGTGTTGCATGTCGATCGCCGGACCATCGTATCTGGCTTTGGTTTTTGACCTGGTCGGACGTGAGGATTTGGCGAATGCCATCGCTTTGAACTCGACTCAGTTTCAACTCGCGCGGGCGTTGGGACCGGTGTTTGCCGGAATCGGGTTTAAGGTCTTCGGCGTGGCCGGATGTTTTTTTGCCAATGGGATCTCGTTCGCCGCGGTTGTGATTGGCTTGAGTATGGTGCGTTACGATACTGAGCGAAAGCAGAACGCTGCGTCGGATCGGTCGCTGAGGGACAGGCGGGCCTTCACGCAGGACCTGACCGAAGGCTTTCGCTATGTCGCCGGTCGCCCGCGCGTCAAGATGCTCCTAATGATTTCTGCGGTGACCAGTTTATTTGGCGCGCCGTACATTTCAATGACGCCGGTATTCGCGCGCGACATCTTTCACCTCGGCGCAACCGGACTTGCGCTGATGATGGGCATGGCCGGAGCCGGAGCACTTTTTGGAGCCTTGTTTCTGGCTTATCTCGGTGACCTCCGGCACAAGGGCTGGTTTGTGCTGGGCGGCGATCTGGGTTTTGCCGTTTGCCTAATCGTCTTTTCGCTTTCCAGAAATCTGACCTTGTCGCTTGTCTTTCTGTTTGCGCTCGGCTTCGCGATTGTGAGTTCAGTCGCCGTCACGAACACCCTCTTGCAGAAATTGGTTACCGATGAAATGCGTGGCCGGGTGATGAGCATGTTCATGCTTTCGTTCATCGGCGCAATGCCGATAGGGAACTTGATCGCGGGCGCTGCATCGCATCGTTTCGGCGTCCAGCATACGCTGGCTGCGGGCGGTTTGATTATCGCCGCGTTTTCCGCAATCGTAACCCTGAGCAGCCCCAGGTTGCGCGAGCTTTAGAACTCGCGGAAATCCTGTTTCTTCTTTTTGAGAAAACAGCGCTGGTATGTAAGACTTCGGAATGGCTATGATGAGAAGTAAATCGAAATACACGGCCGTCCTGATGCTCGGGCTGGCGGCCTTGTTGGTGGCGGTCGTTTGCCAGGCACAGGGCTCCGGGTGGACGGCGAAGCGGATTGGTTTGGGCGGGAAGGATCTGAACGCAGTGTTCTTTGTGGATGCGAAGCGAGGTTGGGTGGGCGGTGACGGTGGTTTGCTCGGCTATACCGCGGACGGCGGCGCGACCTGGGTCGAGCGGCCGCTCGGAACTGAGCACGCTATCAACGACATCTACTTCGTCGGTAAAGACACGGGATTCGTGCTCGCTGGGGGCAGCATCTTTGGCACCAGCGACGGCGGCCACTCCTGGCACGAGTCGCACAAATTTTCTCCTTCCGAATTCGCAGGCGCGACGCCTGAGCTTTACAGTCTTCGCTTTAACGGCAAGAAGCGAGCTTGGGTGGTCGGCTCGGCCAGCCGCGGCGACGACATCGTAGGTAGCATTCTTGCGATCACCCGAGACGGCGGCGCCAACTGGTTAATACTGCGCACGCTGACGCAACAGGAATTAATTCATATCGATTTCGTGGATGAAAAGCGTGGATGGATCGTTGGCGCCGGCGGAGCTATCCTTCATACGGATGATGCGGGCGAATCGTGGACCAACCAAAATTCGGGCACCAGGGGGACACTTTACCACGTTGATTTTCGCAACGAGCGTAAGGGTTTGGTAGTCGGCGAGCGTGGTACGATTTTGCGCACGGAGGATGGCGGGCGCACCTGGACCAAAATTTTCTCGCCAGCACGCTCTACTTTGCTGAGTGTTCAATTTGTTAGCGAAGACGAGGTCTGGATTGTCGGACGTGGCGGGGTCATCCTGCGCTCGGGAAACGGCGGCCAAACCTGGATCGAGCAGGAAAGCAATACCAAACAGAATCTGTTTGCACTCTTCATCAATAAGAAGAGCGGCTGGGCAGTGGGAAAAGACGGGCTGATGCTCAAGTACGAGCGCTAGAGGTGTAATTCTAATCGGAAAAGTTTTTTTGAACTATGGGACTTATCGGACGATTGTTGCATAAACTGGGATTGGCGAGTCCTGACTCTGAACGTCATCCCATTAGTGTCTTTCTGTTGGAGGACGACCAGCGGCGGCGTGATTGGTTCTTGAAGCGATTCAAGGGAGATCATCTCGATATCGTGGACGATGTCTCTGAGGCCAGGGAACTGCTGGAGACGCACAGCTATGATTCCATCTTTCTCGATCACGATCTGATTCCCGAACATTATGGCGCGACTGAGTCGGACGACGAGCGAACGGGGTATGCTATCGCTTCGTTTCTGGCGGCGCGGCCTGACCTGCAGCGCTCCGCGACGATCATGGTGCACAGCTTTAACGCCGATGGTGCCATGCGGATGGTTGAGGAACTGCGGCGCGCGGGAAGGCAGGCCGAGTACATTCCCTTTCATTTTCTGGAAGACCGGATTAGAAACTTCTGGCCACGATAACCAAGGCAAAAGGAAAAGGGTAAAAGGAAAAAGACAAGACGCGCTTCTCAGTCTTCGCCTTCTTTCTTTTGCCTTTAGCCTTGATTAATTGGTGGCCAGGGACGGAATCGAACCGCCGACGCCGGCCTTTTCAGGGCCGCTTACCGAATCGCCGAAGTGGTTTGAAATTAACCAGATATGATTGAGGACAGAGAGCTTATGGCGTAAGTGATTTAGGATGGTTTAGGAAGACTTGGGCTGTTTTCGGCTTCTGGATGTACGCGTATTGTACGCGTGCTGTAGAAGCCTATGTCCTGAAAATCGATTCGAGAATGCCCAACTAGTCGTCCAGTTCGACAAGGCCAACTTTGATGGCGAACCGCACAAGGCCCGGAATATCGTGAATCTCTAAACGATCCATCAACTGCATTCGATGAGTCTCGACCGTTTTCACACTGATGTTCAATTCCAGCGCAATTTGTTTAGTTGTCTTGCCCTTAGCAATCAATTGCAGGACTTGCGTCTGCCGCGGTGATAGTCCCTTGATTTGACTGACACCGACACCTGTGCGCTGGGTATATTCCATAATCACGTGCTTTGAGAGCGCGGGACTAAGATACGTGTCGCCTCGAGCGACTGCTCGAATTGCTAACTTGAGTTCCTCTCTGGCCGCTCCCTTAAACAGATAACCTGCCGCGCCCGCCCGTAGAGCCAAATAGACGTGTTCATCATCCGAATACATCGAGAGAATTACGACGCGGACCCTCGGAAAAGTGTTCGTTAAATGGCGTGTGACTTCCAAGCCATTCAGACGCGGCATAGCAATATCGGTTAGAACGACATCCGGCTCGTGCTTCTCGACCAACCGAATCGCTTCTTGTCCGTCACCAACTTCGCCCACGATTTCCACGCTGGATATTTTCTCCAATAGTGATCGGATGCCCGCGCGGACCAGTTCATGATCGTCAGCAAGCAAGACTTGAACGGTCTCCACAGCGCCCTTCCTTCCTTTGTTCAGGGCCGGCCGTGACCATCGAGCACGTCCCTGATTTTTTGGGCCAAGGCGTCTGGCGCAAACGGCTTTTGGATAAAGGGCGTGTCGGCATCCAGCACTCGATGGTGGACAATGGCGTCATCGGTGTACCCGGACATAAACAACACCTTCATCTCAGGACG
>WNFJ01735636.1_pt1 | contig 13006 bp, 14 predicted proteins | sample 5400461 | NCBI WGS metagenome assembly WNFJ01 (sample SAMN13153349, study PRJNA577476) | soil metagenome | isolation source: 115 cm saprolite on Douglas fir-dominated hillslope | place: USA:California | collected 2013-09-17 | reverse complement strand
AGCAGCCAGCCGCCGGACGCCAGTGCGGCCGCGGAAACCGCGGCGACGATCAAGAAACGCTTCGCCTTCATGAGACGCCTCGCAGTGAGAGTCCGGCCACCGTGGCCACTTCGCGCCATGCGGCGGCCAGCACGGCCTGTCGGGGTTGCGTGGCATCGAGATGCACCACGCCACGCCCCCGCGCTTCGCGATATGCCGCCAACACGCGCGCATGAAACGCGTCGTCCTGGCGCTCGATGCGGTCCTGCCCTTTGCGGGCCTTGCGCTGCCGCTCGCGGCCCACGGCGAGGGGTACGTCGAGCACCAGCGTCAGGTCGGGCTCCAGCCCGCCCGTGGCCAGCGCCACCACCGCCGCGACTGCCCCCTGCGGCAACCCGCGTCCTGCCACTTGGTAGGCAAACGTGGACAGCGTGAACCGGTCCGCCAGCACCACCTGCCCGGCCTCGAGCGCCGGCCGAATCACCCGCGCCACGAGATCGGCCCGCGCCGCGTGCAACAAGAATAGCTCGGCTTCGGGTGTCATCTCATCCGGCGACTTGAGCACAATCTTGCGGGCCGCTTCGGCCACTGGCGTCCCGCCGGGCTCCCGCACCGGCAAGACGGCGCGTCCTTCGGCCACCAGCCGCGCCGCCAGCGCCCGCACCAGCGTCGACTTGCCCGCGCCCTCCGGCCCCTCCACCACCACGAAAAGCCCGGGCATCAGCCGAGCGTAATGATGGGGCTCGCGGCCCCTTTTTGCATCCCCTCGTAAATCGTGGCGTTCACTTTGGCCATGAGCTTCTCGAAGTTGGCCTGCGCCGCCACCATCTGCTGGTACACCGGACTGCGCTGGACGGTTTTCAAGATCTCGTCGTAGCGTTCGACGTTCTCACGGGCCGGCTCTTTCCCCTGCTGCGCCGCCCCCTCGATGGACTCCGCCAGGCGCTCCACTTCCTCGAGCAGCTTCTGCGTCTCGACGTCCTCCTTGAGGCGCTGGCTGGCGCGCAACAGAGCTTTGTATTCGTCGCTCTGGCCGAGCAGCCGGCCCAGCTCCTGCGCTTTCTCGTCGATCACGCGTCCTCCTTGGGGAACGCCAGCGCGTACCGCGGGCGGCCGAACAAATCGTCGTGAATGCCGATGCGCGCCCAGCCGTGGTCGTGCGCCAGTGCGCGCACGGCGTCGCCGCGCCGCTCATCGATCTCCAGCGCCAGCACGCCCCCTGGGGCGAGCAGCGCCGCGGCGCCGGCCAACAGGGCGCGCGTGGCGGTGAGGCCGTCCGCCCCGCTCACCAGCGCCGCGCGCGGCTCGTGCTCGCGCACGGCGGGGTCGAGCGCGGCGTACTCCGCCGTCGTGACATAGGGCGGATTGCTCACGATCGCCCGGTAGCGCGCGCCCGCGAGCGGCGCCAGCAGCTCGCCCTCCCGCACCTCGACCGGCACGGGTGGCCGCACCAGCGCCACGTTTTCCCGCGCCAGCGCCCCCGCCTCGGGCGAACGCTCGACCGCGATCACGCGCTCGAAGGGTCCCTCCACCGCCAACGCCAGCGCGATGCAGCCGGTCCCGGTGCCGACGTCCGCGGCGATCCCGCCCTTCCCTCTTCCTTCGTCCCCCTGCGACCACTCCAGTACCAAGCTCACGAGGCCTTCAGTCTCGGGTCGCGGGATCAACGCCCGCGGGTCGCAACGCAGCTGTAGCGTCCGAAACGCCACGTGCCCGACGACATAAGGAAACGGCACGCCGATTGCGCGCCGCTCCACCGCCGCCCAGAACCTACGCTCCACCGGCGCGTCGGGTTCGTCATCGCGGCCGAGCCACACATCGCCCGGGCGCACGCCGGCGAGGGCCGCCCACAGCGCCGTCGCCTCACGCCGGGCATTGAGCACGCCCGCGCGCTGCAGGTGCTCCGCCGCCAGCTCGAGCGCATTCGCGATCGACGAGCGGCGGCCGGGCTCAGTCACTCAGCCGTTCCTTCTCTCCCGCCAGCCGCAGCGCCGCGATCAAGGCGTCCAGCTCACCGTTCATGACGTCGCTCAGGTTGTGCACCGAGAACCCGATGCGATGGTCGGTGACGCGGTTCTGCGGGAAGTTATACGTGCGGATCTTGGCCGAGCGGTCGCCCGTGCCCACCATGGCGCGCCGTTCGCGCGCCCGGGCCGACTCCTGCTCGGCCACGATGCGGTCGAGCAGCCGCGAGCGCAGCACCTCCATCGCCTTGATCTTATTCTGCAGCTGCGACTTCTGGTCCTGGCACTGCACCACGAGGTTCGTGGGCAGGTGGGTGATGCGCACCGCGCTGTCGGTGGTGTTGACGCTCTGGCCACCCGGCCCCTGCGAACGGAACACGTCGATGCGTAGGTCTTTGTCTTCGACCTTGACGTCGACCTCTTCGGCTTCGGGCAGCACCGCGACAGTCGCAGCGGAGGTGTGGATGCGGCCCTGCGCCTCGGTCGCGGGCACGCGCTGCACGCGGTGCACGCCCGACTCGTAGCGCAGCGTGCCGTAGACCTTGGGGCCGCGCACGGCGAAGATCGCTTCCTTGATACCGCCCAGGGTACCCTCGCTCAGCTGGAGCACCTCGACCTTCCAGCCGCGGCGCTCACAAAAGCGCGTGTACATGCGGAACAGGTCGGCGGCGAACAGCGCGGCCTCGTCGCCGCCCGTGCCGGCGCGGATCTCCACGATGGCGTCGCGGTCGGCGAGCGGGTCCGGCGGTGTGAGCAGCTCGGCGAGATCGCGCTCGAGCCGCTCGATTTCCGGACGCACGCGCTCCACATCGGCGCGGGCCAACTGCGCCATCTCGGGATCCTTGTCGGCGAGCACTTCCCGCGCCTGGGCCAACTCGCCCTCCAAGCGCTCGAGTTTTTGGTGGGTCTGACGGACGGCGTCAAGCCGCGCGTGCTCGCGGCCCAGCTGTTTCAGCTTGGCCGGGTTCCGCGCGGTGTCGGGGTCGGCCAGCTGTCGCGCGACCTCCTCCAACCGCGCCAGCGCTTGGCGGAGTCGCGGCTCCACCGCTTACCCCGGGGTCTTCTCCGAAGTCTTGTCCGCCGCGTATTTCTGGCGAAACCGCTCCACGCGGCCCGCTGTGTCCATCAAGCGCAGCTTGCCCGTGAAATACGGGTGGCACTTGGCGCAGACTTCGACGTGGATGGCGGGCGTGGTCGAGCGGGTGATGAAGCTGTTGCCGCAGGCGCACTGCACCGTTGCACGCTGGTAATTCGGGTGTATGGCGGGCTTCACTGCCGGTATCCTCTGGCTGAAAGTCGAACGGCTCGAAGGGCGGAAATTTAACTGGCATCGACACTTGGCGGCAAGCCGCGGGCGCGTTCAGAATTGACAGGCGCCAAGCCGCGTCGTAAGCTTGCCCGCACCACAACGCCCCCGACCCCGGGGAGGTTCCTTCGTGTCGGCTGCGGCAGTCCTCGAGAAAGTCCCCCTGTTCGGCCAACTGGGCCCCGCCGACCTGCAGCGGGTCCTGGAGCTGGCGCGCGAGCGGGCCTATCCCAAGAACTCCGTCATCCTGTTCGAGGACGACCCCGGCGACGCCCTCTATGTCGTCGCCACGGGTCAGGTCAAGGTCGTGCTGATCGGCGAGGACGGCCGCGAGGTGATTCTGTCGGTCCTGGGGGAGGGCGAGTTTTTCGGTGAGATGGCGCTGATCGACGACGAACCCCGCTCGGCGCACGTGATCGCCATGGAAGACTCGACCCTGGTGGTGCTACGGCGCGAAGACTTCACCAACATCCTGATGCAGGTGCCCGCCATCGCCCTGGCCCTCTTGAAAGAGTTGTCGCGCCGGTTGCGGCGCGTCGACGAAAAAGTCGGCAGCCTGGTCCTGCTCGACGTCAACGGCAGGGTGGCGCAGCTGCTGCTCGAGCTGGCCGACGAAGAGGGCGGCGAGCGGATCACGCGCCGGCTGACCCATCACACCATCGCCCAGATGATCGGCTCCAGCCGCGAGACCGTTTCGCGCACGATGCGCGACCTCGTGGACAAAGGCCTCATCCACATCAGCCGCAAGGACATCACGATCAAGGACCGGGCGGCGCTCGATGCCGCCGCCGGGCGCTCGTGAGATGCGTCACCCTCGCAGGGTGAGGCGTCGGCTTGTCCTAGATCACGGATTTCTCGTAACTTAGCCGAGGTAACGGAGTGCCCGATCGCATGGCCTACACGGTGACCTTCTGGGGAACGCGGGGTAGCATCCCGACCCCCGGAGCCCAGACCGCGCGCTACGGGGGCAACACGCCGTGCGTCGCGGTCGAGGGGGCCGGGGGGCATCTGGTCATCCTCGATGCCGGCACGGGAATCCGGGCGTTGGGCCTGGAGCTGGTGGAGCGGCAGAACGGTGCGGTGAACGCGGAGATTCTGCTTTCCCACGCGCACTGGGATCACATTCAGGGACTGCCGCACTTCAAGCCGTTTTTTGCACCGGGCAATGCCGTGCGGATTTGGGGATCGCGCCAGGGGACGATCTCGCTCGAGGCGATCTTGCGGCAACAGATGGACCCGGCCGTATTTCCGGTGCCGCTGGACGCGCTGTCGGCGAAGCTCACCGTGCAGCAGGTGGAGGCGGGCGAGTTCACGATGGGCGAGTTCCGCGTGCGGGCGACGCGGCTGCGCCACCCGGGCACGACGCTGGGGTTCCGGCTGACGCCGGTCGCGGGTGGGCCGAGCATGGCGTACGTGACGGACAATGAGTTGGGCCCCGGCGGGCATTACGACTCGCCCAAGACGTGGCGCAAGGATTTCGTCGATTTCCTGAAGGGCGTGGAGTTGCTGATTCACGACGCGATGTACACGCCCGCGGAGTTGGAGCAGCACGCCGGCTGGGGGCATTCCACTTACGCCGAGGCGGTGGCGGTGGCGGCGGACGCGGGCGTGTCACGACTCGTCCTGTTTCATCACGAGCCGGAGCACGATGACGCGGGGATGGACGCCCTGGTGGCGCAGGCGCGGACAGAGGCGAAGAATCGGGGCCGGCCGGCCGAGGTGCTGGCGGCGCAAGAAGGCATGCAGCTGACTCTCTAGACTCGAGGAGCACACACTATGCGTTCGCGTTCACTCGTGACTCTGCTGGCCCTCGCGGTGGGCTTCGCGCTCGTGGCAGCGCCCGCCCGGGCGCAGGACACGAGGCCGGGCATCGCCGTACTGCCGTTCAACAACAGCGGCTCGTTTGGGCAGGACAAAGAGAACTTCGACGCCCTGCAGAAGGGCATCGCGGGCATGCTGATTTCCGAGCTGGCGGCGAACCCGGCGGCGCGCGTTGTGGAGCGTGAGCAGATCCAGAGCGTGCTCGATGAGCAGCACCTCGGCACCAGCGGCCAGGTGGATCCGAAGACCGCGGCGAGGGTCGGCAAGCTGGTGGGCGCGCGCTACATGATCACTGGAACCTTCATCGACTTCTACGGTGACTTCCGCGTCGATTTGCGCTTGGTCAACGGCGAGACCGGTGAAATCATGAAGGTCGAGTCGGACCGCATGCAGCGCGACCATCTGTTCGACATCATCCGCAGCCTCGCGACGCGCCTGATGAAGGACGTCAACCTGCCGCCGCTGCCGAAGAGCGTGTCGGACCAGCGCATGAACTACAGGGTGCCGACCGAAGCGCTGACCTACTACTCGCGCGCCCTGCTGTACCAGGATCGCGGGCAGAAGGACAAGGCGATCGACATGTACAACAAGGCGCTCGCCGTGTTCCCCGAATACACCGAGGCGCAGACGGGCCTGCAGCGGGTGAAGAACTCCTGACCGTGCGGTGATCGACCCGATCTCCAAACTCGGCGGCTCCGCGGCGCGCCGGCTCTCCCGCCTGGGGGCGCTGGCGCGCTTCGGCTTTCACGCCCTGCGGGCCGCGCCGGCCCTCACGCCCGCGGGCCGCCGCGTGGCGCTGCGCGTGGCCCTGACGCAGGTGCGCTTCACCGCGCTCAACGCGGTGGGGCTCGTGGTCCTGCTCTCGAGCATCCTGTCGTTCCTCGTGATTTCGCAGGCCGTGCGGGAATTCGGCCGGCTTGGCGTGACCGACTTGATCGGCACCCTCATGGTCATCGCGATCGTCCGCGAGCTGGGCCCGCTGATCACCGCGCTCACCATCGCCGGCCGCTCCGGTACGGCCATCGCCGCCGAGCTCGCCACCAACCAGGTCCTGGGCGAGGTCCGCGCGCTCGAGGCGATGGGCATCGACCCCAAGCAGTATCTCGTGCTGCCCCGTTTCGTCGGTTCGGTGGTGAGCATGTTCGCGCTGCTGGTCGTGTTCGACATCGTGGCCATCGGCGCGGGCTTCGTCGCCGCCAAGTTCAACGGCATGGCGGGCGACCGCTACGCCCAGATCGTGCTGCAGTCGCTCACGGCGCACGACGTCTGGCTCACGGTCGCCAAAGCCCTCGTGACGGGCCTGATCGTCGGCATCGTGCCCAGCTATTTCGGGCTGTCGGTGCGGCGCGCACCGACCGAAATCCCCGTGGCCACGAGCCGCGCCACCGTGACGTCGATCGTGGGCATCTTCCTGTCGTGCGCGTTGCTACGGTGACGACCCCGCTCGCCTTCGAAGGCGTCCGCCTCAGCGCCCAGGCGAGCGATCTGTTCGACCTCGCCGTCCCCGAGCACCATACCGTCGCCGTCCTGGGCGACGACGACTCAGGCGTGGGCGCGTTGGGCGGGTACGCGCTGGGGTTGGAACGCCCGCTCGCGGGGCGGGCCACGGTGTTCGGCGTGCTGATCGCCGACCTGCCGGAGCTCGAACGCTTGGCCTTCCGGCGCCGGGTCGGCTACCTTCCCGCAGGCGAAGGGCTCCTCCAGAACCTGTCTCTGCGCGACAACGTGGCTTTGCCGCTGCGCTTCGGCAGCGATGCAGCCCCGCACGAGATCGACGGCCGCGTGAGCGTGATGCTCACGGCGGTGCGCGTCGCGGCGGCGGCGCAGCGCCGGCCCGCGCAGGCGAACGAAGAAGAGCGGCGCCGCGCCGCCATCGCGCGCGCCACGGCGTTCGACCCCCCGCTCGTGATCATGGAGCAGCCCTTCGACGGGCTGACGGCCCGCGCGGCGGCCGAGCTGCTCGAGTTCGTGCGCGGCGGTGAGACCGCCGCAGGAGCGCGGCGCACCATCCTGATCACCGGCCAGGAGCTTCCCGCCGTGATCCACCGGCGCATCGAGCGGACGTACCGTTTGACGCGCGCCGGCGCGCTAGAGCTGGAACCCGCATGAGGGCGACACACGCACCGTGGAAACGAACCGTCAAGACTTTCTCGTCGGCCTCCTGATCCTCGCCGCCATCGGCGTGGTGATCGGCGCGCTTATCGCCACCAGCGGTTGGGGCGAGCGGCGCTACGATCTCTATATGCGAGCGGCGAGCGCGCAGGGACTGACGGTGGACACCAAGGTGCTGGTCCAGGGACTCCAGGTGGGACGCGTGACAAGCATCCTGCCGCGGGTCGACCCGGCCACGCGGTCGGTCTCGTTCCTGGCGCGCCTCTCGCTGGCGGAGCGGTTCGACAAGGGCACGCAGCTGCGCCTCCCCGTCGGGACGCGCGCCGAGGTCGATCAGGTGAGCCAGATTTCAGCGGAGGCCGTCATTCACCTGGTCATGCCCGATTCGACCCACCGCACCGCCGTCATGTTGCAGGCCGGCGACACGATCAATTCGACACGCCTGCCGTCGCCGCTCGACGCCCTAGCCAATGTGGCCAACCATTTGTCGAAGGAAGTGGAAGACGTCCTGCACCAGACCCGCACGGCGCTCGCCACCGTGCAGCGCACGGTCGGCGCCATGGACGAGACGATGCGGCACGTGACGCCCGACGTCGAAGCCACGTTGCACAGCGTGGCGGCGAGCACCAACCGGCTGACCAACTTGCTTGCCCGCACCGACCAGGCCGGGTTCCCCGACTCGCTCTCCAGCACGCTCGCGACGACGCACCGCCTGCTCGGCCGGCTCGATTCGCTGACGGCCTCGGTCCAGGACATCACGAACGCCAATCGCGACAACCTGCGCGAGACCGTGACCAACCTGACGCAGATGTCGCGGCAGCTGAATCACTTCGTCGATGAGATGAGCGCCCGGCCGTACCGGCTGTTCACCGGCGTCAAGAAACTGCCGGCCGACACGGCGCGGAAACCAGCCGACTCGACCCGGGCGGCGATCAAGCCGTGAGATACCTGCTGCTGCATGCCGCCTCGTGGCAACCGGACGCCATCCGGTCCGCGCTCGACGCCTTCCAGGTCGAGGCGCGCCCGGTCGTCGGCCCGCGCGACCTGCTGGTGGAAGAACGGCCCACGGTCTTCGTGCTGGACCCGGGCAGCCGCTCGGCGTTTCCCCTCGATTCGGTGCGCGCCTTCGTGGATGCGGGCGGCGGCATCGTGTTACTGGGCCGCCCGGGCGAGACCGACGTTCCCGACACGTTCCCGCCGGAGCTCTTGTCGGGGTTCGTGCCCGATCCGTACGGCGCCCGTCACCTGCTGCTCGCCGTCCGCGCGGGGTTCCGCGAGGCGGCGTCCCGCGCCGAGACGGCGCGGGCACGGGGTGAAGCCGCGCTGCGCGGTCGCGAAATCGGTGAGCTCACCCGCATCGGCGTGGCGCTGGGCACCGAGCGCGACCTCAAGACCCTGCTCGACCTGATCCTCACGCTGGCGCGACGCGTCACGCAATCCGACGCGGGGTCCCTGTACCTGGTGGAGACCAGCGATCAAAAGGCGAAGCGCCTGCGGTTCCGCCTGGCCCAGACCTACTCCAAGCCGGAAGCGCCGCTCGTCGAGTTCACCATGCCGGTAGACCGCACCAGCCTCGCCGGCTACGCGGCCGTCACGGGCGAGCCGCTCGTGATCGACGACGCCTACTTCCTGCCGCCCGACGTCGAGTACACGATCAACCGCTCCTTCGACGAGCGCTACGGCTACCGCACCAAGTCGATGCTCGTGATCCCGATGAAGGACCACAAGGACGAGATCATCGGCGTGCTGCAGCTGATCAACCGCAAGCGCGACATCGATGCGGTGTTGACCACGCGCGCCGACACCGAGGCGCAAGTGGTGCCCTTCTCGAAGCGCACCGTCGAGCTCGTCACGGCCCTGGCCGGGCAGGCGGCCGTCGCCATCGAGAACAGCCGGCTGTACGAGGACATCGAGCGCCTGTTCGAGGGCTTCGTCACGGCCGCCGTCCTCGCGATCGAGCAGCGCGATCCGACCACGTTCGGTCACAGCGGCCGGGTGGCCAACTACACGGTGGAGCTCGCCGAGATCGTGGATCGCGCCGGCAACGGGCCGTTCCGCGGCGTCCACTTCACGCGCGAGCAGCTGAAGGAGATCCGCTACGCCGGCCTGCTGCACGATTTCGGTAAGGTCGGCGTGCGCGAGCAAGTATTGGTCAAGGCGAAGAAGCTGTATCCGCCCGCGCTCGGCCTGCTGCGCCAGCGGTACGCCTTCATCCGCCGCACCGCCGAGCGGGAGTTCTGGCGCGCACGAGCCGAGTTCCTCGAGCAGAACGGCAAGAAGGGTTACGACACGTTCCTCAAGGGCCTCGACAAGGTGCATGCCGATGACTTGACGAACCTGGACCGGTTCATGGAGTTGGTGTTGCAGTCGAACGAGCCGTCGCTGTTGCCCGAGGGTGATTTCGCGGAATTGATGACGTACGCACAGGCGCACTTCCAGGACATGGAGGGCACGGACCAGCCGTACCTCACGGCCGACGAGGTCCGCTTCCTGACTATTCGCAAGGGCTCACTCGATGAGGCGGAGCGCCTCGAGATCGAGAGCCACGTCACGCACACCTACAATTTCCTGGCGAAGATTCCCTGGACCCGCGAGCTGCAGCAGATCCAGAAGATCGCCTACGGACACCACGAGAAGCTCGACGGGCGCGGCTACCCCAACAAGCTGCGGTCCGACGAGATCCCGATTCAGACGCGGATGATGACGATCAGCGACATTTACGACGCGCTCACCGCGCAGGACCGGCCGTACAAGCGCGCCGTCCCGACGCCGAAGGCGCTCGATATCCTGACGCAGGAAGTGAAAGCCGGGCAGCTCGACCCCGACCTCTACGGCCTGTTCGTCGAAGGCAAAGTGTTCGAGCGCGGCCGTCCGCCGGGCGACTAGAGCAGCAGCTTCACCGAGAGCAGCAGCAGGAACACCCCGAACGCGCGTCGCAGCGACTGATCGGACATCGTGCCGGCGAGTTTCGCCCCGAGCAGCGCGCCGAGGAACAACCCCCCCGCAATGATCCCTGCATACACCAGATTCACTTCGCCGCGCTTGTAGTACTGCAGGAAGCCGAGGAGCCCCACCGGCAGCAGCAACGCGCCGAGCGAGGTGCCGTTCGCCGCGTGTTGGCTCATCTTGAAGAGCAGGACCAGGCCGGGAATGATCAGCACCGCGCCGCCGATCCCGAACAAGCCGGAGATGACCCCCGCGGCCAGCCCGAGCAGCGCCACCAGCAGATAATTCATCGCACGCCCTCCCCTGTAGGTTCGCCCCAGGCGCCGCCGCCGGGGGTCTCGATTCGCAGGACGTCGCCCGCTTGGAGCGCCACCGCCGCCTTGGCGCCGAGCGGCGCGCCGTTCAATACATTGCGACCGGGCGTAGCGTCGCCACCGCCCGCCGCCCCACGCGGGCCGTGGCGCCGTCGCTCACTCAAGAGACTCGCCTCAGCCGGGGCCAGGACCTCGATCTCGCGAATCACGCCGTCGCCGCCGTTCGCGGCACCGCTGCCGCCGCTGCCGCGGCGCAACGCGTACGTGCGCACGCGCAGCGGGAACTCGAGCTCGAGCACTTCCACCGGCGTATTCCGCGTGTTCGACATGCCGACATGCACGCCAGAGGGTCCAGGGCCCCCCGGCCCGCCGCCCTGGCCGCCCCCCAGCGTTTCGTAGTAGGTCCAGCCCGCCCCGCCCAGGGTCACGTTGTTCATCGTGCCCTGCCCCTGCGCCGGCACGGCCAGCCCGCCGCGAGCGAGCGCGAGAAACACGACATCCGCGATGCGCTGCGACGTCTCCACGTTGCCTGCCGCCACCGCGCTCGGCCAGCGCGCGTTGACCAGACAGCCCGGCGGCGCGCTCACGCGCACCGCGCGCTGCACGCCGGCGTTCATCGGCACGTCGTCGGGGAGCAGCGTCCGCACGACGAACAATACCGCCGAGCGCGTCACGGCGAGTGGGCAGTTCACGTTGCCGGGGGCCGCGGCCGCCGTCCCCGTAAAGTCGGCGTGCAGCACGCCGTCCTTCACGTCCACGCGCACCGTGATCGCGATGTCGGCATCTGAGACACCATCGCCTTCGAGATAGTCCGTGGCGACGAGGCCCGTCGCCGCGAGCGGTGCCAGCGCGGCGCGGGTGCGTCGCTCGGCGTATGCGACGAGATCGCGCGCCGCGGCCTGCAGCTCGGTCCACCCATAGCGGGCCGCTAGCGCTCGCAGGCCGGCCGCGCCGCGCGCCACCGCCGCCCGTTGCGCCGCGAGGTCGCCGCGCCGCACATCCGGCGTGCGCACATTGGCGAGCAGCAGCCGCTCCACCTCCGGCGTGAACCGCAGCGGCGGCACCACAATCCCTTCGGCGAACAGCTCGCGCGCGCCCGCGGGCATGCTGCCGGGCGTAGCCCCGCCCACATCCGAGTGGTGCGCCCGGACCACGCTGTAGCCGCCCACCGTGCCGTCGATGGCGATCGCCTCGATCAGCGTGAGGTCGGGGAGATGCGAGCCGCCGGCGTACGGATCGTTCAACAGGAACTGCTCGCCCGGCGCCGGCTCTGCAGCACGCACCGCCGCGACGGCGTCGGCGAGCGCCCCCAGGTGCACGGGAATGTGCGCCGCCTGCGCGATCATCTCGCCGCGCGCGTCGAACAGGGCGGCCGAGGCGTCGCGGCGCTCGCGAATGTTGGGGGACAGCGCTGACTGCACGAGCACCAATCCCATTTCCTCCGCGACCGACGCAAACGCGTGCGCCATCACCTCGAGGCCCACGGCGTCGAGCGTCACGCTCGCTCCAGAATGACCGCGCCTGACGCGTGCACCGTCCCGAGCCAGCCCGGCTCGACCAGCGCGGTGGCGTCGCCGCCCGCGAGCACCGCGGGGCCCGGAATCGTGGCTCCTGCAGGCAGCGTATCGAGCGGCCAGAGCTCCGCCGCCATGCGGGCGCCGCGCACCACGATGTCGCGCCGGCCCGCCGGACGCGCCGCACCGCCACCGCCCCGCTGGAACTCGGGCAGCGGGGCGGCGCGCTGCGCGACGACCCGCACGTTGACTACCTCGACGGGCGCCATGCGTTCGGCATGCCCATAACGCACCCGGTGCGCCGCGAGAAACACTTGCTCCAGGGCGCGCGGGTCGGGATCAATCGCAGCGACGGCGATCTCGTACCCTTGGCCCGCAAAACGGCACTCGGCGAGCCGCGTGACGACGGCGTTGGGCAGGGCGGCCGCCGCCTGCGCCACGCACGGCGCGAACAGGGCCGCCAACGCCGCTCGATCGAGCTGTGCCAGTGGGCGATGCACCGCCGCCATGAACTCGAGCCGCTCCGGCGCGGCCGCGAGCCCCAACGCCGAGAGGGCGCCCGGGTGCGGCGGCACCACGACCGTGCGCATCCCCAACGCCTCGGCCAAGGCGCATCCGAACAGCGGGCCCGCGCCGCCGAACACCAGCAGCCCAAGCCGCCGCGGATCGACGCCGCGGGCCACGCTCACGCGTTTCAACGCCCGCGCCATCACCGCGCTCGCCACCTCCACGACACCTGCCGCAGCCGCCGCGACATCGCGCCCCGTGGCGCGGGCAACGGATTGTAGCGCCCGTTCGGCCAGCCCACGATCGAGCCGCACGTCGTCCGCCAGGGGACGCGCCGGATCGAGCCAGCCGAGGACCAGACACGCGTCCGTCACGGTCGGCTCAGTGCCACCGCGGCCATAGCACGCTGGGCCCGGCACCGCCCCCGCGCTCCGCGGACCGACCTTCAGCGCGCCTCCCGCATCCACCCAGGCGACGCTGCCGCCGCCCGCGCTCACCGTCTCGATCAACACCGCCGGCAGGGCGAGGGGCACGCCGCCCACG
>WNFJ01533060.1_pt7 | contig 13006 bp, 15 predicted proteins | sample 5400461 | NCBI WGS metagenome assembly WNFJ01 (sample SAMN13153349, study PRJNA577476) | soil metagenome | isolation source: 115 cm saprolite on Douglas fir-dominated hillslope | place: USA:California | collected 2013-09-17 | reverse complement strand
ACGGTCGTGATCCCACTCACAAAAGATCGCGATGGGCTACCTATCGGGATTCAAGTGGTGGGACGGCGTTGGCACGATGAACGATTGTTGGCGATTGCCCGGGTGCTCTCAGAGGTAACGAGTGGATTTCAGCGTCCAACGGGCTACTAAAGGCAGCGGAAAAGAGGCACGCATCATGATGGGAATGAATGAGCGGCACTTTGCCCCGCTCATCAATGTTTCTTTAGAAGAGTTGGTGCCACAGGATCACTTCTATCGTTACTTGGAGCGAACGCTTGATCTGTCGTTTGTGCGCGAGTTCGTGCATGAGACCTATGCAGTCGGCGGCCGCCCCTCCATTGATCCGGTCGTCTTTTTCAAGCTGCAACTGGTGATGTTCTTTGAGGGAATACGCTCCGAACGGCAACTCATGCGGCATGCCGCTGATCGGCTGAGCGTGTTGTGGTACCTTGGCTATGATTTGAATGAACCTCTTCCTGACCATTCCAGTCTGACCCGTATCCGTGAGCGCTATGGAGTCGATGTCTTCCGGCGCTTCTTCGACGCGATTGTGGAAGACGAAGTCGGAAGCGCATAGCTCGTCTATGACCGCCAAATTCCCCTGGTTGAACTCTTCTGCGAAACGGCGGACGATGGTCTTGTTGTCTTCGGTTGACAAAGAAAATACTCCTGTGTGTGTGTTGCATCCTTTCTGGGATGCGGGTGTGTACGAAACTAAGAGAAACGACGGGAGTTGACAGAAAAACGACCAAACGTTTGAAAAGAGGGTGCTATGAGCTAGTATACACGAAAAACACAGCAAATACAACAAAGGAACAGTCATTATCTCACAACTATTTGATGATTGCTGGAAGTATAGATTACTAGCGGGCTTTTTTGAGAACACGAGGGCGTAGAGCGAAGCTACAAGCAATTGCGGGGCAAACTCAGTCTTTGCCGCTTCGATATGTATATATCAACGACGTATGACGAGCGTGAAAAGGGCGAGAAGTCGAGATAACGTATAGTTGGCGACCCAACAAAATACGAACGGAGGCTGACCGCTCTTACATTTCTAGGCCGAGAGTGTGAATTTTTGCGCGTTATGGGATAGTTGCTCCTCGTGAGAGCTACACCCACTGTCTTCTCAAGCAGACCGCCTGTTCCGAAACCGCACCGAACTCGGCAGCAGTTCACTACCGGGTTCGGTGTGTCTCCGAGCAAGGCCAGTCGATCAAGCTTTGGTCATGGTCGGGCCTACTGTGGCAGAACCCCACGAAGTGCTTACTCTTGGGCGCTCACTTCATAGGCTTCGCGCACTGGCGGTGCGGTCACAAGGGATGCGACTTTGGCAAGCTGCGCCTGATAGAAGCCACTGGTCTCGCCAGCCTTCATATCGGCTTCCGTCTCCCACAAGGTGATCGCGATGGTCTTGTTCGAGCTTTGGTCTGTAAGAAGAAGTGCTCCTTTGAAGCCCTGCTGCTGCCTGGCTGCTGGTAGAAGAGAATCACGAACGATCTGGATTCCTTCGTTGATTTTCCCTGGCTGAACCTGGGCAATCGTTACTCGTGCATACATGGATATGCTGCCTTTCTGAACAGCTTGCATGCTGTTCGTTCTGCTCTAAACGTCTGAAGCAAAAACGACAGAGATCACTGGCTGGCCTGTCCTGGCGTGGGGATCACGCCGATCTGTTGAAACATGCCCAGGGCATCGAATTCGGACCACACCTCCGCGATTTTGCCGCCCTCAAAACGAGCGATGCCGATGCCTGTGACCGCCCCCGGCTTTCCTGTGGGAGGAATACCCAGGAGTGGCCCCTGATGGGTGCCACGTACTGACCATCGCGTCACGACCCTGTCCCCTTCCGCGATCTGATCCTCAACAGTGTAATGGGCATCAGGAAAGGCGGTGCGGTAGATCATAAAGTACTGTTTCAATTCCTCTTGGCCGTGAACTGGCCCGCTCGTCTCGTGGCCGACGTAGTCGGCGCTATAGACCTCATCAATGAGTGCCAGATTCCCTTGAGTCAAGATTTCCTCAAACACACGACGAGCATGTGCCTTGTTGTTGTCGGTGGACATAAGAGAGTATCCTTTCTGAACAGTTTTCAAGTTGTTCGCTAGTAATTCCATCCACTATGCAGACGTTGTGGGACCCCATTTTTTCGCTACCATTTGCTGACTCGCCTCAATACCACTCCTTTTGACTTTTTACTGCTTGATTGCTAATCTTTCTCTGCTGGTGAACTACCAGGAAGCTTCAAAAGCGCGAAGCTTGTTTTGTCGCACCTTGAGAAGTTGTTGCAGTTGTGCGAACGCACAGAAAGGAGCAGCTTATTGGACTCACTGGAGTGGAGTAAGAAATTTGACATCTTCTCCATTTCACCGCTTTCCCTCCATTCGTCAGGCATCCCCGCAGAGCTGGTGAAATCCCTCACAGACGAGGATATGCAGGCAATTGCCGAATTTGTCGCGCGACTCTATCTTGCCGAGAAACAAAAAGTGGCTTGAAAAGCGGCGCAATCAGGAGTAAGATAAAATGCGTAGCGCCGGATGCCTTACCCCGATTGAGATAATTAAGGGCAGAACAATAGGACAGAAGTTGAAAAGCACATCGTAGTGATACATTTTGACACACTTATGCTACAATAAGAGGGTTCCACTGGTAAGTAGGTGGGGTCCGTGATTATTGCTGGATAAGAAAGGAAGCTTCAATGGCGACAAATAGAAAGCAGCCTCAGCGGAAGCAGACCGGAGAGAATAAGCGCACCGATCTCAACCCGTTGAAGTTGCCGCCGGATACGCGTAAGCGACAAGAGGTAGAGACAGATGTAGAAGAACTTGTTGAGGGTGAGGATCTGCCATCGGACCCGCCGCGCCCGGCGACCAGCGCCATTCGCTACAGGCAGCCATCAGGGAGTCTTCGTAAAGTGCGCGAGCAAGAGAGTGACCCGGATACGACGAGCCAGCAGATTCTAAATTCGCCGCGCCGCGCGGGCCAGGCACCTGGTGCAGTTCCTGGCCCGATACGGGTGCGAGCCGGGCGCAACACTACTTTCGATATCCCCTCGCCCCAGAAAACTCCGCGTGGGCAATCCATGCACTGGTTATTGTACGTGGGCGTGGGCATGATAGCTGCGCTGGCTTTGTGGGTAACGTTTTCCTCGCTGCTGGCATGGGGCATCGGAAAATACAATGATATCGTCTACGGTTATCCGCGTTATTATCAGACAGATGCGGTGGTCGGACACAATGATAGCGCCGCACACCCCAGCCATTTTGTCGCGTTAAACTTGCATGGGCAGGTAGTCGTAATTGAATTACCCGGCGGCGACCCCACCAGGTCTCTCGATTATATTGGCCCCAATATGATTGCTAGCGGGGATGATCTCATACCCATCACGCTTACATTTAGTGACGTGCATCATAACGGCAAGCCCAATATGATTATCCATATCCAGAGTCACGACTTCACCCTTTGTAACGACGGCAGCAAGTTTGTCGCGTGCAGCTCCCCGTAAGATTTCTATTATCTAATGCTCGCACAATGTACAAATCTGGTTATTTGTGTATCAAAGTGGGTAAAAGAAGCTGCGCGGCATAGATGATATGCCAGAGTGTAAGCCCCAGGGTGGCGAAGGCCAGCAAGATGTGTAGCTTGCGCCAGTAGAGAATGACATAGCGGTAGAAGCGTTCGCGCTGCATCGCGTGCTCAACTTCCTGTAGCTCGGCCATGTGCTCCCTTGCGCCGGGCATCAGCGCACCCGGACGGGTGAGTCCGCTTTTTTTATCGGGAATGAAGCGATATTGCCCGGCTTCGCGGCTCAATTCCTGCGGGGTTGCCTCAAGTGAGATATAGGCTAAGTCCCAGGGGGTATGCAGCGGCTGGTTGCGGTATTCAAATGGAAAATGATTCGAGAGCGGCCCCCCGGACAGCGAGATCGGCGAAGAGGCAATGGTTTTGTCGTCGTTCGCAGTGGGAAAGCCTTGCACCGCTTCAGTGTTGTGTATCACAATCGCTTGCAACTTCTGCGAAATTGATTCAACACGATCTTCGCCCCGCGCCGTCAGGGCCTTGTTGGCCTCTCCGGCGATTAAACGCGGCGCCAGGCGATCTAAAAAGCGACCTATAACTCCGCTGACCGTCAGCGCGATCAAGCCGTAGAGCGCATATGTTCCTGTGCGGGGATTGAAATTGCCGAATGAGTGCAGGAAGAGAAACACCAGCCCCAGCAGCCCGAAGCATATATGCCATTGCAGCCCGGCATGAAGCTTACCGATCACGCGCGTCTTGTGCGAGCGGCGCCGACGGCTATAGAGTATGCCTGCGAGCGCGATGAACAGCGTGCCGGTGATGGCGAAAGCATATCCAGCGATGCTATCGGGGGAAGCGTCGAGGCTGTGGCGCGTATACCAGGCATAGAACGCGATACCCGCTCCAATCAGCACGAGTGTAATAAGCGCCCGCAGCGCCTGGCTAACGCCAGGGGAAAAATGCAACCAGGAGTAACCAGCCTCCCCTTTCATCTCTTCGCTTTGATGACTGATTCTCACAATTCTTCCCATCCAGAGCGCAGCAGGCGCACTTTGAGCCACATCATCATGGCTTCGCGGCTCAGTCCAACAGGACAGGGCGCCACACATACTCCACATTGAAAACACGAACGCGCAAAACGCGCTACCGGCGCTGAAATTGGCCCGGATAACGTTTCACGATTGAGTACGTCGATGGTGATAGCCTGGTCCAAAGCAGGACAGACCAGCAGGCATTCATTACAGCCAATACAGGCCAGCAATTCCTGCGCCACCTGGGGACCGGTTTTATGTAAGGATACCTCTTTATTCGCGCGTTTCGATAACTCTGCTCGTAACATTTAGTGACCTTTCGCCAGCTTTCTCTCGCTATACGACCACAGACTGCTCGATGGGTATACATCGGGTCGGCGCTCCTCGCCGCGCTTCTTTGCCGGAGCCTTGAATTGACTTTTGCGCCCGCGATGGTTGGCGTCCGGAACTGCGCTGTTAGAATTTGCGCTTTGCGTTTCCAGGGTGTTGACCTTGACCGCCGGTAGAGGACTACTGTACGACCACAAACTGCCCGACGAGGTGCGGACTGCTCGCGTCACCAGGGGCGCTTTGACCAGCGTAGACTCGATGATATGCGAGGTTTTCACCGGGCGCTTGCTTTCGGCAGCCATTCCCGTCATGCCCATACCGGCACCCAGGCCTCTGTTCACTTCACTCTGCCTGCGAAAGCGGTCAAGTTCGATGGGCGCGGCCACGAATGGATCGGCAAAAAGCTGCAAGTCTTCGTCCGTATGGCGCTCGCCAATACCTGCAATCGCCAGCGAATCTGTATCTGTAGTGGGTAAAGCCTGTGCCATCGGCAGTTGCTCAAATGGTCTATTTTGCCAGGCCAGCGCCGCCTGATTTCTTATAGCCAGAGCGCGCCTCTCAAGCTCATCGGCGACAGGCAGTTTCCCGGTTGTCACCATGCGCTGGGCTGTGTGCGTGCGTCTTCGCGAGAAATAGCTGCGCGCATCGAATCTGCCTTTGAGCAAGGCTTTCTTGATATCGCGAATGGAGAGGCCTTCTTCAATAATGCGTTTGATAGCCAGGCTATCGGGTTGTGAAGGGCCGAGTGACAGGTAGCCCACCAGCCGGTCGTCGATCACCGCTATGCGCCGGTAGCTGCCCCTGCTATTATCGGTCAGGGTGGTGATGGTGTCCTGCCATTGCAGGACATTGCCGACTGTGAGCATGGAAAGAATGCCCAGGCGCGTAGCGTGCCAGGGAACGCCGAGTTCTTCAGCAGGCGACGAGCCGGTCATCAGGGCCGCCGCCATGCGCCCCTGCGAAACGGCAGAGTACCATTGCGCTCTGGGTGCGTATAAGCCTGTCTGCGGGTCTTTGATAGCCGCCACATCACCGGCAGCGTAGACATGCGGCACGCTGGTGCGCAGTTGTTCGTCAACCAGAATGCCCTGCTTGTACTTCATTTTCAGATCGCAATGCCTGGCAAGGGATGTGACAGCAGTCGTACCCGTGCAGACCAGCACAAGCTGGCAGGGGATCAACTGCTGGCTATTGGTGACGACTCCAGCTACCATACCCACTCTGCCGACGATGCCTAACGCCTCGGTCGCAGTGTAGACGCGCGCGCCGGCGCGCTGGATCGATTCGAGCACCATGTCGGAGGCGGGCCGATCAAGCATACGCGAGAGGAAGGTATCATTGCGAATCAGCCAGTGTACTCGAATGTCCCAGTAAAGCAGGCACATCACCGTTTCAATAGCGTGCGCTCCACCGCCGATCACCACCGCCTCTTCCACTTCCCTCAGCCTGCGGCGCAGATCAAGGTAGTCATAGAGATGATGCAATGTGAGTACGCCGTCAAAATCCCGTCCGGGCAGATTGGGGGGAAGTCCGGCAGGCGCGCTGCCGGTGGCGATGAGCAGTTCGCCGTAACCGAAGCCGCGCCCCCCTCTGAGGGTAATATATTTGTCTTGCGCGTGAATCTCTTCGACTCGCGCATTGATCACATGAATAAACTGGGCCTGTTCGGTGCCAGCCGGGTAGGCCAGTAGCTGTTCGCGGTTGAGTTTACCAATAGCAAACTGTTTCAGCGCGGGCGTGTTGATAGTGGGATGGCTCTGCTCTGTAATGATGACAACGCGCCTTTCGGGTGCCAGCCGCCGCGCCTCTACTGCGGCGGTCAGCCCGGCAATGCCGTTGCCGATAATCACAAGGTCTGCGCTATCGACGCTCTTTGCTACTAGTTCTGTCATTACACCATTATTTCTAGCGGACGCGATGCATCACGCCACAACGATCATTTAATCGACATCCAGCGCCATCAAGGCGCTTCCCGGCCTTTCGATATAATACACATCGGTATGGGCTTGTTCGTGCATGTGCCGCTGCAAGTGCCCCAGAGAGGCGCGGCACTGCGCCGCGCACTCGAACGACATGCGCTGTCCGGTAGCCGTTTTCAGGATAAAGTTTTCTCCTGGTCCGATAGCGACGATTTGGCCGGCTGCGTGTTCGGTGTTATTCCCATGCGCCAGCACCGGGCCAAAAAGCGCAACAACGCCAATGCTTGCCAGCCCGATGCTACCAATGAGCAATACAACGCAGGCAATGGCGGCAAGGCGAGGAATAAACGACGATATATAACTGGCGTTTGTGTCTTCCACCTTACTCCCTATCTATGAAGACTGATACACATAGACACATCGTGATACTCTGATAGTGTATCTCGATATTTTGCATTTCATGCAAGGTTGCCCTGAAATTAGCCAGAATGTCCCAGGATGAGGTTGAGATAGTAGCGAAGCCCTTTGTGGGTGTCCAGAGTCGCGGAGTGCTCGTTGCATCGAGGGAAACGGGACACCCACAAGGGGCGTCGCTACTGGCTTGTGAGGGTAATCAAGCCTTTTTGGGCTGCCAGGGCGACTGCTTCGGTGCGGTTGGTGGCGCCCAGCTTGCCCATGATCGAGCTGACGTGGAACTTGGCGGTGCGCTCGCTAATGATTAAGTGGGCGGCTATTTCCTTGTTGGGCATACCCTGTGCCAGGAGTGCAAGCACTTCCAGTTCGCGTTCCGTGAGGGCTTCGTATAGCGCGGGTGGGCTGGAGGGGCGCGCTCCATACTGCCGTCCCACGTGGCGCAGGAGCTTGGAGGCAATTACCGGCTGGAGCAGAGAGCCGCCCTGCATGGTGACACGGATGGCATTGAAAATTTCTTCGCGCGGTGCGCCCTTGAGCAAGTAGCCGTTCGCTCCGGCTTCCAGGGCAGCAATAATGCGTTCGTCATTATCGAAAGCGGTGAATACGATTATGCGTGGGCTGAACTGCCTGTCACCGGATGCGCCCGGCTGGGACTGCTGGCGCAATTGACGAATCGTTTCGACACCATCCATAACGGGCATTTCGAGATCGAGCAGGAGGATATCGGGCCTCAGTTGCAGAGCCAGGCGCAATGCCTCGTCTCCGTTTGCGGCCTGCTGCGGCGTGCCAACTACCTCGAAGTCGGCTTGTGTCTCTAGCACGGCTCGCAGCCCTTCGCGCACGATGGGATGATCGTCGGCCAGCAAAATGCGAATCATGCGTTCGATGCCCTTTCTTCCAGAGGAACGCAGATAAAGAGACAGGTGCCTGCGCCCACCTCGCTTTGAATGCACAATTCGCCGCCCAGCAACCTGGCGCGCTCGCTGATGCCTATCAGTCCAAAATGACCCGATCCTGACGCGCTGGCCGCCTGCCGTGTTACCTCGTCGGGCTGAAAACCAACTCCATCGTCTTGCACCGTGAGGCAGAGTTCGTTATCCTCGATCTCGAGGGTGAGCTCGATGCGCGTGGGGTTGGCATGTCTGCAAGCATTCGACAGAGCTTCCTGCGCGATACGATAGATGGCTGTTTCCAGTCGCTGCTGCAATGGAGGGAAATTATGAAACTCGATCTCAATCGTTTCCTGTGCCATGTCGTGCGCGAGGGTAGCCAGGGCTTCGGGCAGTGTGCGGTTGTGCAGGTGGGCCGCGCGCAGGTCCACCATCGAGCGGCGCGCCTCTTCGAGGTTGGCGCGCGCGAGGCTGAGAGCGCGGCGCACGGCATCCTGGGCGCGTTCCGGGCGCGTCATGACCAGGGCATCGGCCGTTTCCAGTTGCAAAGTGATGGCAGCCAGTCCCTGGGAGAGCGTGTCGTGAATCTCCCGCGCCAGGCGGTTTCGTTCTTCGATGGTAGCCAGGCGCGCCGCTGCTCGTGTATGTTCGGCGGAAAGCCGGGCGCGTTGAATGGCCAGGCCGAGCAGTCGCCTGAAGAATGCCGAACGCGACAAAGACCCCACCTCGCTTGGCCTGCGCTTTCACGCCAGCGTGCCGATATATGCAGGGGAGACCCCCATAGGCGTGAAAGCGCAGGCCAAGCGAGGTGGGGTCTTTGTCGCGTTCGGCATTCTTCAGGCGACTGCAGCGCAGCACATTGATGTTGGCCGCTCCTGCCAGGTCCCCTTGCAGAAACGTATCCAGGCAGAGGCAACTGCCCGTCATGCGTTCTGGATAATCCGCCAGGTACGGTGGCAAAGACTGCTTCGCCGCGAGATAGGGCTTTTCGTGTTCATCGAGCAGCCATACCCACCCCGTTTGCAACCCCAGCAGCCGGGTAACGTGGACAAGCACTTCCTGCAGCGCTTCATGCACATCGATTTTACGGTTCAGATGGCCCGCGATGATAGACAGGATGGCCACATCGCGGTTTAAGCGCGACAGTGAGGCCGTTTCCGGTTGATCATGTAATATCGCTGCTTCGTCCGTAGCAGGCGTTTCGGGTTGAGTGTCCATACTGATATTGTATAACGAGGCGGGTTATTATGCCATATGTACTGGAAATGTGTGCTGCGTTTTGCTAACCGGAAACGGTAATAAACGTCCGTAGGGGCGGGGGAGGATGTTGCGTGGTGTGGGGACGCTTGCGTCGCCCGCCTCCCGTGTATATCTCGAAGCTGTCAAATTCACATGTCGGAGGTCGAACAGGACGCGGGCGACGCAAGCGTCCCCTCCCCTCATCCTCACTACCCCCGCCCCTACGTGGTATGTCAATATGTAATTGTCAGGCTGTATTATTTGGCGATATGTGATGCCAACTCGTGTTGCAAAACAACATCTTCTTGCATGGAATCTACGCTGCACGCCTGCACAAAGCTGGCGAAGAGGCGAGCGTTGGTGGATTCCTTCAGGTAGATTTCTTCGGGGTGGAATTGCGCCGCTACCACAAAGCGATGGCCTGTGACTTCGAGCATTTCGGCAATGCCGTCATCTGCCTTCCCGCTGATCACCACGCCCTGGCCGGGCTTGTTTACGGCCTGGTGATGGAGGCTATTCACCATAAATGGGCCTGGACCGAGCAATTGCTCCACCAGGCTGCCCGGCAAGACATTGACGCGGTGCGCCAAGTGGTCGCGCGGCTGCTGGCGATTGGAGTGGTGCAGGCTGCCGGGGCAAAGGTCATGGATATCCTGATAGAGCGTGCCGCCCAGGGCGACGTTCAAGACCTGCATACCGCGACACACTCCCAGCGTGGGGATGTCTTCTTGCAAAGCCCACGATGCCAGCATCAATTCTATTTCGTCAAGCTCACGGTCGGGCTGATCGGAGAGCGGATGTGGCGCTTCTCCAAAAATGGCGGGTTCAATATCGACACCACCGGATAGCAGCAGACCATCCAGGCGAGGAAGCAGTGTATCAAGCATACTCAAATCATGAAGGATTGGAATAAGGACAGGAACGCCACCTGCGTGTTCTATCGCGTGTACATAGGCCCGATTATTGCAATAAACGGGGCGTCTTGACCCATCCAGGTAGTCTGCGTGGCAGGGTATGCCGATAAGTGGACGCATTCCGAATTCTCCTTTAACGAAGATGATTTTCAAGTATTGCGTACTAATTTGGACGTTTGAACCAGTAAATGTTCAAATCCAAATAAAAAAGTGGAACGCCCTTGATGCGTTCCACTCAGGAAAAAAAGATTGCTTTAGAAAACGAAACGCATCGACCCGCGCCCAGGTAGCGTAAGCTCCAGCCAATACTGGAGCCGGGTAATCACGAGAACTTGTATAACGGGTTGCGCGTTTTCGTTCACTTTGTCTTCCCCTATGTCAACCAGATGTCACAAAAGTATCACACTTTTATCATACGCCTTGTTGTCAAGTATTAGTAGCGACACCCCTTGTGGGTGTCCCGTCAATAGTCTTATCCAACAGAAACAAAAACTGGACACCCACAAGAGGTGTCGCTACTGCCTCAGCTCCCAAAGAAGATATTCCACCACGATTGCCAGAAATTTTGTGGCGGGGAGGCCTTTGTAGATGGTGATGTTGATTGCGGTGGTGTCTGCTTGCTGCCAACGATGACGACGGGATGTTCGCCAGGGCGAATGTAACCCAGTTGTTCGCGCGCCTCTTTTTCGATTACCGCCGGGTCCTGGAAGTGGTTAGCTTGCTGCAACAGGTGATCGTGGTAGTTCTGCGCCTGCTGTGTTTGCTGCTGTGTAGTATGAAGGCGCTGCATTAACTGGCTATTCGTCCAGGCCTGCGCCAGTGATCCCAGCAAGAAGGCCAGGCAGACCAGGCCCGTCACCCAGATGAGGGTGCGTGTGAACAGCGAACTACGCCTGGCACGCGCACGCCCCTGCGTCTCTTCTATGCCGACCGCCGATGTGATATACGGGCTACTTCCCTCTGGACGCGAAGGGAATGATGGTCGAGTTATATGTTCCGACATACGTCCACCTCTTTTTCTGCTCCTATCCAGATTCCCCGCTTTCAGCTATTGACAAGTATTCTTGTCTATTGTATTATACACCCTGTCAAGAGGAACCGCCTGTCTGCGCAGGTGAACCGGTGGCGATAGCGAAGAGGGTACACCCGTTCCCATCCCGAACACGAAAGTTAAGCTCTTCAGCTCCGATGATACTCTGGGGGTAGCCCCACGGGAAAATAGGAAGTCGCCGTTTCACCCGCTCACACGGGCGGTTTGCTTATTACCACCCAACCCTTTTTCTAGCGCGCATATAAAACTAACCAGCCCATCAAGTCGAAACCGGCTAGCATCAGCATCAGTGCTATCCCCACAAACAACAGACCGCGCTGCCATACGCGCGCAGAACATACTTTATGCCGGGCGGCAACCGCTCTGCTCGCCAGCGCGCCCATAGTACCTTTAGCAGGCTTAACATTTCCACGCGCTCCCGCTCCTGCACCTTCATTCATGCCTATGCGCCGCCCTTTCAATGCCAGCACGCGGTCACTGATAGCAGCTTCAAACGACGTATACGCCTCCTCTTCGCGCAGCCAGTCAAACTCCAGCACCATCGCCTTCATGGGCGCGGTAGCAAAGAGGTCCTGGGGAGCAGGCGTTTCGGTTGTTCGATGAAACATACCGTCCACCAACGATTCTGTTCTGCAAAGCGTACCGTTCATATGCTGTTCCCTCCTGCTATGTTATTCTTTCTATAAAGAAACATAGCGGAAATGAAATCGAGGCACATGGGGCATTTGTCATATCTTTTATGATATGCTGCGGCTCTCTGTATCTCATCCTCATAGACGCTGCAGCAAAGTATATTTAGTCCCTTTGTTTATGTGGGCGTTTCACTTTGAAAACCAAAAGTCCTTTTTCAACCGGCCTGCAGCGCCACTATACGTTTGAACACAGTAGATATTTCAGCAAGAAGAGGTAGAACCGTGCGAACGTGGCGTCCACTTGTTTTTATTTTTCTTTGTGGTCTTGTGGTTATGTCCTGGCTTCTTTACCAGCTTCAGGTCATCAATACATTTGCAAACACGCAAAGCAAGGCGCTCGCTCAGAATATGCCGCCGGGTAAGCTGCAACTGGATAGCCGCTTACCTGTACAAAACATCAATGGTAACAATATCCCCAATAACGTCAACACGAAATTTGGCTCGCGCTTCGATTTTGTGATTTCGCCGGCTTTGCGCCAGGTCTATAGTGGCAGCGATGGCGTTTATCACGACAATACCGCCAGTTATATTGTGGGCATCGCTCCCACGGGAGGCCATGCCAGTTCTATTTTCCATATGGGTACACCAGACCCCGCGCAAGGAGATAGCTACGTTCGTAACGAGGAGTTGATTCAAGGCCTGGATACCTCGCGCTGGCAAGGTGACGCCAGCGACGGCTCTGGTATGCATATTAGGGTAGATATCATCGATACTTTTTTAGGTGAGCCGGGCTGCATCGCTGTCCCCGACTGCGCCGACGAGGTGCGCGCCGATACGGTGCCGGTCTTTCTGGTTGGTGTCACGCTGCAAAATAACGGGAGCAATGAGCTAACGGGCAAATTTCTCTTTGGCAGCAATCGACCCCTTCCAGCTGGCAACGCCTGTGACCAGCATACAACAGCGGCTGGAAACGCCATCAATGTGCTTTCTTACAGCGCCGGCGCTGATGTCACCGGCGGCACACTTTTCATGGCGGGCGCGCAGGCGCAGTGGGAATGTAACACCTCTGT